>Ga0207695_10000065_pt1 | contig 336949 bp, 307 predicted proteins | sample KBSC54metaG_FD_184354 | JGI IMG/M metagenome (GOLD analysis project Ga0207695, IMG submission 184354) | Corn rhizosphere microbial communities from Kellogg Biological Station, Michigan, USA - KBS C5-4 metaG (SPAdes) (version 2) | ecosystem: Host-associated > Plants > Roots > Rhizosphere >...
CTTGAAGAAGGCGCTGACCATCGGGTCGAGCGTCTGTTCGACAAGCTTCTTCACGTCGCCGAAACGCTGGATGATCATCGGCGCCTTCTTGTAGTCGATATGCATCACCACCGAGAGCGGCAGCGTCGGCTCGAACGCATCTCGGGTGATCAGCGAGATCTCCGAGAGGTTCTCGTCCAGCTTCATCGCACCGACCTCGCCCCGCACCCATTTCAGGATGAAGTTGACGGTCGGGATGATCTCGATCTTGCCGGCATAGGTGTTGAACGCGTATTTGCCGGGCAACAGCGGATCCTTCCAGACGCCACGGCTGCCGTTCACGACGAGCTCGCCATGGCGATACTGCTCACCCGAGACGTCGTCGCTGTGCGGACCCGTGTAGAAGATGACGACGCCGACATTGCCGACCGGAATGATGGTCTTCGGCACCTCCTCAACGGTCGCGAATAGGCGGTTGATGTACCAGGTACCCTCGACGATGACCTGGAGCTGCCGACCACGATAACCGCCGGCGGCCAGGAATTTCTCTGGTTCCTGGAAGTTGTTGTGAAAGACCTCGCCGTCACGAAGGTCCACGCCGACCTCGGGCGCGATGATCTCGCCCGGCGGCAGCGACGGGCCGTCATGCACGGTGACGACGCCAACCAGATCGTGATCGGCCGCGAGCACGACGGGCGTGAAGCCCCAGCGCTCGGAGATCGTGAGCTGCATGGCGTCGAGCACGCCGCGCTCCTGCTCGCTCAGCGCATGACCGTAGACGCGGTCATCGGTAATGATCGCGAACTGCGTCGTGTTGATCGCATAGGTACCTTCACGCAGGATCTTGCGCTGCGGCCCCTTCTGGCCGCCGGCGAGCAGGAATCGCCGTGCGTTCTGGAAGTCCGACTTGTCGTCGCTGTCGTTGGCGCCGAGCACCTGCGAGGCACCAAGCGGCGCACCGTCGCGCGCGAACACATAGGCGATCTTGCCCTGTCCGACCGTGACGAGATCCGATTTGTGGATCCGGTACATGAACGGAAAGAACAGGTGCACACCGCCGCGCAGCACTTCCGGCTCGTAACCGGCTTCACCGTTCAGCGCGATAAAGCCTTCGTCGATCGATCCTTTCGTCGACCACATCTTCTCGACGATGCCGACCTGGTTGTTCGGAATGTAACGAAAGATATTGGCCACCCGCAGCAGGACGACGAACGCGATCGCCGCCGCGGCCCACAGCGCCGGCTGGATCAGCCAGGCGCCATCGAAACCATTGATGTTCATAATTCATCTCCACAATTCGCAACTGGGCGGTCTTGTTAACCAAGGCCACACCCCAGAATTGCGGGAGCGGAGATGTGAATACGGCCCCTTCTTCGCAAGCACGATGGCGCGCAAAGCAGTGCCTATCTTTTTTTATTGGGGACTTGACGGAAACCGAATTTGCGCGGCCGAGCAGACCCGCGAGAATCCACTCGGCGGCTTAAAATCCGAGTCGCGAATTCGTCTATGACGGATGTCACTTTGTCGGTTCGGTCGTCGACCATAGCACGGTCTTGGCGTCCTTCTCGTAGGCCATGCCCTTGGGATAGCTGATCAGCTCCATCTGCATCCCCCACGGCGTCAGGAAATAGAGGATGGACTGACCGGCCGCCGGTCCTTCGTTCACGGGGATCGGCCCCTGCATGGTCTTGACGTTCTTCGAGCGTAGATATTCGGCGGCCTTGGCGATGTCGTCGACATAGAGTGCGATGTGATGGCCGCCGATGTCGCTGTTCTTTGGAAGTGTCTTGGCCTGGTCGGGCGACTGATATTGAAACAGCTCGATGTTGGAGCCGTAGCCGCAGCGGACCATGCTGATCTCGTCGATGACGGCGCGGGGATTCACGTTGACGACGTCTTGCATGAACGTACCCTTGTCGTCCATGAACGGTCCGAACGACATCGCATGCGAGCAGCCGAGGACATCGGTGAAGAAGGCAGTCGCGGCCTTCACGTCCGGCACGGTGATGCCGGTGTGATCGTGGCCGCGCAGGCCCGGAATGGAATCGGCCGAAGCCGGGACCGCGGAGACGCCGAACGCCAGCGCAGTAGAGGCCAATACTACTCTCAACCTGGTCATGATCGCTTCCTTTGGTTCACAGCAACTGAAACCTGACGAACAAACTCAGCCGGGCGAGGCCAGCTGACGCTCGACACCCTTGGGATCGTGGGCAAGGCCCTGTGCCAGTCCACGCGCCATCTCGCCGACATAGATCTCCTCTTCGCCGGCCGTGAAGCCGTCGAGGATTTCCTTCGCAGCATCCGCGGTCGTCATCTTCGGGATGGTCAGCATTGCAGTCATGCGGGTGTCGATCGCCCCGGGGAGTGCGGCAACGACACGCACACCTTTTGGCCCGAGATCGCCGCGCAGGCCCTGCGTCAGGCTGAGACCCGCCGCCTTGGATGCGCAGTACGATCCCATGAACGGCAGGTTTACGCGCGCTAGAATCGTGAGGATGTTGAGTACCGCCCCCTTGTTCTTGATCAGAACAGGCGCGAATGCCTTGGTCACACGGAGCGGCGCGAGATAATTGATCTCGATCTCCTCGCGCGCAATGGCCACATCAGGCGCCGCCATGAACCCGGTATTGTGGTTCACGCCGGCATTGTTGATCAGCAGCGTAACGTCCGTCGCTGCTGCTGCGACCCTTGCGGCATCATCGTCGTTGGTGACGTCCATCTTGATCGGCACAATTTTGTCCGAGGCCTTTAGCGCGGAGAGGTCGCGCGCGGCAGCGTAGACCTTGGCTGCGCCCCGCGCCTTCAACTCGGCCATCAGCGCCTGCGCGAGCGCTCCGGTGGCGCCGGTCATGAGAACGACGGAACCCTCGATGCTTACGGTCATGCGGCAGATCCTTGTTGCTGGGGAGTGACAAGCTGCTGGGAATCATCGAGCCAGCCCGGCTCGACGTCGGGCAGAGGAATTGCGGCGAGCAGTTGCCGCGTATAGGCGTGCTGCGGCGCTCCGAAGACGCGCGCGACGGGCCCGTATTCGACCACCTCGCCCTGGTGCAGGATCGCGACGTCGTCGCAGAGCACGCGCACGACCGAAAGATCGTGGCTGATGAACACCATGGTAAGCCCGAGACGCGCGCGCAGATCCTTCAGCAGCAGCATGATGTGCGCTTGCGTCGAAACGTCGAGACCCGACACGATCTCGTCGGCGACGATGAAATCCGGCTCGAGCGCCAGCGCACGGGCAATGCCGGCGCGCTGACGCTGCCCGCCGGACAATTCATGCGGATAGCGGTCGGCAAACTCCGGCGGCAGTCCGACAAGATTGAGGAGGCCGGCGGCACGCTCGCGCCGGTCGGATTTTCCTTTCAGCCGCCCATGCACCTCCAGCGGTCGTGTCAGCGTGGTACCGAGCCGCAGCCGCGGATTGAGCGAGGATTGCGGATCCTGAAAGATCATCTGGATACGCGCCCGCAGCGGGCGCAACTCGGCCTCATCGAGTTGGCCGATCTCGACGCCATCGAACTGAATGCCGCCGGCGGTCGGCCTCAGCAGCCGCACCAGCAATCGGCCGAGCGTGGTTTTGCCGGAGCCGGATTCACCGACCAGGCCAAGCACCGAGCCGCGCGGCACGGCGAGATCGACGCCCCTGATCACCTCGCGCAGGCCGGGCTTGCGGAGCAAACCCTTATGCTCCGGATATCCAAAGCGCAGACCGCCGGTGCGGAGCAGGATCTCGCTCATGCCGGCCTCGCCTCGCCCGCCCGATCGAGGCGATGGGCCTCCGACCACAATTGTTCGATCAAAGCCGGCGGCACCGGACGCAGCGCGTCCGCCGGACGATCGGCGCGCGGCGTCGCAGCGAGCAAGGCACGCGTATAAGCGTGACGCGGACGTAGCAGCACGTCAGCGGTTTCTCCCTCCTCGAGCACGCGGCCACCGTGCAGCACAGTCATGCTGCGGCAGATCTTGGCGACGACGCCGAGGTCGTGGGTGACGAACAGGACGGCGCTGCCGTGCCGCTGGCGCAGCCGATCGACGAGTTGCAGCACTTGCCGCTGCACGGTGACATCGAGGGCCGTGGTCGGCTCGTCGGCAATCACGAGCGAGGGATCGCAGGCAAAAGCCATTGCGATCAGCACGCGCTGGCGCATGCCGCCGGAGATTTCGTGAGGATAAAGCGAAAGCACCCGTTCCGGGTCGCGGATCGCGACCTCGGTCAGGAGTTCGATCGCGCGCAGGAGTGCCGCCCGTTTCGACAGACCGAGATGGTGCCGGAGCAAGCGTTCGACCTGCGCACCGATCCGCTTGACCGGATTGAGCGAGGTCATCGGATCCTGCGGGATCAGCGCGATGCGGCGGCCAAGCAGATTGCGGCGTTCGGCTTCCGTCATCGCCAGGAGATCACGCCCTTCAAACGCGATTTGTCCTGACGTGACCGTCGCATTCGCGGGCAGCAGTCCGAGCACGGCACGGCCGAGCATGGATTTTCCGGCGCCGGATTCGCCGACCAGCCCGCGCACCTCTCCGAGCTGCAATGCGAGGTCGACGCCGCGCAACACATTGGCCGCGCCGATCCTGACCTTGAGGCCCTCTATGGCGAGCGTTGCGGTCATGATCGCTGCACCGGATCAAGTGCAAGGCGTAACCCGTCGCCGAGCAGGTTGAGACCGATCACGCTCGAGATGATGCAGACGATCGGCAGCGCCATGATCCATGGCGCCTGATAGACGATCTGGCGGCCCTCCGCGATCATGCTGCCCCAGGTCGGCGTATCGCCTGCAACGGAGATGCCGACGAAGGACAGGATGACCTCCACCAGGATCGCGATCCCCATTTCGACCGCGAGCAGCGTGACCAGGAGCGGAACAAGATTGGGCAGGACCTCGAGCCGGAGCAGCTTGGCGCGGCTCAATCCGATCACCCGGGCGGCAGCGGCATAGTCGCGGGTCAGCTGCACCATCGTCTCCGCGCGCACCACGCGGGCGAACCGGGTCCAGTCGACCACCACGATCGCCGCGATCACCGAGGTCAGGCCGGCACCGATCACCGCCGCCAGCACAATGGACAGCAACACCGGCGGAAACGCCATCCAGACGTCGATCAGCCGCGAGATCAACTGGTCGACCCAGCCGCCGAAACTGCCCGCTAAGAGGCCAAGCGCGACGCCGATCAGCGCCGCCAGCGTTGCCGCGATCAGCGCGACGGCGACCGCGATGCGCGCTGAATAGATCAGCCGCGACAGCACGCAGCGGCCGAGGCTGTCGGTCCCGAGTAGATAGGCGTGATCTCCGCCCTGCATCCAGGCCGGCGGTAGTTGTGCCGACATCAGATCCTGCTCGAGCGGATCATGCGGCGCGAGCGCCGGCGCGAACACCGCAACCAGCACCAGCACAGCCACCAGCGCCGCGCCCACCCACAATCGTGCGCCGCCGCGCTTCAAGCCGGCGAGCACGCGCGACAGCGGTGCGGCGAACAAGATCGGTGCGATATCGGTCATGGTATCAGCCATGGCGCAGCCTCGGATCGAGCAGCGCCACGACGAGATCGATGGCGAGGTTGATCGCGATGAACAGCACCGCGAAGGTCAGCACGAGGCCCTGGATCAGCGGAAAGTCGCGATTGATCACCGCGTCGATCGCCATGTTGCCGATGCCCTCGTAGGAAAAGATGCGCTCGACCAGCACAGTGCCGCCGAGCAGCAGCGTCAGTTGCACGCCGCCGAGCGCGACCGTCGGGATCAATGCATTTGGAAAGACCTCGTGCAGCAGGATGGCCGGCCGCGAATAGCCGCGGGCCCGCGCGATCTGCGCATAGTCCTGATCCTCGGCATCAGCCAGCGACGCCTTCAGGATGCGCGCGACCAGCGCCGCGAAGGGCAGCGCCAACGCCAGCGCAGGCAGGAACATGTGATGCAGCAGCGCCCAGGCCATGTCGATGCGGCCGGTCAGCAGGCTTTCAAGCAAATAGAAATTGCTGCGCAGGTCGATCTCGATTTGCGGATCGACGCGGCCGGAAATCGGCAACCATGGAATGAGCACACCGAACAGCAGCAGCAGGATCAACGCCCAGAGGAAATCCGGGATGGCCAGCAGCGCGCCGACGCCACCATCGACCACCCATTCCGCGCGGCGGCCGCGCAGCAGGATACCGATTAGCGCCACCAGGACTCCAAGCAGGACGGCGATCATTGTCGCCAGCAGAGCGAGCTCGATCGTCGCAGGCAGGCGCGCCAGCAACAGGTCCAATACACCCTGACGCACACTGATCGAGCGGCCGAGATCGCCGCTGGCGACCTGGCCCAGCCATGTCACGAATTGCTGGAGGATTGACTGGTCGAGGCCATAGAGCGCACGCAACCTCGTAATGTCGGCCTCCGATGCGCCGGGCGGAATCATCATGGCAATGGGATCGCCCGGCACCACGCGCAGCAATACGAAGACGATCACCGCCACGCCGAACAGCGTGGGCGGCACGAGGACGAGTCGCTTGATGATCTCGCCCCATCGCATCGCTGTACGACTCCACGTTTCCTGGGTGCTCAGGCCGGCGTGATCAGGTGCGGAAGGATCATGCCGTTCGCCTGCGGCACCACCTTGAGCCCCTTCTTGTGGATGATCGGCTGCACGTACTGGAACAGCGGAATCACCTCGCCTTCCTCGGCGATGTATTTGTCGACGGCCTTGTAGCCGGTGATGCGCTTGGCCTCGTCCTTCTCGCCCCAGAGCGGCCCGATGCGGTCGACGAGATCCTTGCCCTTCCAGGCGCAATGCGGCGACGGACCGAACATGGCAAAGCCGGTCGAGGTCGAGGGATCGCCAATGGCGTTGCCCCAATTGTAGAAGGCGGCCGGTGCCAGCGCATGGCGTGCGCGCAACTCGAAGTGCTTGGCGATCTCGTAAACCTCGATGGTGGCGTCGATGCCGACCTTGCGCCACATGCCGACGATCGCCTGGATCATCTCATAGTCCTTCGGCTTGAAGCCGCGGGTCGTCTGGATCGTGAACTTGACCGGCTTGTCCGGCGAGTACCCACTCTTGGCGAGCAGGCTCTTGGCAAGATCGGGATCGTAGGCAACCTTGATCGAGGGATCGAAGGCGGCATATCCCGGCGCCTCCAGCGTCGCGATCGGGACGCCGTAGCCCTTCAACAGCCGGTCGACGATCGCCTTCTTGTCGATGGCGTGGTTTGCAGCGAGGCGCACATTGCGGTCCAGCATCGGATCGATGTCGGTGAGGAAGATCATCGCGATATCGGAGACCGGCTTGGTCTGGCCGACCAGGCCGGGCTTGCCCTTCAGGCGATCGAACTCCTCGTAGGGGATTTCGAAGGTGAGGTCCGACCCGCCTGATTCCATCTCGGCGACGCGGCTGGTCGGGTCCGCGACGAACTTGAACACCCCGGTCTCGAAGGCTGGCTTTCCGCCCCAATAGCCGGGGTGCGCCTTCAACCGCAGGAACGCGTTGCGCTCGAACGCGTCGACTTTGTAGGGACCCGACCCGATCGGCGCCTTCTCGAAGCCTTCCGCGCCGACCTTTTCGTAATAGGCCTTCGGCAGGATGTAGCCCGTGAGGAACGCCATCCACTTGAACAGCGTCGGCTCGAACTCGAGCACGTCACCGGTGATGGTGTTGCCGTCGATCTTGTAATTGCCGACCTTCGACCAGACGAACTGGATCGGGTTGCCGCCCTTGGGATCGGCAGCACGCGTGAGCGACCAGACCACGTCCTCAGGCGTCACCGGCGAGCCATCGTGCCAGGTCGCGCCTTTGCGCAATTCCAGCGTGATCTTCGTGCGGTCCTCGTTCCAGCCCCATTTGGTCAGAAGGCCAGGTTTGAACGAAAGATCCGCCGCCTGAGCGATATAGGGATCGAACACCGACTGATAGATCGACTGGATGGTCGGATTGACCGCCGACAGACCTACGGTCGGATCGAACGACGGCAGATTGACATTGTAGGCGATCGTCAGTGTGCCGGCAGCGGCGGCTTGTGCAGCGCCGTCACCGAGGAGATTGGACGCCAGCGGAAGCGCGGCAGCGCCGCCAGCGAGCTGCAGGAGCGAGCGACGAGACAGTGAAGACATGATCATTACCCCAAATCGATGAGCCATGCGCGAAAACGGCGCCGCAAGCGGCGCCGTCGATCAGTGAGTCTATTTCCCGGCGCTCTCGGACCAGCGCGCCATCAGCGTGTTCGACGGCAATGCTTCGTCGACGAGTTTTTTCGCGGTCTCGATTCCGGCCACCGGAAGCTTCTTCGGATCAAGCAGCCCGATCTGCACCAGCACCGAGGCCTGATCCCAATAGATGTGCTCGTTGTAGAGCTTGTCACCGCGGAAGCGCACGATCGCGACCAGCGGAATCTCGACATATTTGCCGGTCGGCGGCACGCCCGGCAGCATCCAGTCGATCTCGATGTCGTGGGTGAAGCAGAACAGCATCTCGTCGACGATGCGGTCGGCACCGATGGTGCGCGAGATCGGCACCAGCCTGGTATCCTGCGGCGTCTTCGGGATGAAATGGTTCTTGTAGAAGCGCAGCAGGTCGCGATAGCCGACGCCGCCGGTCATGGTCGGGATGTGGTTGACATAGGGCTCGGCGACCATGGTCGTCATGGTCTCCTCCGCCGATCTCGTCGCGAATTCGAGCTCGGTATGACGATCCCACAACGTCGAGAGATCGTAGTGCGGGCCCAGGCCCTTGCGGAACAGCGCGATCGAGCGCGAATGCGCCATCAGGGTCGCAGGCTTGTTGAAACTCGTTCGCTCCGGCGCGGCGAAGGCGTGATCGCAGCCGGGATAGAGATAGGACTCGACGTCGGGACGGCCTTTGAATGCCGCTTTGATCTGCTCGCGCGCCTCGGCCGGCGCGAAGCGATCGAGTTCGGCGAAGTGGAAGACCATCGGCACCTTGATGTTGCCGGCCTCGGCAAGATCGGCCTCGATGCCGACACCGTAATAGCTGACGGCGCAATCGACATCAGTACGCGCGGCGACGAGGTAGGCGAGCTTGCCGCCGAGACAGAAGCCGAGCGCGCCGACCTTACCCTTGCATTCGGGACGCGCGCGCAGGACTTTCAGCGCATCCGCCGCATCCTTGATCGATTGATTGGCGTCGAAGCGCTGGTAATAGCCCATCGCCTTGCCGAAATCGGCCTCGGTGTAGCCGAGCTCGATGCCGGGCTCCATGCGCCAGAACAGATCCGGCGCAAGTACGACATAGCCTTCCTCGGCATAGTAGTCGGCCACCTCGCGCATCGATTTGTTGACGCCGAAAATCTCCTGCAGCAGCAGGATGCCGGGACCGGAGCCTGAGGCGGGGAGCGCGAGATATCCCTTGAACGTGCCGCCATCCTTGGCAGCGATGTCGATCCACTGTCCGGCCATCGTGATCGTCCCCTCTCCTCGTTGAGCCCTTGGAGCCTTCTCCCAATGCGGCGCGTCTGTTTGACGCGTCCGGCACGAGGCGAAGGCGGCGGCCTTTTCATCATGCTTTCTTAATTGTATTTTTAATGTAAGATTCGAACTTGTAAATAGCATAGATTGAGCACAGCCTGCCCAGGCCGTAAGCGAAGCGGGAATCAGGAGACGATTTTGCGGAAGACTGAGAAGGCCGCGGCGAAGCGAACCGGTGCGGCGATCAAGCCTAAACAGCAGCGGGCCGCGAGCGAGCGGCCGGGCTCATGGCACCTCGCGCGCACCGAAACCGAGCGGCGGCTGTCGGAATTCGAGTTCAGGCTGGAGCGGCTGGCACAGGCCTATTACCGCTGGAAAGCGTCGTGCCTCGCGGCCGTCTGCGACGTTCCGCTGACCGGCGACGACGTTGCCGTGCTCAACGTGGTCAGGATGGGTGACGAGCCGAAACGGTTGTCCGAGATCGGTCAGTTGCTCAACCGCGTCGACGTCCCCAACCTGCAATACGCGACCCGCAAGCTGGTGAAAGCCGGCCTGATCGAGACTGAAGGTTCGTCATCGCGCAAAGAGACGCGCTACCGCGCGACTGCGCGGGGCCACGACGTCACCGAAGCCTATGCGGCCTTGCGCGCTACGACCTTGCCGCCGATGCTGGAAGCACTGGACGGCTGGGCAGAAAAGTCGGAAGCGGCGGGCTCCCACCTCGAACTGGTGTCGAGCCTTTATACCCAGGCAGCACAGGTCGCGATCACCAGGCGGCACCAGCCGTAACGATTGTCCCGCGCAATCCGTGGCGATTGCAGTTGAAAAACTGGCGATCCCGGCATGACTCGAACATGCGACCTACGGTTTAGGAAACCGCCGCTCTATCCGGCTGAGCTACGGGACCGCGGAACCCGACATGGCGGGTTACCTGGACGCGTTCATAGCAAAGCGGAGGCGAGATCGGAAGCCCTCCGCGAGGCAACATGCGGATGATCAGGACTTCCCGTAAGCGCCCTGGTAGCGGCCCTCGCGGATCGCCTTCAGGGTCTCCTCCTCGCGCCGGATCTGGACACGGACCGCCTCCAGCAGCGCCGCGGCGCCGGCGGCGGGAAACGACACCACGCCGTCCTCGTCGCCCACCACGATGTCGCCGGGCGAAATCACGCTGCCGCCGATCGTGACGGGCACATTGATCTCGCCGGGACCGTTCTTGTAGGGCCCGCGGTGGATCACCGCGCGGGCGAAGCAGGGAAAGTCGTCGCCGGCAAAAGCTGCAACGTCACGAATCGCACCGTCGATCACATAGCCTTCCGCTTTGCGCCACTGCGCGATGTTCTTCATGATCTCGCCGACCAGGGCCCGCGTCTCGTCACCGCCGCCATCGACCACGATGACATCGCCGGGACCAACCAGCTCGAGCGCGCGGTGGATGGCGAGATTGTCGCCAGGCCTTGTGCGCACCGTGAAGGCCGCACCGATCAGCCGGCCGCTCCGATGATACGGCTTCAGCCCGACCGCGCCCGGCAGCCGACCGAGATTGTCCGATATGATCGAGGTCGGTGCATTCCTGAAACCCTCGATGATCTCGGCCGGCGGCTTCGGCACGCCGTTCGCTGCCATGGTGATCGTCATCAACTTCAGTCCTTCTGTGATGTCTTACTCAGGTGTAACAGCCGGTGCAGAGCCTTCAAGACGCAAGCCTTCAAGGCATCGAGATCACCGCTCCGCGCCACAGCCCGGACTATCGAACAGCGCCGCAAGGCCGCATTTCGAGGTCAGCATCTTGTCGCCGTCATGGCCGACGCCAACGACATCCCACACCCTGTGATTGGGCGTGCCATGGTCGCGCTTCGCCATCGCGTCCACATAGGAATGGCCGCGCGCGTAACGATAGGGCCCCTGCGCCTTGGCCATGCAACTCTTGTCCAGCGCGGGATGCTGGGGATTGGTATCGAGGGTGCCGAGCAGATAGATCACGTCGCGCTCGACATAGCGCTGCTCCAGCGCGGCAGGTGTCGCATCGGCAAGATAAGGCGGCCGCTCGTCCATGCCATATTTCCAATTGTCATAGCCCGGGCAGGACGCGGCGATCGCGGGCACTGGGCGCTCGCTGCTGAAATAAGCGTAGGACGAGGGATTGGCGACGACGTAGCGGACATCGATGTGCTGGCGCGACAGCATCGCCTCACCCTTGCCTGCGATGGCATAGCGTTGCGCGACCTGGCCGCCGCCGGAATGACCGGCGACCACGACCTGTTTCAGGTTCGGAAAGACGCGCCGGTCGGAGAGCTTTGCCAGGATCGCGTCGAGCGCTTCGAAGGAGGAGACCGGGTTCGGCGCGAGTGCCGCATCTCCGCCCTCCCATCCTTCCAGAGACCAGCGCAGCGTATCCGCCGGCAGCTTGTAGGCCTCAATATCGATCTCCGCCAAGAACTGCGGCACGATCATCAATGCGCTCTTGCCGTCATCGCCCGCCGCGACCTGCGCGGTATGCGCCGAGATATAATACTCGTCGGCATTGCGCAGGCGTCCATGCAGCACGATGATGGCGCGCGAGATCGCGGGCAGTGGTACCGACCAGTCGCTGGAGAGATAGAGCGGCAACATCCCCTGGCCGCCGACCGACAGCCGCGCATCGGCAACGACCTTTACCGGCTTCCGGTTCGGCGCATCCTCGTCCGCGGCGAGCGCGCGGCCGCACACCAGCGCCAAAGCGATTGCGGCGAAACAGGTCAGCGCTCTCATGATGGGCAATCTCCTTCGTCGTCGAACCGGTCAAAACTCTAAGCGCATCGCATGCCACGCGGCTGTGACTCCCGGGCCACGTCAAGCAAAAAATGTCAGCAGCCCAGCCATGAAATTCCCGGGTTCCAAGGGTGACAAGCCGGCGATAAAGGCGCAAAAATCGGCCACGACTCAGTTTGGGTTGAGTTTTACAAGGAATGCTCTCTTAGAATGTCTGACGTAGTTGCATCGCGTCGTGCGGCGCCGTTTCTCGTTGCCGCAGCAGGGCTTTTTCTGCTGACCACGTCGCATGCCCAGGCGCAATGGTGGAAGCGCGCGCCCGTCGACTTCGAGGAATGCGCCGACGCGGCCGAAAAATCCGCGACCAAAGCCGAAAAGACCGCAGCGCTTGCCGACTGCAACGCCAAGTTTGCCGGCCGGCGCAAGGCAGGCGGCGGCTACACCTATTACGACTTTCTACAGGACCGCACCTTCGACCTCGCAGGTCCCAACCCGACGCCGGAAGAGCAGAAGAAGATCGACGAATCCTACACCGCCTATCTCGCCGGTCAGCGCCGCAGCAACGAAGCGGCCCAGGCTACTGCGCGCCAGCAGCGCGAGCAGCAGGAACAGCAAGTCCAGCAGCTTCAGCAGGTCGCGCTGCGCACCGATGTCGAACGCGTACCCGTTCCGGTCGAGCGGCCGAAGGTGCAGCAGACCGTAGGCGCGCGATCAAAGGGCGCGCCCTGCACCAAGAGCTCGTTCTCCTGCGAATGGCCACGGCTGTCGGAGGGCTTGAGCGATCTGAAGAAGCTGTTCAACCCAACGCCAAGCAAGCCGGCGAAGAAGGGCTGAGGCAGCGCCCCCGCATTCCGCTGTCATCCCGGACAAGCGTAAGCGCAGATCCGGGATCCATAACCACAAGGAGTGGTTATGGGGCTAGCTGGTCACTCCGCCTCTTCGCAAAACAACGGCTGCGGCGTATGGGTCCCGGATCTGCGCTGACGCTTGTCCGGGACGACAGTGGAGGTGTGGCTTCAGTTCGCCGGCTTCTTCTTGCTGCGCTTCGGCGCGGTCGCGGGAGCATCTGCCGGCGTCGTCGTTGTCGTCGAATTGCTCAACGCCTTCCGGCTCTCCTGCAAGCGTGCGTCATAGCCGGGCGAGTTCATGACGGTCGGCGGCCGAGCCTCAGCGAAGCCGGAGGCAGCGCAGAGTCCGATCAGCGTGAGCGCAAACGTCAATCCATATTTCATCGCGCACTTCCTTCCACACTCAAACCACGCCGCGAATCTGCTGCGGCGAAAGCCCAGGCGGACCCTTGCCCGAAATTTCCGCTTCTTTCACCAGCGTGACAATGCGGCGCATCAGCGACACATCGACATGGTTCTGTTCGGCGAGTGCGATGACCGCACCCTGGAGATAGTCGATCTCGGTCTTGCGGCCCTGCTTCAGATCCTGCCACATCGACGAGCGCGCCTCCGGATCGATCTTCATCGTGCGCCCCAGGATCACGTTGAAGATCGCGTCCGGCAATCTCAGCAAGGTCGGCATCCATTTCGGGGGGATCGGCGTTGCCGAGGCCGGCGTGATGCCGGCCGCCTTCAGCGTCGCCAGGCCTTCCACCATCTGGTCGGCAAACAGCCTTCGCCAATCGCGGTTCGCCAGCTGGGCTGCGAGCGGCATGTCGGACAACGCACTGAGCGCATTGTTCAAATTGATGATCAGCTTGCCCCATTGCACGCCGGTGATGTCGCGGCTTGCACGTAGGGCGAGACCCGCTACCGATAGCGCCGCTGCTGTTTTGTCCGCGTCTTCACCGATGATGATGTCACCGGAGGTCGAACGGTGGAAACGCCCCTCGCCCATTGCGACCACGTTGAACGGTACCATGCCGGCAAGCACGCGCCGGCCGCCGAGCCGTTCTTGCAGCACGGCGACGTTGCCGACGCCATTCTGCAGTGACACGATCACGGCATCCTGCGGCGCATGCTGCGCAATCTGGTCCGCAACATCGGCGGTGTCGGCGCTCTTGACCGTGACCAGCACGATGCCGGCGCTGTGGAAGATCGCGGGATCTTCCGACAGCGCAAGCCGGCCAGGCCCGAGCTTGCTCTCGGAGCCGTCGAAATCCGTGAGCCGCAGGCCGAATCGTTCGATCTCGGTCTTCACCCGCGGCCGCACCAGCAATGCGACCCGGCGATCCGAGGCCGCCAGCTGGCCGCCGACAAAACAGCCGATAGCGCCCGCGCCGGCCACTACGATCGGTCGATCCGTCACCACCTGACTTGCTCCCTGAATGACCGGCTTTCGATAGCAGAGGCAGAAGCCGCTGCCCATCGCAGCCAAGCTCATCTGCCTTGTAACCGTCATGAGAGCCCCATATGTTTTTGCCCGGGGGCTTTGTCACCGGCGAGAGCTCGCCGACGAGAACGCCAAAGGAGAGCATCATGGGTCTACTCGACGTCCTCAACGGCATGCAGAATGGCCCCCGCGGCCCGAGCACCCCGAGCTCGCAATCGTCCTCCGGCGGCATGTCGCCGATGACCATGGCAATCCTCGGCCTGCTCGCCTGGAAGGCTTTCAAGCATATGACCGCAGGCCAGCCGGGCGCAGCACCGCAGTCGGCGCCATCACCTGCCCCCCCGCCGGTGAATGCGGGTGCGGGCGGAGGTCTTGGTGGCGCACTTGGCGGTGCGCTCGGTGGTGGTGGCGGCCTTGGTGATGTCCTCAAGGGCGGCCTCGGCGGCCTGCTCGCGGGCGGCGCGGCTGGCTCCGTGCTGAGCGGCGGCCTCGGCGATCTCCTCAACCAGCTCCAGCAGGGTGGCCACGGCGAAGCTGCGAACACCTGGGTCGGCAAGGGCGAGAACAAGGCCATCAGCCCCGGCGATCTCGCCAATGCGCTCGGTGCCGACCAGATCCAGAGCCTGTCAGCCCAAAGCGGCCTGTCGCGCGACGAGTTGCTCTCCGGCCTCAGCCAGTACCTGCCGCAGGTGGTCGATCATTTGACACCGGACGGGCGGCTACCGACCGAGAACGAGCTTTCGGGTAAACTCTGATTTTCGTCGAAACGAGGGGAGCACTGACATGAGCATGGGCGGGATCTTGTGGATCGTGATCGTCGGCTTTATCGCCGGCCTCATCGCACGTTTTCTGGCGCCGGGACCGAACAACCCGAGCGGCTTCATTCTCACCACAATCCTCGGCATCGTCGGTGCGTTTCTGGCGACCTTCGTCGGCCAGGCGATCGGCCATTATGGTCCGGATCAGGGCGCGGGATTCATCATGGCCACGATCGGCGCCGTCGTGGTGCTGTTCATCTGGCACCGGCTGGTCGCGAGCGGCGTGATCAAGGGGTGACGCCGCAGTCGCTTTGAGCAGTGGTCTATCAACATGAACGGTGTCGTCCCGGCGAAGGCCGGGACCCATAGCCACCGAATTCGATTTGACGAAGACTGATCATTACCGGCTTCGCGCCACACTACGCCCTGGGAGTATGGGTCCTGGCCTTCGCCGGGACGACGGCGGAGTTTGACGCGCCGGCGGAATGCTAACGCGCTACGGCAACCTCACGTAATCAAATGCATGCCCGCATCCATGCGCACGACCTCGCCGGTCATGTTGCTGGAAGCCGGCATCGCCAGGAAGCAGACGAGCTGCGCGATGTCTTCGGCTGACGAGGCGACATTGAGCGGCACCTTCGCGATCACGTTGTCGCGCACCTGCTTTGCCTGCGTCTCGCCGCGGCCCTTGGTGAACCAGGGCGTGTCGATATAACCAGGACACACCGTGTTGACGCGGATCAGCGGCGCCAGCGCGCGCGACAACGACAGCGTCATGGTGTTGAGCGCACCCTTGCTCGCGGCATAGGCGATTGACGAGCCGACACCGCTGAGGCCGGCGACCGAAGAGATGTTGACGACAGCGGACGCGCGGCCAGACGCCTTCGCCCCTGCCTCGAGCAGGCTGCGCGCCGCACGCACCATCTGGAACGGGCCGATGGTATTGACGCCATAGAGCCGCTGGAAATCTTCTGCCGACAAACCATCGAGATCGGCATGCGCGACATGCTTGGTGGTGCCGGCATTGTTGACGAGGATGTCGAGCTTGCCCCAACCGCTCGCGGCCGCAACGATTCTGCGGCAATCCTCGTCCTTCGAGACGTCACCTTGCGCGACCAACACCTCGGCAGCGCCAGCCTTGCGGCAGATTTCTGCGGTGGCTTCGGCTTCAGTCTTGCTCGACGAATAGTTGATGACGAGCCGCGCCCCGCTTGCTGCGAGAATTTCCGCGGTCGCAGCGCCGAGGCCGGATGCGGATCCCGTCACGATTGCGCACATGCTGTCCTTGGCCATCCGGATTTCCTTCCCAACGATTGATGTGGCGCCCTGTTTAGCGAGTTTGTCGCGCCCTGCAAATCAAGCAAACTCCGCTAAGCGGAATTAGTCCAGACCGGTTGTTGCCCCATGCCGGAGCCGCAGATGGGCCTGCGATCAACGCTTGTCAGGGCCATGGCTTTTTCAGATCATCGGGCGCAAGAAGAGACTGCGCGCCGCCCAAGGGCAGGACGCGCCAATGGCAAAACACGGGGAACGCTGTGGCGGAGAGTGACAACATCGTCGTCGAGACCGCGGAGAAGATCTTCGCCGATCTCGCCGATCCGCAGACCATCAACAACGACAAGAAGAATTCGTGGCAGGCGCCGCTATGGCAGGCGCTGAGCGAAGCCGGCTTGCCCTTGTCCTGGGTGCCCGACGACCTCGGCGGCTCCGGCGCGAGTCTCGCCGACGGTTTTGCGCTGCTGAATGCTGCCGGCCGCTTCGCGGTTGCGGTTCCCCTGGCCGAGACCATGCTCGCGGGATGGCTGCTGGCGCAGGCAAGGATCACTTCGCCCGAAGGCGAGATGACCGTGCTGCCGGCGAGCCCTCGGGATCGCATCACTGTCGATGCCGACGGCGCCCTCTCAGGCCGCGCGCGCGGCGTGCCCTTTGCCAAAGCAGCAAAGCATTTTGCGGTGCTCGCGCATGGCAAGGACGGCATCTCCATCGCGCTGGTCGATGCAGCGAAGGTGCGAACCGAATCCGGCCTCAATCTCGGCTATGACCACAGCGACACCGTGACACTCGACAAGGTCCAGCCAATCACCATCAAGCCAGCACCTGAGGGCGTCGACCAGACCACGCTGATGCTGATGGGCGGCGTCGCGCGCAGCCTGCAAATCGCGGGCGCGCTGGAATCGATGCTCGACATCTCCGTACGTTATTCCAACGAACGCGTCGCCTTCGAGAAGAAGATCTCGAAATTCCAGGCGGTGCAGCACAATCTCGCGCGCCTCGCCGGCGAATCCGCCGCGGCGCTTGCAGCCGCGACGTCTGCCGCCGACGCCATCGCTAATGCAAAGTCGTTCAACGACGAGGTCTATCTCGAAGCGGCCTCGGCCAAGATTCGCTGCGCGGAAGCTGCTGAAAAAGGCGGCGGCATCGCGCACCAAGTGCACGGCGCGATCGGCTTCACCATCGAGCACATCCTGCATCGCTACTCGCTACGGGCGCTGGCCTGGCGCGACGATTTCGGCTCGGAGAGCCATTGGGCCGTCGAGCTCGGCAAGCTCGTCGCCTCCAGAGGCGCCGACGAATTGTGGCCGCTCGTGTCGTCGCGCTAACAGGGAACGAAACACATGACCGCTGCCCTCCGTTTCGATCCGATCCGCCTGCCCGAGAAGTGCGAGCAATTGCGCAAGGAAGTGCGCGCCTTCCTCGCCGAGGAAATCGCCGCCGGCACCTTCGATCCGCACAAGCCAAACCGTGAAGACACCGATGTCCCGGAATTCTCCCGTAAGGTTGGCGCCAAGGGCTGGCTCGGCATGACCTGGCCGAAGAAATATGGTGGCCAGGAGCGATCCTTCCTCGAGCGCTACGTGGTGACGGAAGAGATGCGCGTGGCCAACGCGCCAACGCGGCGGTTCTTCGTCGCCGATCGTCAAAGCGGCCCGGTGCTGATCAAATACGCTCCTGAACATATCAAGATGGATATCCTGCCACGCATCTGCCGCGGCGAGATCTGCTTTGCGATCGGCATGAGCGAGCCGAACTCCGGCTCCGATCTGTTCGCCGCGAAGACGCGTGCCACCAAGACGGATGGCGGCTATCTCATCAACGGCACCAAGATCTGGACCTCGTCGGCGCACATCGCCGACTACATGATCGCAATCTTCCGGACCTCGCCGCCGACCAAGGAAAACCGCCGTCATGGCCTGACGCAATTCCTGGTCAAGATGAAGCAGCCGGGCATCAAGGTGAACCCGATCGGTCAGATCACCGGCCAGTACGAGTTCAACGAGGTTGTCTTCACCGACTTCTTCGTGCCAGAGGACCACGTGCTTGGCGAAGTCGACGGCGCCTGGAAGCAGGCAACATCAGAGCTCGCCTATGAACGCTCGGGTCCCGAACGTTTCCTCGAAACCTATTACGTGCTGACCGAGCTGGTCCGTGCGGTCGGCCCCAACCCGGACACGCGTAGCGCCGAAGGCATCGGCCGTCTGGTGGCGCAGCTCCATACCATGCGCCGCATGTCGGTCTCGGTGGCCGGCATGCTGCAGGCCGGCAAGGAGCCGGTGGTGGAGGCCTCCATCGTCAAGGACATCGGCACGGTCTGGGAACAGCAGCTTCCGCACCGCGTGCGTGATCTTGCTGCTTTCGTCGAGGAGACCGCGACCAACCGCGAGACGCTGGAACGGCAGCTCGACTTCGCCATCAAGACGGCGCCGAAACTCACCATCCAGGGCGGCACCACCGAGGTGCTGCGCGGCATCATCGCGCGCGGACTTGGTCTGCGCTAGTCGCGCGGACCGGGCCTGCGCTAATCATTCGAGGACATCATGACCACATACAAAGATATCGGCGTCGAGAAGATTGGACACGTCGGCACCATCGAGATCCGCCGCCCGCCGCTCAACTTCTTCGACATCTCGCTGATCAACCAGATCGCAGACGCACTCGACGAGTTCGATCGCGACATCGAGATCCGCGCCTCGGTGCTTTCGGCGCAAGGCAAGGCGTTCTGCGCCGGCGCCAATTTCGGCGATCCGGCGCGGCAGGCGCAGGAAGCGCAAGAGGCTGAGAAAAAGGCCAAGGGCGATCCGGCCGACAGCCTCGGCCCAATCAACCATCTCTACATCCAGGCCGTGCGTATCTTCCGCGCCAAGAAGCCGATCGTCGCCGCTGTTCAGGGCGCCGCGATCGGTGGCGGTCTTGGACTTGCTGTGTCAGCGGATTTCCGCGTGACCTGTCCGGAAGCCCGCTTCTCTGCGAACTTCACCAAACTCGGCTTCCATCCCGGCTTCGGCCTGACGACGACGCTCCCCGAACTGATCGGCAAGAACAACGCCGAGCTGATGTTCTACACCAGCCGCCGCGTCACCGGCGAAGAGGCGTATAAATGGGGCCTTGCCAACGAGCTGGTGCCGCAGGACCAGGTCAAGGCGGCTGCGCTGAAGCTCGCCGGCGAAATCGCCGAATGCTCCCCGCTCGGCTTGGTCTCCACCCGCGCAACAATGCGCGCAGGCCTCGCAGACCGCGTGATGGCCGCGACCAACCACGAGCTCGCCGAACAGACCCGCCTGCGCGCGACGGAAGATTTCAAGGAAGGCGTGAAGGCGACGGAAGAGCGCCGCGCGGCGAATTTTAGGGGAAGGTGATTGCGGCCGCGTTTCGCTGAGGTCACCACAACCTCCCCCGTCGTCCCGGCGAAGGCCAAGACCTATACTCCCAGGGAGGGGTAGTAGCGCGAGCCGGCAACTCCGAATCTTCGCAAAATTAGTGCTGCGGCGTATGGGTCCCGAATCTGCGCTTCGCTTGTTCGGGACGACAGCCGGGTTTGTGGCAATAGCTCAGGCGGCAAGCCTGAACGTCACGCCACCCAGCAGGAATTCGTTCCCCGCAACAGCGAGTCCTTTCTCCCGTGCGGCATGCAGCACGCTCGCGGCGTCAGTCACCCGAAACTCCAGCGCGCTCATGATCTCGCTCGCGCCCTTCACGAAGCGGAAGGTCGCGTTGGGCAGCTTCAACTCCGAACCGTCAGCCGCGACGCCGATGATTCTCCCCCAATGCGCCGCCAGTCCCTGCGGATCCGGGCTCTGCATCTCCACACCCGTGAGCGCCTGCGTCACGTCCTTGCGGATGAACTTCTGCCAGTCCGGTCCGGCTGGCGGATACGCGCCCAGAACATCGTCGCTGCCTTCGGTGTGGTTGAACTCGATGAAAGCGGCGCGGCAATCGCGAGGGTGCAGCTGGACGCCGTGGTAGGGCGCGTGGTCGATGACGTTGGCGGTGCGCACGCCCATCGCGTTCGCATTGCGGCCGCGCTCATCCGGATCATTGCAGCAGAAGATCGCCATGTAGCCGCCGCGGCCACCGGTCTTCTCGATGAAGCGGCCGGCGGTGGTGCCGTCCTGGAGGGGCGCGACCACCTCCAGCATGATCGTGTCGACCGGGAGCAGCGCGTTCTCCAGGCCGTATTTGGCGACATTGCCGTCGCGGTAGCAGACGGCGAGACCCATGATCTCCGCGATATCAGAGATGACAGGCGCGAGCTGCGGCGCGACGAGGCAAATCTGTCGCAACCGCATATAGGGCGCCATGGTCATGCGCCCCTGAAAGCCGGCTTGCGCTTTTCCACAAAGGCCTTGGCGGCTTCCTTGTGATCCTCGGTGTCGCTGCAGCGGGTGTGGTGGATGGCTTCGCCGTCGAAGCAATCTTCCAGCGGCAGGTGCTCGGCATTGTTGATATTGCGTTTGATGAATCCAAGCGCAATCGACGGACCCTGCGCCAGCGACAGCGCGAGCTCGTGCGCCGCTGCATCGATCTCGGCGTCGGGCACGACCTTGGTCACCATGCCGATCGCATGCGCTTCCTTGGCGGTCAGCACCGGCGACGTCAGATAAAGCTCGCGCGCCCGCGCGCTACCGAGCAGCTGGGTGAGGAAGTATGTGCCGCCGTAATCGCCGGAGAAGCCGACCTTGGCGAAGGCCGTCGTGATCTTGCAGGACTCGGAGGCGACGCGGAGATCGCACGACAGTGCCATCGAAAGACCAGCACCGGCCGCAGCGCCATCGAGCTGCGCCACCACAGGCTTCGGCATCTGGTGCAGGATGCGCGAGACTTCCATACCGCGGCGGAGGTTCGCCATTTTCACTTCGAACGGCAGCGGCGCACGGCCCGCCGCCATCGACTTGACGTCGCCACCGACGCAGAACGAACCGCCCGCGCCCTTGAACAGCACCGCGCGCACCTCGGGATCGTCAGCCGCGCGCCGCGCCGCCTCGACCAACCCGGCAACCATCTCGGGATTAAGTGCGTTCTTCCGCTCGGGCCGGTTCATGGTGATGGTAAGCAGGCCGCCTTCGAGCTTTTGCAGGACCATGTCGTTCATGGGACGTCTCCCTTTGTTGTTGTGTATCTCCGTCGTTCCGGGGCTCGCGAAGCGAGAACCATGGTGCGCAATTGCGCACCTGAGAACCTCGAGATCCCGGGTTCGCTTCGCGCCCCGGGATGACGTCGTGACTTACGTCACGCCGTCATTTCTTCACCAGCGGGCAACGCGACTGCTCCAGCGACTGGAACGCCTCGCTGCCGGGCACGGTGGCGAGCAGCTTGTAGTCGTCCCAACGGCCCTTGGACTCGGACGGCTTCTTCACTTCGAACAGGTACATGTCGTGGATCATGCGGCCGTCCTCGCGGATCTTGCCGTTATGAGCGAAGAAATCGTTGATCGGCGTCTCTTTCATCACCTTGATGACCGCAGCCGAGTCGGTCGTACCGGCGGCCTTCACCGCCTTCAGATAGTGCATAACGGAGGAATAGACGCCGGCCTGCGCCGAGGTCGGCGGCCGCTTCACCCGCTCCATGAAGCGCTTCGAAAACGCGCGCGTCTCGTCGTTCATGTCCCAATAAAACGCCTCGGCCAGCAACAGGCCCTGCGCAGTCTCCAGTCCGATCGAATCAATGTCAGTCACGAAGGCGAGCAGCGGCGAGACCTTCTGGCCGCCCTTGGTGATGCCGAACTCGGCCGCCTGCTTGATCGCGTTGACGGTGTCGCCACCGGCATTGGCAAGCCCGATCACCTTGGCCTTTGAAGCCTGTGCCTGAAGCAGGAAGGACGAGAAGTCCGACGTGTTGAGCGGATGACGGACGGCGCCGAGCACCTTCCCACCGGTCTTGGTGACGACGGCGCTGGTGTCCTTCTCCAGATCCTGACCGAAGGCGTAATCGGCGGTGAGGAAGAACCAGGTGTCGAGGCCTGATTTCACAGCTGCGAGGCCGGTCACATTGGCCTGGCCGTAGGTGTCGAACACATAGTGGATCGTATACGGACCGCAGGCCTCGTTGGTGAGACGGATCGAGCCCGGGCCGTTGAACATGATGATCTTGTTACGCGCCTTCGCGATCTCGCCCGCCGCAAGCGCCGTCGCTGAGGCCGCAACGTCGTAGATCATCTCGACGCCCTGATTGTCGAGCATGTCGCGGGCGATGTTGGCGGAGAGGTCGGCCTTGTTCTGATGGTCGGCTGCGAGCACCTGGATCTTGCGTCCCAGCACCTCGCCGCCGAAATCTTCGACGGCCATCTTGGCCGCGGTCTCGCTGCCCGGACCGGTGATGTCGGCGTAGAGGCTCGACATGTCGAGGATGCCACCGATCTTCAGGGGAGGCTTGTCCTGGGCCTGCGCTACGCTCGCGCTGAGGGCAAACGCTGCGGCAAAAATGCCTGACAAAATATGCTTCATGGAAACCTCCCTTGATTGCCTGTCTCTGAATGGCGGCTTGATTATTGCTATTCCCGCAATCATGCAGCATGCGCAAGAGCGCAGCAAGCGCAGGCAGGTTACAGACGCACGATTGCCGCGGGCGTTTTCCGCTAAACGGAATGGTGACGTATGGATAAATATCTCCACGTCATTGCGAGCGCACTGCGCTCGCAATGACGGAGAATGAGGCAACGACGGAGTGTCACACGACGATTTCGTCGTCAGCCGCGTTTGAGTTATGGTTGACAGACAACGCAACCTCTCCGGGTCACGTGACGCAACGGCTTCATCTCATCGTCGCATGTCTTCTCGCCGCTGGTCACACTGCGCTCGCCGCGCCGTGCCAGTTCGAAGCACAAGGCGAAGGCCGCGTTGCCGCCATCGTCGACGCGCACAGCGTGCGTCTCGATGATGGCCGCGAAGTCCGCCTCACCGGCATCGAGGCAACGGCGACGACAAAGCAGGCGCTGACCTCGCTGCTCGTCGGCCGCGACGTGACCCTGCGCAGCGCCGACGACACGCCCGACCGCTATGGCCGGCAAGGCGCGCTCGTGTTCATCGGTGAAAGCGAAACCTCCGTGCAGACCATGCTCCTCGCCCAGGGCGATGCCCTCGTCTCCGCCGAAATCACCGACAAGGACTGCTCAGCCGCCCTGATGGCGTCGGAGGCGGAGGCGCGGCGCCAAAAAAAGGGCAGCTGGGCTGACCTGTCGGCCATAAAAAACGCGGAAAGTCCGGACGATATTTTGGCGGGGATCGGGCGCTTTATGGTGGTCGAGGGCAAAGTCCTGTCGGTCCGGCAAGCTGGGGCAATGACCTACCTCAACTTCGGACGAAACTGGACACACGGCTTTGCTGTGACTATTTCAAAGCGAGCGTTGCCGGTTTTCGAAAGCGCTGGAGTGACCCTTAAGTCCCTGGAAAATCGTCGTATTCGCGTTCGGGGCTGGGTTGAGGGGACTGTGGGGCCGCGTATCGACGTACGTCTCTTGGGACAGGTTGAACTGCTGGGCGCAAACCAGCCTATTGGGGTAAGGCCTTAAGGGGCCGGGCATGGGTTAAGCGACGTGAATGGGGTGCTAGAACAGCACGGACGAGGTGACGACCGCCGCCTGCGGGCTGCGCCGGCTGTGCTTTGCCTCATGCTGGGCACTGCGCTTGCCGGTTGTGGCGATATGGGCCGGTTCCAGACCGCGGCGACTCCGGCGACCGTGGCGATGCCCAAGCCCAAGCCGGCCGTCGCTCAGACCCCCGCCACCGAGAAGGAACACGAGCGCATCCTGGCGAGCTATGGCGGGACCTATGACGACCCCAGGCTCGAGTCTCTGGTCACCAAGACCGTCGACCGGCTGGTTGCCGCCTCCGACCGCCCCGACCAGGGCTACAAGGTCACCATCCTCAATTCCGGTGCGGTGAACGCCTTCGCCTTGCCGAATGGCCAGCTCTATGTCACCCGCGGACTTCTTGCGCTGGCGAGCGACACCTCGGAATTGTCCTCCGTGCTCAGCCACGAGATGGCGCATGTGCTGTCCAAGCACGCCGCGATGCGCGAGGACCAGGCGCGCCAGGCTGCGATCGTCACCCGTGTCGTCACCGACATGAGCAACGACCCTGACCTCACCGCGCTCGCGCTCGCCAAGACCAAACTGACCATGGCGAGCTTTTCGCGCAACCAGGAATTCGAGGCCGACGGCATCGGCGTCGGCATCTCCGCCAAGGCGCATTTCGATCCTTATGGCGCCGCCCGCTTCCTGTCGGCGATGGAGCGCAATGCCGAGCTCAAGGCCGGCAAGACCTCGCTCGATCCGCGCGCGCAGGATTTCACCTCGTCGCATCCGGCAACCCCCGAGCGGGTGCAGAACGCCCAGACCATCGCGCGGCAATATGTTGCGCCCGAGGGCGCCGAGCGCGACCGCGAGAGCTATCTCTCCGCGATCGACAATCTCGTTTACGGCGAGGACCCCAGCGAGGGCTTTGTCCGCGGCCGGCGTTTCCTGCATCCGAAGCTCGGCTTCACCTTCCAGGCGCCTGATAACTTCACGCTCGACAACACCGCGCAGGCGGTGATCGGCGTGCGCGAGGGTGGCTCGCAGGCGATGCGCTTCGACGTCGTGCGCGTGCCGGCCGAGCAGTCGCTCGGTGACTACCTCAATTCCGGCTGGATGGAGGGCGTCGAGAAGGCGTCCACCGAGGACATCACCATCAACGGCTTCCCGGCCGCGTCCGCTACCGCCAAGGGCGACCAGTGGCAGTTCAAGGTCTATGCACTGCGCTTCGGCAGCGACGTCTACCGCTTCATCTTCGCGACACGGCAGAAGTCGACCGAGAGCGAGCGCAATGCACGCGAGACCGTCAGTTCATTCCGTCGCCTGACGCTCGACGAGATCCAGGCGGCGCGACCGCTGCGCATCAAGGTGATCACCGTGCAGCCGGGCGACACCGTGGAATCGATGTCCCACCGCATGGCCGGCGTCGATCATCCCGCCGAACGCTTTCGCGTGCTCAACGGGCTCGATCGCAACGCGCAGGTGAAGGTGCGCGACCGCGTGAAGATCGTGACCGATTGAGGCGCGGTCGTTACCGCGCCTTTTCCTTCAGATACGCGATGATATCGGCGCGATCCTGCGCATCCGGCACGTCGAAGAACATCTTGGTCTCGGGCACCATGGCCTGTGGTCCGGTCAGCCATTTATCGAGATTTTCCTCGGTCCAGACGATGCCTGAGTTCTTCAGATCAGGCGAGTAATCGTAACCGGCGACGCTACCCGCCTTGCGCCCGACCACGCCCTTGTGCATGGGACCGACGCCGTTCTCGTTGATCGAGTGGCAGTCTGCGCAGCCCTTGTAGAGCGCCTGCCCGTGCGCGACATTGCCGGTCGCGTTGGCGGGACCGTTTGTACACAGAAGCGCGATCGCGACAGCGGTGAGAGCCAGGCTTCGCGTGCTTCGCATAGGGGCGGAATTCGACCAGACGTTCATGGAATCTCCTGTTTGCGGTCCCGCCAACAGGATCGGTCTGGTCGAATTTTATTCCCGTCAGTTCGACGATTCACCCGCGTCCATGTCGCCGGCCTCGCGCTGGCCGCTGAGCCAGAGCGCGAGCAGGGTCCAGAATGCGCCCGAGAGTAGATAGGCACCCGAGGCGATGACGCCGAGATTGGTGGCAAGCAGCAGCGCGACCAGCGGAGCGAAGCCAGCGCCAAACAGCCAGGCCATGTCAGAGGTCAGCGCGGAAGCCGTATAGCGATAAGCCTGCTTGAAGTTCGAGGCGATCGCGCCCGAGGATTGGCCGAAGGAGAGGCCGAGCAGGATGAAGCCGATCACCATGTAGATGGTCTCACCGAACGCGCCGGCGTCGAGCAGCTGCGGAGCAAAGCCGCTGTAGATCGCAATCGCGATCGCCGATCCCATCAGCAGCGGCTTGCGGCCGACGCGGTCGGCGATGATGCCCGAGCTCACGATCGCGGCGACGCCGAACACGGCGGCGACGATCTCGATGATCAGGAAGCGCACCGGGCTTTCGCGGGTGAACAGGAACACCCAGGACAGCGGGAACACCGTGACCATGTGGAACAGTGCGAAGCTCGCCAGCGGCGCGAATGCGCCGAGCATGATGTTGTGGCCTTCGCGGGCCACCGTGTCGGAGATGCGCGAGGGCTGCAATTCGCGGGTCTCGAACAGTGATGAATATTCCTCGGTCGTCACCATGCGCAGGCGCGCGAACAGCGCCACGACGTTGATGGCGAAGGCGACGAAGAACGGATAGCGCCAGCCCCAGTCGAAGAAATCATCAGCCGACAGATTGCCGGCGAAATAAGCGAACAGCCCGCTCGCCACGATCAGCCCGAGCGGCGCACCGAGCTGCGGCACCATCGCGTACCAGCCGCGCTTCGAGGCCGGCGCGTTCAGCGCCAGCAGCGAGGCCATACCGTCCCAGGCACCGCCCCAGGCCAGACCCTGGGCGATACGCGCCAGCGCCAGCAGCCAGATCGCGGCAACGCCGATGTCGTGATAGCCGGGCAGGAACGCCAGCGCGACGGTCGCGGTACCGAGCAGGAACAGCGCCGAGACCAGCTTGGCCGTCTTGCCGTATTCCCGGTCGACAGTCATGAAAATGACGGTTCCAACCGGCCTCGCAATGAAAGCCAGCGCGAAGATCATGAAGGAATAGAGGGTGCCGGTCAGTTCGCTGGTGAACGGAAACACCAGCCGCGGGAACACGATGACCGAGGCGATCGCGTAGACGAAGAAGTCGAAGAATTCCGACGTGCGGCCGATGATGACGCCGATGGCGATCTCGCCGGGACTGGCCAGGTCGTGGCCATGCTCGCCCGAGTGGGTATCCGCCATTGCCGGGGTCTGTGCCGTCGCCATGCTGCGCCCTTAACGTCCTGAAAACCAAAGCCGACCGCCCGGCGGGAGGCCGGGCAATCTGACCCTGTTTGACCCAACATCTCGCACTGCAACATTGGACAAATTGTCCAATGTCCGGATTGCTGCGCCGCAGCTACCCATTGGTCTCGCAAAGGAAACTCATTCTCAAAGGCTCGGCCCGTGTCCCGTCTCAAGATCCTGACGCTGCTACCCCTGGCAGCCGCGCTCAGTGGCTGCAACTACGTCGTGCTGTCGCCAGCCGGCGATATCGCGGCGCAACAGCGCGACCTCGTCATCATCTCCACCGTCCTGATGCTCCTGATCGTCGTCCCCGTGATGGCCCTGACGGTGCTGTTCGCCTGGCGTTACCGCCAGTCCAACACCTCGGCCCGCTACGAGCCGGAATGGGACCACTCGACCAGCCTTGAACTCGTGATCTGGTCGGCGCCGCTGCTGATCATCGTCTGCCTGGGCGCGTTGACCTGGATGGGCACGCATCTGCTGGACCCCTATCGCACGCTCGGCCGCATCCATGCCGACCGCGCGATCGACCAGTCCAAGGCACCGCTCGAGGTCGACGTCGTCGCACTCGACTGGAAATGGCTCTTTATCTATCCGGACTACGGCATCGCCACCGTGAACGACTTGGCCGCACCGGTCGATCGTCCGATCAACTTCCGCATCACCGCATCCTCGGTGATGAACTCGTTCTACATCCCCGCGCTCGCCGGCCAGATCTACGCGATGCCGGGCATGGAGACGAAGCTGCACGCCGTCGTCAACCATGCCGGTACTTACAAGGGCTTCTCCGCCAACTACAGCGGCGCCGGCTTCTCCGGCATGCACTTCAACTTCCAGGGCCTCGATGACAAGGGCTTCGATGCCTGGGTCGCACAGGCCAAGTCCGCCGGCGGCTCGCTCGGCCGCACTGAATATCTCCAGCTCGAAAAGCCGAGCGAGAACGAGCCAGTGCGTCGTTACGGCACGGTCGATGCCGATCTCTACCGCCTGATCCTCAACATGTGCGTCGAGACCGGCAAGATGTGCCAGAGCGAGATGATGGCGATCGACGCCAAGGGCGGCAACGGCCATGAGGGCCTGAACAACACGCTGCCGCTCTCCTACGACAAGTACGCCCGTCGCGGCACCGCGTTCGGTCCCGAGCCGAGCTTCGTCGCCGGCACCTGCACGCCGGATGCGCCGCAAGGCGCCGCGACCGCGACCGAGATCAAGGCCCCTCTCGACACCGCGCCGCTTCTCGGCGCCGGCCTGAAGCGACCGACCTTCACGCCGCTGAAGTCTTCGTCCTTCTTCCTCGGACAACGTCCGAAATCCGATTCCTAAAGAGATCCAGCATGTCTCCTGATCTTCTCAAGCTCATCTTCGGTCGTCTCGGCATCGATTCGTTGCCGCTGCACGAGCCGATCCTCGTCGGCACCTTCGTGATGGTCGCGCTCGGCGGCATCACCCTGTTCGCCGGCGTGACCTATTTCCGCCTCTGGGGCTATCTCTGGCGCGAATGGTTCACCAGCGTGGACCACAAGCGCATCGGCGTCATGTACATGATCCTCGGCATCGTGATGCTGCTACGCGGCTTCGCCGATGCCCTCATGATGCGCGCGCAACAGGCGATGGCGTTCGGCGGCTCCGAAGGCTTCCTCCCCGCCCATCACTACGACCAGGTCTTCACCGCCCACGGCGTGATCATGATTTTCTTCGTGGCGATGCCGCTGGTCACGGGCCTGATGAACTTCGTGGTGCCGCTGCAGATCGGCGCGCGCGACGTGTCGTTCCCGTTCCTGAACAATTTCAGCTTCTGGATGACGGTCGGCGGCGCAGTGCTGGTGATGCTCTCGCTGTTCATCGGCGAATTCGCCCGCACCGGCTGGCTGGCTTATCCGCCGCTGTCCAACATCGGCTACAGTCCAGACGTCGGCGTCGACTATTACATATGGGGATTGCAGGTCGCCGGCGTCGGAACGACGCTATCCGGCATCAACCTGATCTGTACCATCGTCAAGCTCCGCTGCCCCGGCATGACCATGATGCGGATGCCGGTGTTTACCTGGACTTCGCTCTGCACCAACATCCTGATCGTCGCCTCCTTCCCCGTCCTGACCGTCGTGCTCGCGCTGCTCTCGCTCGATCGCTACGTCGGCACCAACTTCTTCACGAACGATTTCGGCGGCAGCCCGATGATGTACGTGAACCTGATCTGGATCTGGGGCCATCCTGAAGTCTACATCCTGGTTCTCCCGGCCTTCGGCATCTTCTCGGAAGTGACCTCGACCTTCTCCGGCAAACGCCTGTTCGGCTACACCTCGATGGTCTACGCCACCGTCGTCATCACCATCCTGTCGTACCTGGTCTGGCTGCACCACTTCTTCACGATGGGGTCGGGCGCCAGCGTCAACTCGTTCTTCGGCATCACCACGATGATCATCTCGATCCCGACAGGCGCGAAGATGTTCAACTGGCTGTTCACGATGTATCGCGGCCGTATCCGCTACGAGCTGCCGATGCTGTGGACGATCGCCTTCATGCTGACCTTCGTGCTCGGCGGCATGACCGGCGTACTGCTCGCGGTGCCGCCGGCCGACTTCGTGCTACACAACAGCCTGTTCCTGATCGCGCACTTCCACAACGTGATCATCGGCGGCGTGGTGTTCGGCGCATTCGCCGGCATCAACTACTGGTTCCCGAAGGCGTTCGGCTTCAAGCTCGATCCGTTCTGGGGCAAGCTGTCGTTCTGGTTCTGGGTCACCGGCTTCTACATGGCCTTCATGCCGCTCTATGTGCTCGGCCTGATGGGCGTGACCCGCCGCCTGCGCGTGTTCGACGATCCCTCGCTCCAGATCTGGTTCGTCATCGCGGCGATCGGCGCCGGCCTCGTCTTCCTCGGCATTCTCTCGATGCTGATGCAGTTCGCAGTCTCCTTCCTCAAGCGCGAGCAGCTCAAGGACGTCACCGGCGACCCCTGGGATGCGCGCACGCTGGAATGGGCGACGTCCTCGCCCCCGCCGGACTACAACTTCGCCTTCACCCCCGTCGTTCACGACAATGATGCGTGGTGGGACATGAAGAAGCGCGGCTATCAGCGTCCGCTCACCGGGTTCAAGCCGATCCATATGCCCAGCAGCACCGGCACCGGCATCATCCTCGCCGGCTTTGCCACCGCGATGGGATTTGGCCTGATCTGGTACATCTGGTGGCTGGCGGCTGCGAGCTTCATTGCGATGCTTGTCGTCGGGATCGGTCACACCTTCAACTATCACCGCGACTTCGACATTCCGGCTGACGACGTCATCCGGGCCGAGGACGCGCGCACCAAACTGCTCGCCGGAGCCAAGTAAATGACTGTCGCTGTCCACCCCTCGCAGACCGGCGAGCCGGTCTTCTACGTCGCCGACGAACATCCGCATCCGGAAGGCTACAGCACCTCGCTCGGCTTCTGGATTTACCTGATGAGCGACTGTCTCATCTTCGCGATGCTGTTCGCCGCCTTCGGCGTGCTCGGCGCCAACTACGCCGCCGGGCCGGCGCCGAAGGATCTGTTCGACCTCAATCTGGTCGCGGTGAACACCTCGATGCTGCTGCTGTCGTCGATCACCTACGGCTTTGCGATGCTGACGATGCAGCAGAACAAGATCGCGCAGACGCAGATGTGGCTCCTGATCACCGGCCTGTTCGGCGCCGCCTTCATCGGCATCGAGCTGACCGAGTTCGCCCACATGATCCACGAAGGTGCCACGCCCCAGCGCAGCGCCTTCCTGTCCGCTTTCTTCACGCTGGTCGGCACCCACGGCCTTCACGTCTCCTGCGGCCTGATCTGGCTGGTGACCTTGATGGTGCAGGTCTGGCGTTACGGCCTGATCGAGGCCAACCGCCGTCGCCTGATGTGCCTGTCGATGTTCTGGCATTTTCTCGACGTGGTCTGGATCGGCGTCTTCACCTTCGTCTATCTCCTGGGAGTTCTGCGATGAACACCGACACCCACGCCGCCCACGCAGACGACCATCACCACGATGCAGGCCACGCCCACAGCACGTTCTCGGGCTACATGCTCGGCTTCGTGCTCTCGGTGGTGCTCACCGCGATCCCGTTCTGGTTGGTGATCAGCGGCACGCTGCCGAGCAAGCAGATCACCGCACTGGTCATCATGGCCTTCGCGATCGTGCAGATCGTCGTGCACATGATCTACTTCCTGCACATGAGCCCGAAGTCCGAGAACGGCTGGAGCATGATGGCGCTGATCTTCACCATCGTCATGGTGGTGATCGCGTTATCAGGTTCGCTGTGGGTGATGAACCACCTCAACAGCAACATGATGCCCATCCACGAGATGACGGGAATGAAGTGAGCGATCTCGTGAGCCCCGAAAATGTCGAACCGCGCAGCCCCGCAAGGGCTGCGCGCCCGCATTTGTGGCTCACGGTTCTCTCGCTCAGCGCTTTCGTTGTTCTGATCGCCCTCGGCGTCTGGCAGGTCGAGCGCCGCGCCTGGAAGCTGGCTTTGATCGACCGCGTCGAGCAGCGCGTTCATGCCTCGGCGCAACCAATCCCCTCACGGACTTCGTGGCCGGCAATCACCGCAGCAAGCGACGAATACCGCCACGTCAGCGTCGCCGGCCGCTTCCTGCACGACCGCGAGACGCTGGTTCAGGCCGTCACCGAGGAAGGCCCCGGCTATTGGGTGCTGACGCCGCTCGAGCGTGCGGACGGCACGACGATCCTCATCAACCGCGGCTTCGTACCATCCGAGCGGCGCGACCCCTCGACGCGCAAGGCAGGCAATTCGGACGGCCAGGTCGCGGTCACCGGCCTCTTGCGCATCAGCGAGCCGAAGGGCGGATTCCTCAGGGACAACGTGCCCCAGCACAACCGCTGGTACTCGCGGGATGTGGCTGCGATCGCGGTCGCGCGCGGCCTCGAAAACGTTGCGCCCTTCTTCGTCGATGCCGACGCTGGATCACAATCCGCGGGCGGTCCTATCGGCGGATTGACCGTGGTCCGCTTTCCCAATAACCACCTGATCTACGCTTTGACGTGGTTTGCCCTGGCTTTCATGCTGGCTGGCAGGCTTGTCGTCACATTCCGCGGCGGGCTGTTCCGTCGCAAGCGCTTCGTCCACGAACCGGCCGGCGGCCTCGGTGCCTCCGCCCGTAGGGCGGGATCAGATGCTGGAACGATCGTCGAGCCGACCTGACGACAGGAACACTTACGGCGAGCTGGCGGTCACGCTGCAGTCGCAGGCGGACGCACGCAGCGAGTTGATCGGCGCAGCGCCGACCGATAACGAGACCAACCGCAAGAACATGGCGCTGCTGATCCAGCTGCGCTGGACCGCCGTGGTCGGCCAGATCGTGACCATCGGCGCCGTACACTTCTGGCTCGGCATTCCCCTGCCCCTCACCCGCATGGGGGCGGTGATCGGCGCGCTGGTGCTGCTCAACATCTCGAGCCTGGTCTGGGTGCGCCATCGCGCCGCCATCACCAACAATGAGATGCTGGTCGCGCTGATGCTGGACGTCGCCGCGCTGACCGCACAGCTTTATCTCAGCGGCGGCGCCACCAATCCCTTCACCTCGCTGTTCCTGCTCCAGGTGACGCTCGGTGCCGTGCTGCTCGACGCACGTTCGACCTGGTCGCTGGTGGCGCTGACCTGCGCGAGCTTCGTGTGGCTGACGATCGCCTACCGGCCGCTCGATCTGCCGCCCAATCCGCTGAGCGAGACCTACACGCTCACCGTGACAGGCATGCTGCTGGGCTTCATTCTCAACGCCGTGCTGCTGGTCGTGTTCGTCACCCGCATCAACAGGAATCTGCGCCAGCGCGATGCGCATCTGGCGGCGCTGCGCCAGCATGCCGCCGAGCAGGATCATATCGTCCGCATGGGTCTGCTCGCCTCCGGCGCGGCGCACGAGCTCGGCACGCCGCTCGCCTCGCTGTCGGTCATTCTCAGCGACTGGCGCCGCATGCCTGACCTTGCCGCCGATCAGGAGCTGGCCGAAGACCTCACCGAGATGGAAACCTCGCTGCAACGCTGCAAGTCCATCGTAACAGGCATTCTGGTGTCGGCCGGCGAGGCGCGCGGCGAAGGATCCTCGCCGACGACGGTGACCGCCTTCGTCACCGCACTCGTCGAGGAATGGCGCGATGCGCGCTCGGCGCGGACGCTCTATTTCACCAATACCTTCGGCGAAGACGTCGCGATCGTCTCCGACATCGCGCTGAAACAAGTGATCTTCAACGTTCTCGACAATGCCTACGAAGTCTCGCGCGAGTGGGTCGAGTTGGTCGCCGAACGCGAGGGCGACAATATGGTGCTCTCGATCAGCGATCGCGGCCCTGGCTTCGCTCCGGACATGCTGGCGCAGCTCGGAAAACCCTATCAATCGAGCAAAGGCCGCGCCGGCGGCGGACTCGGCCTGTTCCTGGTGGTGAACGTGGTCCGCAAGCTGGGAGGCAGCGTGACGGCCGAGAACCACAGGAAGCGCGGCGCTACCGTCCGCCTCACCTTGCCGCTTGCTACACTCGCGATCGGAGGCAATTTTGACGCCTGACCGTTCGCTCATCGTCGTCGAGGACGACGATGGCTTTGCACGCACGCTGAAACGCTCGTTCGAGCGCCGCGGCTACGAGGTGGTGCTTGCCGCCTCGATCGAGGACGTTCGCAAGGTGATCGAGGAAAGAACTTTCGGCTACGCCGTAGTCGACCTCAAACTCGGCGGCGCCTCGGGCCTTGCCTGTGTCGAGCTGCTTCACACCCACGACGAGGAGATGCTGATCGTGGTGCTGACGGGTTTTGCCAGCATCTCGACTGCCGTCGAGGCCATCAAGTTGGGGGCCTGCCACTATCTCGCAAAGCCCTCCAACACCGACGACATCGAAGCCGCTTTCCACAAGGCCGAAGGCAATGCCGAGGTCGCGCTGGACGTGCGGCCGACCTCGATCAAGACGCTCGAATGGGAGCGTATCCACCAGACGCTGATCGAGACGGATTTCAACATCTCGGAGGCGGCACGACGGCTCGGGATGCATCGGCGCACGCTGGCGAGAAAGCTCGAGAAGCGGCCGGTGAAGTGAACCGTCTGCGCGGATGAAAAACCCTCCCCCGGGCTGATGACCCCGCGGCCATGCATCAATAGACTGCGGATCGACGGCCGACGTCGTTGTGCTGCAATGGCCCATGCGAGGAGACTTCACCGTGACAATGCTCGTCGATCGCCTCGGCTCGTTTGTCGCGCCGCCGCGTGCGCGCAACCAGCGCGAGACCGAAACAGTCCAGTTCGCCCAGGCAGCACTCGCATCCGCCAAGCAGGAGGGCCTGCAACTGGCCGTGCGGGCACGCTATGTCGCGCTGGCCGTCATCGCCTGCCTGCTGCTGGCGATCAACCCAGCCTGGGAGCAGCTTTACTATGTCGGGCTGCTCGGCCTGTTCGCACTGATCGGCTGGGCCCAGATCAAGGTTGGGCGGGTCGGCGTATCGCGATCGGAATTGGCACTTTTGTTCTGTGACCTGGCGCTGCTCACAGTCGTCATCGTCGTCCCGAACCCATTCGGCACGCCGCATTGGCCGGTGGCGATGCAATACCATTTGGGCAACTTCATCTACTTCTTCGTGCTGCTTGCGGTTGCCACTCTGGCCTATTCCTGGCGAACCGTCATTGCGGTCGGAACATGGACCTCAGCGCTTTGGGTGATCGGCGTTGCATGGGTGTGGTGGCAACCTGATCGCGATCCCGCATTGACTGCGCGCATTGCAGATGCGGTTGGCAGCGATCACAGGCTGCTCGCCCTCATCTCGCCCGATGCGATGGGATTCGGCCTTCGTAGTCAGGAGATCGTCGTCTTCTTGATCGTGGCCGTGACGCTGGCGCTCGCGGTTCGCCGCAGCAATGAATTGCTGATCCGCCATGCTGCCGTGGAACGGGAACGAGGCAATCTTGCGCGCTATTTCTCACCCAATGTCGTGACGGAATTGTCGAAGCACGATGAGCCGTTGAAGCAGGTGCGCACCCAAGACGTCGCGGTCCTGTTCGTGGATATCGTTGGCTTCACGGCCTTTGCCGATGTGCGCACCCCGGAGGAAGTGGTGCAGACATTACGCGAGTTCCACGGATTGATGGAGCGGGAGGTTTTCCGTCACAATGGCACACTTGACAAATATCTAGGCGACGGACTGATGGCGACATTCGGCACGCCCTTTGCCGGCTCGAACGACGCCAGCAACGCGCTGCGGTGTGCCCAGGCAATGATTGCCGCGGCGGACGATTGGAACGAGCGGCGAAGAGCATCCGGTGAGCCCCCACTGCGCGTGAGCTTTGGCTTGCACTACGGGCCAGCGGTGCTCGGCGATGTCGGGCAGACCTGTCTGGAATTCGCCGTGATCGGCGCGACCGTCAATGCCGCAAGCCGCCTCGAGGCATTGACCCGAATGCTCGACTGCGCGCTGGTCGCAAGCGACGATCTCGTCAGTCGCGCAAAGGCCGAACTTGGCGGCGCAGCCGAAGCGTTTCAGCCGCTGACGGCGCGGGAGCCACAGACCGTCCGCGGGATTCAGCAGCCGATCCTGATCTGGACCCAACCGCGCGGCTCGCAGCACACCAATCGCGCCTGAGCCCCGGCCGAGGTGGAATGCCCAAAACAAAAAGCCCGGCCATACGGCCGGGCTTTTGATCTCTGCAATCGATGCGTCGAGACGCTTACGCGGCCTCGTCGGCGACCGTGGTGCCGTCACCATCGTTATCGTCGGCGTCGCCCTCGGCATCCGTATCGCCCTCGCCTTCGGCGGCTTCGGACTTGGCACCGGTGCGGCGCGGGCTTTTGGCGAGCTGGGCCTCGATTTCCTTGACCGCTTCGGTCTCGGTCGAGTGCTGCACCACCGCGATCTCGCGGGACAGACGATCGAGCGCCGCTTCATAGAGCTGCCGTTCAGAGTAGGACTGCTCGGGCTGCGACTCGGAGCGATAGAGGTCGCGCACGACTTCCGCGATCGCGACAATATCGCCCGAATTGATCTTCGCTTCGTATTCCTGGGCGCGACGCGACCACATGGTGCGCTTGACGCGGGCACGGCCCTTGAGGGTCTCGAGCGCCTTCTTGACCAGCGCGGGCTCGGACAGCTTGCGCATGCCGACGTTGGCGACCTTGGCGGTCGGAACGCGCAGCGTCATCTTGTCCTTGATGAAGTTGATGACGAACAGCTCGAGCTTCGCGCCGGCGATCTCCTGCTCTTCGATGGCCAGGATCTGGCCGACGCCGTGCGCGGGATAGACGACGAATTCATTGGCCTTGAAGCCCTGGCGCTGGGTCACGACCTTCTTTTCCTCGACCTTCGGCGCGGGTGCAGCGGCCTTCACGGCCGGCTTGGCAGCAGCAACGGGGGCCTTGACAGGGGCGGCAGCAACAGGGGCCTTCGGAGCAACAGGCTTGGCGGCAGGAGCCTTGGCAGCAGCAGGCTTGGCGGCAACAGGCTTGGCAACGGTCGCTTTCGCGGCCGGTTTGGCAGTCTTGTTAGGCATTGCGCTTCTTTTGTTCTTCGAGGACTTTGCAGCCGGCGGCGCCTTCGTAGCGGCCCGACCCTTGGATGCGCTACGGCTGGCCGTGGCGACTTTTTTGGCCTCCTTATGGGAAGCCCTCGCTGAAGTACTCTTTTTACGCGTTTTCTGTGACACAGCCTGCGCGCGGAAACTGCCACGCCCCTGTTCGACATTTGGTTTCACGGGAACCCAACGGGGCCAACTGGGCTGACGGGGGGTTCAGCTTAATGTGCCCAATATAGCACATTTCCCGCAAAAATCAATGATTTAGGGGTCTTGAGGGCTGGGTTTCGACGCTGACGAAGGTATTAGGGTTAAGTTTGCGCCGGAATTCAGTCTCCGGAGCCGGGGTTCTTAGAAAAATATTTGTCGAACTTGCCCTCCTGCCCGTCGAATTCCTCGGCGTCAGCAGGTGATTCTTTCTTCTGGGTGATGTTCGGCCAGCTTTTGGCGTACTGGGTGTTCACTTCCAGCCACTTTTCGAGGCCCGGTTCCGTATCCGGCTTGATGGCGTCGGCGGGGCATTCCGGCTCGCACACGCCGCAGTCGATGCACTCGTCCGGATGGATGACGAGCATGTTCTCGCCCTCGTAGAAACAGTCGACCGGGCAGACCTCGACGCAGTCGGTGTACTTGCACTTGATGCAGTTTTCAGTGACGACGTAAGTCATCCAACGCTCCGAAAAGCTCTTTTAAAAGTCGCGGCTTGCGTAGCGCGGATGGCCCCGCGCTGCAAGGTCGGGAAGCCCCGATCATGACGGCTTTATGTGGTTGATCGACCAAGAAATGAATACGAAGCGCAATTAATTGCGTTTTGCTTCACTCAACTCCTCATAGAGCACCCGCGCCGAAGCGGCATCGCCGCGGCGCTCATTGAAATCAGTCACTTTCAAAACCCGCACGGTACGATCGAGCGCGACGGTGATCACGTCGCCGATCTTGATCGCATGGCCCGGCGATTTCTCGCGCGTGCCGTTGATGCGCACATGGCCGGACTCGACGAGCTCGGCCGCCGAGGTCCGCGCCTTCACCACCCGCGCGTGCCACAGCCATTTGTCGAGACGCTGCCGCTCGGTGGTCGTGGGATTACTCCTTGCGACTGGAGAGCTGCTCCTTCAGCGCCGCGAGCTTGGCGAAGGGCGAGTTCGGATCAACAGGACGATCGCGCTCACGCGGATTCGCGCTCGAGGCATACGGCCGCAGCGACGGACCGCCCTGGCGGTCGCGGCCCTTGTCGCGATCGCGGCCCCTGTTGTCGCGGCTCTTGTCACGATCGCCGCCGAACTTCTTGTTGTCGCGGTTGCGATCGCGATCCTTGTTGTCGCGGTCCTTGCCCTGGAAGCTGCGATTCCGATCGCCGTCCTGGCGCGGCGCGCCCTCGGCGCCACCTTCGCGCGGCTTGCGGAAGTCTCTGCCACCATCGCGGCCAGAATCTCTACGATGGCCGCCGCCATGACGATGACGCTCGCCCGGCTTCGCGCCTTCGGCTGCTTCGCCGGTCGCGGTCGCGCCTTCAGCCGGCGCAGCGCCGGCCTGCTGCGGACGCTGGTTGTTGTGGCGCTGATGACGATGACGCTCGTGGCGCGGCTTGCGATCCTCGTGACGGCCACCGGGACGCCAGACTTCGACGAGCTCGGGCTCGGCAGGCGCCGCGGCTGCTTCAACAGGCGCAGCAGCGTCGGGAGATGCAGCGACTTCCGTCGCGGCGGGCTCGGCAGGAGCGGCTTCGGCGGCAGCCTCTGCGGGCGCAGCAGCTTCTTCCGCCGGCGGCGCGATGCCGGGGGCATCTTCGGGCGTGACGGGCGCTTCGGGCGAGACTTCGAGTGCCGGCTCTTCGTGAGCGGGCTCGTCGTGCTGCTCCATGCCGGGCGCGTCTTCGACGGTGACGGCTTCGATCGCGGCATCCGCGGGCGCGGTGGCCTCCTCGGTCGCCGGCGTCTCGGCAGCCGCAGGCTTCGGCGGCAGCGGCGCACGCTTCTCCATGCGATAGCCGAGCGCACGCAACACCGAGGCGAAGTCTTCGCCGGCAGATCCCGTGAGCGAGGTCATCGCCTGCGTCACGACGAAACCGCGGCCGTCGAACGCGCCGGCGGGCTTTTCGCCGGGCGAATTCTCGCGCCAGGCCAGCGCCGGGCGGATCAGATCGGCGAGGCGCTCCAGAATATCGACGCGGACGGCGCGCTCGCCGGCCTGCTTGTAGCCGAGCACGCGATAGGCATCGCGCGGCAGGCTCTTGTCGACCGGGAACGAGGTGCGCCCCGACGAGGCCAGATGCTGCGCGCCTGACAGCGCCGAGAGATCGACATTGTCCTGCTTCAGCGCCCACAGCAGCGCGGCCAGCGCACGCGCGGCGGGCTTGAGGATGCCGGGGAAATAAATGTGATAGGCGCCGAAGCGGACGCCGTATTTGCGCAAAACGGCACGCGAGGGCTGATCGAGATCCTTCAGCTCATTGGCGATCTTCGGACGTTCGAGCACGCCGAGCGCCTCGACCAGCTGATAGGCGATGCCGCGGGCGATACCCGTGACGTCCTCGGCCTTCGACAGCTCGAACATCGGCCCGAGCAGCTTTTCGATATGCGTCTTGAGCCAGAGGTCGAGCCGCGCCTGCACCTTTTCGCGGGGGCCGCCGGTCAGGCGCTCATCCGAGATGATGCGGATGCGCGGATGCAGCGCTTCCTCTGCGGCAGTCAGTCGCGCCACGGCATCGCCGGTCCAGCGGATGGTGCCGTCGGACGTCAGCACGAACTGGTCGTCCGGTGCGTTGCCCAGCTTTTCGGCACGCGTATTGATCTCGCCGGCGAGCACCGCTTGCGCGGCAGCCTGCAAGGCTTTCGCATCGGAGCCGGCTTCCGCCGCATCCGGTGCAAAGGTGAAGCCATCGAGGCGGCCGATGACATGGCCTTCGACGATAACTTCGCCGGTCTTGCCGATTTCCGTATTCAAGCTCGTGTTCTCCCGCAGGCGGCGCATCAATACACTGGTCCGGCGATCAACGAAACGCTCAGTCAAGCGTTCGTGGAGCGCATCCGATAATTTATTTTCGACCTCACGGGCGATCCCCTGCCAGCGTTCGGGGTCTCTCAGCCAATCCGGGCGGTTGGCGACGAAGGTCCAGGTGCGAATTTGCGCGATCCGGGCCGATAGCGTGTCGATATCGCCATCGACGCGGTCGGCCTGGTCGATTTGGGTGCCAAACCAGGAATCGGGGATGCAGCCCTTCTGCATCAGGAAGCCGTACAGCGTCGTCACCAGCTCGGCATGGGCGGCCGGCGACAGTTTTCGATAGTCCGGAACCTGGCAGGCCTCCCAGAGGCGCTCCACGGCGGACTCGCCATGCGCGATATCGCGCACCTCGACGTCGCGGGCCGCATGGTCGAGCACGCGCATGTCTTCGGCGATCGGCGCCCGCGTCAGCGTCTCGTGGCCGGGCCCGAGGTTCAGCGAGACCTGGAGCGCGCCGAGGGAGGAGAAATCCAGCTTCGTGTTGCGCCATTGCAGCATCTTCACGGGATCGAAGATGTGGTTCTGGAGCGCATTCACGAGCTCGGGCTCGAACGGGCCGCAGCGGCCCGTGGTGCCGAAGGTGCCGTTGCGCGTGGCGCGGCCGGCGCGACCGGCGACCTGCGCGAACTCGGCCGGCGTCAGGCGGCGGAACTGGTAGCCGTCAAACTTGCGGTCGGAGGCAAAGGCGACGTGGTCGACGTCGAGATTGAGGCCCATGCCGACGGCGTCGGTGGCGACGAGATAATCGACGTCGCCGTTCTGGAACATCTCCACCTGCGCATTGCGCGTGCGTGGGCTGAGCGATCCGAGCACGACGGCCGCGCCGCCGTGCTGGCGCTTGATCAGCTCGGCGATGGCGTAGACCTCGTCGGCCGAGAACGCGACGATCGCTGTGCGGCGCGGCTGGCGCGTGATCTTGCGGTCGCCGGCGAATTCCAGCTGCGACAGGCGGGGCCGGGTGATCATGGAGACGCCGGGCAAGAGCCGCTCGATGATCGGGCGCATGGTGGCCGCGCCCAAAAGCAGCGTCTCGTCGCGACCGCGGCGGTTGAGGATGCGGTCGGTGAAGACGTGGCCACGCTCCAGATCAGAAGCGATCTGGATCTCGTCGACGGCGAGGAAGGAGACATCGAGGTCGCGCGGCATCGCCTCGACCGTCGACACCCAATAGCGCGGGTGCTTCGGCTTGATCTTCTCCTCGCCCGTCACCAGCGCGACGGCGTCCACGCCGACACGGGCGACGATCTTGTTATAGACCTCGCGCGCGAGCAGGCGCAGCGGCAGGCCGATCATGCCCGAGGAATGCGCGAGCATCCGTTCGATGGCGAGATGGGTCTTGCCGGTGTTGGTCGGCCCGAGCACCGCGGTGACGCCGGCGCCGGGCACCCGATCGGACAGCGCGCGCTCGGAAGCGAAGGGGGAGGGAGAAAGGGGCATATCTAGCTAACTAGGTAGTGCCTGTCGGGGCAAATGTCAGTGCTGTCTGGGGCGGGCGGCAACTGTCTCACTTTGCGACGCTTTTCCCTGTGCCCTTAAGCTTCGGAACGACTTGAGAACGAATCGCGGCCGAATCGCTGACGCCCCTCGGAGTCCTGTTACGTTCACGCAACATGTCGCGGCGCTATTGTTTCCAGCGCACTAGATGGAGTTTTGGGCTGTCGCACAAGCGACGATTTGATGACCGATTTCGTTAAGTTGGGGATGGCGCGGAGTCGAATCAGAATCGGGGAGGAGTCAAATGGATTCCATTTCGCGAAAACAACCCCATGCACAGTAGGCAAGTCATTGATGTTGCTTACTCCCCTACCCTCCCCTGGAGGGGGAGGGTCGCGGCGCATGAAGCGCAGCGAAATGCGTCGCGGGGTGGGGTGATCTCTCCACACGAAGACTGTCCGAGGGGAGAGATCACCCCACCCCGCTCGCGCTTCGCGCGATCGACCCTCCCCCTCCAGGGGAGGGTAAGCAAGAGTTACTGCGTCTTCGCAACCCGTGGCGGCTGGGCGGTGGTGATGAAGCTGGTCGCTTCCAGCATCGCAGGCCCCAGGGGCGTCGGGATTTTCAGCCAGAACGGGACCAGCACGCGCGTGCCCGCGACAGGCGCAAACGCGATCTCGATGTTGCGCTGGGCGGCGAGGTATTTGATCACGGGGCGATCGGGGATGTAGCCGGCGACCGGCACGAAATAGAGCGCGCAGACCACGACCGGGCCGTGATAGCCCTTCTCGGCCTTCACATTCTCCATGCGCTTGAAATCGAGCTTGAGCTCGTAGCGCATGCGGCCGTCGAACACCGGCGCGCTGCCGTGGCAGGCCTCCGGCGAGACGGGATCACCGGTGCCTGATACCCGCACCAGCGAGGCCGTCATCGGATCGAACACGCCCTTCCGATGCGCGTCGGTGACGACGATGCGGTCGGCATCGACGGGCGGCTCGGGAATGATGCCGAACTCCTTCACATTGCCCTTGTCGAGGGTGATGTGGATCTCTTCGGTCTTCTTCGAGGTGGTGGTGGAGGCCTGGTAAGCGGTGGCGACCAGCGCGCCATTGACGATGCGCCCCTGCGAGGCGCCGGTGCCGGACCCGCCCGCGAACGACTTCAGAATGCCTGTCGTGCCGCCGGAGGCCGCCGCCGAGAACACGTCGTCCTGGATATCGATGTTCCAGGCGCCGCGACCGACAGGAATGCCCGCCAGCGAAGCCTCGTATTGCGCCTCGAGCTTGCCCTGCGCCGCCGCGGGCGCGGCTCCCCACGCCAGCACCAGCCCGCTGACAGCGGCCAAGGCCAGCCTGCCGGCTGAGCGCAGCCGGGGCGGAAACAGGGGGAGCGTGTGCACCAGACGATCCAATCGGGAAGCGAGTGTTTTGTTACTTAAGCCAGTTACTGCGCTAAGCAATGTGTCCCAAGGGCCATCGGCCGGGAACTCACCGAACTCTTTCGGGGGTGATTGCGCCCTTTATGTGATGGTAAGGGGTTTTAAACATTGCCGTTTTGGTGATTGGGGGATGCGACAGGTCGCACACCTCGCTCCGCCCGTTCCGCTGTCATACCCCGCGAAAGCGGGGTATCCAGTACGCCGGGACGGATCTGGTGAGGACGAGCTCCCAAACGAAGGCCTCTGGGATATTGGATCGCCCGGTCCCAGCGCGCAATTGCGCGCAAGGCCGGGCGATGACACCTATTGTGGGGCACGATCCCCGCCCAAATCCTTGACTACCCGGCCCTTCCCCCCTATACGTCCGCCCGCTCCCTGCAAGGACACAGAATTTGCCCCCGTGGCGCCCCGGATGGCGGCCGCAATCATTGGGGGTTTAGACGGAAGGATTTTTGCCATGTCTCGCCGCTGCGAACTGACGGCCAAGGGCCCCCTCGTCGGCCACAAGGTCAGCCACTCCAACATCAAGACCAAGCGCCGCTTCCTGCCGAACCTGGTCAACGTGACCTTCATCAGCGAAGCGCTGGCGCGCAACGTGCGCCTGCGCGTCTCCACCAACGCGGTGAAGAGCGTCGACCACAATGGCGGCCTCGACGCCTTCCTGCTCAAGGCCAAGGCCGACATGCTGTCGCCGCGCGCCCTCGAGCTGAAGCGCGCCATCCAGAAGAAGGTCGGCCCGTCGGTCGCACCGGCCAAGAAGGCCAGCTAAGAATTTCCTGATAGGGCGGGGGCTAAGTTGCGTCGCGTGGCGTAGGCTTAGCCAAGTAGAGTTTTGCGTTGCGGCCGGATCGAAAGATCCGGCCGTTTTTGTTTTGGAGGGACGGAGGATACGAAGCGCACCCAACGTTTTCAGGGCTTCGCGAGCTTCTCCAAGACCTGTGCCTCCTTGGTGTTCAGACGGACGAGAACTTGCGGCGGATGAAAGCCCGCTCGAACTCTTCTCAATTCTCCGAGAGTTATAGGTTGCACACGCCTTACAGCCGCCAGCAAAATCGCTACGGCTTCCGTCGTTCCAGCGAAGTACTCCGTGAAAGAAGCATAATCAACACCAGTCGCGCTTCGATGCTTTTGCCAGATCGTCCGCGGATGAGCACGGCTAACACTTGCGATGGTTGCTATGCCAACAATCGCAGCCGTCGGACGGGTCGCGTAAATCCACAAGCGCGCACCTTGGCCTAGCGACGGAATGCGACGTCTTAGTTCGATAGTTTTGGTCCCGTCTAGGATCGCAGTCGCATATTCCGGGTGGATCGAAATGATCGCGTCACTTGCATCAGTCACTTGACCATCCAAGATCCAAAATCTTCCCTAGCAACATGCTCGGCAAGGTAGTCGGGGCTTGCAAATTGGATGCGCCCTCAGCTCCGACGGCTCGGAGAGCTTCGAGTGTTACAAGATTCGGGAAACTTATCAAATTGTCGAAGGAGGTCGCCAAAACCTCAGACGACGAGGTTAGAGGATCCAAATCTTCTACTACTGCTCGACGAAACAATTCTCCTGGCACTTGCTCTTTAGGCAAGATCGTCGTGTCCACTATCCGAGCGGCCGCGACTATTGCGGCACGCCCGCCGGTGCGCTTGGACTCGTAGAATAGTATTGGCGATCCTGGACGCATGAGGTGCGACGTTCTCGGACTATTGAAGTATACGCGCAACCCAAGGAATGCTGCCGATGGCCTTCCGAACAAAGCAAGCTGCTCTGCTGTACCCAATAAATCGTCGGCAAACGATTTTGCGATTGGCACAATCACACCGTCACGACCCAGCCACGCAACTATCGTGGGGCTTAGGGCAGCTTCTAGCGCAGGCATCTTCACCGTCAGAAAAGTGCCATCTGGGTTTTGAATCTCAACGGCTGTCGCCTCGGGTGGGAAATTGTCTGGAAGCGAGAGCCCCGTCCGGCGCCTCATCTGACGCGCAAGCTGCGACCATGTATTAGCCGTAAGCGGGCGACCCAACGCCACTTTGATCAGAACATCGGGATCGGAGGCTGGCAAAAATCCCCTTAGCTTTGCAGCCTGATTTACTACCGTCTGTCCGGCAACCCTCCGGAGCGCTATCGTTGTCGGCCCCGCAAGGCACGCATCTCGTATCGCCTCATCTAGCAGATGTTCGGCGAACATCTCGGACGAAATATGATCCGTACGCACATGCACCAGCATATTTGCGGCGGCGTCGATAGCAACGGGAGCCAGATAAAGGCTGACACCTACGATCTCCTCGCCTTCAAGAACCGCACGAACTCTAACGTTTCGGACAGGCGACTTCGTTGGCAGGAATTGTTCAACAAGACTCGTGCTTAAAGATTGAGAAACTAGATATCCACTAGCCTCAGAAGCCGTCGCCGACTTTGTCTCACATTGCGTCCCGCGATGAACCCCTCTTTCGAGTTTAGCGTCCTCTACCGGGACCAACTCAATGAGTTCGTCCAAACTCGCGACGTCGAGACCGACAAGTTCGATCAGAGGTTCTCGCGCGTTAAGCAAATGGGTATCGCTCGTAATGTAACCCGACGCTCGCGCTAAGGCAGCCTCCGCCAAATGACGAGAATCACTTAGTGCCTGCTTGGAATTCGCCTGCGGCGATCCCTTCTCTTCGAAAACAGCCTTGTGAATGATCGCAGAAAGTCGGTCTACTTCAAGCTTCGGCGCTGACGGGATTCGAGGCAATTGCCGAGCAAGCTGAAGGGTGCTGTCTACGGCCTCCCCGTGAGAGGTCCGCTCTAACTCCACAATAAACTCCGGAGCTACAGCGAGCCGTAAGCGATGCGCCAAGGCAGCACTAAATAGGCGATTGGCGACGACAGAACGAGCGCGCTGTCTTATTAGATCGAATAGCACGTTTAGATCAATCGCATACAACGGGGCCTCAAACGCGCCGGGCGACCGAAGCTTCAGGTTCGCAGCTACCGCGTCTCCAGCCGCCGGCGCCATCAATGAGAACAAGCTCGCTGTATCCAACTCTTTTGAACGCAGCACTATGGTACGCTGGCGTGCGGCACCTCCATCTCGAACTCGTCTCGCGACAAATCCCTTCTTCGCATAGAACGCTTGTGCTTCGACCAAGTCAGACGCAACTGCAGCGGTTATGTTTAAGTACCCTCGGCTTTCAAGGTGAGAAACAAGCGCGTTAACAAGCGCCGATGCGACCCCATTCCGCCTGTGAGATGGCCCAACTGCAACCTGCTGTACTTTCGCATTAGGAAACACGCCGCTGAACAAGATGAAGCCCGCGATCTCGGTCGCGTCTGCTCGTCTCGCAAACATTGCGAACAGCCGCCGCTGCGCAATGGCATCTCGGTAGGCCGCCTCTGGCAAGAACCCGAGCGCCTCCTTCTCCCCATCAGCAAGCGCCCGGATGCCGGACACGTGCTCCAACAAGAGCCGCGGATCAGTTTCTAATCGAAGTGACGTACCACTCATAAAAAATCACGCGTTCAAGCAGGATAACACGTTGAACAAAAAAATGGTTTGGCCGAATTCCCAACGTACTGAACAGCGTGTCCGACCAACATTACACGTTCGTCTAATGCGTGCTTTGCAGCATAACTGCAACTAAGCTGAAATGGTAGCATCACGCGGAGGCTCACCCCGTGGAGCACTCGGCCAGCATCACACCCAAAGACCTCGTCATTTGATGTGCCTGGCGCTCGATGACATCGCGCTGTCGATCGCGACCTAGAGATTGAATGCTTGCTGAGTTCGATGCGCCTTCTTCAAGCGATCCGGCAGCGCGATTTTTCGACCGATATCGTTCAGGGTTTCGTCATCGCAACTGCTGAGGAGGTCGACCAGCTCGTCCTCGGTCCTGACATTGTAGAATTGCTTTTCGGGAGCGACATAGACGACGACCGCTTTCTTATGCGCCACGAGCGACAGCATGTTCTGGACCGAGCCAGAACTCTTTCCATCCCAGAGGACAAACCCGAGATCGGCGACCTTCGCCATCTCTCGGTCCTTCTGGGCGTAAAAGTCTCGTCCCTGCAATTTCGCATCAGTGACGACGTTTCGGGTCGGCCAGCTTCCGACGTTGTTCCGCGGCGCAGCTCCAACGTAGTAGACCGTCACGTCAGAGTAGCCCAACTCGTGCAGACATGACTGCATGGCCTTGTCTGCGCCGTTGGCATCGCCTGTGACGATCGTCAGCCCTTTCTGGACCATATTTTCCAGGCGGCCGCGAACCTCCGGTGCAATACGACCGATCTTTCGGGAGCCGGACAAGAAAACGGTGGTCATCGATTGCTTCTCGTTTTGGTCATCGTCAGGACCGAAACCTGTGCTGCCTCACCTTCCTTATATAGCAAATCGGTCGCAACGCGTAGCGTAGACCCAGAACGGTAGAGATCGTCGATCAGCAACACTTTCTTGCCTTTGAATTTGCCTTGGGAGGCGTCCAATTTGAGAGCTTCATCAAGCAGTTCCTTGCGCGCGATCGGATCTGTAATCCCCTTCAGCTCCTCAGTGCCGCTATTCGTGAGCGCGCCTGTCACGACCGTCACGCTACGCTTTGCGCCAAGCGCCACCGCTATCAGCTCAACCGGCTGGATGGGACGGTCCTTCTTCGTTGGCGGAATGGGAATAATGAAATCAAACGCTTCGATGCCCTTGATATCGTCCAGCAACGTCACGATGTGCTGAACCCTGGATTTGTCGCCTTTGTATTTGAGCTGATACACGAGCTCGCCCATCTCGCTGCGCGTATTGTCGAAGCGATCATGACCGGCCTCGTCGGTCCCGAGGTGGGTGCTCGATACGGTATGCAGATCGTAAGCCTTGCCCGACTTCCAATTGCCGTCCAGGTTGATCGCCATATGCCCTCTGCTATCTTTGATAGAGCAGATGATACTATCAATCTCCGGGCGCGGTTGATATTTCTGCCCGCGGGGCCGGTGGCGACGGCTGCAAGGTCGGCGTGAACAGCGCGCCGAAGAACCCTGAGGTTACGCATATCGAAATAGCGTGGCAGGCAGTTTCGGTGCGGCCATCCTTCGAGACGCCCGCCTTCGGCGGGCCCTCAGGATGAGGGCGTGTCTCGCAGCGAAATCATGGACTCCGCTTCCGCTCCCCTACCCCCGAAAATCAATGCTCCGCAGCACGATCCCCGGCGGGGTGCCCTCGAACTCCGTTGCCTGGTACTTGCGCCCCGCGCAGGCTTCTATCTGCTCGCGCAGGCGGATGAACTGGGCTTCGCGCTCGCTCGGCTTGGTGCGGGGGCCACGCTCGAGGTCGTCAAGTGCGGAGGTCGAGATCGCGCAGGCGATCTCGTGGGGGCCGTCCAGCATCGAGAACTGGACGATGCCGCGGTCCTGTTCGTGGCCGATATAGCGGCCGGTGGTGAGTTTCATGGGGTGCTCCTTTGCGCAATTGTTTCCTGAGAACCGAAGCGTTGCGGCGAAGGTGGTTCGCCCCCTCTCCCGCTCTTGTCCGCCGAAGCCTTGCCGAAGGCGGATGCGGATGCGACGAGCTTCGCTCGCGCTGGGAGGGTTGGGGTGGGGGTGCTTCCGCACGCGAGAACCCCAGTGAGGAGAGAGCCCTCACCCGCCGCGCGGCCGGCACCTAGCTATCCCCACCCAATCTCTTGAAATCGTCGAACAGCGCCGTCACCAGCGCGTGGTGCCGCGTGTCCTCGCTGGGGAGGCTCGCGGCGTAGAGGTTGAGCAGATGGCGTGCCTTCACCGCGGCCTCGGGCCACGAGGCGGAGGGCGCCGCCATCATGCGGTTTTCGAGATCGGACTCGCGCTCGCGCAGCTCCTTGACATGGGCCTCGACGTCGGCGAGCGCGCGGCGCAAATCGGTCGCCTTCTGCGCGGCCATGCCGCGATGGCTGTCGAGATCGACCGGGATGTCGGTCATGGCGCGATGCTCGCGTCGGCGACTGTTTGATCCGTGGCTTGGGCGTCGGTGGCCTGCGCGTCGGCAAGGTCGACCGAGCCGATCGACAGCATCTCCGTCACGCCGTGCCCGCCTTCGGCCGGCACCGTGATCATGGTGGCGATGCGGCGCCACGAGGCGAACGACAGGCCCTCGATCATCTCCTCGTCGGTGACGACCTCATAGGCGCCCGCGGGCAGCATGCGATCGATGCCGCGGATGCGGAACGGATGATTGAATGTGACGGTTTCGCGTCGCGAGCGGATGGACATGCGTGCCTGCCTTTCGAAAGGTGGTGGCCCCAACCGACGCTGCTGCATGCCTCAGCATGGGCGCATCGCGCGGCAATAGCCAGCACTATCGCCGCGGCGCGCGTGTTCCGGCGTGCGGCGTTTCAGCTGTCGCCGAGCCTTGCGAAATCGTCGAACAGCGCGGTCACCAGCGCGCGGTGGCGGGTGTCCTCAGCGGGCAGGCTTGCGGCATAGAGGTTGAGGAGATAGCGCGCCTTCACGGCGGCTTCGGCCCAGGAGGCGGCGGGCACGGTCATCAGGCGGTTTTCGAGATCGGCCTCGCGCTCGCGCAGCTGGCGGACATTGCTCTCAACCTCGGCCAGCGCGCGGCGCAGATCGGTCGCCTTCTGCGCGGCGATGCCGCGATGCTTGTCGAGATCGACGGGAACATCAGTCATTGGCGACACCAGCATCGGTCGCGATCGCATCCGCAAGGTCGAGCGCGTGGATCGCGCGCATTTCCTCGCACATTTGCTTGCCCATTTTCTTGTGGGTTTCCTTGTGCGTTTTCTTGTTCGATATCTTGTTCGGCTTCTTGGAGCCGAGCGCGCCTTCCATCGGCAGCATGATCGACGTGCCGATGCGGCGCCAGGCCGAGACGGTCTCTGCCTGGATCGTCTCCTCGTCGGCAATCACCTGATAGCTGCCCGCGGGCAGCAGCCGATCGATGCCTTGGATGCGGAACGGATGCCGGAACGTGACGGTTTCCCGCCGCGTACGGATGGTCATGCACGCCTGCCTTCCTGCGACAGCGGCCCCAGCCGACGCCAGCCTGCCGCGACCATGCGCTCCCAGCGCAGCAATAGCCAGCGTTTTAGTCCTCGCTATTGGTATGACGCGGGCGTAGGCTCGCCTGCATCACCGCATCTTCTGCTACGGCATGACCGGTGACTGAGGGTCACGCGCGCTCCCGCCGAGATACCAGTCACTCAGGCACGACTCCGTCGTGCTCGCGCAGGAGTATGCGATGCCGCCTTTTCGCGCCTCGGAATGGATCGTTCCACCAATCGTCGTTCCGCTGTTCCTGCTGCTTCTCGTCGGCGCTGCGGTGCTGTTCCGTGGCTAGACCGGTCCGCGTGCCCTATCTCATCCGGGCTACGGGCGAATATGGCAGCACCAGTCACGGCCGCAGCAACGCCACCGTCGCGTTGCGGATGGCGCGAAAGCTGCTGCGCGACGGCTTCATCGACGTGCGCATCTGCACGCCGCGCGGACGCGTGCTGCAATCGGACAAACTCGACGACCTGAAACCGACAAAGGAGACCGACGCCATGGCCAAGGGACAGCAACGCAGCAACCGCGAAGCCAAGAAACCGAAGAAGGACAAGATCAAGGCAACCGCCGCGGCACCGAGCCGCAAGGACGTCGCTTGGCAGCCGGAGATCGGTCAGGGGAAGAAGAAGTAGGGCGCGAGCTTAATCGCCGCGCAGCAGGTGCGCTCCCTCTCCCGCTTGCGGGAGAGGGTTGGGGAGAGGGTGTCTCCTCGTTGGGAGTGCCCCCTAGGGGAAAGAGCCCCCACCCGGCGCCACGGGCCGACCTCCCCCGCAAGCGGGAGAGGTTGCAGCCAGTCCGCGGTTCGCACTTGCCCCGAATTAAACTCCCGTAACCCGATTGACGCCCCCTTGTGGGTTCCCCATGTCCCCCGCCGTGACCTATAATCGGGACGAGCCCCCACGAGGAGTTTGAGATGACCCCAGACGTCAGAGATTTGCCGGCCGGCCGCAGCGATGGCCTGCACCGCTTTCTCGGCGGCTCGCCGCTGGCGGTCGCGTTTCGCCTGGTGCTGCTCTCGATCCTGGTCGGCGTCGTGCTGGCGGCGATCGGCTTCGATCCCTGGAATATCCTCATCAGCATTCGCCTGCTGTTCCAGCGTATCTGGGATCTCGGCTTCGATGCCGTGAACTGGCTGTGGCGCTACTTCCTGCTCGGCGCCGTCATCGTGATCCCGATCTGGCTGCTGTCGCGCGTGTTCGGCTCGCCGCGACGCTGATCGCCCGCGGAATGACGGCATGCCGGCGGGGCTGATGCAATCGGTCTCGATGTCAGCTAGATCCGACTGACCATGAACGCACCGCTTCCTCCCAGGGTCGGCTCCCGCCAGGTCTTCGCCATCGCCGGTCCGGCGATGGTCGCGAACCTCACCACGCCGTTGATCGGCGTGGTCTCGACCACCGCCATCGGCCGGCTCGACGATGCGGCACTGCTCGGCGGCGTCGCGATGGCCTCCGTCATCTTCGACTGCCTGTTCTGGCTGTTCGGCTTCCTGCGCATGAGCACGCTCGCCTTCACCGCGCAGGCGCTCGGCAGAGGCGAGACGCGCGAAGAGACCGTGATCCTGGTGCGCGGCTTCATCGTCGCCGGCCTGATCGGCGGCGCGCTGATCGTGCTGCAACTGCCGCTGGCCGGCGTGCTGTTCGACTTGATGGGCGGCAGCGCGGGCGTCACGCACGCCGCAAAAACCTATTTCATGATCCGGATCTGGTCGTCGCCGTTCGCGTTCGCCAACTACGTCATCCTCGGCTGGCTGGTCGGACAGGCCCGCGCCAATCCGGCGCTCGCGCTGCAGGTCGTCATCAACCTCGTCAACATGGCGGCGACGATATTGCTGGTGCTGGTTTACGATACCGGCATCGCGGGCGCGGCGGTCGCCGCACTGCTGTCGGAGGGGGTCGGCTTTGTGCTCGGCATCATCGTCTGCCGGCGCTACGCGGATGGCGGCTTTGCCGTTCCGCGCGCGACGCTGTTCGACCGCGAAAAACTGATGCGGCTATTGTCGGTCAATTCCGACATCATGATCCGCACCGCGGCGCTGATCACCGTGTTCCTGTTCTTCACCGCCAAGGGCGCGCGCGCCGGCGACGTCACGCTCGCCGCGAACTCCGTCCTCAACAATTTCCTGCTGGTCAGCGCCTTCTTCCTCGACGGCCTCGCCAACGCCGCCCAGCAGCTCTGCGGCCGAACCTTTGGCGCGCGCGATGCCAAGGGCTTTGCGGATTCGACCCGCCTGGTGCTGCTGTGGGGCCTCGGCTTTTCGCTTGTGGTCGCGGTGCTGTTCGCCCTGTTCGGGCCTGACATCATCAACTTCATGACGGCGAGCGAGGATGTTCGTCGCGCCGCGCGCGAGTTCCTGCCGTTCATCGTGCTCGCACCGATCCCCGGCGTGTTCGCGTTCGGGTTCGACGGCATCTATGTCGGCGCGACCTGGGCGCGCGAGATGCGCAATCTGATGCTGGCCTCGCTCGCGATCTTCTTCGGGATCTGGCTGGCGCTGCAATCCCTGGGCAATGCCGGATTGTGGTGCGCACTGGTCGCGTTTTATGTCGCGCGTGGTGGATTGCAGGGCGCGAGGTATCCGGCGCTGTATCGGGCGACGTTTCTGTCTTCTCCTTCTCCCCGCTTGCGGGGTCGAGACGAGCAAAGCTCGCTCTGAGAAGGTCGGGATGAGGGGGAGTCTCCGCAAGGGCGGTGAGAGTTGGATTCGCGGAGGGAGGCGAAGACCTACGTCCCCGGCCAGTCTTCCGCGGTGAGCGTCGCCGCATCGGCACCGACGATCTCGGACAGCGAATCCCGGCCCGTGCGCAGGAGCGTCGAGGTGAGATCGCGCTTGATCTCGTCGACGAGGCCGAGACCCTTGTAGACCAGCGACGAGTAAAGCTGGATCAGGCTCGCGCCGGCGCGGATCTTGGTCAGCGCCGCCCCGCCCGAGTCCACGCCACCGACGCCGATCAAGGGGAATGCGCCCTCGACGCGCACATAGGTCTCCGCGACCATCCGCGTCGACAGACGGAACAGCGGCCGGCCGGACAGACCGCCCTGCTCTTTCGCGCGCATCCCCTCACGCAGCGTGCTCGGTCGCGCGATGGTCGTGTTCGACACGATCATGCCATCGACCTTGCGTGAGCGCGCGACCTGCACGACATCGTCGAGCTGGGCAAGGCTGAGGTCAGGCGCGATCTTCAACAGCACCGGCGTGTCACCGGCCTTCTGCCTGACACGTTCGCGCGCATCGATCACGCGCCCCAGGAGATCATCGAGCAGTGCACCTTCCTGCAAATTGCGCAGGCCTGGCGTATTCGGCGAGGACACATTGACGGTGAAGTAGCTCGCGACCGGCGCAAACGTCTCGATCAGCTTGACGTAGTCGGCGACGCGATCGGGTGAATCCTTGTTGGCGCCGACATTGACGCCGACGAGGCCGCCATTCGCGGCGCGCGCGGCGAGCCGGCGCAGCACGACGTCCGCACCGTCGTTGTTGAAGCCCATGCGGTTGATGACGGCCTCGTCGCGCTCGAGCCGAAACAGCCGCGGCCGCGGATTGCCTCCTTGCGGCTTCGGCGTCACCGAGCCGATCTCGACGAAGCCGAAGCCGAGCCGCAGCAGCGCATCGGGCACCTCGGCGCTCTTGTCGAAGCCCGCGGCCATGCCGATCGGGTTGGAAAAGTTGAGCCCGAAGGCGCGCACCGCAAGCTTCGGATCATCGGCGCGCGGCTTCACCGGCGGCAGGAAGCGCAGGCCCTGGATCGCGAGGCGGTGTGCATCCTCCGGATCGAGCCAGCGCAACACCGGCAGCGAGAAAGCATCGAAAGCGCGGATCACGGGGCAAGCTCCGGCGTGTCATGGCCGCCATCGGAGCGCATGTTGAGGTTCATCACCGACAGCACGGCGCCGAAATCGAGCTCGTCATAGAGATGCGGAAACAGCTCGTCATTGCGCGAACGCTCCCAGCGCAGCGCGCTACCAAGCGCGTCGCCGTCGACCTCGACCAGGAACAGCGCACGCTGGCCAAAGTAGTGTTTGCGCAAGGTCTCAGGGACCTGGGTCGCAGTCGAGAAATGGATGAATCCGTCGCGCGCGTCGTCCGCGCTGCCCCGGTACACGCCCTGCCGTTCCGCCTCGCGCCAGGCCGAGGCCGGACAGATTTTGTAGATCTTGACCACCTGTTCCGGCGTCCTGCTTCGTCTTTGAAACTGTTGGGGTTTTCGGCCCGGATGGGGCGGACCCAGGGCGCGACCGTAAAGGCCACCCAATCCGAACTCAAGAGTTAGCCTTCGCCCTTGCGCGAAAAACGGAAAACCGGTTGATTTGAGGACAGTTTTCCTGAGTTGCGACGGGCTGGACCTTCCATGGTCAAACAGGCCAAAGCGCAGAGGATGCTGACGCACGACCAGATCTGGGCCGCGCTGGACCGTCTGGCCGCGCGCGCAGGACTGTCGCCGTCTGGCCTTGCCAAGCGTGCCGGGCTCGACCCCACCACCTTCAACAAGTCCAAGCGCGTCACCACTGACGGCCGTGAGCGCTGGCCCTCGACCGAATCGATCGCAAAGGCGCTAGCGGCCGCGGAAACGTCGATCGAGATCTTTGCCAGGTTGACCGACGATGCCTCCGGCGACGGCCGCACCGTACCGTTGCTCGGCTTCGCACAGGCGGGCCTCGGCGGTGCGTTCGACGAGCGAGGCTCTCCCTCCGGCAAGGGCTGGAGCGAAATCGCATTGCCGACCGCCGAGGACATCGGCGCCTTCGCGCTGGAGATTTCCGGCGATGCCCTGATGCCCGCCTACCGCGACGGCGATGTCATCCTGGCCTCACCCGGCACGGCCATCCGCAAGGGCGATCGTGTGGTGGTGAAGACGAAGACGGGCGAGATGATGGTGGCGATGCTCAAACGCCGTACGGCGAAGGTGGTGGAATTGGTGCCGCTCGGTGGGACCCAGACCGAGCGAACGATGGCGGCGAGCGACGTGAGCTGGATCGCGCGGATCGTGTGGGCGAGCCAATGACGCGTCGTGACCGGACAGTGACACCGTCCGCACCGCGATCGCCATTGCGACTCACGGCCTCTCTCCCCTAGGTTGCGCGCGCATTGCCGACCAAATCCATCCAAGGGGGACTTCACGATAATGAATCGCCGTCACGCACTAAAAGCCCTGGCAGGTCTCGCCCTTTGTCCGCTCTGCAAACCGGCTTTCGCCGCCGAGGGCGTGCACTGGAGCTATGAAGGCGCCGGCGCTCCCACCAAATGGGGCGATCTCGACGCGGCCAACAAGGCCTGCGCGGTCGGCCTGCAGCAATCGCCGATCGACATCGAAGCGGCGATCAAATCGCAACTGCCCGCGCTGAAGCTGAGCTGGGGCAAGAGCGCCGACACCATCGTCAACAATGGGCATACGATCCAACTCAATTTCGCCGAGGGCAGCACGCTTCTTCTCGGCGACGTCAAATACAATCTGCTCCAGGTGCACTTCCACCGGCCGAGCGAGCACATGATCGGCGGCAAGAATTTTCCGATGGAAGCGCATTTCGTCCATCGCAACGAGGCCGGCGGTCTCGCCGTTGTCGGCGTGCTCTTGGCCGAGGGCAAGCCGAATGCGGCCTTCAGCAAGATCATCAAGACCATGCCGGCGGCGGAAGGCCCGGCGGTGAAGGCCGACGCGACCATTGATCCCCACGCCATGCTGCCCGCGAAGCTCAGCTACTTCCGTTACTCAGGCTCGCTGACGACGCCGCCGTGCTCGGAGGTGGTGGAGTGGCTGCTGCTGACCGACCCGATCCAGGTGTCGGCCACTGATATCGCCGCGTTCGCAAAGCTCTATCCGATGAACGCTCGCCCGGTGCAGAAGGATAACAGGCGTTACGTTCTGCGGTCGATCTAAGCTGGTTATCGGTGTCGTCCCGGCGAAAGCCAGGACGACGATGAGGAGGCATCGCGCCTCTACAATCCCTCACGCACTCCGTGCCAGCGCGCCGTCGATCATGTTGACTGCGTTCTGTACGCCATACACCGCTACGAAGGAGCCGAAGCGCGGGCCCTTCTCCTGTCCCAGCAACACCTGGTAGAGCATGTTGAACCAGTCGAGCGTCACGCCGGGGCGGCCGTCCTTGCCCTTCTTGACCTGGTCGAGGAAGGGATCGCGGCGGCCGATCTCGTAGACGATGTTCTGGATGTCTTCGGCTGAGGCCTCCGCCGGGAGCTGCGACAGCGCTTCGCGCAGGTCCTGCAGCGCGGCGCGCTCGGTGTCATTGGGCACGCGGAACTGCTTCGTCGGCGCGACGAAGTCGCGGTAATAGTTGATGGCGTAGCCGACCATCGCATCCAGCTTCGGATGCGTCTGCGGACTGACACCGGGACGATAGCGGCCGATGAAGCCCCACAGCGTCTCGGCATTTTCCGCATTCGACGAGGACACCAGCGTCAGCAACAGCTGGAACGTGACGGGCATGTCGGCCTTCGGCGGATGACCGGCGTGGATGTGCCAGACGGGATTGCCGAGCTGCTGCTTGCCATCCTGCTTGGCAAAGCCGTCGCTGAATTGCTGGTAGTCATCGACCTGGCGCGGGATGACATCGAAGAACAACCGCTTCGCGGCCTTGGGCTCGCGATACATGAACAGCGTCAGCGATTCCGGCGAGGCATAGCGCAGCCACTCGTCGATGGTGAGGCCGTTGCCCTTCGACTTCGAGATCTTCTGGCCCTTCTCGTCGAGGAAGAGCTCGTAGTTGAAGCCTTCAGGCGGCGTACCGCCGAGCGCCCTGGCGATCGCGCCTGAGAGCTTCACGGAGTCGATGAGATCCTTGCCGGCCATTTCATAGTCGACGCCGAGCGCGACCCAGCGCATCGCCCAATCGGCCTTCCACTGACACTTGACGTTGCCGCCGGTGACGGGCGTCTCGACTTCCTCGTTGGTATCAGGATCGACATAGGTCACCGTTCCGGCCGCGACGTCACGACGGATCATCGGCACCTGCAGCACGACGCCTGATGTCTTGCTGATCGGCAGGAACGGCGAATAGGTCGCGCGGCGATCTGGGCCGAGCGTCGGCAGGATGATGTCCATCACCTTGTCGTAGGCAGCGAGCATCTTCAGCAGCGTCGCGTCGAAGCGGCCCGACTTGTAATAGACGGTCGAGCTTGCGAATTCGTAGTCGAAGCCGAAATGATCCAGGAAGGCGCGCAGGCGCGCATTGTTGGCGTCGCCGAACGACGGATGCTCATTCGAGAACGGGTCAGGCACCGCGGTGAGCGGACGCCCCAGATATTGCGCCAGCAGATCCTTGTTCGGCACGTTATCAGGCACCTTGCGGAAGCCGTCCATGTCGTCGGAAAAGGCGAGCAGGCGCGTCTTGATCTTGTCCTCGGTCAGCACGCGGAAGGCATGGCGCACCATCGAGGTGCGCGCGACCTCGCCGAACGTGCCGATATGCGGCAGCCCGGACGGGCCGTAACCGGTCTCGAACAGCACCTCGTCCTTCGGGCTTTTCTTCAGCCGCGCGACAATGGCCTTCGCCTGCTCGAACGGCCAGGCGTTGGATTGTTCGGCGAGCGCACGAAGATCGCTCGGGCTCATGTTGGGATCGATAACGGACATTCAGAAGGGCCTCCGGGCCGCGGAAAATAGCGATTTCCGGGCAGAATGCAAAAGTTGGCGCGGCCGTCGCCGCTCTTACTCCCTCGCCCCGTTCTTACGGGGAGAGGCGAAGAACTAGAACGGGCTCACCGAAAAATACCGCAGCCACAAATCGGTGTAGCGGCCTTTTTCCCAGACACGGAACAGGGCCCAGTTCAGGGCCTGGCGCAGCACGTCGTTGCCCTTGCGCACGGCGATGCCGATGCCTTCACCGAAGAAGCGGCTCTCGACGAAAGGACCGCCGGAGAAGGCACAGCAATCGCCGGAGTCCGTACCGTTGATCCAGAACGCCAGCGAGATGGCATCGCCAAAGATGAAATCGACCTCGCCCTTGCGCAAGCCGGCGCGCATCGCATCGTCGTTGGGATAAGGATGCAGTTCGGCGTCGGTGAACATCGCCTTCAGGTAAGCCTCATGCGCGGAGCCCGCGATGACGCCGACCTTCTTGCCTTCGAGAAATTCGGGCCGGATCTCCGGCATCACCGCATCCTTGCGCGAGGCGAAGCGCGCCGGCACGCGGTAATAGGGATCAGTGAAGTCGACGCGGGCACGCAACTGCGGACTCGTTGCCATCGAGGCGATGACGGCATCGCCCCGGTTCGAGGTCAGCGCATCGACCAGCGTCTCGAAGCGGCGCATCTGCACGGTGCAGCTGACCTTGATCTCCTCGCAGAGGCTGCGTGCGAGATCGACGTTGAAGCCGGCTGGATTGCCGTCGGCGCCGGTGTAGTTGAACGGCGGGTAGTCGGTCTCGGTCAGGAAGCGGATCACGGTCAGGCGCGACAGGTCGGGCCGCTCCGGGCGCCGGCGCGGGTCCCAGAAGCCCGGTACGGCTTGAGGGGCAGCCTGGACGGCGGCTTGAGGCGCTGCTTGAGGCGCTGCTTGGGGCGCTGCTTGAGGCGCTGCTTGGGGCACAACCTTCGGCGCAGTTTGGGGCGTCCCCTGAGGGGCTGGGGGCGGTTGCTTCGCCGGCGCCTGGGCGCGTGCGCCAGGCAGGCCTGCGAGCAGGCACGCCGCGACAGCCAGCCCGGTCAGCAGGCCACGGGCAGATTTGGACGATTTCGCCTGTTGCGATGGAGCCATCGGCCGGAAATGAATGAATTTCATTGGGATCGGAAGGCCTTATAGACCATCCCGCCGGGAACGCGAGCCGAAATGCAGCCACGTTGCGCTCCCTCCCCCGCTTGCGGGGGAGGGTCGGGGAGAGGGTGTCTCCTCTAGGCGAGAACCCCCAAGAGGAGCCCCCACCCGGCGCGTCGCGCCGACCTCCCCCGCAAGCAGGAGAGGTTGCACCGAGGACGCCGCTCGATCGTTGCGTTCTCCTCAGAGATACTTCTTCAGATCCGTCGCGGCCTCTTCCGGGGTCCGCTTCAGGTTGAACGGGGAGACGAAACGGCCATCGCGGTCCATCAAATAGATCAGCGCGGTGTGGTCCATGGTGTAGTCGCCATCCTTGGTCGGGACCTTCTTGGCATAGACCCGGTAGGAGGTGATCACCTTGGCGGTCTCGGCGGGGTCGCCGCTGAGGCCTTCGAGATGCGGATCGAAGCTCGACAGATAGTCCTTCATGGTCGCGGGCGTGTCGCGCTCGGGATCGACCGAGATGAAGACGGCGTTGACCTTGTCAGCATCCTTGCCCATCGCGCGCAGCACTTCCGACATCTCGAACAGCGAGGTCGGGCAGACGTCAGGGCAATGGGTGTAGCCGAAGAAGATCAGCGTCGGCTTGCCCTTGAGGTTCTTCTCGGTGACGGCCTTGCCGTTCTGGTCGGTGAGCTGGAACGGGCCACCGATCGCGGCCGGCTGCGCCACCTTGCTGACCCCGCCCATGGCCCAGAAGATCACCAGCAGGCCGACGACGAGGCTCGAGGCGAAGGCGGTCGCGATCGCCAGCGGACGGGCGGCTGAACTCATGGGCGGAAAACTTCCTGTCGCGGGTCAGAAGCAGGCGGCAAAGCCGGTCCTGATCATTTCGAAGAACACCTGGGTGCCGTAGTGGAACCAGAGCGCCAGCGAGCCGATCACCATCAGTCCACCGACGCCTGCACCTAGCCACAGCAGCACGGACGGCGCCCGCCCGGCATTGGGCGAGACGTCCTCTAGCGGATGCGCCGGGTGCAGTGGTTGAGCCATGACAACGATCGGGGCAAAGATCCCGGTTCCCTGCCCTTCAAATAGACTTTGGCCCGCCGACGGACAAGCGCCGCGGGCGGACCAAAAATCACATCGTGCTGATAGTCTTAGTGAAGCAGCTGGCCTCGCGCAGACTCCAACTCGTCCGCTTTCGGCGAAGGCCGGGGCAAAGCGGGCTTGCTGGTGGAAGCCTGCGCGTCGAGGTAGCAGGGCTTGTACATCGCCTGGAGCTGCCTGCCTTTCAGGAACAGCATGTGCGGCGTGAGGCCGCCGCGCTGCGTGATCCAGCGCTTCACCTGCGAGGGATACATCGCATAGAGCATCTGGGTCGCTTCGGGATTGGTGACGGCACGGCCGTTATTGCCGAAATCCCAGGCGGCGTGGAAGCCGAGCGTCGCGTGCGAGGTGACGCAGATGCGGTCGTGCGGGATGGCACCGAGGACGATGGTGCAGGCGGACGCGCAGAGACCATCGATGATGACGGTGTCGCCTGACTGGCGGAGATCCTGGTATTTGTCGACGTAGGTTCCGATCCGGCCGCCACGGTCATCCGCGATACGGACCACCGCGTGAGACGCCCCCATGCAAGCGATCAAGCAAACCGCCGCAAGCAACCCCGTCAGAAACTTCATTATCCCCCGCCCCAGTCGTTCTCGAATCTGTCTGTCAGGTGGTGATGCATGCGTAGCGTCGGTCGTATCAGGGGTTTTGTCTAGGCAGGCCGGCTCACTCAAAACAAATTCAAATCCAGTGTTGCGTCCGCGCTGCACCCAGCCCGCCTCAATCCCAAAGTGGAACAAGTTAACGATGTCTTACGCGACACGCCCTTGATCTCAGTTACGGCAACTGGCTTCAATCCCGGGCGACTACAGGGGGGAACTCATGGCCGGGCATTCGACTGAGCAGGCTGACGTTATTGTCGTCGGCGGAGGACTATCGGGTCTGGTGGCGGCGACTGAAATTGCCGATGCCGGCAAGCGCGTGATCATCGTCGACCAGGAAGGCGAACAGTCGCTCGGCGGCCAGGCATTCTGGTCATTCGGCGGATTGTTCCTGGTTGATTCGCCGGAGCAGCGCCGGCTCGGCATCAAGGACTCTTTCGACCTCGCCATGCAGGACTGGCTCGGCACGGCCGGCTTCGATCGCGACGAGGACTTATGGCCGCGCAAATGGGCCGAGGCCTATGTCGCGTTCGCCGCGGGCGAGAAGCGCGACTGGCTGCGCGCGATGGGTCATCGCATTTTCCCCGTGGTCGGCTGGGCCGAGCGCGGCGGCTATGACGCGATGGGCCACGGCAATTCGGTACCGCGCTTTCACGTCACCTGGGGCACCGGCCCCGGCATCGTCGAGCCGTTCGAGCGCCGCGCGCGCGAAGCCGCGAAGAGCGGCCGGCTGATCTTCAAATTCCGCCATCGCGTCGATGCGCTCTCGATCACCAACGGTACGGTGGACGGCGTCAGCGGCGCGATCCTCGCTCCTGATAACGTCGAGCGCGGCAAGAGCTCGTCGCGCAACGTGGTCGGCGAGTTCACGCTGAAGGCGCAGGCCGTGATCGTGGCGTCCGGTGGCATCGGCGGCAACCATGATCTGGTGCGGGCGAACTGGCCGGAGCGGCTCGGCTCGCCGCCGAAATTCATGATCTCGGGCGTGCCCGAACATGTCGACGGCCGCATGATCGGCATTACCGAGAAGGCGGGCGCACGGCTGATCAACCGCGACCGCATGTGGCACTATGTCGAGGGCATCCAGAACTGGAATCCAATCTGGCCGCGCCACGGCATCCGCATTTTGCCCGGCCCGTCCTCGATGTGGTTCGACGCTACGGGCACACGGTTGCCGGCACCGCTCTTCCCGGGCTCCGACACGCTCGGCCAGCTCAAATACATCATGGACACTGGATTTGATTATTCCTGGTTCATCCTGACGCAGGCCATCATCAAGAAAGAGTTCGCGCTGTCGGGATCGGAGCAGAATCCTGACCTCACGGGCAAGAGCTGGCGCATGACCTTGCGTCGCGCCATCAACAAGGGCGCGCCGGCACCGGTGGAGGCGTTCAAGAGCCATGGTGTCGACTTCATCGTACGTGACAAGATCGAGGACCTCGTTGCCGGCATGAACAAGCTCGCCGGCAATGATTTGCTCAAGCTCGATGACATCAAGAAGCAGATCGAGGCGCGCGACCGCGAGATTGCCAACCCCTACGTCAAGGATGCGCAGGTGATGAACATCCACAATGCCAGGCGTTATATAGGCGACAAGCTGATCCGCACCGCCTCACCCCATCGCATTCTCGATCCCGAGAAAGGCCCGCTGATCGCGGTCAAGCTCAACATCCTCACCCGCAAGACGCTGGGCGGCTTCGAGACCGATCTCGACTCACGCGTGTTCGGCAGCGAGGGACAGATCATTCCCGGCCTCTATGCGGTCGGCGAAGCCGCAGGCTTCGGCGGCGGCGGCGTGCACGGCTATCGCTCGCTGGAGGGCACGTTCCTGGGCGGCTGCCTGTTCTCGGGCCGCAATGCCGGTCGCGCCGCGGCGAAGGCGGCGGGATAAGCAAAGGACGTGATGATGTTCGGGAATTGGTTTGGACGCAAAGGTGACACCACCAAGTCGGGTCCGTTCTACCGGCCGTACCCGGACGAGACAGCCAATCACATCTACAATTTACTCTTCTGCGACGATCCATCCCTGTTCAGCAAGGACACACCGCAGGGCCACCTCGGCGTCGTGCTGTCCGACAGCATCGACCGGGAAACGCTCGACCGGATCGGCAACGACCTGGACGTCGAAAGCCGCACCCGCGTCCTGGCATTCAATCGCTTGCGCGCGATGAAGGCATCCGTCCCGCGTAAGCGATTGCTCGGCACGATCGTCGAGATGCCCTTGCACGGAGGGCTCGACAGTCTGGCCATCTTTCTCGACCACCGCCTGCGCTATATCAATCACACCGGAAAGATGGCGATCTTCGAGAGCACCCCCGCTTCGCTGTTGGCCGGCGTGGACGACATCTTGCGTGCCTCCCAGTTCGTGGTGAACCGTTACGGGCCGTGGGACAAGACGCGCAGGCCGCCACCGACCGGAGAGCTCACCCGTATGACCTTTCTCGCCTCCGACGGACTGTATTTCGGCGAGGGACCTGCTTCGGACCTTCTGCGCGATCGCTTTGCTGCGCCTGTCCTGGGCGCAGTCGGCCGGCTGATGCCGCTGCTCGTCGACGAAGCCCTAAAGATAGACCGCAGCAATTCGCGAGACGCTTCACAAGCACCACTGAATTGATCATGCCGGACGCCTACCCAATCCGGATCCGGACTTTCTTCAGCCGGTTTCCGTAAGGCACGCATGCGTCGCCGACAACGCATGCACCATCGGGGTGGCACAGCCTGAAACGCTGGGCTAGACAGGGCCGCCATTCCCACCAGGAGATCCCGCCAATGAGCATTCAGCGTTTTGAAACCGGCCCGCGCATGAGCCAGGTCGTCGTGCACGGCAATACCGTCTATCTCGCCGGCGTCGTCGCCAGCAACGCGGCCGGCGAAAGCGTGACCAAGCAGACCCAGGACATCTTGAAGACCATCGACGGCCACCTCGCCAAGGCCGGCACCGACAAATCGAAGCTGCTGTCGGCCACGATCTACATCACCGACATGAAGACGTTCCAGGAAATGAACGCCGTGTGGGACGGCTGGGTCTCGCCCGGCAACACCCCGGCCCGCGCCACCGTCGAAGCCAAGCTCGCGGCGCCGCAATACACCGTCGAGATCATGGTGGTTGCGGCAAAGTAATTCGCGACAAGATTCGCGCGCGCCTGAAGCGCGATGAGAGCATCATCGCGCTTCAGCTCTCTGTAGGCGCATGATCCGATCGGGAAACCGCTTCACACTTTCCCGGATCATGCGCATGACCTCAGAGGTAATCGATCGGCGCGCGTGAACCTTCGATAGTGACGGTCAGCCGAACCCCACGGCGCCATCGAAGGAGAGATTCATGACCGACCACGTCACCATCGCCCGCCGCTACATCGATCTCTGGAACGAGCGCGCGCAAAATCGTCGCCGCGAGTTGCTCAGCGAGTTCTGGACCGCTGATGCGAGTTACGTCGATCCGCTGATGACGGGCGACGGCCGCGACGGCATCGATGCGCTGATATCAGGCGTGCAGCAGCGTTTTCCGGACTTCAAGTTCAACCTGATCGGCGAGCCCAACGGTTACGGAGATCATGTCCGCTTCTCATGGGGGCTCGGTCCTGACGGTGTCGACAGTCCGATCAAGGGGACTGATTTCGCCGTCCTGAAGGACGGGCGGATCAGAAGCATCACGGGATTCCTGGATCAGGTGCCCGCGGGCGCGTGAGGAGGCAGACTGCCTCCTCAATCTCCATCGTCGTCCCGGCGAAGGCCGGGACGACACCTGTTGTCAGGCGCGCGCTCGGCTTATTCTGCCAACCGATACGCAGCCTTCGCGTTCGCCCCAAAGGCCTTCTCGCGCACGCGTGGCCCGAGCCTCGCGAGGCACGCCTCGAGCGCAGTCTTGATCTCGCCGTAGCTGCCAGCGAGCAGGCACACCGGCCAGTCGGAGCCGAAGATCAAGCGATCCTCGCCAAAGCACTTCGCCACATGCTGGACGAACGGAAACAGCCGCTCGGCGTCCCAATCGGTCCATTTCGCTTCGGTCGCCAGGCCCGAGACCTTGCACCAGACATTGCGGCAAGCGGCGAGTGCTGCGATGCGATCGGACCATTCGGCGCTGCCGCCATCGGCGATCGGCGGCTTTGCGGCGTGGTCGAGCACGAAACGCGCTTGCGGAAAGGCTTTTGCTGTTGCGATCGCGGCGGGCAGTTCGCGGGTGCGGACGAGGAAGTCGTAGGTAAGATCGCGGGCGAACAGCGCCGTCAGTCCGCGCTGGACGTCGGCGCGCAACAGCCAATCGGGATCGGCTTCATCGTGGACCTGGTGGCGGATGCCGACCAGCTTTTTCCCGGCAGGCGAGGCACACAGGCGGTCGAGCGTGTCGCCGAGCGAGGCATCGGTCAGGTCGGCCCAGCCGACCACACCGATGACGGAGGGCGTGGCCTGCGCAACCTGCAAAAACTCCTCGGTCTCCGCGAGCTCGGAGCGGCATTGCACCACGATGCTTGCGTCGATGCCGTTCGCCTTCAGCAGCGGCGCAAGGTCGGCGGGGCCGAAGGCGCGGCGGATCGGCGCCAGCTCAGGTGCATCCATCCAGGGATAATGCGCGCGCGCGGGATCCCAAAAGTGCTGGTGAGAATCAATCGCCACGTCTCACGCTCCACCCGGCAGCGGTGCCCGCGCGTCGACGAGGTTTTTGGCGCGCAGCTCCCGCCAGAAGGCTTGCGGCACTGTGCGCTCCGACATCGCGATGTTGTCGGCGACTTCGGCGGCATTGCGCGCGCCCATCACGGCGACTGTCACCGTCGGATGAGCCATGCAAAACTGATACGCCGCGGCCTTCAGCTCGGTGCCGTGCTTGCGGCAGAGCTGATCGAGTTCGAGCGCACGCGCAACGAGCGCGGCATCAGCGTCCTCATAGTTGAACTTCGCGCCCGCATGCGGATTGGCCAAAATGCCGCTGTTGTAGATGCCGCCGAGCAGGATGCCGATGTTCTTCGCGACGCAAACCGGGAACAGCGCATCCAGCGCGCCCTGGTCCAGCAGCGTGTAGCGGCCGGCGAGCAGGAAGCAGTCGACCGGCACGGCTTCGGCGAAGCGCGTGAGCATCTCGGACTGGTTCATGCCGGAGCCGATCGCCTTGACCGTGCCGTCGTCCCGCAGACGCATCAGCGCGCGGAAGGCGCCGCTGACGGCGGCATCATAGTGGTCATCAGGATCATGCACGAGCAGCACGTCGACGCGATCGAGCCCGAGGCGGTCGAGGCTTTCCTCCACCGAGCGCATCACGCCGTCATAGCTGAAATCGAATAGCGGCCGCAGTGCAGGCGCGTCCTTGAAATGATCATCCTCGACTGTCCCAGCGCCAGGCGCGCGCAGCAGGCGGCCGACTTTGGTCGAGATCGCATAGGACTCGCGCTTCTGTTGCCGCAGGAAGGCACCCAGCCGTTGTTCCGCCAGGCCGAAGCCGTAGAGCGGCGCGGTATCGTAGAAACGGATCTCGGCCGACCAGCCGGCCGCGAGCGTCGCTTCCGCATCCGCATCGCTGACCGCCGAGAACAATCCGCCGAGCGGCGCCGAACCAAGGCCAATCGAAGTGACGTCCAGACCGTCAGCAAGCCGGGCGTGTTTCATTCCAATTCCTTCCGTCACGAACCGACAAGGCGTGAGGTGGGCACCACACTCTCATTCCCTTCCCCTCTTGCGGGGGAGGGAGCGTAGCGGAGCAAGCTGCCGCAAAAGCAGTACTCCCTCCCCCGCGGACGGGGGAGGGAGTGTAGCGCAGGAACGTCGGGGCTGGGAGACGCTCCTGCCAGACGTCCTCACTTCAAGAGTTGACCGACGTTATCCTTCGTCACCAGATCGAGACCGGTGTAGATCACTTCCGGAACCTTCTGGCCCTTCTTGATCGCGAGCAACGTGTCCATCGACTTCTCGCCCATTTCGAACGGACGCTGGCCGGTGAGCGCGTTGGAGTAGCCGTCGCGCAGCAATTCGAGCTGCATCTTCAGCGTATCGGCGACGACGAGCGTCAGTTTGCCGGAATCGATGTCCTTCTTGTTCTTGTTGACGAAGGCCTTGAAGCCCTCAGGTGCGAACATCGGCCAGCCGCCGACCGGCACGATCGCGGCGAGATCTGGCGTCGCTGTGCGCAGGTCCGACATCTGCTGAACCGCAAGCGCGGAATCGTCGTTGCAGAAGGTCGGCGAACCCTGGACCTCGACCCACTTCGAGCCCTTGAGCGCTTCGCGGACACCATCGACACGTTCGGCAAGGTTCTTGGCGCCCGGGCCGCCGGAGACCATGGCATATTTGCCGCCCTCGGGCCGGAGCTGGAGCAATTGCTTGCCGAGCGCGACGCCGAAGTCCTTGTTGTTGGTGCCGATATAGGTGAGCCGCTTGGAGCCCGGCGCATCCGCGTCAAACGTGATGACAGGGATGCCCGCCGCAGTCGCCGCCTCGATCGACTTGGTCATCGCCGCCACGTCGGCAACCGAGATCGCGAGCCCATCCACCTTCTGGGTGATGAAGTCCTGGATGATCTGCGCCTCCGTCGCCGGCTCGTGCTCGATCGGCCCCTTGTAGATGCACTCGACGTTGCCGAGTTCTTTGGCTCGCTTCAAGCAGCCGTCACGCGCAACGTCGAAGAACGGGTTGTTCATCGCCTTGGGAACGACGGCAAACTTGTAGGTCTGGGCAAATGCCGGGGTTGCCATCATCGCGACGGTCACGCCAGCCAATAGAAGCTTCTTCATTTATTCCCTCCACACTTTGATGCCTATCCATTTGTGATGTGATGCTCCGGCAGGCGGATAGACGATCTTTCGTTGTCCTGCCGGAGTAACTCTCTGAAGCGCGATGAGATCTCGCTTCAGGTCCCTGTTTGAGCATGATCCGGAAAACCGCTTCACACTTTTCCGGATCATGCTCTAAATCATGCGCGAGCGGATGCGATCGACCAGCACGGCAAGGATGATGATCACGCCCACCAGCGTCTGCTGCCAATAGGAGTTGACCTGCGCGAGCACGAGGCCGTTGCGGATCACTTCCAGCAGCACGCAACCGACGATGGCACCAAGGGGACCGCCGAGGCCGCCGGCGAGATTGGCGCCGCCAATGACCGCGGCGGCAATCACGTTGAGCTCGTAGGACGTCGCCATGTTCGCGGGCGCGGAGCCCAGCCAGCCCGAGATGATGATGCCCTGCAGGCCGGCGGCGAGCGCGCAGAGCACATAGACTTCGATCTTCACGCGCACGACCGGGATGCCGGTCAGTTCGGCCGCCTTCTCGTTGCCGCCGAGCGCGAAAACGTGACGACCGAAACTCGTGTGATGCAGTACGACCGCCATCACGACGGCGAGTATCATCAGATAGATGAAGGGCGCAGGCACGCCGAACACGTCGCCCGAGGTCAACGCGTAAAAATATTCGGCATCGGGCCCTCCCGGAAAGCTGCCGCGGCCGTTCGAGACGACATAAGCGAGCCCGCGCACGATCGAGAGCATGCCGAGCGTGGTGACGAAAGGCGAAAGCCCAAGCATTGCAATGCAGAAGCCGTTGACGAGCCCGACGATGAACGCAGCCAACAGCCCCGCAAGCACAGAGATCAGAAGGATCAATCCGGGCACATTGGCGACGACCGTCTTGCCATCGGCGGCCATATGCACGAGGGGCGATCCCGGCGCCGACAGCTCGACCATGACCATCGAGGTGATCATCGCGGAGAAACACATCATCGAGCCGACGGACAAATCAATGCCGCCGGTGATGATGACGAACGTAATTCCGAGTGTGGCGATGGCGATGAAGGAAAAGTTCTTCGCCACGTTCTGCATGTTGCCCTCCGTGAAGAAATAGGGGCTGGCAAAATTCATGACGATCATGAGCACCACGAGCGCAAGCAGGACGTAACCGGTCTGCGAGGCAAAGATGCCGCGCTGCCACCATTTGGTCTTGCCGACGTTCGAGAACGTAACAGGGGATTCCAAGGGCATGGCCATCACGCAGCCTCCTTTGCGCCGGTGATGAGGGCGGTGACTTCCTCGGGGCTGGTTTCGTGGATCGGCTTGTCCGCGCGTTTCTCGCCACGGCGCATGACAACGACGCGGTCGCAGACGGCAAACACGTCGGGCATGCGATGGGAGATCAACATCACGGCGACGCCTTGCTCCTTCAGACGGTGGATCAGGCTGAGAACTTGCTCGACCTGCCGGACGGAGATCGCGGCGGTCGGTTCATCCATCATCACGAGCTTGGCGTTGGACAACCGCGTGCGCGCGATCGCCACCGCCTGGCGCTGGCCGCCGGACATCTGCTTGACCAGGTCATACGGCCGGGTCTCCGAACGCAGTTCGCCGAACAGCTCCAGCGCGCGCGACGCCATCGCCTTGTGGTCGAGCAGCGCGATCGGGCCGTATTTGCGCTTGAGCTCGCGGCCGAGGAAGACGTTCGCCGCTGCCGTCAGATTGTCGGCAAGCGCGAGGTCCTGATAGACGACCTCGATCCCGACCGCGCGAGCGTCGATGGGCCGGTTGAAATGGACCGCGTTGCTGTCGAAGCGAATTTCGCCGTGGGTGGGGCGAAAATTGCCGGCGATGATCTTGACCAGCGTCGACTTGCCGGCGCCGTTGTCGCCCATCAGGCCGACCACTTCGCCCGGATGCACTTGAAGATCCACGTCGTGCAGCGCGCGGATGGCGCCGAATTCCTTGCCGATCCCTGTCAGTTCCAGCACCGGCTGACCGTTTGCTTGCGTCGTTGTCATGCTCGGCCTCACTCAGACGTACCGGTTGACGAGAGATTCGAGATATTCCTGACGGCCCGACCGCGGCTGCGGGTCGAAGCCGGAGGCAAGCGCGCGATCAGAGAGATCGGCGAGCGATCGTTTGCCCGCCATGATCGCCTGCCCCTCGCCGTTGTCCCATCCGGCGTAGCGATCGGCAACAGGCCCGGTCAGGGCCTTGGCGTCGAGCATGTCGGCCGCGGCGAGCAGTGCCCGGGCGCAGGCATCCATCGAGCCGACATGGGCATGGATGAGATCGTCAGGGTCGATCGATTGACGCCTGATCTTGGCGTCGAAATTGAGACCGCCAGTGGAGAAGCCACCCGCCTTCAGCATGTCGTGAAATACCAGTGCCAGCTCCGGCACGTTCATGGCGAATTGGTCGGTATCCCAGCCAAGCAGATCATCGCCGCGGTTGATGTCGAGCGAGCCGAACACGCCGAGCGCCTGGGCCAGCGCCACCTCATGCTGGAAGGAATGGCCGGCGAGGATGGCATGGTTCTGCTCGATGTTGAGCTTGACGTCCTTGAGCAGGTCATAGCGCTGCAGGAAGCCGTAACAGGTGGCGACGTCGAAATCATATTGATGCTTGGTCGGCTCCTTCGGCTTGGGCTCGATCAGGAGCGGCCCCTTGAAGCCGATCTTGTGCTTGTGCTCGACGACGAGCGAGACGAAGCGGCCAAGCTGGTCGAGTTCGCGCTTCAGATCGGTGTTGAGCAGGGTCTCGTAGCCTTCGCGGCCGCCCCACAGCACATAGTTCTGCCCGCCGAGCCGGTGCGTCACCTCGAGCGCGGCGCGGACCTGGCCGGCAGCATAGGTGAAGATGTCAGGATCGGGATTGGTCGCCGCTCCCGCCATGTAGCGACGATGCGTGAACAGGTTCGCGGTGCCCCACAGCAGCCGCACCTTCGCTGACGCCATCTTCTTCTCGAAGATATCGCCGATCGCATTGAGGTTGGCGACGGATTCGGCGAGCGTCGCGCCTTCGGGCGCCGCATCGACATCGTGGAACGTGAAGAAGGGCACGTCGAGCAAACGAAATAGCTCGAAAGCAATGTCAGCCTTGGCGCGCGCCATCGCCATGGCATCGGAGCCATGGTGCCAGGGACGCAGGAACGTCTCGCCGCCGAAGGGATCGCCGCCGGGCCAGCAGAACGAATGCCAGTAGCAGACCGCGAAGCGCAGATGATCCTCGAGCCGCTTGCCGCGAACGACACGATCCCGGTCATACCAGCGGAAGGCCAGCGGGCTTTTGGCGTCCTTGCCGCCATAGGCAACCGGGTCGGCTGCGCCGAAGAATTTAGGTAACGCGTTCACTGGGACAACTCCTTCAGCGCGGGATAGAGCTTGCGCCACTGGTGATAGGCCTCGTCATAGGCCGCAGTGCGCGATGGGTTTGGCGTGAATGTCGCAAGACGCCGCGGACGCGTGCAGACTTGCGCTGGATCTTCGCCCGTGGCGGCGAGCCGGCCGAGCCTGGCAGCGCCGAGCGCGGCGCCGACCTCGCCCTCCTCGACGCGATGCACGGGAATGCCGAGCACGTCGGCGCAGATCTGCGCCCACAGCGCCGAGCGCGAGCCGCCGCCGACGAGATCAACCTCCGAGATGGCCGGGCTGGCGCTGGCGAGTGCCGCAAGATTGTCGCGCGCGGCAAAAGCCACACCTTCGAGCACCGCCTGCACCATTGCGTCGCGCCCGGTGGCACCGCGCAGGCCGATGAACGCACCGGCAGCGGTGGCATCGTTATGCGGCGTGCGCTCGCCATCGAGATAGGGGAGATACTTCACGGAGGCAGGTCCGGCGACGCTGTCGCCGAGCGGCGCGAGCAGCGATGCTGCAGGCGTCGCCATCACGCTGGAGAGCCACGCCAGCGAAGCGGCAGCCGAGAGCATCACGCCCATCTGGTGCCAGAGGCCGGGCAGCGCATGACAGAAGGCATGCACGGCCGAGGCGGGCGCCGGCGCAAAATTGTCGGTGACGCGGAAGATGACGCCTGAGGTGCCGAGCGACAGGAAGGCATCGCCAGGCGCGATCGCACCAAGCCCGATCGCGCTCGCCGCGTTATCGCCGGCGCCGCCGGCAATAACGACGTTGTTTGCCATACCCCAGCGCTGCGCGAAGTCCCCGGCAAGCGTCGCACTCACCGCGCTGCCCTCGACCAGGCGCGGCATGTGGTGCAGGTCGAGCCCGGTGGCGTGCAGCAGCAGCGCCGACCAGCGGCGCTGACCGACATCGAGCCAGAGCGTGCCGGCCGCATCGGACATATCCTCGACCATCTCGCCGGTCAGGCGATAGCGGACATAGGCTTTTGGCAGCAGCACCTTGGCGACGCGCTCAAAGATCTCGGGCTCGTGCCTGGAAACCCAGAGCAGTTTTGGCGCGGTGAAGCCGGGCATCGCGAGATTGCCGGCGATCGCATGCAGGGACGGGCATCGACGCTCGAGCCGCTCGCATTCGGCATGCGACCTGCCGTCGTTCCAGAGAATCGCCGGGCGCAGTGGGCGACCATCATCGCCGAGCAAGGTCGCCCCGTGCATCTGGCCGGAGAGGCCGATGCCGCGCACGCCGGCAACGTCACGCGGATGCGTGGCGGCGAGATCGTCGACAGCGCCGATGGTGGCCTCGACCCACGAATCCGGATCCTGCTCGGACCACAGCGGCTGCGGATGCGACAGCGCAAGCTCGCGCGCGGCCGTCGCGACCACCGCGCCAGCCTCGTTCACGAGCACCGCTTTCACACCGGACGTGCCGATGTCTATTCCGAGATACAAGTCCGTCCTCCCCTTCCCGATGCAGTGCACGAACTGGCGTCGCGCTTTCGGCAATCGGTCTCGTTGAAAAGCCACGCCTTTCGGCTACGGCAGATTGTCCCGCATCAGGATGTCGATGCGGATCTTCTCCTGTTCGCTCAAGATCGGTTCGTTACGCGCAAGCGACAGCAGCACGCGCACGGCGGCGCGCGCCTCGTGCCCCGGATTCTGCGAGATCGCGACATCCAGCGTTCCCTGCAGCAACAGCCTTCGCGTCATCGTCGTGAGATCGTGGGCGATGAATACGATCTGTTTCTCGCGGCCGGCCTCGGTCAGGGCCTTGGCCACGCCTTGCGTGCCGGCGCCGACATTATAGAGGCCGATGATGTCAGGATGCTTGCCGAGCAGCCGCGATATCAGCTGCTCGGAACGGTCGTCCTCGTCGCGCCCCTCGAGCAGAGGCAGGATGTCGACGTGAGAAAACTCCGACGCCATCACCTGATTGAAGCCAAAAATGCGCTCGGCATGGTCGCGCAGGCCTTGCGACCCCGCGATGATGCCAATCTTGCCGGACTTTTGACCAACGAGCCGTCCGACCAGCGCACCCGCGGTGCGGCCCGCAGCGATGTTGTCGATGCCGACATAATGATGGCGGCGCGACGACGGTACATCCGAGACCAGCGTCACCACCTTGGTGCCGGCATCGACGAGATCGTTGATCGCCGCGCGAACGCCGGGATGATCCAGCGCCACCACGGCAAGGCCGTCATACTCGCCCGTGAGCTTCTCGAGTGACGCCGTGAGCACGGACGGATCGAACACATCGGTATTGATCAGCTCGACGCTCAGACGGCGGGCGGAGAGCCAGGCCGACATTTCGCCGAGATAGGCCTCAATCTGCTGCATGAACGGGTTCGTCCCCGTCGGCATCACGAAGGCAAACCGCCGGGCGCGGCCGCGGGCGAGCTCGGCGGCGGCCACATGCGGCTGGAAGGCGTTGCGCGCGATGATCTCCTGGACGCGCCGCACCGTGTCCGGCCGCACGCCCGGACGGTTATGCAAGACGCGGTCGACCGTAGCCAAGCTGACACCGGCCTCGCGGGCGATGTCCTTCAGCGTCAGCGCGGCGGAGGCGGTCTCTTCGGCCATGCCTGAAGGCTAGCAGAGGCGTTTTGAGGTACGCAACTCATTTTGAGGGGCGGGGCGATCTTTTCGTGCCGCGGTTGCGTTGCAGCGTGCGCTAACCGCCCATCAGATCGAGGGTCAGGAAAAGGCTGTTGCGGTCTTCGACATAGCCCTCGAACGGAGCGCAAGGCACGAAGCCGTGCGCCCGATAGAGCGCATGGGCCGGCCTGAAATACTCCCACGAGCCGGTCTCGAGGCTGAGCCGGGTCAGGCCACGCTTGCGCGCCTCGGCGATGATGTGGCGGAGCATCAGGCCACCAAAGCCGCGCCGGCGCGTGGTCTGCAGAATGTGCATCGACTTCACCTCGCCGTGGTCGGCCGAGAGCGTCTTCAGGGCGCCCGTCGCGACCAGGGCCTCGCCGTCCCAGCCGGTCCAGAACGCGACGTCGCTGGCGCGAAGGCCGGCGAGATCGAGTGCATGCGCGCTGCCTGGCGCGGTCTGCGCCCGCGCCGCCGTGACGTGGTGGTCGAGCAGCGCGACGACGCGCGGATCGAAGGTGTCGCCGGTACGGATCTGCATCGTCATGGCCTCGCGTCACTTGCGAGCGTCTTCTGCATGAAGACGAGATCGAGCCAGCGGCCGAACTTGCAGCCGACCTCCGGCATGCGGGCCACCTCGACAAAGCCGAGCGAGCCGTGCAGGCCGATCGAGCCAGCATTGAGGGCCTCGATCCCCGCGATCATGGCATGCTTGTTGAGTGCCGTGGCGCGCTCGATCAGCGCGGCCAGCAGGCTGCGGCCGATGCCAGCACGATGACGCCGCTCGTCGACATAGACCGAATTCTCCACGGTATGGCGATATCCAGGGAAGGGGCGGAAATCGCCGAAGGAAGTGAAACCGACGACATCGCGGCTCTTCATCGCGACCAGCACGGGGTAGCCGGCTTGCTGCCTCGCGCGGATCCATTCACGCCGCGAGTCCAGATCAGCTGGCCCATCGGTCCAGACTGCCGTGGTGTTGATCGCAGCGTAATTGTAGATGGTGAGGATATCCTCGGCATCTTCCAGCGTTGCATCCCGGACGATCAGCGACATCACATTTTCCCGTAAGAGGTGCCGCGCCTGATGATGATGACGTAGCGGGCATCCTGTTTGGTTTCGTTCTCGAAGGTCACCGATCGCATCACGTCGAAGTCGAGACAGTCGCCATCGCGCAGGCGCACCGTCTTGGCATCGATATGCACGCAGACCGCGCCCTCCAGCATCAGGAGCTGCTGGGTGAAGGCGTTGCGGCCCCAGGGGCTGTAGGGCACGCGCGCGCCCGCCGGCAGGTCGACCACGATGATCTCGATGCCGCTCGCCGCATCGACCGGCGAGGCATGGCGCCGCCGGTAGCCACTATCGGGGTCACGCCATTGCGGCTGGTCGGCCAGCCGCGTCAACCGCTCCGGCGGCTTCTCCGAGAGCGCGACGACATCGCTCAGCGAGACATCGAGCGCCGAGCAGAGCTTGTTGAGCAACGCTGCAGTGGCGCTGCTCTGCGCCCGCTCCACCCGCCCGATCATGGCCCGGCTGACACCGGAGCGCGCGGCCAGTTCGTTCAACGTCATGCCGGCCTGCGTCCTCAAGGTCTTCAAGCGGCGACCAATCGCCCTGTCGAGTTTTTGCTGGTCCATTTTTGCCGGTCCATGGCCTTCCGATCCGAACATCGCCCGGCACATGGACCGCATCCGCCGGACGGAAAGAGCTTAGCCGGAGGAGCGGCGCGTGCCGGGAGCGAGAGGCTAATATATTGGAATGTTTGCACACCTGTGAGCAACGTTTAGGATGCACCAAACGACAATGCAGCGGGGAGGCGATCACATGAGCGGACCGACGCAGCTGATGATCAAGGCCAACGGCATCACCCTCAACGTCGCCGAGCAGGGCCAAGAAAACCAAAATGCGCCAATGGTGCTGCTCTGCCACGGTTTTCCGGAGGGCTGGTATTCCTGGCGTCACCAGCTCGAAGCGCTCGCCGCCGCCGGCTATCACGCCGTCGCGCCCGACATGCGCGGCTACGGCAAGAGCGACAAGCCCGAGGCGATCGACCAATACACGATCTTCCACATGGTCGGCGATCTCATCGGCGTGCTCGACGCGTTCGAGGCGAAGAGCGCCATCATCGTCGGCCACGACTGGGGCGCGGGGATCGCCTGGCTCGCGGCGCGGCTGCGCCCCGACCGCTTTCGCGCCGCTGCCATTCTCAGCGTGCCCTATCGCCCGCGCAGCGAGGCGCGCCCGACCAGCGTGATGCCGCAGACTGAGGAAGCGCAGTTCTATCAACTGTACTTTCAGGAGCCCGGTGTCGCCGAAGCCGAATTCGAGGCGGACCCGCGCAAAACGCTCGCCGCGATGCTGTTCGGGGGCTCCGGCGAGGGCGTCACCGCCATTCGCGCCATGACGGCTGCGAGCGGACAGCCGTCAAAAGGCGTCGGCATGGTCTCACGCAAGGACGGCCTGCTGCCAAAAATGCAGGTGCCATTGCCGTCATGGCTCAGCGCCGCCGACCTCGATTATTACGCCGCCGAATTCGCCCGCAGCGGTTTTCGCGGGCCGCTCAACTACTACCGCAACATCGATCGGAACTGGGAGCTGATGGGCGCCTTCGAGGGCGTGAAGGTAACAGTGCCCACACTCTACATCGCCGGTGACCTCGACATGGTCGTCGCCTTCCCGGGCGCCGCCGAGCACCTCGCCAACATGAAGCAATGGGTGCCGCAGCTGCGCGAGATCAAGATGCTGCCGGGTTGCGGACACTGGACGCAGCAGGAGCGGCCGGCCGAAGTGAACGCGGCGATCGTCGAATTCCTGAGGAGCTTGCCGAGCTAAGTAGTCTAGCAGGAACTCAGCTTGTCGATGCGCTTTTGATGGCGACCGCCTTCGAATGCGGTGCCGAGGAACGCTTCGACGCATTCTTTCGCGACCACGTCACCCGTCGTGCGTCCGCCCAGCGCCAGAACGTTGGCGTCGTTGTGCTGGCGGCACAGCCGTGCACCCGTAACATCGTGCACGAGCGCGCAGCGGATGTGTGCATGGCGGTTGGCAGCAATGGAAATGCCAATGCCCGACCCGCAGATCAGAATGCCGCGCCCGGCCTTGCCGGTCTTGATGGCATCGGCGAGCTTGTGGGCGAAATCGGGATAGTCGACGGACTCGGGACCGTTGGTGCCGAGGTCCAGCCACTTCACATCGGGCAGCGCGACTTTCAGGGCTTGCTTGAGGGCAAAGCCCCCGTGATCACAGGCAATGGCGACCACGCCTGCGCTCTCGTCCTTGTCGGTCATTCGCTAGCCCTGAGGATTTGGAGCGGGCGAAGGGAATCGAACCCTCGTATGCAGCTTGGGAAGCTGCCGTTCTACCATTGAACTACGCCCGCACATGCGCATGTCCTGCGCCCGCCCTGATTAGCCGAGACGGCGTCCGGCGCCAAGCGGTTTGGCGCGGGTCACCGGACGGTTGTTAACGTCCTGGCAAGATTCCAGGTGCGCCGGATTGTGGCAGTGTTATGATCTCGTGTCTGGGAGCAACGTGCACTTGGTGGGGCTGTGCATGGTGGGGCGCGCTTACGCAATATTTGACACGGCGATAGGCCGTTGCGGCATCGTCTGGAGCAATTCCGGCGTGGTGGCCGTGCAATTGCCCGAGGCGCGGGAGATCGACACCCGCCGCCGGATTTTCCAGGTCCATCCCGAGGCGCGCGAGCAGGTGGCACCGATCAATGCCGAGCTTGCGATCGAAGGCATTCTGGCCTTGCTGCAAGGCAGCGACCCTGATTTTTCGGACGTCAGCCTCGATGCCAGCGGCGTGCCCGCCTTCAACCGGCGGGTCTATGAGTACGCGTGCACCATCCCGCGCGGGGAGACGCGCACCTATCACGACATTGCCAAGGCGCTGGGCGCATCCGGCGCGGCGCATTCGGTGGCGCAGGCGATCTCGCGGAATCCCTACATGATCATCGTGCCCTGCCACCGGGTGCTGGAGGCCGGCAGCTATGCCGACCGGATCTCGCCTTATGGCGGCGTAATCTCCAAGCGGCGCCTGCTGGCGCTCGAGGGCGCTCATCCGATCGAAAGCAAGACGCTGTTCGAGGTGCTGCTGCCCGTTGCCCCGCCGCGCCCGCCTTCCTAGATACTTGGAATGGATGCGACCAGGCTGCTGACGTCACGAGCCATGACGGTCTCCGAGTTTCGCTGCGACGCAGGACCGGGCGACGCGCCGTTTGCCGAATGCCGCGAGGGCCATTCGATCGCCTATGTGCGCTCGGGCAGCTTTGGCTGCCATTGTCGCGCCGGCTTCTTCGAGCTGGTGGCGGGCTCGCTGCTGGTCGGCGCACCTGGCGACGAATACACCTGCACGCATGAGCATGTCTCCGGCGATGTCTGCCTGTCCTTCTTCTTCAGCGAGGACCTGGTCGATATCATCGGTGGACGCCGCGAGACCTGGCAGGTCGGCGCCACGCCGCCATTGCCGGAGTTGATGGTGCTGGGCGAACTCGCGCAGACGGCGGCAGATGGCAACAGCGACCTTGCTATCGACGAGGTCGGGCAGCTCCTCGCCAGCCGCTTTGTCGAGATAGTCTCGGGCAAGCCGCGCAAGAAGGCGGCGCCGACGGCACGCGATCGCCGCCGCGCGGTCGAGGCCGCGCTCTGGATCGATGACAATTCGCATGCCGAGATCGATCTCGAACAGGCTGCGCGCCTGGCGGATTTGAGCCCGTTCCATTTCTTGCGGCTGTTTTCCAACGTGCTCGGTGTGACGCCGCACCAATATCTTGTGCGCTCGCGGCTGCGGCACGCGGCGCGCCGGCTCACTGAGGACGACATCGCGGTCACCGACATCGCCTATGATGTCGGCTTCGGCGATCTCTCCAACTTCGTCCGCACCTTCCACCGCGCTGCCGGCATGTCGCCGACGAAGTTCCGGCAAGTCTCCAAGGGCGAGCGCAAGATTCTCCAAGAGCAGCTTGCCCTCAACTGACTAGGGTCGTCTCCGGCGCGCGCCATTTGCGGCGCGCTTCGCAATGGAGACGACCATGTACGATCACATCGGATTGCGCGTTGCCGACATCGACGCCGCTACGCGTTTCTACACCGCCGCGCTGGCGCCACTCGGTTACGTGCTGTGCTCGAGCGGCGATGGCTATGCCGGCTTCGGGCCGAAGGGCGAGCCGGCGCTTTGGCTGCATCTGAACAAGGGCCGCAAGGCCGACGGCGCGCATATCGCGTTTCGCGCCATGAGCCATGATGCAGTGAAGACTTTTCACAGCGAGGGGCTGAAGAGCGGTGGCCGCGACAATGGCGGCGCCGGGCCGCGCAAGGATTACAGCCCGACTTACTATGCAGCGTTCTTGATCGATCCCGATGGCAACAATGTCGAGGCGGTTTGTACGTGAGCCGACCGCGCGCGAACCCTCGTAGGGTGGGCAAAGCGTAGCGTGCCCACGCTTACGCACGATGACGCCAACAGATCGTGGGCACGGCGCTGCGCGCCTTTGCCCACTCTACGAATTCTGCTTCATGAGGAACAACATGGCCTCCATCCACAACGACGTCACCCTCCCCGCATCAGCCCGCGACGTCTGGGACGCGGTGCACGATTTCGGCGCACTGCATCAGCGACTGGTGCCGGGGTTCGTCACCGCTTGCTCGCTCGATGGCGATGCGCGCATCGTTACGTTCGCCAACGGCTCGGTCGCTCGCGAGACGTTGGTTGATTGCGATGATGCGCGGCAGCGGCTGGTCTATGCGATCAACAGCGAACGGCTGAAGCACTACAGTGCCTCGGTGCAAGTGATCGCCGAGGGCGAAGCGAAATGCCGCCTGGTCTGGATCATCGACATGCTGCCGAACGAGCTTGCGGCTTACGTACAGGAGCAGACCAAGGCAGCCGTAACAGCCATGCACAAGGCGTTTCCGCCGACCGACGGATAATCCTGCGTGACCTTCCTCACAGAGCATTCGGACCATCAGCTCTAACCATGACGGATACGTCCGGTTGGCTCTGCCGTCCCGGTGGAGCGCCCATGGCGAGAGGAGCTGGTCATGAGAGGTGCTAAGAAGCTGATCTGCCAGGCAGCCGCGGTGCTGCTGCTGTTTTCAATCACCAACGTGCCTGCGCGCGCGCAACTCGCCGGCTTCGGCGGCGGAGGTGGAGGGGGTCAGGACATGATGACCCAGATGGCTCCGATGCTGGAGATGATGAAGGCCAAGATGGGCAAGCGCCGCTTCGCCTCGCTGATGCAGACCATGGGCCCGATGATGGACGGCAGTGGCGGTGGTGGAATGGGCAGCATGATGGGCGGTATGGGCGGCATGATGCCGGCCGGCATGGGCGGCATGGGCATGGGCGGCGGCGACATGATGAGCATGATGAGCAGCCCGATGGCCGGCCAGATGATGGCGATGATGCCGCAAATGATGAGCATGATGAATTTCGGCGGCGGTGGCGGCCGCCGGCACAAGCACCACTAGCTCGTCAGCGCCGGACGTATCGCAACCCTGCTTTCGCGCGGTCCCCAGCGGGTCAGCACGACGCTGGAGCATGAGAGCAAGCCAAGCACGACCATCGAGCTCGCGGCGAGCCAGAAGAAATTTTGCGCGGTGGCGTCGTGGGTCGACAGCCACCAGCCGCAGCTTGCGATGTAGATGAGGCGCGCCGTCTGCGCCAGCACCGGGCCGATCACCTTGGCCGCGCCTTGCGACGAGAAGTACATCGTCGAGGCGAGGCCGATGAAGGCGTAGAACGGCGCCACCGTCGACAGATATTGGTGACTGGTCGCGCGCACGGTTGCGCTGTCGGTGAAGATGTTAACCCAGAGATCGGGGAACAGCGCGACGAGACAGGCCGGCGCGCCGACGGCGACGAAGGCACTTGCGCCTGCGATCCAGGCGATACGCCGCGCACGGGCGATCCGACCGGCGCCGATCGCCATGCCGATCATCGGCACCGAGGCAATACCGAACGAGAATGCGATCGAGGTCAGCAGGAATTCGAGCCGCGCGCCGATGCCGTAGCCGGCGAGGATTGCGGTACCGAACCTGGCCAGCATGTGCGTGAAGATCGAGATCGTCAGCACCGATTGCAGCGGCGAGAAGCAGGCGATCGCGCCCACTTTGAGGATGTCGAAGAACATCACCCATTGGATGCGGAGCCCGCGCAGTTTTGGGACAACGCGCGCGCGGCCGGAGAACAGGAACCAGCCCATTACGCAGATATTCACGGAATAGGCGATCAGAGAGCCGGCTGCGACACCGCGCATGCCGAACTGCGGCACGGGTCCGAGCCCGAGGCCCAGCGTGCCGCCAAGCACAACCTGCATGACCGCGGAATTCAGCATCAACAGCGACGGCAGCTTCATGTTGCCGGTGCCGCGCAGCACACCTGCCATGGTGTTGAGCGTCCAGGGCAGCACGGCACCGCCGAAGAACACCTGTGTGTAGGCGATCGCGTGCGCCAGCACATTGCCGCGGCCGCCGAGCATCTCGAGCACCTGTGGTCCGAAGATCAGCATGCCAAGCATGAAGACGAGGCCAAAGGTGATGCCGATCAGGAGCGCATGCGCGGCGAGCGTTCCGGCGCGTTCGCGGTCACCGGCACCGAGCGCGCGCGCGATGGCGGAGGCAACCGCACCGCCCATGGCGCCACCCGACATCGTCATGGTCAGGATCACTGTCGGAAACACCAGCGCCATCGCGGCCAGCGCTTCCACGCCGAGGCGTCCGATATAGGAGGTTTCCGCGATCACCACGCAGGTGCCGGCGGACAGCGCAACGACATTCGGCCAGGCGAGGCCGAGCAGCGTACGCAGGATCGGTCCGTCGGTCAGCGCGCTCCGCACGGGGCGCGCGGGCGGCGGCAGCGGACGTTCCTCCTCATCGACCGGGATCTCGGCGATGTCCGTCATTTCCTCTCCCGGGCACAAGCGCCGTTGGCGGCGCGGCAATGCTTAGGTGTGTCAATCGATTTGCTCGCGCGAAAGGCGCGGTCAGCACCTGTTAGCACGGCAATTGCCGATTCCTCCTGCGTCAGGTGCAGGCGTGCCCTGCGGCAGCGCATTTCAAGCCGTGGAATTACCCGACGGTCCAGACCAGCGGCGGGCGGCCGCCTGCCGTCGGGTGCAGGTGCACGCCGATGCGCCGACCGCACCCCGCAGCCAGCCCCTCGAACAACCCTTCCAGCACCTTGGCGCAGGCACGGTGATAGTCGGGGACATCGTCCATCAACTTCCAGCTTTGCTGGCGGATCTCGAAGCTGCCTTCCGATTGCGTGGTCGCGGCGGTGTCATCTTGCGCGGCGAACAGAGCGTTGAGAAAGGACGCGAACTCGCTGGCGCCGCCGCGCTTCATCGCAAGTGGCGTTGCGATCTCATCGAAAAATTGCATCCCGATCAGCTTGCCGGTGATGTGCAGGAGATGGCCGGCATCTTCAGGCCCGAACAATTGCACCATCACGGGCGCGGTGGTGCGGACATATTCCATCGCGTAGTTGCGATAGGCCTTTTCCAGGCGCGGCTTTGGCCAGCTCGCGACCGGAAGCGCCGGCGCCGTGTTGGCGTCGAACAGCGGGGCCTCCAGATGCCGCGCATAGACGAGGCGCTGATCCAGTTCGAGCGGATGATCGTACTGGTGGTAATAGCCTTCGAGCCCATCCTGGCCGTCGACGCTCTGCTTGGTGCAGACGAAGCCCAGCCTGGTATCACCGAGCGCCACACCGTTGTTGGCGTGCCAGCCGCGCAGCATCGCGCGAGAGACCTCGCCCGGCACGCCGCAGATTGCCGGGCCCTTCCAGATCCAGCGCGGCGGCGGATAGCGGATCCAGGCCTTGGTGTCGCTCTCGTACATGTATTCGACATGCACGCCGCCGATCCAGTTGGAGAGATAGTGATATTGCGCGGCCGCCACTGCCGGCGGCAGATGATCGATGCCGAGCTTTTTGAGCCCCGGCAGGAAACGTTCCTGCTGCTGGCGCCGAAAGACGCGGAAGACGAATTCGGCCGCATCCGCCGTGCCGCGCCGCGTGACCACGGTGAGGATGAGGCCGGTGAAGTAAGCGTGATAGAGATCAGCGACCGCGCGCCAGCGTTTCCATTGCGCGTCCTGCGCGGCGTCTGCTGCTGCGGTCATGTTCACTCCCGATCGTTGTTTTGATCGAGTGTGTCACTGTGCCCAGAAGCAGGCAACCGGACGCGTGTGCAGGGCGCCCTGCAAGGCGGCCCTTCAATTCCGCAATACGAAGTTTAGGATGCTTTCGCCGCGCGCTCGCGCTCGACGCGCTCGGTGACATCGCGTGCCATCGCCACCGATCCCTGCACATTGTCGCCGGCATCACGCACCAGCGCAAAGGTCATTTCGATGTAGAGCTTGCGCCCGGTCTTGTGCAGCGCGCGCGTCAGGGTCGGCCGACCCGCAAGCTTCATCACACCGCTGGCAAGCGCGGCTTCAAAACCCTTCCAGTGCGCGGCGCGCAGATGTTCAGGAATGATCAGATCGAGATTCTGACCAAGCGCTTCGCCTGCCGTGAAGCCGAACAGCGCGGCGGACGCGCGATTCCAGCGCGTGATGGTACCGGAGCGATCCGAATAGATCAGCGCGTCGGCGACGTCGTTGAGGATATTTGCGTCGAGTTGATCGGTCATCTCGCCACCTCGTAGCCCGGATTTCGCTTCGCTCCCATCCGGGCTACAGGATCAGGCTACACCCGAAAATGCTTCGATAGTTTGAGGCCCTGCGCCTGATAGTTGGAACCGATGCGCTGGCCGTACATCGCGTCGGGACGCGCCAGCATCTTCTCGTAGACGAGGCGACCAACGATCTGGCCGTGTTCGAGGATGAACGGCACTTCGCGCGAGCGCACTTCCAGCACGGCGCGCGATCCGAGCCCGCCCGCGCCGGCATAGCCGAAGCCGGGGTCGAAGAATCCGGCATAGTGAACGCGGAACTCGCCGACCAGCGGATCGAACGGCACCATCTCGGCGGCGTAATCGGGCGGCACCTGCACCGCTTCTTTCGACGCGAGGATATAGAACTCGCCGGGATCGAGGATCAGGCTGCCGTCGGGGCGGGCCGAGATCGGCTCCCAGAAATCCTCCACCGCATAGCCCGCGCGGCGATCGACGTCGACGACACCGGTGTGGCGCTTGGCGCGATAGCCGACGAAGCCCGTGCCCTTCTCGCCGGAGAGATCGACGGAAACGGCAACGCCGCCGGAGAGATCGGCATCATCGATATCGACGAGGCGCTCGGACGCATGCAACGCGTCGAGTTCGTCGGGATTGAGGATGGCGTCACCGGTGCGGAAACGCACCTGCGACAGGCGCGAACCTTCGCTGACCAGCACTGGAAACGTCTTCGGGCTGATCTCGGCATAGAGCGGTCCGTGATAGCCGGCGCCGATCATGTCGAAGCGACGGGTGCCGTCGGCGATCACGCGGGTGAAGACATCGAGCCGGCCGGTCGAGCTTTTCGGATTGGCTGCAGCCACGATCTCCGGCGGCAGCGCGAGGCTCTCCAGCAACGGCACGATGTAGACGCAGTTGGTCTCCAGCACCGCGCCGTCGGCGAGACTGAACTCGTGCAGCTTCAACTGGTCGATGCGCTCGGCGACAGTGGCGCCGGGACCCGGCAGGAAGCTCGCGCGCACGCGATAGGCGATGTCGCCGAGGCGCAAATCGAGGCTCGCCGGCTGGATCTGGCTTTCGACGAAATCGTATGCGGGCAGGATGAGGCCCGCTTCCGCCATTGCCGCGATCATGCGGTCGGGCAGGATACCATTGGCGTCGGCGGCAACCGTGAACGTCAACCGGGGGTCCTCATCAGGGGCTCAAATCCATCCGGACATGCCGGAAATACTAGCCTTTTACGGCTATCCGATGGACGCCTTGACGGAAAGGCCATTGCGGAATATGAGCATCACTTATCCCGTGGTGATTTGAGCCGGCCGGCTTGCAGCCACGTTAAATAAGTCGCTAAACAGGCCGGGGACCTCTGTGATCCCGGCCCGTGGAAGTTATCCAGGCCGGTTTTTTTGTGACCATTTTCGATGGTCACGCAGAGGAGGTCCTATGTCGAAGTCCCCGGCGTCCACCACGCAATACCGTCCTGAAACCCGCCTGGTCCATTCCGGCACCCTGCGCTCGCAATATGGCGAGACGTCGGAGGCGCTGTTCCTGACCCAGGGCTATGTCTACAACAGCGCCGAGGAGTGCGAGGCGCGGTTCAAGGGCGAAGACCCCGGCTTCATCTATTCGCGCTATTCCAACCCGACCATTTCGATGTTCGAGCGCCGCATGATCGAGCTCGAAGGCGCCGAGGCGGCGCGCTCGGCGGCGACCGGCATGGCCGCGGTGACCACCGCGATCCTGGCGCCGCTGAAGGCGGGCGATCACGTCGTCGCCTCGCGCGCGCTGTTCGGCTCGTGCCTCTACGTCATTCAGGATTTGCTGCCGCGCTACGGCATCGAGACCACGCTGGTCGACGGCGCCAATCTCGATGAATGGCAGCGCGCGGTGAAACCGAACACCAAGACGTTCTTCCTGGAGAGCCCGACCAATCCGACGCTCGACGTGCTCGACATTCCCTCGATTGCCGAGATCGCGCACAAGGGTGGTGCGCGGCTCGTCGTCGACAACGTGTTCGCGACGCCGATCTGGCAGAGCCCGCTCGCGCTCGGCGCCGACGTCGTCGTCTACTCCGCAACCAAGCACATCGACGGCCAGGGCCGTTGTCTCGGCGGCATCATCCTGTCGTCGGAAGCCTTCATCGCCGAGCACATCCACAATTTCATGCGCCAGACCGGGCCGTCGATCTCGCCGTTCAACGCCTGGGTCCTGCTCAAGGGCCTGGAGACGCTCGGCGTGCGCGTGCGCGCGCAGACCGACACCGCAGCGCGCATCGCCGACGTGCTGGCGAGCCATCCGAAGATCGCGCGGCTGGTCTATCCCGGTCGCGCCGATCATCCGCAGGCGGCACTGGTGAAGAAGCAGATGCGCGGCGGCTCGACGCTGGTCGGCTTCGAGGTCAAGGGCGGCAAGGCGGCTGCGTTCCGCGTGCTCAACGAGCTCAAGCTTGCGAAGATCTCGAACAATCTCGGCGACGCCAAGAGCCTCGTCACCCATCCGGCGACGACGACGCATCAACGGCTGAAGCCGGACGTGCGCGCCGAACTCGGGATCGGCGAGGGCTTTATCCGCTTCTCCGCGGGACTCGAGCATGCCGACGATCTGATCGAGGACCTGACCGCGGCGCTGGAGAAGGCGTGAGACGAGCCAAGAGCTCGGTCTCGTAGGGTGGGCAAAGCGAAAGCGTGCCCACGTTTTCTTCCTTCGTATCACTGAGTGATGGTGGGCACGGCGCTTTGCGCCTTTGCCCACCCTAGCCTACATCGGCCGGTACGTTCGCACGTCCGCCGGCACATTCACGCCGAGCTTGATCTGGCCGACCGAGCGGATGATGTCGTCGCCGAGCAGCTGGGCAAAGCAGGCATAGCCCCAATCGTTCATGTGCAGGCCGTCGGCGATGACGAAGCTCTCCACCGGAAGCGCCTGCTTCTCGTGCCAGTCGCGCATCACCTCGAAGCGCGGGAAGATACCGACGTGACGGAGCTCGGCGACCTTGCCGAGCAGCTTCACCATCCTGCTTGCGCTTTCAGGACGCTCGGTGACGCGCGGTGAATATTGCGGGTCGACCAGCACAACGTCGGCATCGCCGGCGGCCTGGATGCGGGTGATGCCATCCTCGACCATCTTGGCGGTATCGCCGGGATCGAGATTGCGCAGCACGGCGTTGGTGCCGACCTGCCAGATCACGAGATCCGGATGCACGTCGATCACCTCTTTCTGGATGCGCTTCATCATCTCGGGCGCGTCCTCGCCGCCGACGCCGGCATTGATGACGGTGATGTCAGCGGTCGGATATTGCCGGTGCAACTGCGCGGCGAGACGGTTCGGATAGTTGAAGTCGGGTGAGCTCGCGCCATAGCCCGCGGTCGACGACGAGCCGAACGCGACGATCACGACGGGCTTGCCGGCGACGAGCTTGCCCGCGACATGCGGCAACGAGCCCATCGTCTTCGAACCGTCCTTCGGCGCCAGACACGGCACGCGACTGAAAATGTCGCCGGCGGATTTCGCCACCTGCTTCACCTTGTCGATGGCGCGCGAGGTGAGCCCACGCTGCTCGGCGGGCGGCTGGCCGGTCGCGGCGATGGTCGTCTGGGACGGTGAGGCCGGTGCGGGATTAGCGGCTTGCTGAGGAGCGGGCGTTGCCTGGGCAGCTTGCGCGTGAGCGGGTGCCTGCAGCACTGGCGTCAGCATCAGCAGCGCCGCCATTGCGGGCGCAGCCAGCCATGTCGACAGGCCAAAAGGGCGGAGAAAACTCATTAACGCTAGACCTCAATTCTGCTGCTGGCCCGGTCCCAAATGGGCAGCGTCGATCACAAACTGCGCCAACGCCCGGCCAAGGCAATCATGGACCTGCTTCGCCAACTCAGGGCCTCGGGAGGGGCTGAACAGGTCGAACTGGCCCTGGTCATTCCACTGCCGCATGATCGCGAAACGGTCGAACAGCGGGACATCATGCTCCTGCGCCACCACCCGCAGATTGTCGAGATAGGGCGGCGCCGAGATCATGGACTCGGTACGCGGGCTGTACTGCAAATTCATCAAGACGACGTCAGCCCCTGCATTTTGCAACGCAGCAACGCCATCCGTCACTGCACCGCGAAAATCATCGGGATCGATAGATCGGATAGCATCGACCGTCCCGGTCTGCCAGATGACCAAAGTAGGTGTCTTTGCTTCCATCAGCTTGACGAAGGTACCAGCTGCTTCCTCCGCTGTCTTCTTGCTCTGTATTTCTACGGATACGTGGACCGTCTCCGAGGGCGGCAGCTTCTCCTTCAAAATGGCCTGCATGCGCGCCGGATAGGAGCTGTCCTCCGACGACGGAATGGTGGTGGAGCGGCTGCCGACGACAAGAATCTCGAGCGGTTTCCCTGCGGTCACGGCGTCGGCGACCTTGTGGAGCTGGCTGTCGGTGGTGAGCAGATAAGGCGGTAATTCGCAGGCTGCGGGCGCGGCGGGCACAGCATCGCCCGCGCGCGCCGAAGGCGCGGCAAGGTACCCGCACAGCAGGGTCAGGCTCAGGAGAACCTTCGCCTTCATCAGCCCCCTCCCGCCAGATCGGCGTTGCCGACGGCGTTTTTGGTTTTCGCACCGCTCTTGTCAGCTATGCGCTTGTACCACGAAATCACCCACGCCATCGCCCACATGATCAGAATTCCAGAGAGACTAATCAGCGCATGCATGGCCGGTCCACCGGAGACCTCGGCCAGGATGAAGTGGCCGGCAAAGGCCAGGAAGACGCCGAGGCAGAAAATCTCCAGCGAGTGCTGGCCGCACACGATCAGCGGCCGCAACCATGGCGACCTCAGGCCCGGCCACTCCCGCGGCAGGAAGCGCACGGTGAGTGCGGCCAGCGCCAGGAAATGCGTGAAGCGCAGCACATCGAGATCGGTCTTGTCGATCGGGTACATCCACTGCTCAAGCCGCTTGGGCATGAAGTGCGAGAGCTGCGGCACGTACCAGGTCAGCGTCACGTAAAACGCCGCGACGAGATAGGCGATCGATATCCACATCGTCACGGGTGAGGCCAGAATGCGCGACATGCGTCGCGCACCTCCGAGCGCACACCATGCACCGAACACGAACAGCAACTGCCAGGCGAAGGGGTTGAACGCCCAGAAGCCGTTCGGGTAAGCGGAGAAGTAGAGGTCGCACTCCCAGGTCGCGGCGTAGAGCAGGGCCGACAGCGCGAGCGTGACATCGGGCCGCCACTTCATCGACCACAGGATCAGCGGCAGCGCGAGCATCAGGACGATATAGAGCGGCAGCACGTCCATGTTGACGGGACGGAAGCGCAGCAGCAGCGCCTGCACGATGGTGACATCGGGCTGCTTGAGAAAATCCATGATGCCCATCTCTTCGGTGTAGAGCGGGTTCTCGAAGCTGGTCGCGACGTAGGAGATCTCGGCGAGAAAGATCGTGAACAGGAAGACGTGGGCGACGTAGATCTGCCAGACCCGCCGCAGGATGCGCGCGGCGGCGATGAGGAATCCGTTCTCCAGCATCGCGCGGCCATAGACGAAGGCGGCGGTGTAGCCGGAAATGAAGATGAAGATCTCGGTGGCGTCGCTGAAGCCGTAATTGCGGATCGTGAACCAGGTCAGCAGATTCGGCGGCAGATGATCGATGAAGATCAGCCACAGCGCGAGGCCACGGAACAGATCGAGCCTGAGCTCACGCTCGCCGATGGCCGGTAGCGTGATGGCCGGCGCACGCGTTTTCGCGGCCAAGATCTTGACGTCCACGGGCTTGACGTCCACAGGCTTGGCGTCCGCGGGCTTGGCCCCCGCGGTTCCCGCAATCGTCGATCCCGTCACTTGATCGGCAATGGTCATCGGGGGTCAAAAACCCTTCCGCAAATCGCGACGTTCAAAGGAGTGTAGCGGCCCGGTCGCCGCCTCGCAAAGCGGCCGGATCACAATTGGGGTCTACTTCTTCGTGAATTCTGGCGGGACGATGTCGCAGAGGGCGCCGGAGACCGCCTGCGGCGTTTGGTTCCCGGCGGGGTTTTCGTTATGATGGCAGCCATGTACCGCGCCGTGACCCGCCAGATCGAAGTAACCGTCGTGCCGAATTTTGTTCCGGAAGAGTCGTCGGCCGACCGGTCGCGCTATTTCTGGTCCTACACCATCGTCATCACCAATTCCGGCGACGAGACCGTGCAGCTCAAGACGCGGCACTGGATCATCACCGACGCCACCGGGCGACAGCAGGAGGTCAAGGGCGAGGGCGTGATCGGCAAGCAGCCGACCCTGGCACCCGGCGAGCGTTTCGAATACACCTCGGGCGTGCCGCTCACGACCGCGTCAGGCTTCATGACCGGCCGTTACCAGATGGTCAGCGAAAGCGGCGAACGTTTTGAGATCGACGTGCCGACGTTTTCGCTTGATAGCCCTGACAACAAGCGGGTGTTGAATTAGGGGCGGTGCGTCGCCTTACGCGTCCTCGACGCCCGCTTCTTCCGGCGTGAACTCGTAAACCGATGAGCAGAACTCGCAGGTCACGACGACCTTGTCGTCCTTGACCATTGCGGTGCGATCGTCCGCAGAAAAGCTCTTCAGCATCGACGCAACGGCATCGCGCGAGCAGGAGCATTGCGCCTTCAGAACCATCGGGTTGAACACGCGCACGCCGCGTTCGTGGAACAGACGATACAGCAGCCGCTCGCCGGAGAGATCTGGATCGATCAGCTCGACGTCCTCGACCGTCTCGATCAGCGAGCGCGCTTCGACCCAGGCATCGTCTTCAGCGACGCTGTGCACTTCGGCGCCCTCAGGCGCATCGCCGGGGTGCAGGTCAGCCTGCCGCGCGCGCTCCGGCGCCTTTGGCAAGAATTGCATCAGCATGCCGCCGGCACGCCAGCGATGCTTGCCGCCGTCGCTCGAGCGCCACTCCTCGCCGACCGCGAGGCGCACGCGCGTCGGGATCTGCTCGGAGCGCAGGAAATATTCGTGGGCGGCGTCTTCCAGGCTGCCGCCGTCGAGCGCGACCAGGCCCTGGTAGCGGCTCATGTCGGGACCCTGGTCGATGGTCATGGCAAGATGGCCATGGCCGAGCAGCGCACCTGAATCCTTGGCGTCACCGAGCCGCGCAGCATCGAAGCGCGCATAGGCGCGCAGGCGATCCGGCGCCTGGTAATCAACCACCAGGAACGACACCGGACCATCGGTCTGGGCCTGCAGGATGAAGCGGCCCTCGAATTTCAGCGCCGAGCCGAGCAGCGTCGTCAGCACGATGGCCTCGCCGAGCAGCTTGCCGACGGGCGCGGGATAATCGTGCTTGGTCAGGATCTCGTCGAGCGCGGGGCCAAGCCGCACCAGGCGACCGCGCACATCGAGCGCATCGACCTCGTAGGGCAGCACGGCGTCGTCGATCGGAACCGCTGAAGGTGCGCGAACCGGGCCTTCAGACCCGGTTTTCATGTCAGGGGATTGGGAAATCATGGCGCTTTATCTGGGGTCGGAGGGCGAAAAATGGAAGGGGGCGCGAAGGTGATGTGTTCCCGGGTGCAGTTATGATCGTACAACGCTGCCACAAATTCAGCGTCGTCCCGGGGCGCGCGAAGCGCGAACCCGGGATCCATAACCACAGGGTTACGTCGTCGCGCGAGATGACAACTCCGAGTCCTCGCCAAACGGCGTACTGTGGCTATGGATCCCGGATCGGCGCGCCGCTGCGCGGCGCTTGTCCGGGACGACAGCGGAGGGTGGCGCAGCCACCACTCCATCGCCTCAATTATTTCACCGCGTCAAAGCACCAGGCCAGAATGCCCTTCTGCGCGTGCAGGCGGTTTTCGGCCTCGTCGAACACGACCGATTGCGGGCCGTCGATCACCTCATCGGTGACCTCCTCGCCGCGATGCGCGGGCAGGCAGTGCATGAACAGCGCGTCGGGCTTGGCCAGCGACATCAGCTTGGAATTGACCTGGTAGGGCTTGAGCACGTTGTGGCGGTGCTCGCCCTCCTTGTCGCCCATTGACACCCAGGTGTCGGTGACGACGCAGTCGGCGCCCTTCACGGCGGCTTCCGCATCGGTGCCGAGCACGATCGACGCGCCGGTGGTCTTGATGAAGTCGCGCATCGCCTTCTTCGGTGCGAGTTCGGGCGGCGTGGCGACATTGAGATTGAACTTGAAGCGCTCGGCCGCATGGGCCCAGGACGCCAGCACGTTGTTGTCGTCGCCGGTCCAGGCCACCGTCTTGCCCTCGATCGGGCCGCGATGTTCCTCAAAGGTCATGAGGTCGGCCATCACCTGGCACGGATGCGAGCGACGCGTCAGGCCGTTGATCACGGGCACAGTCGCGTTCGCTGCGAGCTCCAGCAGGGCCTCGTGATTGAGGATGCGGATCATGATGGCATCGACATAACGCGACAGCACGCGCGCGGTGTCGGCGATGGTCTCGCCGCGACCGAGCTGCATCTCGGCACCGGTGAGCATGATGGGCTCGCCGCCGAGCTGGCGCATGGCGACGTCGAACGAGACGCGCGTGCGGGTCGACGGACGCTCGAAAATCATCGCCAGCGTCTTGCCTTCAAGCGGCTTGACCGGCTGATGCGCCTTCTGCTTCGCCTTCATGGCGGAGGAGGCCGCGAGCATGCTCTTGAGCTCCGACAGCGGCAGCTCGTTGATATCCAGGAAGTGCTTTGGAGTTTTAATGGGACCCTTGCTCATCAGCTTGCTGCCCGCTTGTTGCCGGACAACGCAGTGCAGGCGCGCTCCAATCGCGCGACGCTGTCTTCGATCTCCGCTTCGGTGACGATCAAAGGCGGCAGGAAGCGCACGACATTGTCGCCGGCGCCGACGGTGAGCAGCTTTTCATTGCGCAAAGCCGCGACCAGATCACCTGACGGCACCACGGCCTTGATGCCGATCAACAGCCCCTCGCCGCGGATTTCGCTGACGATATCAGGGTGACGGTCGATCACGGAGGCGAGCTTCTGCTTGAGCAGAAGCGACATCTTCTGCACGTGGTCAAAGAAGCCGGGCTTGAGCATGACGTCGAGCACCGCATTCGCGGTCGCGATCGCCAGCGGATTGCCGCCGAAGGTCGAGCCGTGCGAGCCGGGGCCCATGCCGGCCGCCGCGTCGGCGGTCGCCAGGATCGCGCCGATCGGGAAACCGCCGCCGAGCGCTTTCGCCAGCGACATCACGTCAGGTGTGACACCGGTGCGCCGATGGGCGAAGAGATCGCCGGTGCGGCCCATGCCGGTCTGCACCTCGTCGAATGCGAGCAGCAGGCCCTTCTCGTCGCAGAGCTGGCGCAGCGCCTTGAGGAAGGTGGGTGTTGCCGGACGCACGCCGCCCTCGCCCTGGATCGGCTCGATCAGGATGCCGGCGGTGTGCGGACCGATCGCCTTCTTCACGGCCTCGATGTCGCCATGCGGGATCTGGTCGAAGCCTTCCATCGGCGGACCGTAGCCTTCGAGATATTTTGCCGATCCCGTCGCGGCCAGCGTCGCCAGCGTGCGGCCGTGGAAAGCGCCTTCGAAGGTGATGATGCGGTAGCGCTCCGGATGGCCCTTGGAAAAATGATGATGGCGGACCAGCTTGATCACGCCCTCCAGAGCCTCGGCGCCGGAATTGCAGAAGAACACCAGGTCGGCAAAACTCTCGTTGCACAGACGCGCAGCCAGCTTCTCGCCATCCGGGCTCTGGAACAGGTTCGACATGTGCCACAGCTTGGTGGCCTGCTCCTGCAGCGCCTTGACCAGTGCGGGATGGGCATGGCCGAGCGCATTCACCGCCACGCCCGAGGTGAAATCGAGATAGCGATCGCCGTTGGTTGCGATCAACCAGGCGCCCTCACCGCGCTCAAAACCGATGTCGGCCCTGGCGAAAACGGGGAGCAAATGCGGCGCGGCGCTGTTGGTCATGACGATCTCTTTGGTGGTCATCAGGATGTTTCGGACGGCCTGAACACGCATTGCGCAGCGCGTCATTTGGCCCGGAAAACGAAACGTGCCGCCTTTTAAGGGCGGCACGTGACACTATCTTATGCTTGGTACCACGGGTGTCAATGCCGCCCGGAAAGCCTCGCGAAACGCAGAATCCGTAGTCTTGCGGTGGCAAATTTGCAGGTTTTAGCCACGGAACATGTGGAAGCGAGTCGGCGGACTCTTGCGCGCGAGTCACGCCATATTGTAGCGTTTGGCTTGTCAGATACGACATCTCGTGCAGCGGTTCTGATCCCAAGAGTCCTCATGTACCGGCGTAAGCGTTCGGGCGTCTCATTGCGCCCGGCGAGCTTAAGGGATTCTGGCGGCACGGGTTTTTCGAGGCTTAGGCATTCGTTGTGCGGCCCCAGGATGGTTGGCGCGCGACGAAGGAAAGGTTGCAATGACGGTTTTGACCTGGTCCGACGATCGAGTCGAGCAGTTGAAAAAGCTCTGGGAGGCCGGATTGTCGGCCAGCCAGATCGCCGCTGAGCTTGGGAATGTCACCCGCAACGCCGTGATCGGCAAGGTGCACAGGCTTGGCCTGTCCGGCCGTGCCAAGAGCCCGTCTTCGGCTGCTCCGCGGCCGCGCAAGGCGCGTCCCGCGCAGCACATGATGCGGGTGACCCGCCCGATCGCACGCGGCAACACCGCGCTCGCCCAGGCCTTCGAGGTCGAGGTCGAGGCTGAACCTGTGACCTACGACAACGTGGTGCCGATGAGCCAGCGGCTGTCGCTGCTCGAATTGAACGAAGCCACCTGCCACTGGCCGGTCGGCGATCCCTCGAGCCCGGATTTCTTCTTCTGCGGCGGCAAGGCGCTCTCCGGCCTGCCCTACTGCGCCCAGCACTCGCGGGTGGCGTATCAGCCGGCGGCCGATCGGCGCCGCGCACCGGCCAAGCCGAGCACGCGCTGAATGCGGCTTTAGACGACATCGTCCCGGGAGAGACCGGGACGAAAAGAAAAGCGCGCCTCCGGGCGCGCTTTTTTTGTTTTGCTTGCGCGCAGCTGAATCAGCCTGACGTCTGCTCGGCCTTCGCAAAGCGATCATCGAGCGCGTAGCCTGCGCCGCGGACGGTGCGGATCGGGTCCTGCTCGCGGCCGAGATTGAGCAGCTTGCGCAGGCGGCCGATATGCACGTCGACGGTACGCTCGTCGATATAGATGTCACGGCCCCAGACGCTGTCGAGCAGCTGCTCGCGGGAGAACACGCGGCCGGGATGTTCAAGGAAGAACTCCAGCAGGCGATATTCGGTCGGGCCGAGATCGATCGGCCGGCCCGAGCGCGCCACGCGACGCTTCTCGCGGTCGAGCTCGATGTCGCCGAAAGCGAGCACGGTCGCGAGCCGCTCGGGGCTTGCGCGCCGCAGCAGGCCTTTTACGCGCGCCAAGAGCTCGGGTACCGAGAACGGCTTGACGATGTAGTCGTCGGCGCCGGTCGCAAGGCCCCGCACCCGCTCGCTCTCCTCACCACGCGCGGTGAGCATGATGATCGGCAGCTGCTTGGTGTCGGTCCGCGTCCGCAGCCGACGGCAGAGTTCGATACCGGACAGGCCCGGCAGCATCCAGTCGAGCACGATCAAATCGGGGATGTGCTCCTTGAGGCGGGTGTCAGCGTCGTCGCCACGCATCACCGTCTCGACGTCATAGCCGTCGCCTTCGAGGTTGTAGCGAAGCAGCTCGGTCAGAGCTTCCTCGTCCTCAACCACCATAATGCGTGCACCCATAGGGTCGTCGCTCCTTGCGTAATCAGGTGTTCGGAACCGTCGTGGCGAAGGTCGTCATGTCGCCCTTCGGCCGCTTGTCGGTGATGGCCTGGCCTTCGATCATGTAGAACACGGTCTCGGCAATGTTGGTGGCGTGGTCGCCGATCCGCTCGATGTTCTTGGCGCAGAACATCAGGTGGATGCAGAACGAGATGTTGCGCGGATCCTCCATCATGTAGGTGAGGAGCTCGCGGAACAGCGAGGTGCAGATGGCGTCGACTTCCTCGTCGCCCTTCCACACCGCCATCGCCGCGGGCAAATCATGCGCGGCATAGGCGTCCAGCACCGACTTGACCTGCTGCTGCACGAGATCGGTCATGTGCTCGAGGCCGCGGAACAGCTTGAGCGGATGGAAATCCGTCTCCAGCGCCGCGACGCGCTTGCCCATGTTCTTGGCGAGATCGCCGATCCGCTCGAGATCGGTCGCAACGCGCATGGCGCCGACGATCTCGCGCAGGTCCACCGCCATCGGCTGGCGACGCGCGATAGTGAGCACGGCGTGCTCCTCGATCCTCTTCTGCAGCGCGTCGATCTCGGTGTCGGTGGCGACGACACGCTGGCCGAGCGCGACGTCGCGACGGATCAGCGCGTCGACGGAATCGACGATCATGCGCTCGGCGAGGCCGCCCATTTCCGCAACCGACCGGGTCAGTTCCTGGAGGTCGGTGTCGAAGGCCTTTGCGGTATGTTCAGAACCCATGTCCTGTCTCCTCAGCCGAACCGGCCGGTAATGTAATCCTGCGTACGCCGGTCGGATGGCGACGTGAAGATCTTGCTGGTGTCGTCGAACTCGATCAGCTCGCCGAGATACATGAAGGCGGTCTTGTCGGAGACGCGTGCCGCCTGCTGCATGTTGTGAGTAACGATCGCAATCGTGTAGCTCTCGGACAATTCCTGGATCAGCTCCTCGACCTTGGCGGTCGAGATCGGGTCGAGCGCCGAGCAAGGCTCGTCGAACAGGATCACCTCGGGCCTGACAGCGACGGTGCGTGCGATACAGAGGCGCTGCTGCTGGCCGCCGGAGAGCGACAGGCCGGAGGCGTTCAGCTTGTCCTTGACCTCGTTCCACAGCGCGCCGCCGCGCAGCGCCTTCTCGACGCGGCCGTCCATCTCGGACTTCGAGATCTTTTCATAGAGACGGATGCCGAAGGCGATGTTCTCGTAGATCGTCATCGGGAAGGGCGTCGGCTTCTGGAACACCATGCCGACGCGGGCGCGCAGCAGATTGAGGTCCAGCTTGGGGTCGAGGATGTTGGTCTGGTCGAGCATCAGCTGACCGGTGACGCGCTGGCCCGGATAAAGGTCGTACATCCGGTTAAAGATGCGCAGCAGGGTCGACTTGCCGCAGCCAGACGGGCCGATGAAGGCCGTGACGCGGTTGGTGCCGAGCGCTAGGTTGATGTTCTTCAGCGCGTGGTGTTCGCCATAATAGAAGTTGAGGTTGCGGACCGTCACCTTGGCCGGCGCCTCTGGCAGCGGCTGCTGGGCGTGGGGAAGCCCGCCGGACGCGCTCATCGATACGGAAAGATCACTCATTTTGCAGTCCTCTCGGCGCCGAGAATGCGGGCACCAATGTTCAGGGCAAGCACGGTCAGGGTAATCAGCAGCGCGCCGCTCCAGGCGAGCTGCTTCCAATAGGCGTAGGGGCTCTGGACGAAGTTGTTGATGGTCACAGGCAGGTTCGCCATCGTCTTGTTCAGGCCGAGGCTGAAGAACTGGTTCGACAGAGCGGTGAAGAGCAGCGGCGCGGTTTCACCGGCGACGCGGGCGGTGGCGAGCAGCACGCCGGTGATGAGACCGGAGCGCGCCGCGCGGTAAGCGATCCGCTTGATCACCAACGAGCGCGGCAGGCCGAGCGCCGAGGCCGCCTCGCGCAGCGCGTTCGGCACCAGCAGCAGCATGTCCTCGGTCGTGCGCAGCACCACCGGGATCACGATGACGGCGAGCGCAAGCGAGCCTGCGATCGCCGAGAAGCCGCGCATCGGCACCACCACCGCGCCGTAGATGAACAGGCCGATGATGATCGAGGGCGCCGACAGCAGGATGTCGTTGATGAAGCGGATCACCGAGGTCAGCTTGTCGTTGCGACCGTACTCGGCGAGATAAGTACCGGCGAACAGGCCGAGCGGCGCGCCGATGCCGACGCCGATCACGGTCATGATCAGCGAGCCGACAATGGCGTTGCGCAGACCACCTTCAGACGAGCCAGGAGGCGGCGTGTCCGCGACGAACAGATCGAGGTTCAGGCCGGCCAGGCCATTATAGAGCAGCGTGAACAGGATCAGGGCGAGCCAGGTGACGCCGAAGGCGGCGGCACCGATGCAAAGCCCGCGGATTACGATGTCCTTGCGGCGGCGGCGTGCGTAAATCGGGTTCATGTTACTTCCCCGCCTTCTTTTCCAGACGCAGCAGCATCAGCCGGGCGCCGGCGAGCACGAAGAACGTCAGCACGAACAGCAGCAGACCGAGCAGGATCAGGCCGGACTGGTGCAGGCCGTCACTCTCTGCGAATTCGGACGCGATCGCCGCAGAGATCGTGGTGCCCGGCGCGAAGATCGATGACGAGATGCGGAACGAGTTGCCGATGATGAACGTCACCGCCATGGTCTCGCCGAGCGCGCGGCCGAGCGCCAGCATGACGCCGCCGATGATGCCGACGCGGGTGTAGGGGATCACCACGCTGCGTACGACTTCCCAGGTGGTGCAGCCGACGCCGTAGGCGGCCTCTTTCAGCACCGGCGGCACCGTCTTGAACACGTCGACCGAGATCGAGGTAATGAAGGGCAGCACCATGATCGCGAGGATCAGCGCGGCGTTGAACAGGCTGAGATAGGACGGCGGACCCGCGAAGATCGCCCCGAGTACCGGGACGCCATCGAAGATCTTGATCATGAAGGGCTGGAACGTGTTGGCCAGGAACGGACCCAACACGAAGAAGCCCCACATGCCGTAGATGATCGAGGGGATGCCCGCGAGCAGCTCGATCGCCATGCCGATCGGGCGGCGAAGCCATTGCGGACAGAGTTCGGTCAGGAAGATCGCAATGCCGAGCCCCACCGGAATCGCGATCAGCATCGCGATGAAGGAGGTGACGAGCGTGCCGTACATCGGTCCGAGCGCACCGAGCACGGGCGGATCCGCCGACGGCGCCCAGCGCTGGGTCCACAGGAACGCGAAACCGTATTCCTTCATCGCCGGGAACGCGCCGACGATCAGCGACAGGATGATGCCGCCGAGAATGAGAAGCACCGAAATCGCGCTGAGCCGCGTGATCCAGTAGAAGGTGACGTCGCCGAGCTTGAACGCGCCCAAGGCCTTGGCGCGGTCATATGGTCCGGCGTCGTCGACGATATCGCTCTGAACGGCCATCTCTGCCACGCCGATCCCCTGTACCAAGAATATACGCTTTTCGTCGATCTCGTGCCCCGGACGCAGCACGAGGCTGATCCGGGGCCGAGGAAGTCGTGCGGTCCGTAGTGCGGCCGATCGAGACCGCATCACGTCCGGAGAGCAGAGCGCTTAGCTCTTGATCTCGGCAGCCCAGGTCTTCTCGATCATCTGGACGACGCTGTCGGGCATCGGGATGTAGTCGAGCTCTTCAGCCGCCTTGCCGCCGTTCTTGAACGCCCAGCGGAAGAACTTGATGGCTTCCTGCGAGGACGCCTTGTCGGTGGCGTCCTTGTGCATGAGGATGAAGGTCGCCGCCGTGATCGGCCAGGACTTGTCGCCGGGCTGGTCGGTCAGGATGACATAGTAGCCGGGAGCCTTGGCCCAGTCGGCGTTGGAAGCGGCCGCCTGGAAGGCTTCGGTGGTCGGCTGCACCGGCTTGCCAGCCTTGTTGATGAGACCGGTGTAGGTCAGCTTGTTCTGCTTGGCATAGGCGTACTCGACGTAGCCAATCGAATTTTTGGTCTGGCTGATGTTGCCCGACACGCCTTCGTTGCCCTTGGCGCCGACGCCAACCGGCCACTCGACGGCGGTGCCCTCACCGACCTTGCTCTTCCAGTCGGCGCTGGCCTTGGAGAGATAGTTGGTGAAGTTGAAGGTGGTGCCCGAACCGTCCGAGCGGCGAACGACGGTGATCGCGTCCGACGGCAGCTTCACGTTCGGATTGAGCTTCTTGATCGCGGCGTCGTCCCACTTGGTGATCTTGCCGAGATAGATGTTGGCGAGGGTCTCGCCGTCGAACACGAGTTCGCCGGCCTTGACGCCCTCGAGGTTCACGACGGGAACGATGGCGCCCATCACCATCGGCCACTGTGCGAGACCGTCCTTCTCGAGCTGCTCGGCCTTGAGCGGCGCGTCGCTGGCGCCGAAGGTCACGGTCTTGGCCTGGATCTGCTTGATGCCGCCGCCGGAACCGATCGACTGGTAGTTCAGACCGTTGCCGGTCTCCTTCTTGTAGGCGTCAGCCCACTTCGAATAGATCGGGAAGGGGAAGGTCGCGCCTGCACCCGTGATGTCGGCAGCAAAGGCTGCCGTCGTCGTTGCGGCGACCAAGCCGGCAGCGACGATCGTTTTGATGAAATTCATGCTGGTCTCCATACAGGGGAGCGAAGCGCCCATCAGCGCCCGATCGCGCTCCCCGCGCCGCCCCTTTAGGAGCGGTCGGCTGAGCTTTTACGAAGGTTTCGTGACAGTCGGATGACACTCTCAAGCGATTGAAATCGCTTGATTTTCGCGTCTAGACTAAAGTCCTAGCCTGGGGAAAACAGGCGGTGAAAGTGGCGCCCTGTTTGGGTACGCTTTCGATCAGAAGACGGCCGCGGTGACGGTTAAGAATATGTTTCACCAGCGATAATCCGAGTCCCGTGCCGCCCTGCAAGCGGCTGTCGCCGACGTCGACCCGGTAGAACCGCTCGGTCAGGCGCGGCAAGTGCTCGGGCGCGATGCCGGGGCCGAAATCCCGCACCATGACCCGGATTTCCTGAGTTCCGTCAGTGGCCGCCGGGGCCGTCAGCGACACGATGACACGGCCGCCGGAGGCGCCGTATTTGAGCGCGTTCTCGATCAGGTTTTCGAACAGGCGCAGCAGTTCCTCGCGGTCGCCGGCGATCATCACCGGGGCATCGGGCAGATGGGTCTCGACCTCGACCTGACGTTCCCGCGCCAGCGGCTCGAGCCCATCGGCGACCTGGAAGATGATCGGCAACAGATCGACCAGCGTGTCGGGCCGCACATGGGCCGACAGCTCCACCCGCGACAGCGACAAGAGGTCGTCGATCAGCCTCGCCATGCGGGTGGCCTGGTTGTGCATGATGCCGAGGAAGCGCTCGCGCGCCTTGGGATCGTCCTTGGCTTGCCCCTGCAGCGTGTCGATGAAGCCCGAGAGCGCAGCCAGCGGCGTGCGCAATTCGTGGCTGGCATTGGCGACGAAGTCGGCGCGCATCTCCTCGACCCGGCGCAGCGGCGTCTGGTCGTGGAAGGTCATCAGCATGCATTTGTCGGCGCCGCCGAAATTGGTCGGCACCGGCACCGGCGTGATGATCAGCTCCATCCAGCGATCGACCGGAACATGGTCGAGATAGGTCGCGCGCCGCGGCTCTGTGGTCGCAATGGACTCGCGCAGCGCCGTGATGATCTCCGGCGAGCGCAACGCGAACTGGGCGAGCTCGTTCTTGCGCAGCGCCGGCGCCAGCTGGGCGGCGGCGGCATTGAGATGGATGACGCGGCCGGCGCGGTCGAGCAGCACCGCCGGATCCGGCATGCCGGCGACGACGGCGGCCACCGCCGCGCTCTCAACCGGATTGACGCGCCTGACGTCCTCGCGCGAGGCGGCGGTATCATGCAGCCGCCAGGGGATCAGCGCGGCCGCGGCGATGCAGAGGAATATGATCGCGGCGTGCAGCGCCGACAATTCGCCGAGTGAGACCACGATCGATAGCGCCAACGCTGCGGCGATCAGGATGATCGTCGAGTGCCGCAGCCGGTCGGACCAGGGCTGGACGGGGGGAGAAGATGGGGCGTCGATCGCCATCGGGGCGGACTTCTCCTAGGGACTCTAAATTCAAGGCCTGCGCGGGTCAGGCGCCGCTGTCGCTGCGCTTTCTTACATAAGCGGCTTCAGGCGGTGGACCGGGGTCGAGCTTGAGCGCCGCCTGCTGCAGGCGCTTCGATCGAGCGCCGATGATAACCTCGCGAAACGTCAGCAAGATTACAGAGAAGACAAAAGGCGACAGATAATAGAGGACCCGGAACAGCAGCATGCCGCCGAGCAGTTCCTCGCGGTCCATCTGCCAGAGGCCGACCAGCATGGCAGCATCGAACACCCCGAGCCCGCCGGGCGAATGGCTGGCGAAGCCGAGCAGGGTCGCCGAAACGAAGATCACAGCGACCACGACGAAGCCGAGATTGGGTTCGTCGGGGACCAGCACGTACATGGCAAGCGCGCAAAAACCGAGATCGATGATGCCGATCGCGATCTGGAGCAAGGTCAGCGGGCCGCCCGGAAGCACCACGGTCCAGGGGCCGCGTCCGACCAACCGTGGCTGGGTCCAGACCCAGACCACGTATCCGACCAGCGCCACGATGATCATCATCGCGATCGTGCGGTTCAGCCAGGGCGGCAGCTGGTCAATCGAGGACGCAGCCTCCGGATGATAGGAGATGCCGAGGCCCAAAACGGCGGCATTGCCGAGCCAGAAGGTGAGGCCGGCCAGGAAACAGATCTTGGCGACATCGATCGCGTTCAATCCATGGGCCGAATAGATGCGGTAGCGCACCGCGCCGCCGGTGAAAACGCTGGCGCCGACATTGTGGCCGATCGAATAGCTGGTGAAGGCGGCGAGCGCGTTGATGCGATAAGGCACGTGGGCATGGCCGATCGCGCGCACGGCGAACAGATCGTAGAAGGTCAACGTAAAATAGCCCGCGGCGACGAACAGCGCTGCCATCGCGATCTGGCGCGGCTCGGTGCTCTTGATCGCCTCGATCACCTCGTTGGTGTCGATGCCGCGCAGCATATGGTAGAGCACATAGCAAGCGATGCCGATGACCGCGACGCTGATCACAACGCCAACCTTATGCAGGATCTGCTTCTGGCGCAGAAACGTCATCGCCCTGCGTATGGCTTCCAGCATCTAGACCTCGAACAACGCTTCAGCGGCCAGGGTGGCCGGCGAACAGGCGAACGACGCACTGGCACGCGACGAACCCTCGCCGCCGGCTCCAGTCTCGCGCATGCCCCCCGCCCCTCCACTAGCGCGTTTTGGGGCGGAATGAAATTCGCCAAATTGAGCAAAATCACGTGCCATCAGTATTTTAGGCGGGCTTGCGGGCACAAGATGCACGGTTTGGCGCTTTCGGCGGCAAGACCGGCGCGAATCTCCATGGCGATCCTGCGCAGGGGCCGTGAAGTTTTGATGATTTCGACTGGACAATGTTCCGTCACGCCTTAAGTCCAAATCAATCTATGGACCGCAGCCGCCTGTTGAAAGAGGGGACGGCCGAAGTGGCCGATCACGGTTTTCCGATCTGCCGAACACCCCTCGAACTGTCCCGCCCCCGATGGTCAGAGTGCACGGCAACATCACAGTGCGGCTTCAGGCTGGCTGCGCGAGACCACCCAATAGCGCAGCCACGCACCGATGGTGCAGCCGACCAGATAGCAGGCGAACATGACGAGGCCGAGGTCGAGCCAGTAGCCGAAACGGCCCGGCACCACATGCGCGAACGACGCCGCAACCAGACCCGCAGCCAGCGCGCCAAGCCAGCGCGCGGTCACCTTCGAGGTGCCGTTGCCGCGCTGGACCACCGAGATCCAGCCCATGCAGAAGCCCAGCAGAACCGAGCCGATCAGCCAACCCATGTGGAACGAGACGAGATAGGGCATGGTCACCTCACCAGAAATTCGATGCGGCGGTTCTGCGCCTTGCCGTCATCGGTGTCGTTGCCGGCAACAGGCTGCGTGCTGCCATAGCCAACTGCGGTGAAGCGATCCGCCGGCAAGCCTGCCTTGACCAGATAATCGATCACCGCCTGCGCGCGCTTTTGGGACAGTGCCTGGTTGAAAGAATCCTCGCCGTCGGCATCGGTGTGGCCGGCGACCTCGATGTTGGTGGTGGGGCAGCGCAGTGCCGTCTCGATCAGATGATCGAGAACGCCGGCGGAATCAGGATCGATGTCGGCGCGCTTGGACTCGAAGCGGATCTTGCCCTTGGCCAGAAGTTCCGAGAACAATTGCTGGCAGACGGTGCCGTCGACCGGTCCTGCCGCGGGCTTCACGGTGATTTCGGGCTTGTACAGCCAGTTTTTCGGAAAGTCCTTGCCAAGGCCGGCGCGGATGTCGTTGGCAGCCCCTTCGTACAGCGCATCGCCCGACAACTTCACCTCGCGATCCGACACAACGAGCGTGCCGGTCGACAGACGCGACAGCGCGCCAAGTGCTGCGACCACCGCGGTGTTGAATGAAGCAGGCGCGCCAATGCTGGCCTTGAGATTGTCCACCACCTTCTCGGTGAAGAATTTTCGCGAGGCACTGGTCGCGATCGCGGCGTGCACGTTGTTGTCAGGCACGTAGCCGGTCAATGTCACCGTGGCGGCGACCGGATCCTTGTAGGCCTGGAAAATATAAGGCGGGGCCTTGATCTCGTTGGCGGCGATCGAAAATCCTTCGGGCAGGTTCTTCAACGCGGCAGCGATGGCCTCGCGGCCGCCAAGGTCGCGCGCCATGCCCGACAGATTGACCTTGGTGTCAGAGATCGTGATCTTGCCGTCCTTCAGCTTGCCGATCTGATCGAGCAGCAGCATCGCGGCCGCCTCGAACCGTGCCGGCGCGCCGCGAGCCAGTCCCATCTGATCGGCGACTTCGCCCCCGTTGACCTCCTTGCGCGCGGCCTCGCTCAGGCGTGCCTTCATTGACGGCAGCGGCGCGGAACCCGACAGCGTCACCCGGACGACGTCCCGCTCGGCGTTCCAGACGAAGGGTTTGGCTTCGGCAACCAGGCGGGTCTGGTCGTCGACCAGCCGAACGCCGGGAACCATTTCGACCGTCGTCACGGCGTCGCGGCGCCCCTCCTCGGAGAAGGCATCCGCGGCCAGGCTGACGTCACGGCCATCGACCGCGATCCGGGTCTTGTCCAGGACGGTGTCCTTGAGCGCGGCCGAGCTGCGGGCCGACAGGTCGGCTTCGACCGGCAAGGTGTTATTCCAGGCCGCAAATCCCCACATGACGGCCAGGGGAATCAGCCCTGGCCACCATTTGCTGGCCCACCTGAAAAGCTTCTGCATTCGACGACCCGAACTCTGGAACCGGAGACAAAACAAACCCTTGGCGGGCTGTCAAACCGGAAATGGGGTCCTTTCCGGGGCCGCGCGTGAACAATTGGAATAACTTTTTCTTCAAGGGTCATTCCGTAAAACAGAGGGTGGAATGCCAGGGGTCGGCCAGCCGGTCATGAAACAACTCCGTAACAACGTTATTCGCGCCGGGCTGGGAGCACTCTATTTCAGCGGGGCGCACCATCTGCTGCGCCCGCTGTTGTCGGGCGTCGGCGCCATTTTCATGCTGCACCACGTGCGGCCGGCCCGCGAAGGCGCGTTCCAGCCGAACCGGCATCTCGAGGTCACCCCCGATTTCCTGCGCGCGACGCTGTGCCATTTGCGCTCGCGGGAGATCGACATTGTCAGCATGGACGAGCTCCACGAACGGCTGGTTCAGGGTCGGTTCGACCGGCGCTTCGCCGCCTTCACTTTCGACGACGGCTATCGCGACAACCGGGACCATGCCCTGCCGGTGCTGCGCGAATTTGACGCGCCCGCGACCATCTATGTCACCAGCGATTTCGCCGAAGGCACGGGACGGCTGTGGTGGACTGCTCTGGAGGCCGTCATCGCCAAGGCCGAGCATGTCGACGTCAAGATCGGCCATTCGGCGCTGCGGCTCGATGCAAGCACGCCGGCCGCGAAGCAGTCGACGTTCGATCGCCTGCACGATTGGCTGCGCGCGCTGCCGGGCGACCACGACCTGAAGCGCGAGATCGAGGCGCTTTGCGCCGCGCACGATGTCGACATGGAAGAGCTGTGCCGCAGCCTCTGCCTGTCCTGGGACGAGGTGAAACGGCTCGCGGCCGATCCGCTGGTCACGATCGGCGCCCACACCATCAGCCATTGCAATCTCGCCAAGCAGAGCGAAGAGATCGCCGCGCAGGAGATGGCCGTCAGCCGGACGCGGATCGAGTACGCGCTGGAGCGCGAAGTGCTGCATCTCGCCTACCCCTACGGCGACCGCGACGCTGCAGGGATGCGCGAATTCATGCTGGCCGCTTCCGCCGGCTTCAAGACCGCTGTGACGACACGGCCCGGCATGCTGTTCGCCGAGAACGCCGGCCACATGACCGCGCTGCCGCGCGTCTCGCTCAACGGAAATTACCAGGACGCGCGCATTCTGCCGGTGCTGACCTCGGGCGCCGCGACCGCGATGTGGAACGGGTTTCGCCGGATCTCGGCGGCGTAGGTCGATCCATCCGCGCGTTCCTTGACTCCCCTCCCCTCCCCGCCCACAACGGGCGCCGACCAAGGGAGGCACCATGTTCAACGATCTGTTCTCACTCAAAGGCCGTATCGCACTCGTGACCGGCGGCTCGCGCGGCATCGGCAAGATGATCGCGGCAGGCTTCCTCGCGCAGGGCGCGGCGAAGGTCTACATCACCGCGCGCAAGGCGGGGCCCTGCGAAGCCACCGCCAAAGAACTCTCGGCGCGATATGACGGCGAATGCATCGCGCTGCCGATCGACATCTCGACCGTCGAAGGCTGCAACACACTCGCCGGCGAAATCATCAAGCTCGAGCCGAAGCTCGACATCCTCGTCAACAACGCCGGCGCGGCCTGGGGTGCAGAGTTCGACGAATTTCCCGAGAGTGGCTGGGACAAGGTGATGGACCTCAACGTCAAGTCGCTGTTCTTCCTGACCAAGGCGCTGGCAAAGCCGCTGCGCGCAGCCGCGTCGCACGAGCGGCCCGCCAAGGTCATCAACATCGCCTCCGTCGACGGCATCTTCGTCAATCCCGGCGAGACCTATTCCTACGCGGCGAGCAAGGCCGCGGTGATCCACCTGACGCGGCGCATGGCGACGAAGCTGATCAAGGACAACATCAACGTCACCGCAATCGCGCCGGGCGCGTTCAAATCCGACATGAACCGCGCCGCGCGAGACCATTCGGATGAGGTCGCCAAACGTATTCCGGCGCGGCGCATCGGCACCGACGAGGATATGGCGGGCGTTGCGATCTATCTCGCCTCGCGCGCGGGCGATTATGTGGTGGGCAACACCATCGCGGTCGATGGCGGCGTGGTGTATGCGAATGCGGGACTGGAGATCGCGGGGTAAGGGGCGCTCGGTCTGCTCCCTCGCCCCGCTCTTGCGGGGAGAGGGTTGGGGTGAGGGGCCTCTCTCAACACGTGAGACTGTCGCCGCACCTGTACCCCCTCACCCGGATTGCAAGAGCGATCCGACCTCTCCCCGCAGGCGGGGAGAGGTTAAGAAAAGCCCTTACGACTCGATCTTCACGTACTCGAAGTCACCCGGCTTGTTGTCGATGCCGACCTTCGGCGCCGAAATCCACGACGCGAATTTGCCGGTTTCGGTGACGGGCTGCATCAGCGAGCTGATGAAGTCGCCGTCGGCCGTCGAGGGTAGCCATTCGTCCTTGCGCTTGGCCCAGGTGGCATTGTCGATCAGGATGCCGTCGGGGGTGGCGTGCACGTCCTTGAACTCGCCGATGTGGCGATGGAAGGCAACGTTCGGCAGCTTGAGCTGGAAGTCGTAGCCGGCGGTCGAGATCACCTTGTTCCAGCGCAGCATGCCCTTGACGCAATCCTGGCTGTAGTCGTCGCGCAGGCGCATGTTGAGCGCGGTCAGCGCGGGCTCATCGACCAGCTTGATCTCGCCGTCGATGAACTTGAGCACCGGATAGGTCGAATTCTTGAGCTGATGATCGTCGTCGATCTGGGTCTCGTGATAGCGGCCCTTGATGCCGGTATTGAAGGCATTGGCCGCGTTGGTCGAGACTTCCGAGCCAAAGAGATCAAGTGACAGCGTGTAGTGCAGGTTCAGCTTCTTCTGGATGGTCGGAAGATCGATCACGCCGAGCGCACGGACCTTGGCGATCTCGGTGGGATCGGTGATGCCGGCTTCGCGCATCGCGTCGCAGGTGCGCTGCACGACGCGGGTGATGCCGGTCTCGCCGACGAACATGTGGTGCGCTTCTTCCGTGAGCATGAAGCGGCAGGTGCGCGACAGCGGATCGAAGCCCGACTGCGCCAGCGAGTGCAGCTGCATCTTGCCGTCGCGATCCGTGAAGTAGGTGAACATGAAGAAGGACAGCCAATCCGGCGTCGCCTCGTTGAAGGCGCCAAGCATGCGCGGCGCGTCAGCATCGCCGGAGCGACGACGGAGCAAATCATCAGCCTCTTCGCGGCCATCACGGCCAAAGTACTTCTGCAGCAGATAGACCATCGCCCAGAGATGACGGCCTTCCTCGACGTTGACCTGGAACAAATTGCGCATGTCGTAGAGCGACGGCGCGGTCTTGCCGAGATGGCGCTGCTGCTCGACCGAGGCAGGCTCGGTGTCACCCTGGATCACGATCAGACGACGTAGCAAGGCACGATATTCGCCCGGGACTTCCTGCCAGGCAGGCTCGCCAAAATGCTCGCCGAACGGAACGACGCGATTTTCTTCCTGCGGCGCAAGCAGAATGCCCCAGCGATAGTCGGGCATGCGCACGTAATCGAACTTGGCCCAGCCGCGGGGATCGACGGAGTAAGCGGTGCGCAAATAGACCAGCGATTCCTGGAAGCCTTCCGGCCCCATGTCGCTCCACCAATCCATGTAGCCGGGGTGCCAGCCCTCGAGCGCCTTCAGCACCTGGCGGTCTTCGGCGAGATTCACGTTGTTCGGAATCTTGGTCGAGTAGTCGACGTTCATGATGTTCATGTTCATGGCCGTGCTCCTTGGTCTGTCTCTTGTCCCGGACGCTGCGCAGCGCGAAGCGGTGCGCTGCAGAGCCAGGACCCATTGTTCGGTCCACTATGGGTCCCGGTTCTGCGCAGCGGCACGTCGTGCCGCAGCGCGCCCGGGACACGGAAGTCGTTAAACTCGCGTCATATCGAATTTCGGCTTCTGGCCGCTGCCGTAGCGGCGCAGTGCGCCTTCCTCGCCGACCGCGTTGGGGCGCTGGAAGATCCAGTTCTGCCACGCGGTGAGGCGCGAAAAGATTTTTGATTCCATCGTCTCGGGGCCGACGAAGCGCAGGCTCGCTTCCATGCCGGTGAGACTGTCGGGCGAAAAGCTGGCGCGCTCCTCCAGGAACACGCGGACCTCGTCGTCCCAATCGATGTCGTCGAGCGCGAAGGTGACGAGGCCGAGCTCTTCGGCCTGTTCGGCATCGAGCGTGGTGCCGAGCGTGGCTTCGGCGCGCTCCACATCCGCCGGGTCGGCCTGGAAGCGCGACTCCAGCCGCGTCAGGCCGTGGCTCATCGGATACGGGCCGAAATTCATCGCGGAGAGCTCGATCGAGGCCGGCGGCTGGTTGTCGCCCTGGCGCGCGCCGATCAGCATGTAGGAGCGGTCCGCGGCGAAGACGAGTTCGGCGAGCGTCCCGGCAAAGCAGGAGCCCGGCTCGACCAGCGCAACCAGCGTGCGCGAGGTGACGTCGATGCGCTTGAGCACACGCTTCCAGTAATGCCTGATCTCGTTGACCAACCAATGCGCCCTGTTGGCTTCGAGGAAGGCGTCAGACGCGAGCACATGGGCGCGGTCGCCATGGCTTTTGAACACCAGCATCGCGATCTCGAGTTCGTTGATGCGCAGATGCAGGATGGCATCGTCGAGCTCGCGCGCCACCTGCAGCGGCCAGAACGACGCGCCTTGCGCCATCATGCCGTCGATGTCGGCGGGCGGCGCCGTTTCCGGCGCCTTGATCGAGATGGTGGCGATGCGGGCGGTGCGGTCGATATCGACACTGACGAATTCGTAGCGAATGCTGGTTTCGTCAATTGTCCGCTTATGCGGAGTCAAGACAATGCCCTTGCCGCTACCGGCACGCTTCGATTGGCCTGCAAATTCCTTGGCGCGCTCGACGACCCTGGCCTCGAGCTTGGAGTTCGGCGCGATCTCGTCGACCAGGCGCCACTGCACGGCGCGCTTGCCTTTCACGCCTTCCTCGATGGTGCAGAAGAAGTCGGCGTGGTCGCGGCGCACCTTGCGCTTGTCGACGACGCGGGTGAGCCCACCGGTGCCCGGCAGCACCGCGAGCAGCGGCACTTCAGGCAGTGCCACCGCAGAGGCACCGTCATCGGCGAGGATGATGTGGTCGGTCGCGAGCGCCAGCTCATAGCCGCCGCCGGCGGCCGAGCCGTTTACGACGGTGATGAAGCGCTGGCCGGAATTCTCGCTGGAGTCTTCCATGCCGTTGCGGGTCTCGTTGGTGAATTTGCAGAAGTTCACCTTGTGCGCATGGGTCGAGCCCGCGAGCATGCGGATGTTGGCGCCGGCGCAGAACACGCGGTTCTTGGCCGAGCGCATCACGACGACCTTCACCTCGGGGTGCTCGAAACGCAGCCGCTGCACCACGTCCGCAAGCTCGATGTCGACGCCGAGATCGTAGGAATTCAGCTTGAGCAGATAGCCCTCGAACAGGCCGCCGTTCTCGTCGACGTCCATGGTCAGCGTCGCGATGTCGCCATCGACCGCCAGCTTCCAGTGCTTGTAGCGGGACGGTTCGGTCTGGAAATCGATGAATGTTGCGCCGCCTGCGAGGCGCCGATCTTCCCCGGCCATGGGCCACCCTTGAGCTCGTCTTGGTTTTACCGTTAGATGCACAATAGTGCATCTCATCTTGTACGTCCAGCCCGAATCTGGGTCTTACATGCACTTTGCTTCATCTAGGCGGCCAGCCTCGGCCAAGCGCCCAAGATCAGGCCGCCTGAAGCCCGCGATCGTCCCGCAGGGCGGCCTTTGCAAATTGCTCGACCGCCTCCAGCGTCACCTCCGGCGCTTCACGATGCGGGGAATGGCCGGCACCCGGAATGATTTTCAGGTCGACCGGGCAGTAACACTCCTCCTGCGCAATCTCGACCTGGCGCAGCGTCCCGTACTGGTCATCCGCGCCTTGCACGACCATGACCGGCACGCGGATGTAGGCGAGATATTCCGAGATGTCCCAGTCGCGGAATTTCGGATCGAGCCAGGCGCCGTTCCAGCCGTAGAAGGCATTATCGACGTCCTTGTGCCAGCGCGCGAGCTTTGCCTTGAGGTCGGTGGTCTCGTACGCGGTCTTGATCGCGGCGATCGACTTCACCGAAATATCCTCGACGATGAAATGCGGTGCCATCAGAGCGATGCCTTGCAGGCGATGATCCTGATGTGAACCGGCATAGATCGTCGCGATCGAGCCGCCGTCGGAATGGCCGAGCAGCAGACCGCGCTTGAAGGGAATCGCGTCGAGCACTTTCGGCAGCACCTCCAGCGCCTCGCGCTGCATGTAGTCGAGCGGGCGCGGCAATGTTACCGGGCTCGACTGGCCGTAGCCCGCGCGTGAATAGGCGAAGACGCCCGCGCCGGTCGCCTGCTGAAGTTTTTCCGGAAAGTCATTCCACAGGCCGACGGAGCCGAGGCCTTCATGCAGCATGACGATGGTCGGCGCGTCCGCAGATGATGGTGCGAGCCAGATGTATTCGAGGCTGGCGCCGCCGATGCTGAGGAAGCCGGTGGGGGTGAGGGTCATATCGATTGTGCTCTTCTCTCTCCGTCGTCATGCCCGGGCTTGTCCCGGGCATCCACGGCTCTCCTCAATCGCGGTTGCACGTGGACGGCCGGGTCAAGCCCGGCCATGACGACCCATTGCTAGTTCGCGCCCTCGCGCAACTTGAACCGCTGGATCTTCCCCGTTGCCGTCTTCGGCAGCGAATCCACCACGTCGATCCAGCGCGGATATTTCCAGGGGCCGATCTTCTGTTTGACGTGGTCCTTCAGCATTTCCTGCAGATCGCTCGTCTTCGCGCCCGGGCGCAGCACGACGAAGGCCTTTGGCTTCAACAAGCCTTCCGGATCGGCTTCGGGCACGACCGCCGCTTCCAGCACCGCGGGATGCGTGATCAGCGCACTCTCGACCTCGAAGGGCGAGACCCAGATGCCGGAGACCTTGAACATGTCGTCGGCGCGGCCGCAGAAGGTGTAGCGGCCCTCGGTGTCGCGAACATATTTGTCGCCGGTGCGGGTCCACGGACCTTCAAAGGTGCGGCGGCTCTTGTGGCGCTGGTTCCAGTAACCCTCGCCGGCGGAGGGCGCGTCGACCAGGAGCTCGCCGACTTCGCCGTCGGCGACGTCCTGCCCGGCCTCATTGACGAGCCTGACAGCATAGCCCGGCACCGGCTTGCCTGACGAACCGTATTTGATGTCGCCGGGCGCGTTCGACAGGAAGATGTGCAGCAGTTCGGTCGAACCGACGCCGTCGAGGATGTCGACGCCGAAGCGCGATTTCCAGCTGTTGCCGACGGATTCGGGGAGCGCCTCGCCGGCCGACGTGCAGATGCGCAACGCCTTGCCACAGCGTTCGCTCTTCATCGCCTCGTCGTTCAGCATCGCCGCGAACAGCGTCGGCACACCGAAGAAGATCGAAGGGTTGTAGCGGTTCATCAAATCGAACATACGCGCCGGTGTCGGGCGCTCGCTGTTCAGAATTGTCGTCGCGCCGACCGACATCGGGAAGGTCAGCGCATTGCCAAGGCCGTAGGCGAAGAACAGCTTCGCGGCGGAGAGACCGACGTCGCTCTCGCTGATACCAAGCACCTGACTCGCATAGGTGTCGGCAGTCGCTTGCAAGTTCGAATGGATGTGGCGCACGCCCTTGGGCATGCCTGTTGATCCCGACGAATAGAGCCAAAATGCCGGCTCGTCCGAATGCGTTGCGGCCGTCGTGAACTGATCGCTCTCGCCAGAGATCTCTTCAGCGAGCTGCTTGTGGCCGTTCTGCTTGGCGCCGGAGACCACGACATGCTCGAGATCGGGCATGCGGCCGACGACATCCTTGATGACAGGGTAGAGCGCCTCGGAGACAAACAGCACGCGCGCGCGGCAATCGGCGAGGATGTAGGCGTATTGATCCGCGGTGAGCAGCGTGTTCAGCGGCACCGGCACGATGCCGGCGCGGATCGCGCCCAGGAACACGATCGGGAAATCGACCGTATCCAGCATGATCATCGCCACGCGCTCTTCGCGGCGGACGCCGAGCCGGCGCAGCATGTTGGCCGCGCGGCGGGTCTCGCGCTGGAGTTCGCCATAGGTCAGCCGCGAGACGGTATCGTCGAAGGCGAGCTTGTTGCCTCTGCCCGCCTCGACGTTACGGTCGAGCAGCCAGGTCACCGCGTTGTAGGATCCCTCGCTCACGGTCGTCTCCCCAGAATTTAGCATTATAATTCATAGAAAGACACTGCGGCGGCTTGCTGTCAATGCCAGCAGGCATTATGTTTCACTAAAACGCGCCGCAGGACCCCTGCAAAGAAGGCTCATGAACGACAGTCCCGACGCCGAATCCCGCTTTCTCGAACAGCTCGGCCAGCGCGTGCGCACCATGCGCGCGCTGCGCGGCATGTCGCGCAAAGTGCTCGCCAAGGTATCAGGAATTTCGGAGCGGTACATCGCACAGCTCGAGAGCGGCAAGGGCAATGTCTCCATCGTGCTCTTGCGCCGCGTCTCCGACGCGATGGGTGCGCATCTCGAAGATTTGCTCCCCTCGGTCGATCCGACGCCGGACTGGCAGATGTTTCGCGATCTCCTGCGCAAGGCGACGCCGGCGCAGATCGCGCAAGCCAAGGATCTGCTCGCCGGCGGCAGCGCAACCGCGCCGCGACGCGCGCCGTTCTGCGGCATCGCGCTGATCGGCCTGCGTGGCGCCGGCAAATCGACGCTCGGCAGAATGCTGGCGAAGAAGATCGGCTGGAGCTTTGTCGAGCTCAACAAGGAGGTCGAGCAGCAGAACGGCCTCTCGGTCGCCGAGATCATCGCGCTCTACGGCCAGGAAGGCTTTCGCCGCATGGAGCAGGCCGCACTTCAGCAGCTGCTCGCACGCAACGAGCTGATGGTGCTGGCGACCGGCGGCGGCATCGTCTCGGAGCCGCTGACCTTCGACCAGATCCTGTCGTCGTTCTACACGATCTGGCTGAAGGCTGAGCCCGAGGAGCACATGGCCCGCGTCCGCCGCCAGGGCGATTTGCGCCCGATGGCGGACGACCGCTCCGCGATGGCCGAGCTCCGCAACATCCTGCTCAGCCGTGAGCCGCTCTATGCGCGCGCGACGGCGGTGGTGGATACGGCAGGATTGTCGGTCGATGCCGCGGCTGCGAGGCTGATCGATGCGGTGCGCCCGGTGCTGCAAAACGAGGCGCGGAGCTTTGGGCTGCGGAGCGTGGCGCTGTAGATATGACCGACAGCGACGTCACCACTTCCATGTTCGATCGGATCGGCGGTAGTGCCACGATCGATCTCCTCGTCGATCGCTTCTACGACCGCATGGACACGCTGCCGGAGGCGAGGGTCATCCGCGAGATGCATGCGGACGATCTCGGCCTGATCAGGGAGGTGCTGAAGCGCTATCTCACGGAATGGACCGGTGGCCCAAAGCTCTATACTCCCGAAAAGGGTCATCCGCGGCTGCGGCAACGGCATATCGGCTTTGCCATCGGCGACGCCGAGCGCGATGCATGGCTGCTGTGCATGCGCGGCGCGATGGAGGAGTCAGTCACTGACATCGCCGCGCGGCAGGACCTCGACAAGGCGATATCGGGCCTTGCCGACTGGATGCGCAACCGTCAGTGACCGGCGCCGATCAACGGGTCAGCACGACGAATGAGTGCGATCGCCTAGATCGACCAGTAATTCGGGTGCTGGTAGGGCCGCGAGCGGTCGCCCCAGTCGAATTCATCACCATCAACTTCGCAGGGGCCGCTGCTCAATTGCTCCGGCGTCAGCTCGACCTGGAAAGCCTGGCGCCCCGGATCGTATTTCAGCGCGCTCCATTGAACGGGATAGTGATGGTGGGTGCCGAACGGCTTGCCGGTCCTGATCACGGCATAGGCGACCGTTCCGCTCACCTTGTCGAGCATCAATCGCTCGATCGTGCCGAGCTTCGCGCCGTCATGACCATAGACGGCGACGTGCTCCACGCGATCACTGGGAACCATGGTGTGTTGCATGGCGTGCTCCCTGGTGTTGTGTGGGGCGGATCATAGCACAGGCCGCAGGAAAGTGGGTGGGTTATGCCGACGCTCGCCACCCTCGGCCGCTACAGCAATTGCGACCGGGTCGACTCCGCACCCTCGCGCAGCAGCGGCAGGAAACGGTCGATCAATTCCTGCGACGGCACGCGGTCGACATGGGCGCCCATGTTGATGGCGGCGACGATCACGTCGTCGTAGCGGCGTACGGGCACCGAGATCGAGCGGAAATGCGGCTCGGCTTCGCGGTCGACCAGCGAATAGCCTTGCGCGCGGTCTGCAGCGATGCTCGCGAGCAGCGCCTTGGGATCGGTCACCGTCTGCGGCGTAAGCGCCTCGCGCTTCGTCTTCTTCATGCGCGCGAGCAAATCGGTATCGTTGAGCTGGCCGAGCATGGCGCGGCCGACCGAGGTGCAGAACGCCGGCAATCGATAGCCGATCTCCAATCCGCCGGAGAACATCCGCGCCGGACTGCTGCGTGCGATAAACACGACGTCGTCTCCGTCGAGCACCGCGAGCGAGGAGATTTCGTTGGCCGCAGTCGCGACGCGATCGAGCACGGGCTGCAACACGGTGACGAGCTGGTTGGAGCGCAGATAAGACGCCGCCAGCGTCAGCACATGCGGCGTCAGCGAGAACAGTTTTCCGTCTCCACCGACGAAGCCGCCACGCTGGAGCGTGAACAGCATGCGCCGGGCGGTGGCACGCGGCAGCTCTGCGGCGCGGGCGAGATCGCTCAGCGTCATCGGGCCTGGGTTGGCGCCGAAGCACTGCAGGAGACGTAGCCCGCGATCGAGGGCTTCGACGAAATCCGTCGCACGCTCGTCAGTCTCGCTCCGCTTCAGCTTGGGCATGGCTTCCGGAATGTCCTGCAAAATAGTGCTTGCTGCCGTTCCCAAGCATGTCATAATTCGCCCATTCGTTCAATAGGCGAACACAACGCCCCTCCGGAAAAAGGACGTGACCGCCATGATGAGCCAGGAGCAGAACGACCTGATCACCCGCACCGGATCTAAAGATCCCTGCGGGAAGCTGATGCGGAGCTACTGGCAACCGGCGGCGTTGGTTGATGAGCTCGAAGGCGAGCGGCCGATCCGCCCCGTGAAACTGCTCGGCGAAAATCTCGTGCTATTTCGCGACGAGACCGGGCGTTACGGCCTGATCGATCGCCAGTGCGCGCATCGCGGCGCTGACCTCGCCTTCGGACGGCTCGAGCATGGCGGCCTCCGCTGCGCCTTCCACGGCTGGCTGTTCGATGCCACCGGCCAGTGCATCGAGACGCCGGCCGAGCCGAAGGATTCGAAGCTCTGCCAGAACATCCGCCAGCGCTCCTATCCCGTGGTGGAGAAGAGCGGCATCCTCTGGGCGTATCTCGGCGAAGGTGAGCCGCCGGCGTTTCCGGAGCTCGACTGCTTCGTCGCGCCCGGCACGCATACGTTTGCGTTCAAGGGCCACATGGCCTGCAACTGGCTGCAGGCACTCGAAGTCGGCATCGATCCCGCGCACGCCTCCTATCTGCACCGCTTCTTCGAGGACGAGGACACCTCCACGGCCTATGGCAAGCAGTTCCGCGGTGCTTCCGCCGGCAGCGACCTGCCGATGACGAAGATCCTGCGCGAGTACGACCGCCCGATCATCAACGTCGAGCACACCGAATACGGCCTGCGGCTGATCGCGCTGCGCGAGATCGACGAGGAGCGGACGCACGTGCGCGTCACCAACCAACTCTTTCCGCACGGCTTCGTCATTCCCATGAGCACGGAGATGACGATCACGCAGTGGCACGTGCCTGTTGATGACGAGAACTGCTACTGGTACGCGATCTTCACCAGCTATTCGAACCCGGTCGACAAGAAGAAGATGCGCGACCAGCGGCTCGAACTCTACGAGCTGCCGGACTACGTCTCGCGCAAGAACCGCAGCAACGATTACGGCTTCGATCCGCACGAGCAGCAGACCGAGACCTATACCGGCATGGGCAACGACATCAACGTCCACGACCAGTGGGCGGTGGAATCGATGGGCGCGATCCAGGACCGCACCAAGGAGCATCTCGGCTCGAGCGATAAGGCGATCGTGCAATATCGCCGCCTGCTGCGACAGGAAATCGAGAAGGTCGGCGGCGGCGAGAAGCCGATGCTGCATCTCGATGAGGCCAATGCGCGCAGCATCCAGGGTCCGGCGACAATGGACGGCATCGGGCCGACTCGCGGCTGGGAGACCTATTGGATGGAAGTCGACGTCAAGCGCCGCCGTGGCGCGCCGTGGACGGCGCCCGTGCCGAAGGACATTACCGATAATGTGCATCGGCTGACGGCGGCGGAGTGATGTTCGTGCACCACTCCCGTAGGGTGGGAAAAGGCGCAACGCGCCGTGCCCACCATTTGCCGCGATGGATACAGATCGTGGGCACGCTTCGCTTTGCCCACCCTACTGCAGTTGAGGGAGTGGCCAAGTGACATTCGTCGCGCGTCACGCGCTGTGGTCGGATGAGCAGAAGGACGCCGCAACGCGCATGCGTCGCGTCGTCGAGGAAAAAAACCTCGAGGTCATCCGCCTCGCCTTCCCGGACCAGCACGGCATTTTGCGCGGCAAGACCATCATCGCGTCCGAGGCAATCGCCTCGCTGGAGAGCGGGTGTTCCATCACAACGACCATGCTCGCCAAGGACACCTCGCACCGCACGGTGTTTCCGGTGTTTACGTCGGGCGGCGGCTTCGGCATGAAGGAGATGGAGGGTGCGGCCGACGTGCTGATGGTCGCCGATCCCACCACGTTTCGCGTGCTGCCATGGGCGCCCGCTACGGGCTGGTTGCTCTGCGACCTCTACTTCAACGACGGCCGCCCGGTGCCGTTCGCGACACGCGGGCTCTACCGCAAGGCACTCGATGAGCTCGGCCGCCGCGGCCACGATTTCGTCGCGGGGCTCGAGGTCGAACTTCATATCTTCAAACTCGACGACCCGCATATGCGCCCGGAAGATTCGGGCCAGCCCGGCACGCCGCCATCCGTCAGCCTGCTCTCTCACGGCTATCAATACCTCACCGAGCAGCGCTTCGATCAGATGGAGCCGGTGCTGGAGATCTTGCGGCGCGACATCGTCGCGCTCGGTCTGCCCCTCCGCTCCGTCGAGGTCGAATTCGGGCCGAGCCAGTGCGAATTCACCTTCGCGCCAAGGAAGGGCCTGGAGCCCGCCGACAACATGGTGCTGTTCCGCAGCGCCGTGAAGCAGATTGCACGCCGCCACGGCTATCACGCCACCTTCATGTGCCGACCGAAATTACCGAACCTGTTCGCAAGCGGCTGGCATCTGCATCAATCGGTTGTCTCGCGCGCAAGCGGCGACAATCTGTTCATGGCGAAAGAGGACGGTCATCCGCTCAGCGAGTTCGGCCGCTTCTATCTCGCCGGCTTGCTCGATCACGCTCGTGCGGCCACGATATTCAGCACGCCGACCATCAACGGCTACAAGCGTTACCGCTCCTATTCGCTGGCGCCGGATCGCGCGATCTGGGGCCGTGATAATCGCGGCGTGATGATCCGCGTGCTCGGCGGTGCTGGCGATGCCTCCACGCGGCTGGAAAATCGCGTCGGCGAGCCCGCCGCCAATCCCTATCTCTACATGGCGTCACAAATCCTTTCGGGCCTCGATGGTGTCGAGCGCAAGCTCGATCCCGGGCCTTCCGCCGATACGCCCTATGAGACCGAGGCGCCGTTCCTGCCGAAGAGCCTGCGCGATGCCGTCTCCGCGGCAAAGGAGGATCCGTTCTTCCGCGAAAAATTCGGCGCGGAGTTCATCGACTACTACACCCACATCAAGAACGCCGAGATCGACCGCTTCCTCGCGGAGGTGACCGATTGGGAGCATCGCGAATATTTCGAGATGTTTTGACGATAACCCGCCTCACGGCCCCGTGAGACGACTTCGTCAATGCTCTTCCGACGACATCTCCTGGGCCCCGGACGAAGCCATTTTCCCGAGGCCGCGAAAACGGCCAGAAAGACGCGAGGGCTACCGTCAGCTCCGATGATCAACGATGGAGTTCGATCATGTTGGGTCAATTGTTCAGTCTGATCTATCGCCTGTCCTGCCGGACCACCCTGATCGAGATCGGTGTACACCGCCTCGCCCGCTAATCAGGTCAGACAGATTGACCAAATCAAGGAGGCTTCCATGCGCAAGCTGATCCTGATCGCGGCGATGTCGCTGCTGGCGGGCCAGGTCCATGCCGGTTCGCGGAGCCTCAGTTTGGCTGCGACCAATAATGCGAGCCAGACGACTGAGCAGCCGGCACCGCCTGCCGCGCCGCAAGCAACGCAGACGGCGACGCCGCCGGCGAGCGTCCAGACGGCGACCACGACACCCGCTCCAACTCCGCCAGCCACTCCGACGCAAACCGCGACTGTGCCGACCGCAACACCTGCCAAGCCCGTCGCCGACACGCCGAAGCCGACGCGCCGCGAACCATCCACCGAGGCGCGCTTCATTCGCGAACTGCACCGGCATGGGATTTATTGGTAAGAGCCATCAACTCTCTCCGTCATTGCGAGCTACGCTCGCAATGACGGAGAGAGACTCAAATCCCCAGATATTTGTGCTGCAGATCCGGCTCGGCCATCAGTTGATCCGATGTGCCGCTCCACACGGTCTTGCCACGCTCGATGATGAAGTGGCGGTCGCAGATGCGGGCGAGATGGTCGACGTTCTTGTCAACAACCAGGATCGACTGCCCCCGGCTCTTCAGGAGCGATAGGCAGTTCCAGATCTCTTCGCGGATCAGCGGCGCGAGGCCCTCGGTCGCCTCATCCAGGATCAGGAGCTTTGGATTGGTCATCAGCGCCCGGCCGATCGCGAGCATCTGCTGCTCTCCGCCCGAGAGCTGGTTGCCCATGTTGGCGGCGCGCTCGGCAAGGCGGGGGAACATCACGTAGATCGCAGCGAGTGTCCAGGGATTGGCACTGCTGAAGCGATCGGCGGCAGCCGCGACGAGGTTCTCGCGCACGGTGAGGTTCGGGAAGATCTGGCGTCCCTCGGGGACCAGACCCACTCCAAGTTTCGCAATCCGGTACGACGGCAGCTGCCGGACCTCGGCGCCCGCAAAGCGGATCGCGCCTGATCGCGCTGGCGTCAGGCCCATGATCGAACGGATCGTCGTGGTCTTGCCCATGCCGTTGCGGCCCATCAGCGAGACCATTTCGCCTGATTTGATCGACAGCGACAGGCCGAACAGCACCTGGCTAAGGCCGTAGCAGGTCTCGATGCCTTCGACGTCGAGCAGGTTGTCAGCCATGGTGCGTCACCACATGCTGGTCACCGAGATAGGCGCGCTTGACGTCCTCGTTGGCGCGGATCGCGGCCGGATCGCCCGAGGCGATAACGCGGCCATAGACCAGCACCGAGATACGATCGGCGAGCGCGAACACCGCGGGCATGTCGTGCTCGACCAGCACGATCGCGACTTCTTTGCGCAGTTCCTGGAGCAGCTTCACCATGCCCTGGGATTCGGTGACGCCGAGGCCAGCCATGGGCTCGTCGAGCAACAACAGCTTCGGCTTGCTGGCGAGCGCGACCGCAAGCTCGATCTGGCGCCGCTCGCCATGGCTGAGCTTCGACACCGGGACATCGGCGCGATGAGCGAGGCCGACGCGGTCGAGCGCGGCATGCGCAGCATCGCGCAGGCGCTTTTCCTTGCGGGCGTTGGCGAAGAAGCGGAACGAATGGCCGGCATGCGCCTGCGCCGCGAGCGCGACGTTGTCTGCCGCCGTAAAGTCGAGCAGCAACGAGGTGATCTGGAACGAGCGCGCCAGCCCCAGCGCGCAGCGGCGATAGGCCGGCAGATAGGTGATGTCGCGACCATCAAGCGAGACGCTGCCGGAATGTGGTTCGAGATGGCCCGTGAGCTGGCTGATCAGCGTGGTCTTGCCGGCGCCGTTCGGACCGATGATGGCGTGCAGTTCACCAGCCGCAACATCGAGCGAGACGTTGTCCGTTGCGGTGATGCCGCCGAAGCGGCGCACCAGCTTTTCGACGCGGAGCAGCGGTTCAGCCACGATTGAGCCTCCCGAGCAGGCCCATGATGCCGCCGCGGCCGAACAGCACGATCAACAGCAACAGCGGGCCCATGATCAGCGCCCAATATTCGGTGATCTGCGACAGAAACTCTTCCAGCAGCAGATAGACCACGGCGCCAACGACCGGGCCGAACAGCGTGCCCATGCCGCCGAGGATCACCATCACCATGAGGTCGCCGGAGCGGGTCCAGTACATCACGGCCGGGCTGACGAAATCGGTGTTGTTGGCGAGCAATGCGCCGGCGAGGCCGCACATCGTGCCTGAGATGACGAAGCAGACCAGCTGGTAGCGCTTGGCCGGGAAGCCGATCGCCTGCATACGCTGCTCGTTGGAGCGCAGGCCCTGCACGACGAGGCCGAAGCGCGAATTGACGATGCGCCAGATCAGGAAGATCACGCCAAACAGGCAGGCAAGACAGAGATAATAAAACTGCGTACGGTTCGACAGGTTGATCAGGCCGGAGAAGTCACTGCGCTTGTAGACGGTGAGGCCGTCGTCGCCGCCGTAACGCGCGAGGCCCGAGGCGACGTAATAGGCCATCTGCGCGAAGGCCAGCGTGATCATGATGAAGTAGACGCCGCGGGTGCGCAAAGACAGCGCGCCGATGACAAGCGCGTAGATCGCGGAGGCCGCAAGCGCCACCGGAAACTGGATGAAGCCGGAGCCGACGCCTTCCTGCGCCAGCATGCCGACCGCGTAGCCGCCGATGCCGAGATAGGCGGCGTGGCCAAAGCTCATCATGCCGCCAAAGCCCATGATCAGGTTCAGGCTCGCCGCCGCCAGCGCCAGAATGACGATGCGGGTGAACAGGGTCAGGATAAAGATGTTGCCCGACAGATACGAATAGAGCGGCAGCAGCACGAGGCCCGCCAGCATCAGGGCCGTGACGGCCTTGCTCACAGAGAAAGTCTTCATCGACGGTTGGCCGGAAACAGCCCCTCCGGCCGCACCACCAGCACGATCGCCATCACGAGGTAGATCAACATGGAGGACAGCGCGGGTGCGGCAGTGGAGGCCGCGGCGCCGCTCAACACCTGCCGCAGCAGATTGGGCAGGAAGGCCCGGCCGAGCGTGTCGATCATGCCGACGAAGATGGCGGCGAGGAACGCGCCGCGGATCGAGCCGATGCCGCCGATCACGATGATGACGAAGGCGAGGATGAGGATGTTCTCACCCATGCCGATCTGCACGGTGAGGATCGGCGCCTGCATCAGGCCGGCAAGGCCGGCCAGCGCCGCGCCGAGGCCGAACACCAGCGTGTAGAGCAATTTGATGTTGATGCCGAGCGCGCCGATCATCTCGCGGTTGGAGGCACCGGCACGGATCAGCATGCCGATGCGGGTGCGCATCACGCTGAGATAGAGCAGCAGCGCCACCAGCAACGCCACGACGATGATGGCGAGGCGGTAAGCAGGATAGTGGATGCCGGGCAGGATCGGCACCGGCACCGTAAGCCAGGCCGGCAACGGCAGCGCCAGGCCGGCCGGGCCCCAGACCAGCCGCACCGCTTCATTGAAGAACAGGATCAGGCCGAAGGTGGCCAGCACGTGGTCGAGATGGTCGCGCCCGTAGAGATGCCGCAACGCACTCATTTCCAGCACGATGCCGAGGATCAGCGTGGCGCCCAGCGCCAGCAACGCACCGAGCAGGAAGCTGCCGGTCCACGCCGCGAAGGTCGCGGCGAAATAGGCGCCCATCATGTAGAGCGAGCCGTGCGCGAGGTTGACGAGATCCATGATCCCGAACACCAGCGTCAGTCCGGCGGCGAGCAGGAACAGCAGCAGGCCGAACTGCAATCCGTTCAGGAACTGTTCGACGACGAGCAGCATCAGGACTCTTTCAGGCGCACGCGGACGTGCGCCGATGTTCGAACACAGTCGCCATCAGTGAAAGAGCTCCCCCTGCCTCATCAAGGCGGAAAAATGGGTAATGGCAGTATCGTTCCGAGGCAAGAGTGATTCCGCGCCAGACATGCACTTTGTTGCATGCCGGTGCATACGATCACCATCGGCCCCACAAGAAGGCCGCAGCGCAAGATGGGGCAGCCTGTCGCACTCAAACGAAACCCTCCCCCCGTCGCCGGGAAGAGGGTGCGCGTGAGGTCCGAACAGGGAGCGAGTCTAGTGCGACGTCATCTGGCGAGGGAGATCGTCCGGCACGTTGAGCTCGCTGTTGGCCGTGGAGGCCTCCAGCGCCGCCATCCGGAACAAATAGGCCAGTGTCGCCAAGCCCGTGTCTTCGGCCATCTGTGCAAGCTCGAGCGCCATGTCGGACATGTAGCCGAGATTTTCGTCCTTGGTTTGCGCCATGATCTGGCTCTCTCGCATCATGTTCGACATTTCAGGCGCTCTTTCGTTGCGCGGCACTGCGGCCGCAGAAGTTGGCATGGGCGATACAATCAAGACGCGGTCCGTCCTGACGGACGACCGAGGCCATACGGATGCGATCGTGCAGGGCGTTGACCGTCTCCTGGCGAATGTCGATGGTCGCCGCCATGGTCCAGGCATCCTCGACCAACGCAGGAAGACCAAGCGGGGTCACGACGAAGCCGGCCTCGTGGAAGCGCGGTAGCCACCACGTCTCCATGATGGCACTGACCTGCGCGATCCCCTGATTGAGACAAAACTCCTGGACCGCCGCCATCAGTTGCAGGTTGAGCGTGCCATCGCGGCGGTCGCGCACGACGAAGTAACGCGACCACTCCCAGACAAGCGGATTCGCAGGACAACCGCGCACGGCCGCCAGATGCGGAAACACCTCGCTCATCATCGAGGGCTTGGTGGTCGGATAAAGCCGGTGACCGCCAACGACGCGGCGTCCTTCCAGCGCGAGCAGATAGAGAGTGTCCTCGTTGTCGTAGGAATCAATCTCGCGACGATCCGGCTTGCGGAGCGCCTCCCAATGCCGTTCCTCGACGAATATGTCGTGGCGCAGCCGAAAATGCTGCTCGAGCACGTCTTCGTAGAGGTGTCGATTTAGCGCGGAAATTGCGTGAATCATGAAAACCCCCATTCAGTCTCAATGGAGGTAGCCTCCGCGAAAAGGCGCGGAATCGATATTGGGAAATTTCCCAGTACGTCGCTTATGGATTGATGATTTTGTGGCGAATTGCGAGTGCAACCGCATGCGTACGGTTGACGGCGCCGAGCTTGCGCGCAGCGGTTGCAAGATGCTCTTCGGCGGTACGCTGCGTGATGTGCAGTATTTCGCCGATCTCCCAGGCCGACTTGCCTTGTGACGCCCACGCAATCACTTCGCGTTCGCGCGGGGTCAGGCGCGTCGATTGAGACGGCGCCGGATCGAGCAGGCGGCGGATGTGGTCGAAGCCGTACATCGCCATCAGATGCAGAGCCGGCTTGCTGCGGGGATTGAGATCGAGATGGACACCACCGAGCGACACCGCGGCCTCGTAGCCGGTGAGCCCGTGGATCGGGACGGTGAAGCCGCGTGACATCCGGAAGTCAGTGGCGCGGTTCATCACCTCGGCGGCGTTCGGTTCGAGTTCGGCATCATAGGGCGCTTCCGACCACTCGAACGGATTGACCGATTGCCGGCACAGCCGCACCACCGGATCGACGCGATCGTAATTGTTCTGCGTGTAGAGACTGAACCACCCTGCCGGCCAGCGCTTGGCGAGCACCATCTGCGCGAAACGCTGATCGGGATTCGGCAAGCCGGTGACGATGATGGTTTCGAAGCCGAAGCGACCGAACACCGATTCGAGCGCGTCCATCGCGTCGGGGACCTTGTCATAGGCTCCCAACCCCTCGATGAAGTCCAGCGCCTCCCGGCCATAGTCAACGGCAGACATCAGTGCGTTCCCTGACCCTCGCGCTTCCGTATAACACGTCTTGGGGAGCAGCCTCAATTCACCACTTCCGTAATTTCCCGGTGTGGCATTAACGCCGAAGATTTAATCTACTTGTGGAGGAAGTGACGCCCAGTTACACCTGATGCGTCTAGAGCGGGAAAGCCACGATGGAAGACGAGAACATCGCCCTCAACAGCGTGCTCGGCCTGGAATTGAACCGCGTGTTTTTTGCTGTCCGCGATACGGCGAACAAGCAGAAGATCATTGAGTTCGCGCGCGACGTGCTGCAGAGCGAGCGCAAGGAGCGCCCGGGCAGCGTGTCGCCAGAGGGACCGACGCGCTGAGGATGCCGGCAAACGGCGCCGACGCAACAGCTCGCGCGACGATGCCCATTGGTTTGGACGCGCTGATTTCACCCTGACTGCTGGATTCCCCGCCTCTCCGCTACATGGAAGCCTACTTGCCGCTGGATGACATCACGGCTCTCGTGAGATGATCGCCGCTACGATCTCTTTCGGATGCCACGACCATGATGACGCTGCGCCAGGTTGAAGTGATCCGTGCTGTCATGGTGACGGGTACCATTGGCGGCGCGGCCAAGCTGCTCAACGTGTCGGCGCCAGGGATCAGCCGGCTGGTCAAATACACCGAGCGTTCGCTCGGCATCCGCTTCTTCCAGCGCCAGAACGGCCGCTACTTCCCGACGCCGGAAGCCGAGAACATCTTCGAGCAGATCAACGGCGTCTACAAGAAGGTCGACGACCTCTCCGAGATCATCTCCAAGATCGGCCGCGGCGGATTATCCGAGCTGCGCATTGGCTCGGTGCCGAGCATCTCGCAGGTGATGGTACCGCGCGCGATCGAGCGCGTCCGCCGCCGCTATCCTGATCTCGGCATCGACATCAACATCCTCAAGCTCGAGGAAGCGATCGACTACCTCATGCTCGGCCGCGGCGAGTGCGTGGCGATGAGTTACCGGCTGGAGCATTCCGGGCTCGACTTCATGCCGCTCGCCTCGGGCGAGCTCTATTGCATCGTGCCGCCGGGCCACGAGCTCGCCGGCCGCAAGCAGGTCTCGGCTGCCGAGATCACCCACTACCCGCTGATCGGCATCGATCCCAACGACCCCTACGGGCGGATCATGGCCGAGATCTTCGCGCGCCACCGGCTCGACTACAACATCACCATCCGCGCACGGTTCGGCACCACGGTCTGCGCGCTGGTGAAAGCGGGGCTCGGCATCGCCATCATCGACCAGTTCACGGTGGCCCATGGCGGCTATCCCGGGATCGAGCTCATCAAGATCACCGAGCCGACCCGGTTCGACACCTACATCGCGGTCAAGCGCGGTGCGCCGCTATCGCTGCATGTCGAGCATTTCATCGAGTCGCTGCGCGCCGAGATGCGCGCGGTCGAGCCGTCCCGCGGCACCGGCAAGGCCGCCTCCGGACGCGGGCGAAGGAAATAACATAATGTTAGGTTTGTCGGACAAATGGGTAATTGTGTTAGGCATGGGATTGACTATCGTCGCTCTTGGAATTGCGCGGATTTCGCGGCTAATGGCCTGATATCAACGCGCCCCGAACAGACGATCAAGAGACGATAGCGGATCATGTCTAGCCACGGACCTGCGGCCCCCAAAAAACTCCTGACCGGCCTGATCGGCGCGCCGATCGCCCATTCCGCCTCCCCCGCCATGCATGAGCGCGCCGCCGAGGCGCTGGGCTTGCGGGGCCACTACCAGCTCATCGAGGTCGCAGGGGCCGATTCGACCGGACTTAGCATGATGCTCGAGGGTGTGCGACGGCTTGGCTTTGCCGGCGTCAATGTCACCTTCCCCTACAAGGAAGCCGTGGTGCCGCTGCTGGACGAGTTGGCGCCGGGTGCGGCCGCGATGGGCGCGGTCAACACCGTGGTCGTCAAGAATGGAAGGCTGATCGGCCACAACACCGACACCACGGGCTTTGCGCGCGCGGTGGCCCCGCTGCTCTCAGCCAGCGGGAATGCGGTGGCCGTGATCGGCACCGGCGGCGTCGGCAAAGCGATCGCCTTTGCGCTCGCAAGCCTGAAGGTCGCCGACATCCGCATCTTCGACACTGAGCCGGCGCGCGCCGAGAACCTCGCAGCACTGTTGACCCGTCAAGGTGGCGCCAGGGTGGCCACAAGCGTCGAGGATGCACTCAACGGCGCGACCGGCCTCATCAACGGCACGCCGGTCGGCATGCTGCCGAACCGCAACACGCCGGTGCCGCCGGCGCTGCTCCGCGCCGACCTGTGGGTGGCCGACGCCGTCTATTCCCCGCTGATCACGCCGCTTCTTGCCGCAGCGCGAGAAAAAGGTGCGCGGATCATGACCGGACGCGAGCTTGCGATCTACCAGGCTGCGGACGCATTCGAACTGTTCACGGGCCTTGCCCCATCGACCGAAGTCATGGGAGAGGCTTTTGACGCCGTGATGGCTGCGCGCAGCGCAGCTTATCAGGCAGCTTGAGGCGAAGCGGCCGGACACAAGGTCGCTTGCAAAATTGTAACGGGAGGAGAGGACGATGAAATCAACGCTACTGGTGGGCGCGCTGCTCACCGCAATCACGACGACGGGCGCCTTCGCACAGGCGATCAAGCTTGCCGATGTCGCCGAACTGTCCGGTGGTGGCGCCACCGTCGGCACCAACTGGAAGAACGGCATCGACCTCGCGATCGAGGAGATCAACGCCAAGGGCGGCGTGCTCGGCCGCAAGCTTGAAGTCACCCACGCCGATTCGCAGTCCAATCCCGGCGTTGCCCGCGCGCAGGTGCAGAAGGCGCTCGATGCCGAGCCCTATGTGCTGCTAGGACCCGGCTATTCCGGGTCGGTAAAGGTCACCGCCCCGCTCGCAGCCGAAGCCGGCATTGCGCAGATCATGGGCGGCGAAGCCGCGGAGCTGACACAGGCCGGCAACAAGTTCCTGTTCCGCACCTCGTTCGGCCAGCAATCCTCGATGCCGAAGGTCGCAAAGTACATCCACGACGACATGAAGGCGAAGTCGGTCGCTGTGGTCTGGGTCAACAATGACTTTGGACGCGGCGGACGCGACGTCGTCATCAAGGAGCTCGAGCGCCTTGGTTCGAAGGTGGTCGCTGATCTCTCGACCGAAGCGGGCCAGGCCGACTTCGCTGCCGACGTCGGCAAGATCAAGGCCGCCAACCCCGACGCCGTATTCGTCTATCTCAACGAAGAAGAGAGCGCGCGCATTCTGAAGGAGCTCAAGCGCCAGGGCGTCACCGCGCCGCTGATGGGTGAGACCACGCTGATCGGCCAAAAGGTGATCGAACTTGCCGGCGACGCCGCCAACGGCGCACGCGGCCATGTCGGCCTCACCACCGATGCCCCGGTCGATCTGATCAAGGGTTTCCGTGACCGCTTCTCCAAGAAGTACAATTACGTTCCCGATCATAACGGCCTGAAGGGCTACCTCGCCGTCTACATGGTGAAGGCCACCACCGAGAAGATGGGCAAGGTCGATTCCAAGGCGTTCGCCGCGACGCTGCACGGCCTGACAATCAAGGCTGCCGACGAGCCGGGCATCCTGATGGACGTCACCTTCGATGAGAATGGCGACCTCGACCGCCAGAGCTTTCTGGTCGAGGTGGTCGACGGCAAGCAGGTTGTGAAGCAGGTGCTGCCGAAGATGAAGTAAGGCTTTCGCTCTCCCCGCGCCTGTCGCGCCGTAGCTTTAGCAAAGGCGGACGCGGGGAGATCTCTCTTCTCCCTCTCCCCGTTCTTACGGGGAGAGGGAGACGAGAGAGCGGCGCGAGGGATAGGCAAGAGGGGATAATGTCCAACCTGTTCGATCTTCTGGTCGCGGGACTGGCCACTGGCGCGATCTATGCGCTGGTCGCAGTCGGCTTCACGCTGCTGTGGCAGACCTCGCAGACCATCAATTTCGCGCAAGGCGAGTTCGTGATGCTGCCGGCGTTCCTGATGCTGGCGGCGATGCATGTCGGCGCGCCGTTCTGGCTCGCGATCATCCTCGGCATCCTGCTCTCGATGATCCTGCTGGGCCTCGCCTTCAAGATGCTTCTGGTTGACCCGATGATGCGCCATGGCGTGCTGCCACTGGCGATCGCCACCATGGCGCTCGCCATCGGCATCAAGGAGGCCGTGAAGCAGTTCTTCAGCGCGGAGGCTTCGCCCTTCCCGTCGATCGTGCCGACCGGCGACATCTCCATCCTCGGCCACGCCGTTTCGCTGCAAAGCATCGGCGTGCTCGTCGTCGCCATCCTTGCCGTCTTCGGCCTGACGACGCTGCTCAACCGCACTTCGCTCGGTCACCAGATGCAGGCGGCGGCGCAGAACCCGACTGTCGCACGCATCATCGGCGTGCCGGTCGAACGCATGATCCTGCTGACCTTCCTGATCAACGCGTTCCTGGTCGCGCTGGCCTCGCTGCTGATTACGCCGATCTATCTGGCAAAATTCTCGTCCGGTGAGGTGCTGGGCCAGGCCGCCTTCATCGCCGCGATCGTCGGCGGCTTCAATCAGGTGCGCGGCGCCATCGCCGGCGGCTTGTTGATCGGCGTGCTCGACAATCTCGCGGCCGCCTACGTCTCGACGCAGTACCGCGCCGCGGTGCCGATGATCTTCCTGATCGCCGTCATCCTGTTCCGGCCGCAAGGACTGCTCGGCCGCGCCGAGGAGCGCACGGTATGAGCGGCTTTGCCAAACCCCTGAAGATCGCGCTCGGCCTCATCGTCATTGCCGGGCTTATCGTTATTCCCATGAACTTCAACCGCTACGGCCTGTTCATCCTGAGCCAGTGGGCGGTGATGACCATCGCCGCGATGGGTCTGAACCTCACGCTCGGCTATGCCGGACAGGTCTCGCTGGCGCAGGGCGCCTTCGTCGGCATCGGCGCCTATGCGTCTGCGATCATGACGACGCATGGCTGGCCGCTGCCGGCCGCCATCCCTGTGGCGATCGTGCTCACCTTCGCGGTCGGCTGGATTCTCGGCTATCCCGCGCTCCGCGTGCAGCACCACTACCTCGCTTTCGTCACGCTGGCTTTCTCGACGCTCGCCTTCCTCGTGTTCCGCAACGAAAGCTGGCTCACCGGCGGCATCTACGGCATCTCCAACATTCCGCGCCCCCATTTTTTCGGCATTCCGACCAACAAGCCGCTGCCGTTCTACTATGTCTGCCTCGGCTCGCTTGCGATCGTCTCGCTCGCGGTCTGGTGGCTGATCCGATCGCCCTGGGGCCGCGCCTTCATGGCGCTCCGCGAAAATCCGCTGCGCGCGCAATCGCTCGGTATCGACACCCGCCGCTACACGCTGATGGCCTTTGCGATCGGCTCGGCGCTGGGCGGCGTCGCCGGCGCGCTCTATGCGCCGCTGACGCAATATATCGATCCTGTGCCGTTCAACCTGTCGCTCTCGCTCGATCTCCTGATGATGGTGATCGTCGGCGGCGCCGGCTTCTATTTCGGACCATTCCTTGGTGCGATGATCGCGGTGTTGTTGCCGGAATGGCTGCGCTTCACCGAAGGCTATTATCTGATGCTTTACGCGATCGCGGTGATGGGGCTTCTGATCTGGTCGCCAACCGGCATTCTGGGAATCCTCGACCGCTATATGGCTGCACGACGCACCAAGGCTGCGTCCGCACTGCGGGCCGTCGCCAAGTCCCGACTGGAGACGGCGCAATGAGTGCGGTCCTCGAGGTCACAGACATCAAGAAGAACTTCGGCGGCATCAGCGCGGTCGACGGCGTCTCCTTCGACGTGCGTGAGGGCGAGATCCTCGGCCTGATCGGCCCGAACGGCTGCGGCAAGTCGACGTTGTTCAACTGCATCCTCGGCCAGCTCACGCCTTCAGGCGGTGAGGTCAAGCTCGATGGCAGGCTTGTCACGGGTCTGCGCCCGTCCGAACTGAACAAGTTAGGTGTCAGCCGCACCTTCCAGCTCCTGCAAGTCTTTCCAAAGCTCTCCGTGCGCGAGAACCTGATCCTCGCCGGGCAGGAGCACCAGGGCAACATGGCCTCGCGCCTGGTCGGCCGCTCCGATGCCGGCCTGACTGATGCCGCCAACCAAATGATCGGCTTCTTCAAGCTCGATCATCTCGCCGACGAGCCGGCTGGTGGCCTCTCCTACGGCCAGCAAAAATTGCTCGATGCTGCGATGGCGTTCATGGGCGGCCCGCGCCTGGTGCTGCTCGACGAGCCCGCCGGCGGCGTCAACCCGTCAATGCTGGCGGATCTGAAGGAGCGGCTGGTGGCGATCAACCGCGAGAAGAACGCGACCTTCGTCGTGATCGAGCACAACATGGAATTCGTGATGTCGTTGTGCTCGCGCGTGATGGTGATGGCGGAAGGCAAGGTGCTGGCGATGGGACGACCGGACGAGGTCCGCAAGAACCCCGCCGTGATCGAAGCCTATCTCGGACATTAGGGAGCGCGAGCCATGAGCGACCTGATCCTCTCGATCCAAAATCTCGTCGGCGGCTACGGCAAGATGACGATCCTGAACGGCACCACATTCTCGGTGCCGCCGGCGACCATCACCACGATCATCGGGCCGAACGGCGCCGGCAAGTCCACCGTCTTCAAGGCGATCTTCGGCCTGCTGAGGCTGCGCGAAGGCAAGATCAGCTTTGCAGGCCGTGATGTCACGAATTTGAGCCAGCGCGCGCTGCTTAATGCCGGCATCTGCTACGTGCCGCAGGGCCGCAATATTTTTCCTGAGCTCTCGGTCCGCAGCAATATCGAGCTTGGCGGGGTCTCTGCCGGCAAGGGCATCGACCTGCCGGCGCGCATCGAGGCTGCGCTCGACTTATTCCCCGCGCTGCGCCGCAAGTCGACGCAACAGGCCTCGACGCTCTCGGGCGGCGAACAGAAGCAGCTCGAGATCGCCCGCTCGCTGCTGCTCGAACCCAAGCTTGTGCTGATCGACGAGCCCTCCATCGGACTCTCGCCGCTGATGGTGCAGCAGACGTTCGACATTCTGAAATCCTTGCGCGGCCGCGGCGTCACCATCCTGATGATCGAGCAGAACGCGCGCTCGGCGCTGGAAATCTCTGACATCGGCATCGTGCTCGAGCTCGGGCAGACCCGGATGGTTGACAAGGCCGAGCGGATCCTGAACGACCCCAGGATCGGCCAGCTCTTCCTCGGCGGCGCCATGGAGGAGAGCGCGGCATGAGCGCGAAAATGCGCATCGCCGTTGCCGGCGCCGGTCTGATCGGTCGCCGCCATGTCGAACTGATTGAGGCTTCGCCGGATTGTGTGCTGGCGGGCATCGCTGATCCCTCCCCCGCCGCGAAGGAATTTGCACAGGCGCGCAACACACCCTGGCACGCGGATCACCGCGCGCTGCTGGAACACGAAAATCCCGATGGTCTGATCATCGCCTCGCCGAATGCACTTCACTTCCAGATGGCGCTCGACTGCGTGCAAGCCGGCGTGCCCGCGCTGATCGAGAAACCGGTGACCGACACTGTCGCGGCCGCGCAGCGGCTGTGTGCGGCCGTCAAGCGGTCAGGCGTGCCGATGCTGGTCGGTCATCACCGCCGGCACAATCCCATCATCAAGGCCGCGCGCGAGGCGGTGGCGATCGGCAAGCTCGGGCAGCTGACCGCCGTGGTCGGGCTGTGGCTGCTGAAGAAGCCCGACGAATATTTCGACGTCGCGTGGCGGCGCGAGCATGGCGGCGGGCCGCTTCTGATCAACCTCATCCATGACATCGACAATCTCCGTTTCATTTGCGGCGAAATCACCGAAGTGCAGGCGATGACCTCGAACAAGGTTCGCGGCTTCGCTGTCGAGGACACCGCCGCGCTGTTGCTGCGCTTCGCCAATGGCGCGCTGGGAACGGTGACCGTGTCGGATGCGACGCCGGCGCCGTGGAGCTGGGAACTGGCGTCGGGCGAGAACGCGGCGTATCCGAAGCAGGATCAGCCCAGTTACATCTTCTCCGGCACCACGGGCTCGTTGTCGGTACCCAATATGGAGATGTGGTCCTACCCGCAGCAGCCAGGTTGGTATGCGCCGCTGTCGCGCGAAACGATTGCGCCAGCGGCATTCGATCCACTCACTGAGCAGCTCCGGCACTTCCTCGCCGTGATCGCAGGTCGTGAACAGCCGTTGATTTCAGTCGAAGATGCGATGGGAACACTCGCAGTTGTCGAAGCCGTCAGCGAGGCCGCACGCACGGGCCAAAAAATATCGCCGGGCCACATCATGGAGCAGGCAGCATGAACAAGCGCTCGATCGCAACGGTCTCTCTCTCCGGCGCGCTGGACGAAAAGCTGCGCGCCATCGCATCGGCCGGCTTCGAGGCGGTCGAGATCTTCGAGAACGATTTGCTGTCGTTCGGCTCAGGCCCGCGCGACATCGCAAAGCTCTGCAAGGATCTCAATCTCGAGATCTGCGCGTTCCAGCCGTTCCGCGATTTCGAGGGCATGCCGGAGCCGCAGCGCGCGCGCAACTTCGCCCGCGCCGAGCGCAAGTTCGACCTCATGCAGGAGCTCGGGACTGACTTGTTGCTGATCTGCTCCAACGTATCGCCGGCCTCGCTCGGCGGCATCGATCGCGCCGCGGATGATTTTCGCGAGCTCGGCGACCGCGCCGCCAAACGCGGCTTGCGCGTCGGCTACGAGGCGCTGGCCTGGGGCCGCCACGTCAATGACTACCGCGACGCCTGGGAAATCGTGCGGCGCGCCGATCATCCCGCGATCGGTGTGATCCTCGACAGCTTTCATGCGCTGGCGCCGGGCTTCCCGGTCCGCGCCATGGCCTCGATCCCCGGCGACAAGGTCTTCCTGGTGCAGCTCGCCGACGCGCCCAAGCTCGACCTCGACATCCTGTCTTGGAGCCGGCACTTTCGCTCGTTCCCGGGCCAGGGCGATCTGCCGGTCGTCGAGTTCATGCAGGCGATCGCGGCGACCGGCTATTCCGGCCCGTGGTCGCTCGAGATCTTCAACGACCAGTTCCGCGCCGGTTCGGCGGCGCAGACCGCGGTCGACGGCCTGCGCTCGCTGATCTTGTTGCAGGACCAGCTCGCCCCGGATTGGCCAAAGCTCGTCGGCGAGCCCTTGGCGCCAAAGCCCAAGAGCAGCGGCACGGGCTTCATCGAATTCGCCGTCAACGAGAGCAAGGCCGGCGAGCTCGCGCATCTGTTTTCGCAGCTCGGCTTCCGCAAGACCGGCAAGCACCTCAGCAAGGCGGTGGAGCGCTGGACCCAGGGCGAGGTCGAGCTCGTGATCAACTCCGAGACCGATGGCTTTGCGCATTCGCACTACGTCACACACGGCCCCGGCGTCTGCGCCATCGCGCTCGATGTCGACAATGCCGGCCTTGCCATGCAGAGGGCCGAGACGCTGAAGGCGCGCACCTTCTACCAGCCGGTCGGACCGGGTGAGCTGGAGATCCCCGCGATCCACGGCGTCGGCGGCAGTCTTCTTTATTTCCTCGATCAGGCCGGCAAGAACTGGGACACGGATTTCGCGCCTCTCGCGAGCGATGCGAGTGCGGATGCGCTGCTCGCGGTCGACCATATCGCGCAGTCGATGCCCTATGACGAGATGCTGTCCTGGCTGCTGTTCTACACCGGCATCCTCGATATGAAGCGGTTGCCGCAGATGGAGATCGCCGATCCCCGCGGCCTCGTGCAGAGCCAGGCGCTCATCAATGGCGATCAGAGCCTGCGCTTCGTCGTCAACGGCTCCTCCGCCAATCGCACGCTGCCGGCGCGCTTCATCTCGGAGTTTTTCGGCTCAGGCGTGCAGCACGTCGCGTTCGCGTGCGAGGACATCTTTGCCACCGTCGCGGCGATGCGTGCCCGCGGCGCCGGCTTCCTGGACATTCCTGACAACTACTACGACGACATCGAAGCCAAATACGACCTCGCCCCCGATGTCATGGCCAAGCTCCGCGCCAATCACATCCTCTACGACCGCGAGGGCGACGGCGAATTCTTCCAGGTCTACACCCACATTTTCGACGAGCGCTTCTTCTTCGAGATCGTCGAGCGGCGGAATTATCAGGGCTTTGGCGCGCCCAATGCCGGCATCAGGCTCGCGGCGCAGGCGCGCGAGGTACGGCCCGCGAGCATGCCGCGAGCGTGACGCGGATGCGGCGCCCGCCTCGCCGCATCTCTTTGCAACGACTACGTCGCGATCTTTCGGCGAATGGAGCGGATCGCGTCTGCAGACGTCAACGCAGCGCCCCACGCAATATCAGGCAAATCGCCGAGCAGGTTCGAGAGCTCAACATTGAGCGCCCGAAGCCGCGCATTCTCCTCGAGCAATTGCAAAACCTCGTTCGACGGCGACTCGTCGTCGTCGAACTCCTGCATGAGCTGTGGCGATAAAAGTTCGAGAGCATCGTCGGACACAATTCCGTCCGCCGTTGAATTAATTGTCCGCGCCTTAGACTGCGGTAAATCTTTGTCACTCATCGGCAAGTCCCCCAAGGACATGCCCCCGGCCTTATTCAGACAGGTTCGAATCAATCGTTGGCGGATTTGAGTCTGAAATCGGACACGCGCGAGATTTTGCGCGGGCGCGACTCAAGCGAGAGCCGTCATAAACCGGTCGCAGCACATCGGCGCAAGCGAGCCGAGAACGTCCCCTCTCCTCGCAAGCGGGGAGAGGGGAAGAGGCAAGGCCTCACTTCATCGGGCACTTGTCGTGGAAGCGGTCCTGATCGTTGGTGACGATGGTGGCAACGGTCTTCAGCGAAAGCTCGCCGCCCGCGCCCTTCACCACGTCCTGCAGATAGAAGTTCTGGATCGGGATGTGGTTGTTGCCGTATTTGAACGCGCCGCGCAGCGACTTGAAGTTGGCCTTCTCCATCTCCGCCTTCATCGCATCCTTCTTGGACGTGTCACCGCCGACAGCGACCACCGCGCTGTTGATGAGCTGCGCCGCGTCATAGGCCTGCGCGCCATAATAGCTCGGACGGGCATTGGGATATTTCGCGCGGTAATCGGCGACGAACTTCTTGTTCTGTTCGTTGGGTAAGTCGTTCACCCATTCCTGCGCGCCGGGTATCCCGAATGCATTCTCCTTCTGCAACGGCAGCGTTGTCTCGTCGACGGTGAAGGCGGTGTAGAGCGGCATGGTGCTCTTCATGCCGGCCTGGACATATTGATTAAGGAACTGCGCGCCGGCAGCACCAGGATAAAACACGAAGATCGATTCAGCGCCCGAGGCACGGGCTTTCGCCAGCTCGGCCGAGAAGTCCAGCTGGCTCGGCCAGACCGTGTATTCCTCACCCTTGACCTCGCCCTTGAACGTGCTCTTCACGCCCGAAAGCATGTCCTTGCCGGCAGCGTAGTTCGGGCCGATCAGGAACACGCTCTTGACGCCGTTCGCGTTCATGTAAAGGCCCATGGCGGCCGGCGTCTGGTCGTTCTGCCACGAGGTCGAGAACACGTAAGGCGAACACAGCTCGCCCGCGAGCTGCGACGGACCGGCATTGGCGGAGATCATGAAGGTCTGCGAGTCCACCGCGGTCTTGAGCGAGGCGAGCAGCACGTTCGACCAGATGTAGCCGACGAGGAAATCGACCTTGTCTGACTGCACCAGCTTCTCAGTCTTCTGCTTGCCGACATCAGGCTTCTGGCCGTCGTCCTCGTAGAACACCTCGACCGGCTTGCCGCCCATCTTGCGGCCCATGTGATCAAGTGCGAGCTCGAACGAGTTGCGCATGTCGTTGCCGATCACGGCGGTCGGGCCGCTGAAGGTCGAGACGAAACCGATTTTGATGGTGTCGCCAGCAATAGCTGGGCTTGCCAGAACCAGCGCCGCTGCGCCCGCCAGCCAGAATGCCGTCTTCATAACCACTCCCCTCCTTATTATTGATCCCGGAAACGGGGTGATCGCCGCCCCGGGCCTGTCTCTATTGAACGCAAAATCTATCGCGCCGCCAATGGCTCAGCGCCCGCCCTGCACCATATTTCGCCCCAAATGGGGATGGCAAGAATTATAATGCTACTCACTTCGGCCAAGGCCGGCCCAGGGCTGCGGCGCTTTCGCACGGGGAATATCGATACGCCCAGCCTATTCAGTGATTGATGACAGCTATTGGACCGCAGCGCCCAATCCGCTCTTAAATGAGGGGGAGACGCAGCGAGATTCGAAGGACAATCATGACCGCAACTCCCCATCGCGTCGTCATCGTCGGCGCCGGCTTCGGCGGGCTGGAGGCGACCTACCGGCTCGCCGGCGCGCCGGTCGAGATCACACTGATCGATCGTCGCAACCACCATTTGTTTCAGCCGCTGCTTTACCAGGTCGCGACCGCTTCGCTTGCGACCAGCGAGATCGCCTGGCCAGTGCGGCATCTCATGCGCGACCGGCACGAGGTGACAACGCTGTTTGCAACGGTCAGCGGCGTCGATGCCAACAGGCGTCGCGTGCAGATCGACGACGGCAGCGAGGTGCCTTACGACACGCTGGTGCTCGCCACCGGTGCGCGCCACGCCTATTTCGGCCATGACGAGTGGGAGACATGGGCGCCGGGCCTGAAGACGCTGGAAGACGCGACCACGCTGCGCCGTCACATCCTGGTGGCGTTCGAGCGTGCCGAACGCGAGACCGATCCGGCCAGGCGCGCGGCGCGGCTGACCTTCGTCATCGTCGGCGCTGGCCCGACCGGCGTCGAACTCGCCGGCACCATCGCCGAGATGGCGCATCACACGCTGCCCGGCGATTTCCGCAACATCGACACGACCAAGGCGCGCGTGGTGCTCATCGAGGCAGGAACCCGCGTGCTCGGAGGTTTTCCCGATGACCTCTCGGCCTACGCGCAGGCCTCACTCGAAAAGATCGGTGTCGAAGTGGTGCTCGGGCAGGCCGTCACCGAAATCAACCGCGAGGGCGTGGTGTTCGGCGGTCAGCTCCTGAACGCCAAAACCAGGATCTGGGCCGCCGGCGTGCGCGCTTCGCCCGCCGCGGAATGGCTGGGCGCACCGGCTGATCGTGCCGGACGCGTGCAGGTCGAAGACGATCTCACCATTCCTGGCCATCCCGAAATCTTCGCGATCGGCGACACCATCAACATCAATGCCTGGGACGGTAAGCCGGTCCCTGGCATCGCGCCGGCCGCCAAGCAGCAGGGCAAGCATGTCGCCGAGACCATCAAGGCGCGGCTGAAAGGCGAGAGCAAAGGCGCGTTCCGCTACAAGCACGCCGGCAGCCTCGCGCAGATCGGCAAGCGGCTCGCCGTGATCGATTTCGGCAAGGTCAAACTGCGCGGCACCGTCGCGTGGTGGATCTGGGGCATCGCTCACATCTACTTCCTGATCGGCCTGCGTCATCGCCTCAGCGTCGCGCTGAGCTGGCTGTGGATCTACGCGCGGGATCAGCGTGCGGCACGGTTGATCACGCAGGGGAGCAGCAAGGTGGTGTAGGGCTTCTTCCTTATCCCCTTGTGGGAGAGGGTGCAGCGGCGAACTTCGCAGCTACCTACTTCACCAACTCACACCCACCTTCCGCCATGGGCCGGAACGCCTGCTCTGCCGGGATCGTCGAAACCGGCTTGTAATAATCGTATGGATATTTCGACTCTTCCGGCTTCTTCACCTCGAACAGATACATCGGATGCACGACACGCCCATCCTGGCGGATCGCGGTGTCGCCGAACAGCTTGTCCTTGCCTTTGAACTTTTTCATCTCGGGCACAACATCCTTGGCATTGTCACTGCCGGTGGCGGCGACCGCGTTGAGATAAGCGAGCGTCGACGCATAGACGCCGGCTTGGTTACCGCTCGGCATCTTGCCATTCATGCCGGGCCGCGCAGCGAACCGTTTTGCAAACGCGCGGGTCTCGTCATTCATGTCCCAGTAAAAGGCTTCCATGAGCTGAAGGCCCTGCGCGACCTTGAGGCCCATGCCGTGGACATCATTGATGAAGAGCAGGAACGCGACGAGCTTCTGCCCGCTCTGCTGGATGCCGAATTCAGCCGCCTGCTTCACGGCGTTGATGGTGTCGCCGCCGGCATTGGCAAGCCCAATCACCTGCGCCTTCGAACCCTGCGCCTGCAGCAGGAACGAGGCGAAGTCCGAGGTGCCGAGCGGATGCTTTGAAGAGCCGAGCACCTTGCCGCCGTGACCCTCAATATACTTCTGCGCCTCGGCCTCGATGCCCTTGCCGAGCGCGTAGTCGACCGTGAGGAAATACCAGTCCTTGCCGCCGCGCGACATCATTGCCGCCGCCGTGGTGTTGCCAGTCGCCCAGGTGTCGTTGACCCATTGGATGGTGTTGGGCGAGCAGGCCTTGCCGGTGAGATCGGCGCTCGCGGTCGACGACGCCAGGAACGTCATGCGGCTACCGCGCAGCAACGTGTTGATTGAGAGGCCTACGGCCGAATTCGGCACGTCGACGATGGCATCGACGCCTTCGACATCGAGCCATTTGCGCGCGATGGCGTTGCCAACATCGGCCTTGTTCTGGTGATCGGCATAGACGATCTCGACCTTGATGCCCTTGCCCCCGCCGTTGAAATCCTCGGCCGCCATGCGCGCGGCTTCGACCGAGCCCATGCCATTGGTGTCCTGGAAAATGCCGGAGATATCGTTGAGCACGCCGACGCGCACGACATTGTCCGAGATCTCGGCGTTCGCCGCGCCACTGACAAGGCTCGCAGCGAGCGCTAGCGTCCACTTCAAATTCTTCATTGTCCCTCCCCTATGTCGCGGCCGGCGGAGTCAGGCCGCAGTGATGGTGACCGGCAGGCTGTCCAGCCCGCGCAGTGTGTTGTTGAAGCGGCGCTTCGGCTCGCCGGTGATCTCGATCTCAGCGACGCGGCGGGCCAGCGCCGAAAGCATCGTCTCGCCTTCGAGCCGCGCCACGAGCTGGCCGACGCACATGTGGATGCCGGAGCCGTAGCCGACATGGCCTGATGTGCGACGGGTGATGTCGTAGCTGTCGGGTTGGTCCCAGCGCCTGGGATCGCGGTTGGCCGCGGCGAGAAACATCAGCACCTTCTCACCTTCGCCGATGGTCGCGCCCGACAGTTCGACCGCACGCGTCGTGGTGCGGAAGAAGGTCTGCACCGGGCTCTCGAAGCGCACGGCTTCCTCGAACGCGTTGCGTGCGAGCGTGGGATCGCCACGCAAGCGCTGCCACTGATCGGGAAAGCGGGCGAGGCAATAGACGGCCGCGCCGATGCCGTTGACCGTGGTGTCGAGGCCAGCCGACAGCAGCGAGCGTACCAGCAGCGGTGCTTCCGTGGCCGTGATGGCACCCTCGTCGACATGGGCATGAATGCAGGCGCCGATGCCGCCGGGCGTCAGGTTGCCGCGCTGACACTGATCGGTGACGTAGGCCTGATGCGGCGCCGAGCGCGCGATCGCCTCCTTGCGCAATTCGTTCGGCGGACCGAAGGCGTTGAACACCAGGCTTGCATAGGGAATGAGATGCTCACGTCCCTCAGGCTTCAACCCGAGCGCATCCGGGAAGATCGAGAGTGGATAAGCTTCGGCGAGATCTGCGATCGCATCGAAGCTCCGCTTTTCGAGCAGCGCGTCCACGCGCTCCTCCGCTGCCGCGGCAAAGCGGTCGCGCAGCCCCTTCATCACCGTCGGCGACAGCACCTTGGACAGCACCGCGCGGGTGCGGGTGTGCTCGGGCGGATCGGCCTCGAGGATCAGGCTCGGCGGACGCCACGGCGTTTCCTTCTTGAAGTCGGAGAGGCCAACGCCGCGGCTGGAGCAGAAGGTCGCGGGATCGTTCAACACGGCATGGACTTCGGCATAGCGCGCCACGCCGTAGAGATTCCATTTGTCGAGGTAGACCACCGGACCCGTCTCGCGCAGCAGCTCGTGCGTCGGATAAGGATCGGCAAAAAAATTCATGTCAAAGGGATCGACGTCGAGATGCGGGACGCCTGACGCGGCGGAGCCGGGTGCGCTCATGAGAATCCTCCCTCATTTTGAACTTGTGAAAGTGCGGCGCTTGCCCTTAGGTCATTGGCCACGCCGCGAGACAGAATCCCGATATGCCGCCTTCGACCAGATCCCGCCAGAAGCCTGCGCCCGCCGACGTCGGGCCGACGCTCGATCTCGATCGTTACGTGCCGGCCTTCATCACCTTCATCGCCAACAAGCTCTCGAACAGCGCGACCGCGTTCTATCAGAAGCAGTTCGGCGTCAACGTCACGGAATGGCGGATCATGTCGCTGCTGGCGATCGAGCCCGGCATCCCGGCGTCGCGCATCTGCCACGTCATCGGCTTCGACAAGGGTCCGGTGAGCCGCACGCTTGCGGGCCTGGAGAAGCGCGGGCATGTGTCGATCCGCACCGATCCCAATGACGGCCGCACCCATTCGATTTCTCTGACGGCGAAGGGCCGCACCACCCATGACAAGGTGATCACTGCTGCGTTCGAGCGCGAGCGGCGGCTGCTGTCGTGCCTGTCGAAGGACGAGCGCGAGGTGCTGATCGATTTGTTGCGCCGGCTGCACGAGAATCTCGGCGCGGTGACCGGCGGCGATAGCTGAGCCGTCGCGCGCTGCGTGATCCGCCGCGCTCACATCAGGCGTGCGCCAGCACTCACCGTCGGCACCATTCCTGCCGGACATGCTTCCTCCCCGAACAGGCGCAGCGGTTATCCCGCCGTCACCTTACCGGCGCAGGACTCGCACAAATTAGTTGCTTAGGCAACAAAAACAATGTTCGAGGTGAGTCAGCGGTATTGGCCTATTCACTTGAGGAGCGCGAGCCAAGTCTTCCGCAATCGTTCTCGGCGCCCGAAATGCGCATCACGCCGGAATGACGGCCGGTGGGATGACTACGGCGCCTTGCAGACGAAGTTCGCAGCGTCCTCGCTGTTGCCCTGCCCCGAATAGGCGGCATAGGACGGATACGGACACAGCGGCCGCGTGCGGCTCGGGCTCCACGAGGCCGGGACTTCCTTGTTGGCGGGATTGGCCGAGGCGACGACCTGCTCGGGCGCCTTACCCTTCTCCACCCAATCGGTCAGTGCGGTCAACGCATCGAACTTGTCGAGCGCGACGCCGCCACCACAATGAGTGCCGCCCGGAATCGTGAAGAGGCGAACGACCCCGTCGGCATGCCCTTGCAGATTCCTGTTCAGCCGATCGTACCAGTGAATCGTATCGTTCAGCGAGAACACCGGATCGGCCTGGCTGTGGTAGATCAGCATCTTGCCGCCAGCCTTTTGCAGAGTTGCGAGCCGGGGATCATCGACGTCGGGCGGCGTCATGAAATCCATCGCCGACTCGGTAAACGCGCCATCCTTGGCGAAGATCTTTGGGGCGTCCTTGTCGAAATCGTAAGCTTTCAGCGCCTCGACGAGCTTGTCATTGCTGCCTTCGACCGCAACCGGCGGCGTCGAGAAGATGTAGTTCAGAGACGCCGCGCCCATGGTGGCGATGATCGGATAGTTGTTCCAGGGCGCGACCGGGCTCTCGACCTTCCAGGCACGCCAGTTGCCGGTGCCGATACCACCGTCGAGCGGCCAATCGGAATAGAGCGCCTCACCTTTCGAATTCTTCGGCCCGGCAAGGCTCGTCTTCAGCGCATCGACCTTGGCTTCAGGCAGGCACGCATTGGTCTGACCCGGCGCGCAGACGAGGCTCTTGAAATCGAACGCCTTCTGGCACGCAGCGAGATTCGCGGTCAGCCCATCCTTGACGCCATCGAGCGCGTCGCAGGCTTCCGTGATGCGGGAAGCAATGAGTTGCGCATCCTCCTTGGTGATCGATTTCCGCAAGTCCGGATCAGCCTTCAGGAAGGCCTGCACGTCCCAAGCGTGCTGGATCGCGGCGCGCGGCAGATCGAAGCCGGGATTGCCGACGAGGAACCCGTCGTAGTTTTCGGGCATGCGCGAGGCCGCGACCATGGCGTGGCGTCCGCCGTTGGAGCAGCCAGCCATGTAGGAGCGATCGGGCTTGCGTCCATAATGCAGCGCAATGATTGTCTTGGCGACCGGCGACAGCGTCATATCGGCGGCATAGCCGTAGTCGCGACGGGCCTGCGGATCGAGGCCGAAGGCTGCCCCCGCGGTCAGACCCAGCGACTTGTTCGCGGGGTCCGAACCGGAATGCCCGCTGTCGGACGACAGCACGGCAAAGCCGCGTGCCAGGGGCACCGTGCCGCCGGAGGCGAATCCGTCAGGCTTGTCGCCCAGCGCGGGCACGACGACGCCATCATTGCCGCCATTGACCTGGTGCAGGAAACGGCCGTTCCATTCGGCCGGCAGCCGCAATTCGAACTGGATCGCATAGGATTTTCCGTCCGCGCCAGTGCGCTGGTTGGCAATCCCGGTCAAGATGCAATGCTTGGGCAGCCCGTTGGCAGCCTCCTGCGTCTTTGATCCCGTGATCTCGATGCCAGAGACGGCAAGCGAGGCGGTGGTCACGGGCGAACAGGCTTCGCCCTCGGCGCGGGCCAGTGCGGTCGATCCAACAAGAACGGCCAGCGCGGCGGTCGATCTCAAGCCAATCCTCACGGGCGGCCTCCCAATTTAGTTATGCAATATAATTATTACTTAGATTTCCCATTCTTGCAAGCCAATCTGGCTCCGTGTCCCTGACGCGGCGCGGCATAAACAGAGCCAGAATCTGGCGCAACGTGAACGGGCTGGGCTCCGGCTCAGCACACATCACAGCGTGCTGCGTTGCGTCCGGGGCACAACAAGCGCCGCTACAGCCCAATCCACTCACCCGACGCATCGTCATTCAAGCGCGCCACGGCATCCGCCCGCCGCGTCAGCACCGCGCGCTGGTTGATGTAACCCTTATCGGTGATCTCGCCACCATCAACCGACGCCGCCTCGGTGAGCAGCAGCGCACGCGTGGCGTGACCGGAGGAGTTGGCGCCCTGCTGCTTGAGCTTCGTCAGCCCCTGCGCAATCGTGGTCCGCACCTTGTCGTGCGCCAGTACCTCATTCACAGCGGCCGTGTCCGGCAGGCCGGCATGGGTGCGGCAGGCGGCAATGTTCGGGAACACCATAAACCGCACCTCATCGCCGCCATGGCCGGTCACGACGATGTCCTGCGCGATCGGCGCCAGCGCTGCGATGCCCGCGACACGCAGCGTACCGACGCTGACCCAGGTGCCAGAGTTGAGCTTGAAGTCTTCGGCGACGCGGCCATCGAAGAACAGGCCGCGCTCCGGCCGCTCGGCATCGGCTAGTTTCACGGCGTCGCCGATGAGATAGAATCCTTCCTCGTCGAAGGCCTGCTTGGTCAACTCCGGTGCCTTCCAGTAACCCGGCGTGACATTAGGACCGCGCACGCGCACCTCGAGCTTGTCGCCTGATGCGACGAGTTTCAGCTCTGTTCCGGGAATCGGCACGCCGATATTGCCGGAGCGCTCAGCGAGGAAATGACAGTCGGTCGCGAGCGGGGAGGTCTCCGTCGAGCCCCAGGCCGAGACCATCGGCATCGGACGGCCGACGGTTTTGATCGAAAGCTCCTCCAGCGCATCCCACAGATTTTGCGGTAACGCGGCGCCCGCATAGAAGGCGAACTTCACTTCACTGAAGAAACGGCGGCGCAGATCCTCGTCGCTGCGCAGCGCCGCGATCAGCATGTCGAAGCCACGCGGTACGTTGAAATAGACCGTTGGCATCACGCTCTTCAAATTAGCCAGCGACGTCGCAAACAGGCCAGGCGCGGGCTTGCCGCCGTCGATATAAAGCGAACCGCCGTTGCGCAGCACGAGATTGAAATTGTGGTTGGCGCCGAAGGTGTGGCTCCAGGGCAGCCAGTCGAGAATGACGAGGTCATCGTCGCCCTGTTCAAGAAACGTCCAGGTCTGCGCCTTGGCCTGCTGGCTCGATGTCAGCATGCGCTGGGTGTTGACGACCGCCTTGGGCGTGCCGGTCGATCCCGACGTGAACAGGAACTTTGCGATCGTATCAGGCGTCACAGCGGCGAAGGCCTTTGCGACGTCGGGCGTCTCGGCCGTTGCCGCAATGGTGCGGAAGGCAAGCGCTTCGGCATCGCCCGCGACGCCGCTGACGACCTGCGCTGTGTGGAGTGGTTTGATCGCCGCGAGCGCCGCGGCAAACGGCTTGGTGCCGGACACATAGATCGCGCCTGGCTCGAGCAGCGCGATCATGCTCTTCAGCTTGTCGAAATCCCGGGACATCAGCGAATAGGCCGGCGAGATCGCGGCTGAGGGCACGCCGACATGCTGGGCGGCGAGCGCAAGCAATGCGTGATCGATGCTGTTGTCGGAGAGAATGACAATTGGGCGCTCCGTGCCGAGCCCCTGCGCCAGGATCCACGAGGCTGCCGCACGCACCCGCCGCAGGGCTCCCGCGTAAGTCATGGTGGCCCAGGGCGTATCGGCGCTATCGCGCTCGGCGAGGAAAATCCTGTCCGGCGTCTGCCGCGCAAAATGCTCCAGCCAGTCGCCGATACAGCGCGCGCTGTCGCGCAGGGGATCTGCCGAGCGCAACACGATACTGCCATCGGCGCGATGCTCGGCGACGGTCTGTGGCATTGCGAACAGGCTCGAAGCGTCACCGCGTGGGGCTGACGTCATGGTTTCCTCCTCGCCCGGGTCCCGGGATCGGTCGCAGCCTCGTTCCGGGCCGCTTTAGCCATGATGTTGGGCAGCACAATTGTTGTCGTCAACAACATTCTTCCGCTTCAGGCTTCGAAGCGCTAAGGTCGCGGGGCAGGAGACCTGATGTGACAGCCAGCGCAGCCCAGACTCCCCCCCGCAAACACGCCGGCAACGGCGCGACGCGACGGATCGACGCGGAGGAGATCGGCCTCGATGCGCTGGTCGGCCACGCCGGCTATGCTGTCAGGCGTTTCCAGATCTGGATTTTTCAGGATTTCATTAGGACGCTCGGTGACGTCGATATCCGGCCGACGCAGTACTCGGTGCTGACAGTGATCGGCGCCAATCCCGGCCTGTCACAGATGGCGGTCGCCAAACGCCTCGGCATCGAACGCGCCCGGCTGGTGCATCTGCTCGACAGCCTCGAGCACCGCAAGCTGGTGAAGCGGATCAAGTCAAAGACCGACCGGCGTTCGCACGCGCTGCACCTCACCGGCTCGGGCGAGACGGCGCTGGCCAAGTTCAAACGCCTCGCCGCCGAGCACGAGCGGCATGTCGAGGAGAAGCTCGGCAAGGCGAACCGGGAGCGGCTGCTTCAGATCCTCGCTGGCTTCACCTGACCGCCAGACCGTGCCTGCCCACGATTTGGGCAAATGCCCCGAACGGAGTGCCGGTTCGACCGCCCACTCGCTAATCAATGCACCATCCAAGCTACTGATCCCACGATAATATCTGGAGCGACCGCGCTCCCTGGATAATGTACACAATGGCACATCGCTTGCTTCATTCCGGGTGAAAGCATGTTGCCGGAGTTTTGATGCCATGAGGGCTGAAATGGGGGCTGAGCAGCCTGAGACGATCGCCGCGATTGTGGCCGCGCATCGCGCGGGCACGCTCACGCCGGCGCAGACGATCGCGCGGACCTATCAGCGCATCCGCGACCACAACGATCCCGCCATCTTCATCAGCCTGCGCGACGAAAAGGACGCGATCGCGGAAGCCGAGAAGCTGGCCACGAAGGATCCGGCAAGCCTGCCGCTCTACGGTGTCCCGGTCGCGGTGAAGGACAATATCGACGCACTCGGCTTTCCGACCACGGCGGCCTGCCCGGCCTTCTCCTACAACCCGACGCATGACTCGACGGCCGTGGAACGACTGCGTGCCGCAGGCGCGATCATCATCGGCAAGACCAATCTCGATCAGTTCGCAACCGGCCTCGTCGGCGTGCGTTCGCCCTATGGCATCCCCAAGAATTCGATCCGCGAGGATCTGATTCCCGGCGGGTCGAGTTCAGGCTCCGCCGTAGCGGTCGGCGCGGGCCTCGTGCCCCTGTCGCTTGGCACCGACACCGCCGGCTCAGGTCGCGTGCCGGCGATGCTCAATAACATCGTCGGGCTGAAGCCGAGCCTCGGCATGATCTCGACCGCCGGCCTCGTGCCGGCCTGCCGCACACTCGACTGCATCTCGGTCTTTGCGCTGACTGTGGATGACGCCGCGCTGGCGCTCTCGGTGATATCAGGCCCTGACCAGGCCGATCCGTTCTCGCGCGACCGGCCGCTGGGCGCGATCACGCCGGCTCCGGCAAATCTGCGCCTCGGCGTGCCACGCAACGGGCAGTTGATCTTCTTCAGTGACAAGAAGGCGGAAGCCGCTTACGCCGATGCGCTAAAGCGCTGGACAGCGCTTGGCGCAACGCTGGTCGAGTTCGACCTCGAGCCGTTCTACGAGACCGCACGGCTGCTTTATGAGGGACCGTGGGTCGCCGAGCGCTATCTTGTGATCAAGAATCTGCTGGCGTCCGCGCCAGACTCAATCCACCCAATCACGCGCGAGATTACTGCGGCTGGCGCACGTTTGACGGCTGCGGAGACCTTCTCCGCGCTCTACCGCCTGCAGGGCCTGCGCAAGATCGCGGAGCGCACATTTGCCAACATCGACGCGCTGGTGCTGCCGACGGCGCCAACGGCCTACACGACCGCACAGGTGCTCGCCAATCCGATCGAGCTCAACAGCAGGCTCGGCACGTACACCAATTTTGTCAACCTGCTCGATCTCTGCGGGCTCGCGGTTCCTGCATCGATGCGCGCGGACGGGATTCCGTTCGGCATCACCCTGCTGGCGCCCGCGGGACGCGACGCGATGCTTGCGAGCATCGGCCGCGTCTTCCACGCGGATACCAGGCTCACGGTTGGCGCGAAGGGCGTCGCGCAGGCACCGCTTGCGCCGTTGCCAGCAAACAGCACCGATGAAATCCCGATCGCCGTGGTCGGCGCACATCTGTCCGGCATGGCACTCAACGGAGAACTGAAGGCGCTGAACGCAAAGCTGGTCGAAGCGACAAGGACCGCGCCGGACTACAAGCTCTACGCCCTGAAGACCACGCCGCCGAAGCCGGGACTGCTGCGCGTCGAGGCCGGCAAGGGCGCGTCGATCGAGCTGGAGATCTGGTCGCTGTCGTCGTCGGCCTTCGGCAAGTTCGTCAATGCGATCCCTGCGCCGATGGCGATCGGCACAATTCGATTGGCCGATGGCCGCAGCCTGAAGGGCTTTCTGGTCGAACCGGAAGTGCTGGGCGAGGCGCGGGATATTACCAGCTATGGCGGTTGGCGCGCCTATATGAAGGAAGCCGCCAGGGCGTAGGTGCCTACAGCGACACCGCGTAAATCTCATACTCCCCGCGCACCAGCTCGATGTGCGCGCGCATCGCGGCGGCGGCGCCCTGCTTGTCGCCGCGCAGGATGCCGACGACGACGCGGTCGTGCTCGGCTTGCGACTTTGCCAGGCGGCCGAGATTGCGGAACTGAGCCCGGCGGAACGGCTGCACGCGCACGCGCGTCGCCAGCGTAATCTCGGCGATGTAGCCGTTCTGCGAACCCGCATAGATCGCGTTGTGAAAACGCTCGTTGACCTCGTGGAAGCGATCGGGATTGCCGGCGTAGCTCAACACGCGAAGCTCTTCGTGGATTGCCTCGAGGCCATGGCGTTCGGCAGCCGACATCCGCTCGGCGGCAAGACCGGCGCACAGCGCTTCGAGCTCCGCCATCGCCTCGAACATGCTTGTGAGCCGTTCGATCGAGGGCTGCGCGACCACTGCGCCGCGATGAGGGCGCGCCTCGACCAGGCCGCTCGCCACCAGCTGACGCAGCGCCTCGCGGACCGGCGTGCGCGAGACGCTGAAACGCCGCGCGATGTCGGTCTCGTCCAAGGGCGCGCCGGGCGCGAGGGTTCCACGCACGATCTCGTCGGCGAGCTGAAGACGCAACTCCTCGGCACGGGTGACCTTCTGCACCGACGGCGACGCACGGTCGACGCGGGGCACCACTGGCTCGGCCGGCAGTATCCCGGGCGGAAAATCGTCAAGCGTCATACGGTCAGGTCTCTTTCGACTCGTCGATGATGCTGACATGGGCCGCGACGACGCGCCAGCCCTCCGGGAAGCGAATCCAGGTCTGCATCTGCCGGCCGACCTTGCCGGCAGCCGTGTCGCGATAGAACAAGGTGGAAGCCACCGCCGTATCGCGGCCGTAGCTCGAGATCACGGTCTTCGCCGTGCGGCGGTTGAGGCCGACCGGCGAGCGGCCGGCGCGGAAGCCGGAGATCGCCTCGTAGCCGTAGAGGTTCTCACCGATGCCGTAGCGCAGCGTACGGGGATCGTTGCGGAAGAGTTCACCGAGCACGGCGACATCGTTGCTGACGAGCGCCTGCTCATAGCGCTCGAACGCGACTTTGACTTCCGCGATCACGTCGGGGAGATCGATCTCCATCTCAGAATCCTCTTGGGTTGGGCGCGGCGACGACGCCCATCTTCTCCAATGCGTACGCGACGCGCAGCGCGATGTCCTCGCGCCAGGGCGCGCAGATGATCTGCACGCCGATCGGCAGCGGCTCGAGTGGCACGGGCACGGCCACCACCGGCAGACCGATGAACGAGATCGGCTGAGTGTGGATGCCGATATTGGCGCGCACCGGCAGCTCGACGCCGTCGAGATTGAAATTCACCTGACCAAGCTTTGGCGCAGTGCAGGGTGTCGCCGGCGCGATCAGCACGTCGACGGATCTGAAAATCTCGGCAAGCTGCGCACGATACCAGCGGCGGAATTTCTGCGCACGGTCGACCAGCGGCGCCGGCACCATTGCGCCGGCGATCAGCCGGTCGCGCACGGCGGGATCGAAATCATTTGGACGCTTGCGCAGGCGATCGAGATGCAGCGAGGCGCCCTCGGTGGTGGTGATGACGTAGGCCGCCGCGCGGGCGCGCGAGGCTTCGGGCACGTCCACGACCTTCGTCGCGCCGAGCGCCTTGGCGACGCGGCTGACAGCTTCGACGGCTTCCGGAAACACGTTCTTCTGGAAGTACCCGCCGGCGATCGCGATGCGCAGGTCCGAGATCGGATTGGCGATCAGCGGCAGCGTTGGTTCCAGACCACGCGTCGTGCAGGCGCCGTCGTCGGCATCCGGCCCCTGCATCGCATCATAGGCGAGCGCGAGATCGGTGGCCGAGCGCGCGAACGGGCCGAGGTGATCGAGGCTCGCGACGAACGGGAAGGAGCGCGCGCGCGACAGGCGGCCATAGGTCGGCTTCAAGCCAAAGATGCCGCAGAACGACGACGGCACGCGGATCGAGCCATTGGTATCCGAGCCAAGCGCGATCGGCACCAGCGCGCCGCCGACGGCACTGCCGGAACCACCGGAGGAGCCGCCGCTCATCCGCGTCGTGTCATGCGGATTGCGCGAGGGACCGTCGTGGATGTTCTCGCCCGTAAAATCGTAGGCGTATTCGCCCATGTTGAGCGCGCCGACCAGAACAGCGCCGGCGACCTCCATCCGCTCGATCAGCGTCGCATCGCGCTTGGCAGGCGCGAGGTCGCGGTTGATCTTCGAGCCCGCGCGTGTCGGAAGGCCCGCGACGTCGAACAGGTTCTTCACCGCGAAGGGAACACCGGCGAGCGGACCGACTGTCTTGCCCGCGGCGATATCAGCATCGATGGCCCGCGCTTTCGTGCGCGCGCGATCGGCGGTGACGTCGGTGAAGGAATTGAGCGTGGCATCGTGCTGCTTGATGCGTGCGAGCGCCGCTTCGGTGGCATCAAGGGCAGACATCTTGCGACCTGCGACCGCACTCGCGATCTCGGCAGCACTCATCGCTGGCTTGGTGGTCATGGCAGCATCAGGCCGTAAAGATCGGCGCCGGCTCGGTCTCGTCCGGCAGCGCGAATTCGTCGACCAGGCGGCCAAGCCGCAGCGAGACGTCGAGGTTCGCGCGCACCGCGGGCCGCCAGGCCTCCTCGACCGGCAGCGCCAGCGCTTTCGATACGGCGTCGATATAATCGTCCAGCGGCTCGGCCATCACGCTCCCAAACAGTCTCTTAGTGCGCCGGCAACGGCGGATGCGGGATCGCCGTCAGCAGTTCCTTGGTGTAGTCGTCCTGGGGATCGCTCAGGACCTTCTCGGAAGAGCCTTCCTCGACGATCCGCCCCGTCCGCATCACAATGACACGATCGCACAACAAGCGCACTACATTCAAATCATGCGAGACGAACAGATAGCTCATACCTAGCCGCGCCTTGAGGTCCTGAAGCAGGTTCAGGACGACCGCTTGCACGGACACATCCAGCGCCGCCGTCGGCTCGTCCAGGATGACCAGCTTCGGATGCAGTGCGATGGCGCGGGCGATGCCGACGCGGGCCTTCTGGCCACCGGAGAGCTGGTGCGGGAAACGGTCCAGCAGATTGTGCGGCAGGCCGACCATGGTGGCCAGTTCCTCGCAGCGGGTGCGGAGAGCGTCGCGCCCCTTGATGTCGCCGAGTTGCATGATCGGGTCGGCGATGGCACGCGCGGCGGTGAAGCGCGGGTTGAGGCTGTCGGTCGGATCCTGGAACACCATCTGGATACGGCTGCGTAGCGGCAGCCGGGCGAAGTTGGCAGGCGCAATGCCACCGATGTCCTCGCCGTCGAACTGGATCAGGCCGGAGGTCTGGTCGAGCAGCCGCATCACCATCATCGACGTGGTCGATTTGCCGCAACCGGATTCACCGACCAGGCCGACGCTCTCGCCATGGCCGATTGAGAAGCTGATGCCGTCGACGGCGCGGAATGCATCGGGCTCGACGGGCGGCTTGCGGCCGAACAGTTTGCCGAGCGTGGCGGTGGCGCCCTGGCGGGGATATTCCTTGACCAGCTTTTCGACGAGGAGGAGCGGGGTCTCCCTCGCCCCGCTGGCGGGGTCGCGACGAGCTTCGCTCGCGCTGAGAGGGTCGGGGTGAGGGGCTGTTTCAGCGAGCACGACTCGTGGAGAGCCCCCCTCACCCGCCGCGCTTTGCGCGTCGGCCTCTCCCCGCACGCGGGGAGAGGCGAAGGAAGCGGCGTCCTCTTCAGGCAGTAAGTCTCTCAGCGACACACCCAGCCGCGGCGTCGCGCGCATCAGCTTCTTCGTGTACGGGTGCTGCGGGTTGGCGAAGATGTCGGCGGCCTTGGCGGTCTCGACGACGCGGCCCTTTTCCATCACCACGACGCGGTCGCAATAGGCAGCGGCGAGGCCGAGATCGTGGGTGATGAGGATGGTCGACATCGCCTTGCGTTTTGTCAGCTCGACGATCAGGTCCATCACCGCCTTTTGCGTGGTGACATCCAATCCGGTCGTTGGCTCGTCGGCGATCAGGAGCTGCGGATTGCAGGCAAGTGCGAGCGCGATGACGACGCGCTGGCACATGCCGCCTGAGAGCTCGAACGGATAGGCGTGATAGCGCTCGCGCGGGCGGGCGATCTTGACCTGCTCGAGTGCCTCGATCGCCTTTTCGCCGCGATCGGTGACCTGGGCCTGCTGCACATGGGTGCGCAAGACGTCCTCGATCTGGTCGCCGACTTTGCGGATCGGGTTCAGCGCCGCGCGCGGGTTCTGGAAGATCATCGAGACTTCGCGGCCGCGCAGATCGCGCATCTGGTCTTCGGTCGCGGCCTTCACGTCGATGCCCGAGAACATCACCGAGCCTTCGGCGATCTTGCCGGCGCGATCAAGGATGCGCATCACCGCGTAGGACGTCACCGACTTGCCGGAACCGGACTCGCCGACGATGGCGAGCGTCTCGCCCTTGGCGACGGAGATGTTGACGTGCTGCACGGCCTTGACGATGCCGCGGCGGGTGGTGAATTCGACCGTGAGGTCCTGGACGTCGAGCAGCGGTTGGGCAGTCATCAACGTCCCCTGTTGCTCAGAACACTCGAAAACAACCCCATGCACAGTAGAACGGCGTTGGATTCATTGGAGAATTTCTGCCCAAAAGCAACCATCACGTCCTCCGCTGGGGATCGACGATGTCGCGCAGGCCGTCGCCGAGGAGGTTGAAACAAAACACGGCGATCATCAGTGCGAGGCCGGGGAACAGCGCGATCCACCATTCGCCTGACACCATGAAGCCCGCGCCTTCGGCGACCATGATGCCCCACTCGGCGGTCGGCGGACGCACGCCGAGGCCGATGAAGGAGAGGCCGGCGGCGTTGAGGATGGCGTAGCCCATGGTCAGCGACATCTGCACGATCATGATCGGCATGATGTTCGGAAGGATATGCACCAGCAGGATGCGGAATTCACCGTTGCCGGAGAGCCGCGCGGCCTGCACGAAGCCGGCGTTACGGCGCACGTTCGCCTCCGCGCGGGCGACGCGGGCATAGAGCGGGAAGTTCACGATGGCCGTGGCCAGAATGATGTTCTGCACGGTGTTGCCGAGCGCGGCGACGATGCCCATCGCGAGCACGAACAGAGGAAACGCCATGATGGTATCGGCGATGCGGCCGACGATACGATCGGTCCAGCCGCCGAAATAGCCCGCCGCGATGCCGGCGAGGCCGCCCATCAGGAACACCAGCACGACCGAAGCGACCGCAATGAATGTATCGAGCCGCGTCGCCACCACGACGCGGCTGAAGATGTCGCGGCCGAGTTGGTCGGTGCCGAACCAATGCGCGGCGGACGGCGGCTTCAACGCCGCGGCGGTGTCGGACGCCAGCGGATCATAGGGGACCACGTAAGGGCCGAAGATCGCGGCCAGGAGAATGACGATGAGCAGGGCGAAAGAAAAGCCCGTGACCTTGTTCTCACCAAGCACATAGCGGGTCTGTTCGAGGATCGCTGATAGCCCCGAGGTTCGTGCAGGACCAACGGGCTCAACGGCAGGCGCAACGGAGCTCATGGTTCAGCCCTCCAACCGCACGCGCGGATCGATCACGCCATAGAGAATGTCGATCACCAGATTCAAAAGCACGTACATCACCGCCATGGTGAGGACAAAACCCTGCACCGGCGCGAAGTCCGACGAGATCAGCGCTTCCACCGCGTAGGAGCCGATGCCGGGCCAGGCGAACACCTTTTCCACCAGCACGTTGGCCCCGAGCAGGAACGAGAACACCATGCTGAGCGTGGTGATGACGGGCAGCATCGCATTGCGGAACGCGTAGGTGACGATGACTGTTGTCGGCGACAGGCCGCTGGCGCGCGCGGTGCGGACGAATTCGGACGCAAGGACCGCGAGCATCGAGGCGCGGGTCATGCGCGCGATCGGCGCCAGCGAAAAGATTGCAAGTGTCGCCGCGGGCAGGATGAGCTGGCTCAACGCCGAACGGAACGCCTCGAAGTCACGCGCGATCAGGGTATCGATCAGATAGAAGCCGGTGAACGTCGGCGGCGCGCTGTAGAAGACGTCGAGCCGCCCGAGTGGCGCAGGCGACCAGCCGAGCCGGAAATAGAAGAAATACACCAGCACCAGGCCGGTGAAGAACACTGGTAGCGATACGCCCGCTGTCGTCGTGATCCGACAGAGATGGTCGATCCATGATCCCGGCCGTGTTGCTGCCAGTACGCCGAGCGGAATGGCGATCACAACGGAGACGATCAGGCCCAACAAGGTGAGCTCGGCGGAGGCCGGCAGGCGGCTGCGAATTTCGGCGGCGACCGGCTGGCCCGTTGTCAGCGAGTTGCCGAAATCGCCATGCGCGAGATCGTTGGTGTAGCGGAAGAACTGCTCGATCAGCGGCTTGTCGAGGCCGAGCTTCTTGCGGATCTGCTCGACGGCTTCCTTGGTCGCGGCCGGACCGGCGAAATACGCAGCGGGATCACCCGGCAGCGCGCGCGTCAGCAGGAAGGTGACGATGACGACGCCGATGAGCGAGGGAATCGCAAACATCAGGCGCTTGCCGATCATGGTGAGCATGGAGTGCTCCTGCGCGCAGTTTTGAAATGAGATCGCGCTGCTTGCGCCGCTGCGTTCCCTCCCCCCTTACGGGGGAGGGTTAGGGAGAGGGGTGGCTCCGGGAGAGGTCTGAGTTCGTGGCTACCCCTCTCCACGACCCTCCCCCGCAAGGGGGGAGGGAGCCTGAAGAGCGCGCTCACCTCACTCATGTCCTCTCACCCCTTCGCCATCGCGCGGTAATCCAGCCTGCGGTGGAACCAGTATTGATAGCCGCTGATGTTCTTCTGCATCGCGACGTTGACGAAGGGCTGGTACAGCGGGATGCGCGGGATATCCGTGTAGGCGAGATCGACGAAGCCCTTCACGTCGGCATCGTAAGTTGCGGTGTCGCCGGTCGCGGCGGCCGTGCGTGCGCCGTCGATCAGTCTGTCCATCTCCGCCGACTTGTAGCTCATGGTGTTGAAGACGGAATTGTTGCCGTGATAGCACCAGTAGAAGAAGTATTCGGGGTAATCGAGCCAGCCCGAGAACACGTTGGTGAAGAGCGGCATCTCCTTCTTGTTCAATTCGGTGCGCCAGTTGGCCCCAGGCACCTTGTTGATGGTGGTCTTGATGCCGATCTGCGCGAGGCTCTCCTGCACCAGCACGCAGAGCGGCTCGTTGACGCCGGCGAAGTTGAGGTCGAACGAGATCGTGGTCTCGAAGCCGCCTGCGAGGCCGGCTTCCGCCATCAGCGCCTTCGCCTTCTCCATGTCGGTATTGAATTTGTGCGGCTGCGGCCAGGCGACATCGGTTGGCTTGTCCTTGGGCGCGCCGAACATCGGGTTCGCCAGCCCGAACATCACGGCGTCCATGATCTTCTGATAGGGCAGCGCGCAGGCGACGGCCTGACGGACCTTGGGATTGTCGAAGGGCGGCTTGGTGACGTTCATGCCGATATACTGGATGCCGTTGGAGAACGGCAGCGACACCACGTTGAGCTTGCCGTTGGCCTTCATCTCCTGGAAATCCTTGTTCGGAAGTTCGTAGGAGATGTCGGCATCGCCACGTTCCAGCAGCGCGCGGCGGTTGCCGGCCTGCGGCACCATGCGCCAGATCACGCGCTTGATCTTCGGCAGCGGGCCGCACACCCAATCTTCGTTGCGCTCCATGACGACTTCGGTGCCGGCGGTCCACTTCGTCACCTTGTAGGCGCCTGAACCCGCGGTCTGCTGCTTGGTGAATTCGAGGCCCCAAGGATCCTTCTCGCTGGCATTCTTCTTCACCAACTCGGAGTTGACGATGCAAGGCACGATCACAGCGAGATCGGGGACCGTCAGCCTGTCCTTCTTCAGGAAATCGACGCGCACGGTATAGTCGTCGATGACGACGAACTGCTCCGGCTTGGTCAGCGAGCCCGCGCTCATCTGGAAGGTCGGGAAGCCGCCGACACTCACGGCGCGGTCGAGCGACCACTTCACGTCCTTGGCGGTCACAGGCGTGCCGTCATGGAATTTGGCGTTCTTGCGGAGCTTGAAGGTGACCGACATGTCGTCGATCTTGAACTCCTCGGCGAGCTCGGGCTTGAACTTGTCGCGGTCGTAATAGGGCACGCCGCCGGGGCCGGCCTTCATCTCGTGGCTGATCAGCCGGTCGTAGCAATTCCAGGACACTTCATAGCCGGGCACGTTGGTCCCGACGCCGTGGATGTCGAGATTGTTGGGGCCACCTTCCGAGACGATCAGCAGCGTCTCCGAACGCGCATCGGCATAGGCCGAGGAGACAACCTGCGGCACCACCGGAAGCGCCGCGCCGGCGGCCAACCCCGATACGGACTTGAGGAAATCGCGACGCTTCATGAGCCTGCTCCAACACGGGCGTTTTTGGTTGGAACAAGGTTCGCAAGGTTCGTGCCAAGGCTTAAGAAGGGATTAAGCGCAGCTCATCTGATTGATATTTCTTATGAAATTTAAAAACCATCGCTGGACCTGCAATGCCCAGACCTTGGGTCTTGCATACACAGATGATCATTTGCTCATTAAATAGACTGATCTGAAATGAGGCTCATTTGATAGGCGCCTCACCCAACTTCAGCCGTCGTCCTGGCGAAAGCCGGGACTCATTACCCCAGGGAGGCGTCGAAACGCGAAGCTGGTCACCGCGAGTCTTCGCAAAATATCTCCCTGGGGTAATGGGTCCTGGATCGGCGCTCCGCTTCGCTGCGCTTGTCCAGGACGACAACGGTGGCTGGTCGGCCGCCCCTCGCCCCCTCACTCCGCCCAGATCAGCTCCTGCAGCTCGACCAGATCCTTCGCCTGCTCCTGCCAGCCCTCGATGCAGATGTGGCTGTTGAGGTCGCTGGCCTGGTGCAGCAGCATCAGGGCCATCAGGCGGCGCTTCAGCGCGAAGTCGGGCCTGGTGTAGCCGAAGCCTTCGAGCAGGCTGCGCACCCTCCCCGGCCGGCCCGCCGACATGAAGGCGCTCGGACCGAGCAGATCGTAGTCGCGCCAGCCTGCCCTGACATCGCCGAAGTCGAACAGGCCGGCGACCGACCAGTCGCTACCGTCGCAGGCGAGCAAGAAGTTCTCCGGGATGTATTCGCCGATCAGGATCACCGGTGGCGCATCCATCGGGATCAGCGTCGCGGCGTCGTGCAGGAGATCATCGAGGCCGGCGAGGAATTTTGGCGCAAGGCCGAGACGCGTGTGTCTTGCGCGGCAGCCCTGCATCTGCGCGCGCATGAACGCATCCCAGCGTGGCTCGATGTTTGCGAGCGGGCCGAGCGGCGCGCGCTGCACGGCCGCGATGGTCTCGCCGATCTGGCGCAGCACGCGTTCCTTCTGTGCTTCGGCGAGTTGCGGCCAGACCTCCGAGCCGAGCGTACCTGTGAGACGCGTAATCACGAGATAGGGCCAGCCGTCGCGCATCCCCTCTGCGACGATCTCCGGAATCGGCAGATGAAGCCGGCCCGCAAGCTGCATCAGCGAGCCGCGCTCGGAGACGAATTGCGCGCGCAACAGCGGCGGGAAGATTTTCAGGATCAGTTTCTCGCCGAGCCCGACCACGAGATTGGTGCCGGTCGAGAAGACGTGCGGCGCGGAGACGTCGACGCCGTGGCTGCGTGCGATGTCGAGCGCGATCGGCAGCCATTGCTCGGGCTGGGAACGCCAGGCGCGGAAGGCCTGCGCGTCGGCGAAGGCTGGCAAGTGTTGCAATGGCACTATGGTCATTTCCGTTCGCTTATTGATTGTGCGCCCACCAGGAAGACGGTGCACCTCTCCCGCTTGCAAGCGGGAGCGGCGCAGAGCAAGTCCTTGGGAACAAGGCGCCTATATCTGACAGGCCTCCGCTCCGATCCCAAGCCGCCGGATGATCTCGGCGCCGACCGCGCGTGCCTCGTTGCGCGAGCCGATCCGGGGGCTGCGAAACCGTCCTCCGGACCGCAGGCGGATCGTCACGATGCAATGCTCGTCCTCGGACCGGCCGCGACGGTCGATCGTGATCGCCTTGACGTTGGGCCCTTCGATATGGTCCGCGCGCGGCTGGCCGTTGCCCCAGAGCCGTTCGACGCGGATGTCGCCCTCGCGGATGACCCAGAAGGCGCCGGTGACGAGATTGGCAAATCGGTAGACGCCGAACGCGGCGACCACGCCAAGCGGCAGCAGCGTGTAGTCGATCCATTGGGGCGGCAAGCCACGCCAGAGCCTGTAGGCATAGGGGGCGACACACAACGCGACGGCGACCAAGGCCGCGATCCGGATGTCTCGCTGGGAAAACGGCTCGACCGGCTCGCCGAGGCGCATCTCGGGATTGCTGGCGTCCAGCGGATTGACGGGCGCCTCGACGTCGGGAACGTCGAATTGCGCCGCGATCTGCGCCACGGTGTCATGAACATGGGTGACGTCGGTGAGGGGCGGGGATGTCAGGCGTTCACCCGAGACCAACGTAAAGGCCAGCTGGAAGCGGGCTTTTGCGGTCTTGCTGCCGGGAACCCGAAGCGCCGTGATGTCGTCCTTCACGACGATCCGTGTCTGGAGCTTCCCGAACGGCCGTTGCTTGCCGATGAGGATCTCGTCCGGCGTGATGATCCACACCACTGCGGGGGTCAGCATGACGGCGCTGACGAACGCCGCTCCCGCCAGCAGCGCGACCACGGAGACGATGATCTCCAGGACATCATGCGTGAACAGGCCGGGCGTGAAGCAAAGCGCAACCGCCGCCGCCGAGCCGGCCACGACCAGCCGCTGCGCGATCGAGGAGCCTTCGCGAAGGCGGATGTCGTTGCTGGTGGTCGCGTCGTCCATTGCGGCGGCTGGTTTGCGTCGGCGCGAACCTCCACGGACGGGTCCGTGGAGTCAAGCAACAAGGACGAGACCGCCGCGAGCGAATCAGCTGCTGGCGTTCAGCAGCTTGGCCACGGTGCGGTCGATCTCGTCGTAACGGCCTTCGCCTTCGTGCTGGAACACGATCTTGCCGGTCTGGTCGATCACATATTGCGCCGGCCAATATTGGTTGTTGTAGGCGTTCCAGGTTTTGGAATCATTGTCCTGAGCGACGGGATAGGTGATGCCGTGGCGCTTCAGCGCGGCCTGCACGTTGGAGGCCGAGCGCTCGAACGGGAATTCGGGTGTGTGCACGCCGACCACGACGAGGCCTTTATCCCGGTACTTGGCATAGAGCTCGGTGACATGCGGCAGCGTGTTGACGCAGTTGACGCAGCCATAGGTCCAGAAGTCGACCAGCACGACCTTGCCGCGCAGGTCGGCGATGTTCAGCGGCTTCGAGTTGAACCAGTTGCTGATGCCGGCGAAATCAGGCGCAGGCGTCGCCTGGCTCGCGGCCGCGACCTTGACCGTCGCCGCGGGTGTGGCCTCGTCGCAGATGCCGGGGATGACGGCGCCCGTCACAGCTATGCCGATCAGGGCGGCGGAAACGGCGAGCAGCTTGAAAGTCATGGAATTGTTCTCCGTTGAGAGGGAAGCGGTCACAGGCCGATCTGGCCGGTGGGGTAGAAACCGGTGAGCCACGCCACGATCAGCGTGTCGTATTGGAAGTAGGCGGCGAGCGCGAAGGCGATCACGACGACGCCAAAGCCCTGCTGCATCAGCGGCGAGATGCGGGCGAGGCTACGCACGCGCGTGGTCGCGGCCTGTCCGCCATAGGCGATGGCCAGCATCGGGATCGCAGCGCCGATCGCGTAGGCGATCAGTAGCGTGGCGGCCCAGGCGAGATTCTTCGATGTCGCGACCAGCGTCAGGATCGAGCCGAGCACGGGGCCGGCGCAGGGCGTCCAGACCAGGCCCAACGTAGTCCCGAGCACGAGCCCGCCGAACGCGCCCTCGCGCTGCGCGCCGCCGGCAGCGCCGAAATTCAGCCAGCCATTGAGCCGGATCGACAGCCATTCGAACGGCGCCGGCCACAGCATCAACAGGCCGAAGCCGAGCAGCAGGATCGCCGCCGCCTCGCGCAGCACATTCGGATCAAAGTCAAACAGGCGCGTGAGCGCGCCGAGCAGCAGCGCGACCGCAGAGAATGAGACGACGAAACCGAGCGCGATCATCGCCGGGCGCAGCTGCGACGTCCGCCCGATCGAGGCGCCGAGCAGGATCGGCAACATCGGCAGCGTGCAGGGGGCGGCGATGGTGAGGATGCCGGCGAGGACAGCGAAGAGAAGCTCTAGCATGGGGCACTCGTGAAGGAGGTCACGAGAGCAGTTCGGGACGGAAAGGGCGGTCGTTACGGCGCGTCACACGTTCGTGACGGAGCCGACTTGTCTAAGGTCGTCATGCCCGGGCTTGTCCCGGGCATCCACGTTCTTCCTGCCGGGGCTAAGGCGTGGATGGCCGGGTCAAGCCCGGCCATGACGATGGAGAGGCGCCGAGGCTCCCAACATTCCTATCCCCCAAATACAAAACGACCCGGAGGGGGGCATCCCGTCCGGGTCGCTGGAGGTCTTGGGAGGTTTAACGAAACCGTATGTGATCTTTATAGGGACGAAGTTTTTCCGCCTGATGTTGTGCTTTGTTTCATTTGTTTCGTCGGCGGTAACGCTTTCGTGTCCCGGGATGGGGACCAAAATCATGCCCTATCCCATTGAAATCCCTCGGCTTAGGCGGCGAAACGCTCGACGCCGCAACCCTTAAGCAGTTCGGCCAGTTGCTTGCGGGCGTAGAACATCCGCGTCTTCACCGTGCTCTGGGGGATGCCGATGATCTGTCCGACCTCCTCCACCGACTTCTCATGGTAGTAGACGAGGTTGATGATCTCGCGATGCGCGGGCGACAGTTTTTGGACACAGGCGCGCAGGATGGCGGAGGTGTCGCTGCGGTCGAGCGAGGCCTCGGGCGTATCGGATCCATCGGGAATCTCGCGCACGTCTTCCTGGTCAATGTCCTCGAAGCGGCGCTGGCGCATCGCGGTCAGCGCCTTGAAGCGGGCGATCGAGAGCAGCCAGGTCGACACCTGCGAGCGGCCCTGGAATTGGCCGGCGGTCCGCCACACGTCCAGGAACACCTGGCTGACCAGATCTTCCGCCGTGGTCGCGTCACGCACGATGCGCAGGATGAAGCGGTAGACCCGCACATTGTGACGGCAATAAAGGATGTGCATGGCCGTCCGGTTGCCGTCGGAAATGCTTTCGAGAAGCATCTCGTCCGAGGTCGCCTGAGCGGCAATGATGCCCTGGCTGGCTTGGGCGTTGATGGCGATGACGTTCGGCATGGACTTGGCTCCTCGGTGCGCCGCAACCGAGCGGCGTGTCCTTGGACCAAAGTGTTAATCAGCCATCGTTTCGGGACGTCTGCACGAAAAGGGGAAAATGGTTTCGTGCGCCGCTAAATTGTTTCGTCGCTCACATCGCGACGACACATTCGGACTAAAAAGGCATGGAATTTCAATGCCTGGACAATCCGGTACTGCGGATTTGGACTGGGAGGAACCAATTTTCGGGGCTTGCGTTGCGTCGCGCTACACCCATTGGCGTCGTCCCGGGGCGCGCGTCAGCCCATAGCCACCCTATGCGCCTCGTGGGCCTTACGCCTTCTCGCCCGCGGGCGAGAACAGATAGCCGCCGCCGCGGATGGTGCGGATCACGGCGGGCTTGGTTGGATCAGGCTCGATCTTGCGGCGGATGCGCATGATGCGCAGGTCGACGGCGCGGTCGAAGGCTTCGGCATCGCGCGCATTGGCGAGTTCAAGCAGGCGCTCGCGCGACAGCACGCGCTTCGGATTGGCCGCGAACACTTTCAGCAGCCCGAATTCGGATGCGGTCAGCGGATGCTCATTGCCCTCGTCATCGCGCAAGGCCTGGGCTTCGAGGTCGAGCCATTTGGTGCCGAAGCGCACCAATTGATCCTTGTCCGATTTTGCGGGCGCAGCGTCGGCGCCTGCGGCCTTCACCGGCGTGCTCCGCCGCAGCACCGAGCGGATGCGCGCCATCAATTCGCGCAGCTCGCAGGGCTTTGCGACGTAATCGTCGGCGCCGAGCTCGAGGCCGACCACGCGGTCGATCGGGCTCGCCGTCGCCGTCAACATGATCACCGGCACGTTGATGCGGCTCTTGAGGTCGCGGATGATCGAGAGACCGTCTTCCTCGGGCATGTTGAGGTCGAGCACGACGAGGTCGGGCATGCTGCCGTCGATCGCGGTGCGGAGCGACTTGCCGCCGTCGCACAGCGTCACGGTGAAGCCGTGCATCTTGAGGTAATCGCCGACCATCTCGCGGGCCGGGGCCTCGTCGTCGACGATCATGATGTGCTGGCTTTGTGTCATGTCACACTCAAATCACGGCATTTCGGTCGCGGGCAGGATGATGGTGAAGGTCGAGCCCTTGCCCGGGCCGTCGCTGTCGGCGGTTACTTCGCCGCCATGCATGTCGATAATACGCTTGACGATGGACAACCCAAGCCCCGTCGAGCTCTCACCTGCGGTCGGTTTTGCGGATAGCCGCTGAAACCGGCCGAACAGGCGGCCGAGATCCTCCGGCGACAGGCCGGCGCCCTCGTCGCTGACGCTGATGATGGTGTCGTTGCCCTCATGGGTGACCGCGACGGTGATCTTGCCTGCGATCGGCGAGTATTTGATGGCGTTGCTGATGAGGTTGTCGATCGCCTCGCGGATGCGGTCGGTGTCGCACATGGTGACGATGTTGGCAGGCGCGGTGACGCTGATCGCCTGCTGCTTGTTGACCGCGAGCGGCTGGTTGGCCTCGGCGACCTCCTTCACCAGCGCTGCGACGTCAACCGGCTCGCGGCGGATGGTGATGTCGAAGGCATCCGCCATCGCGTCCGAGATCAGATGGTCGACCATGGTGGTCAGGCGCTTGGTGGCGTCTCTGATATGATCGACCTGGGCGACCACGCCTGACGACGAGGCGCCGGTCGAGATCAGCTCCTTCAGCATCTCGGTGCGGCCGAGGATGACGCCGAGCGGGTTCTTCAAATCGTGGGCGACGGTGCCCAGAATCTCGTTCTTGAAGCCGTTGGCGCGCTGCAGCCGCAGCCATTGCGCCGAGAGCCGGCGATTGGCCTGCATCAGCGCGCGGGTGCGCTGGGCGACGCGATCTTCCAGCTGGGTATTGGCGGCCTGCAGCTGCTGATAGAGGATGACGTTGTCGAACGCGATCGAGAGCCGGGAGGAGAAGATCTCGACCAGCGAGCGGTCGGTCTCGGACAGCTCGCGCTCGGCCTGCAGCAGCACCACGACCTCGCGGCCGGATCCGGTGCGCAAATAGATCACGCTGCGATGATCGGCAAATTCGTTCTTGCGGCCCTGGAAGGCAGCTTCCACCATCGACCGCAAATCGGGGTCGAGCGCCTTCGACGAGGTCGTGCCGATGAAGCGGCTGTAGCAGCCGCTGCCGGCGAGCACCGAGAGTTCGGGATCGATGCCGCCATTGTCGCGCAGAACGAGGATGCCGGCGCAATCGGCGTTGAGCAGCGAGGCGAGCTGGGTCAGCACGCCCTCGGCAAGCCGCTGCATCGATTTGAAATCGTATAGCGTCGAGGCCGCGTCGATGATGATCTCGAGCCCGCGCCGCGTCTGCACCATGCGCTCGAGCTGCTGGTAGGAGCGCAGCGCCGCGGTCAGCGAGGTGAACAGCTTGTCGGCGGTGAGCTCGGTCTTGGCCTTGTAGTCGTTGATGTCGTACTGCACGATCACGCGCCGCTCCGGCGCCTGGCCGGGCTGGCCGGTGCGCAGGATGATGCGCACGGTCTCGTTCTTGAGCACGTTGCGGATGTATTCGACCAGCTCGAGGCCGGCGACGTCGGTCTCCATGATGACGTCGAGCAGCACCGCGGCGATGTCGTTGTGCTCCGCCATCAGCTTGCGACCTTCCGCCGCGGAATGGGCGGAGAGGATTTCCAGGCCCTGGCCGTTCAAGCTGTAGTCCGAGAGCGCAAAGCGGGTGCCGTCATGCACGGCCGGATCGTCGTCGATGACGGCGATCTTCCATTTCCGGGCGTCCATATCCTCCGACGCGGTACCGGTATCGTCGATCAGGTGGAGGACATCGTCCTGTTCGGCCATTGAGAAGTCCCGTCACTTTCTGTGCTCTGCGCGCCGCCCTTGGCGATCCGCGGCATGATAATCCGAAAAGTAGTGCCTTGTCCCAGCTTGGATTCCAGCATCATCCGCCCGCCGAGCTGTTGGGTGACAAGGTTATAGACGATATGCAAGCCCAGTCCCGTGCCACCTTCATTGCGCCTTGTGGTAAAGAAGGGGTCAAAGGCCTGGCGCTGCACGTCAGGGGTCATGCCGGCCCCGTCATCGGCAAAGATGATCTCGATATCCTCAGTGCCGCGCGGCTTGGCCGAGATCGTGATGGTGCCGGCGCGGCCGTCGGCGAAGGCGTGGTTGGCGGCGTTGAGGAACAGGTTGGTCAGGATCTGGCCATAGGAGCCGGGATAGCCGTCGAGCAGGAGGCCCTCGGGCACGTCGACCTTGAGCGTGGTCGGCGAGCGCTTCAGCACGGGCCGCAAGCTCGCGATGATCTGGTCGGTGGCTTCGCTCAATGAGAATTGCCGCCGCTCGGCATGGGAGCGGTCGACCGCGACCTGCTTGAACGACTGGATCAGCTCGCCGGCGCGGGTGAGGTTGGCGACGAGCTGCTGCGAGGCGTCGCGCGAGGATTGTACGAATTCCTCCAGCTGCGAGCGGCGCAAGCCGCCGTCACCCCGGAGCTGGGCCTCGAAAATTTCGCTGCGCCTTGCAAAGCTCGAGGCCACGGTGAGGCTGATGCCGATGGGGTTGTTGACCTCATGCGCGACGCCGGCGACGAGGCCGCCGAGCGCTGCGAGCCGCTCGGCATCGATCAGATTCTGCTGTGCGGCGTTGAGCTCGAGCAACGCGCTCTCGGCCTTCTCCTTCGATGCGCGCAGCTCGTCCTCGGTCTCGCGTTTCGCGATCGCGTTCTCGCGGAACACTTCCACCGCGCGCGCCATGGCGCCGACCTCGTCGCGGGCCTTGGTGCCCTGTACCTCGCGGCCGAGATCGCCGAGCGTGATCGCGCGCATCGCGGTCATGATCTGCTGCAGCGGCAGCCGGATCGACAGCGCGATCAGCACGCCGGCGGTGAGGATGATGCCGAGGAAGATCACCGCGATCGACAGCACCCGCCGCGAAATATCCGCGAGCGTGCGGTCAAAGGTCTCCTGCGCCTTCTGCTCGCGCCGGCGCATCTTGGTCGAGAGATCGTCGATGGCGCCGATCGCCTCGGCCTGGCTGGCGTCAATGGTGTTGCGCAGCAGCTCAGTGCGGCTCGTCAGTTGCTCGGAGAGATTCGCAAAGCCCTCGCGCAACGCCGTGGTGCGGGTCGCGAGCTTTTGCAGCGCCATCTTCTGGAGATCGTTGTCCGCGAGATCGATCATCACGGGAATGGTCTTCTCGATCGTCTCGGTGTTGTGGCGCGCGTCGTCGGCCGCGCCCGATGACAGCGACAGATAGTAGGAATTGGCCGCCACCAGCATGGCCGTGAAAGCCTCGCGCGATTTGCCGAGCGAGGGCCAGATCAGCGCATCGCGATGGCCGGTCGCGCCCTCGATGATCGAGTACAGGCCCGCCATGTCCCTGGCCGGGCCCTGCACCTGCTCCTCATAGGTCTTGGCGATGGTCGCCTGCACGCTGCGCAGCTCGCCGAAGCCGTTGAGGAATCGATCCGTGGTGCGCTCCAGCTCCTCGACCGAGCCTGACAGCATCGGGTCCTTGGCGGCGCGGTCGGTCAGCGTGCCCAGCACGGCCTCGCGCAGCAGCAGGATCTCGGCGAACAGGTCCGGGCTCGGCTGGTTGATGTAGCGGTGGATCAGGTTCTGCAGGCGCCCGGTCTCGCTCTCGAGCAGCGCCAGGATCCGGTCGGATTCGCGCACCTGGCGCACGTCGTCCCAGGCTGAGCCCAGCACCTGCGCGCCGTTCCAGATCATCGCCACCAGCACGATCACCACGGCGGAGTTCAGCGCCGCGATCGACAGGATGCGCCAGCGGATCGGCACCGCCCGCAGCACGCCGACGAGGCGCGCGCGCATCCGCCCGACCGGGCCGGGCGGCCGCTCAGCGATCTCGCTGTGTCCGGTCGCGATCAAGCGGCGTCACTCCACCTTGCGAATGCGTTCGATCAGCGCGGCCGCGGCGGGATCGTGCGCGGCCTTGGCGTATACAGGCGCCATCGCGTCCTCGAACGGCTTGCGGTCGATCGTCTTGATCACGGAAATGCCGGCGGCCTCCGCCTTGCGCTGCGACTGCTCCTCGAGGTCGCGCCATTTCTCGCGCATGTACAGGCTCGAGCGGGCCGCGGCCTCCTTGAAGATGGTCTGGTCTTCGGCCGACAGGCTGCGCCAGGCCTTGAGCGAGATCACCAGCACCTCCGGGCTCATCGTGTGCTCGGTGAGGGTGTAGTAGACGGCGTGCTTGTAATGGTCGGTGGTCACGAAGGATGGCCAGTTGTTTTCGGCGCCGTCGATCAGATGGGTCGCAAGGCCCGTGAGCACCTGCCCATAGGGCAATTCGACCGGCTCGGCGCCGAGCGCGCGAATCATGTCGCTCATCAACTCCGATTGCTGCACCCGGATCCGCAATCCCTTGAGATCGGCGATGCTCTTCACCGGGCGGACGTTGTTGTAGATCGAGCGGGCCCCGGAATCGTAGAAGGCGAGCCCGACGAAGCCGTAGGGCTCGAAGCTGCCGAGGATTTCCTTGCCGATCGGCCCGTCCAGCACCTTCTGCATGTGCTCGATGGACCGGAACAGGAACGGCATGGCGAGCACGTTCATCGCCGGGACGAAATTGCCGATCAGGGCCACATTGGTCCTGTTGAGGTCGATCGCGCCGGCGCGGGTCTGCTCGATCGTCTCCTTCTCCTCGCCGAGCTGGCGGGAGTGAAACACCTTGATTTCGTGGCGGCCGCCGGTGCGCTCAGCGATCAGGGCGCCCATGTAGCGCAGCGCCTGGACGGTCGGGTAATCCTCGGTCTGGGTGTCGGCGGCGCGGAATTCGCGCGCAGCAACGCTCGTCGCGCACACGCCCATCGTGAACGTGGCGAGCAGAAGCGCGACGAAAACCACCCCGGTCCGTGAGAGTTCGGCACGGTTTAACACTGGCACACTCAACCCCTCGGAGATGGAGTCTATGGCGGGAGCAAAAGGTTCAACGCAATCTAAAGCGTTTTCGAGCGAAGTGGATACCGGTTCGCGTCAAGAAAACGCGTCAAAACCAAGAATCCAGATGACCATCCCGGGCCGGGCCGGTGATTGTGCGGCGCGACCGGTCGTCATTCCCGGTTGAAACCGCAGGTGCCGCGCCTTAAGCAGGGTGCGGTCGTCTTTTGCCGCTCGATACGGGAAGAGCCATCGTGATTTCAGCATTGCGCATTTTGCAGGTCGCCGCCGCAACTGCGGTTCTGACATTCAGCTTACAAGCGCAAGCGGCCACAGACATCGCGTGGTGGCACGCCATGTCCGGCGAGCTCGGCAAGCAGCTCGAGAAGCTCGCCTCGGATTTCAACGCCTCGCAGTCCGACTACCGGGTCGTGCCGACTTACAAGGGCAATTACACCGAGACGGTCACGGCCGCGATCTTCGCCTTCCGCTCACGCAGCCAGCCGGCGATTGTCCAGGTCAATGAGGTCGCGACCGCGACGATGACCGCCGCCAAGGGCGCGATCTATCCGGTCTACAGCATGATGCATGACATGGGCGAGCCGTTCTCGCTCAACGACTATCTTCCGGCGGTCTCCGGCTATTACACCGACGCGTCAGGCAATCTGTTGTCGTTCCCGTTCAACTCGTCGACGCCGATCCTCTATTACAACAAGAGCATGTTCCGCGCCGCCGGCCTCGATCCCGAGGTGCCGCCGAAGACGTGGCCCGAACTCGGCGCCCTTGCAAAACGCCTGCGTGACTACGGCGCTGTCTGCGGCTTCACCACGTCATGGCCGTCCTGGATTCATGTCGAGAATTTTTCGGCGTTCCACAATCTGCCGCTGGCCACGCGCGCCAATGGCTTTGGTGGCCTCGATGCGGAATTGACCATCAACAACCCTGTGGTCGTCAAGCACATCGCCCAGCTCGCCGAATGGCAAAAGACGAAACTGTTCGACTATGGCGGCCGCGGGCAGTCGGCCGAGCCGCGCTTCCAGAACGGTGAATGCGGCATCTTCATCGGCTCCTCGGCGACGCGCGCCGACATCAAAGCCAATTCAAAGTTCGACATCGGCTATGGCATGATGCCGTACTGGCCAGACGTAGCGGGCGCGCCGCAGAATTCCATCATCGGCGGCGCCACGCTCTGGGTGCTGCGCGACCGGCCGCGCGCGGAATACAAGGGCGTGGCGCGGTTCTTCGCTTATCTGTCGCAGCCCGGCGTGCAGGCCGCCTGGCACCAGAACACTGGATATCTGCCTGTGACCCGCGCCGCCTTCGAGCTGACGCGCGCGCTGGGCTTTTACGAGCGCAATCCGGGCTCGGCGATCTCGTTCGAGGAGATCACGCTGCATCAACCGACCGAGAATTCGAAGGGCATCCGCCTCGGCTCCTTCAACCTGATCCGTAGCACGATCGAGGAAGAGCTGGAGCAGGCTTTCGCGGGCCAGAAGAGCGCGCAGGCCGCACTCGATTCCGCGGTTGAACGCGGCAACAAATTGCTGCGCCAGTTCGAGCGCGCCAGCCCGGAGCGGTAGACGGCTCCGGCCGGCTATCCCCTCTGTTGGATCAATTGCGCCGCGCGGCCCAGCACGCCAACCACGCGGTTCAGTCCGTACGCTTCGCTATCCTTGTCCCCCTCGGTCGCTCGCGCCAGGTCTGCGAATGCCGAGCGGCATTGCGCGATGGCGGAGAGCGCCTGGGCCTTGTTGCTTGGGGCCTGCAGCCCCTTGTTGCTCGCGGTCCGCAGTTGCGATGCAGTGGTCTGCAATGCGGCCTGCATTCCGGGCGGCGCCGAGATCATCAGGTAGCTGCTCATCTCATCCATCGCGCCGGCGATGCAGTCGTAGAGGACCTTGCCGCTGTAAATGCGGCACGCCTTGAGGTCCATGTCGCCGCGTCCGGCGGCGCGTTCCGCGAGGTGTCCCCAGAAGTCGCCGCCTCGCGTCGGGTTGGTGCCGAGCGGAACGGCCAGCAGCACCAGCAGCGCCATGGTGATCCGCATGCCCGCGACCACCGTGCCGCCATGAAGGCTTGACGCTCTGGCGAGGCCTGATCTCAGTTCGTTGTCGACAGAGGTCAAAACTGTTCCCTCCTGTGTCTCTCGGCTTAAATCAGCCGGGCCGGCGGTGCCAGCATGCAGCCATGGCCTCAAGCGCCTATCACACTGCCGTCGGCGTCCCGCAAAGTGCCCAGCGTGAAGAGCACGGCCGCCGAAGGCGGCCTATGCCTCCCCCGCAAGCAAGCGGGAGAGGGGTGCATCGAGCCAGCTCACTGCTTTTCGCGCCATCTCCCGTTTGCGGCATTGCCAGGCCCCGTCAAAAAACCAAAGCATTCTCGTGACATACCAAACAGGCGCGCCTTGAACTTGCCACGAAGCTGCCCCTGAGTTCAGATGGCTGCTAACGATTTGCGCTGTGGCAGCGGGGAGAGCTTGAAATGACGGATTTTCGTCGCCTGACCGGGGCGTTTGTGGCTGCGATCGGCCTGATCCTATCCGCGCCGCAGGCCTTCGCCCAGCAGCCCGACCGCGGCGACGAGCCCGGCTTGATTGCCGACGACGCCTATGAGCTCGATCCGGAATGGCAGAAGCAGGTCGTCTACTACCGCACGACCGAAGCGCCCGGCACCGTCATCATCTCGACCTCCGAGCGTCATCTCTATCTGGTGCAGCCCGGCGGGCGCGCGATCCGCTACGGCATCGGCGTCGGCCGCGACGGCTTCCAGTGGCAGGGACTGGTGCAGATCACCAACAAGAAGGAATGGCCGGACTGGACGCCGCCGCCGGAGATGATCCAACGCCAGCCCTATCTGCCGCGTTTCATGGCCGGTGGCCCCGGCAATCCGCTCGGCGCCCGCGCCATGTATCTGGGCACGACGGTCTACCGCATCCACGGCACCAACCGCCCCGATACGATCGGCACCAAAGTGTCCTCGGGCTGCTTCCGGCTCGTCAACCACGACGTGGCCGATCTCTATGATCGCGTCCCTGTCGGCACCAAGGTCGTGATCCGGCAGAAGCCTGAACTGTAAGCCCGTCGTTCGAGCACGATCGCTCCGGATCGTGCTTCCCGCCCTCGTCCCAATTCCTTTTCCCGATTTTTTCGAGAGAGTAACATGATGCGCACATTTCGAGGCGGCCTGCTGATCGGGCTCGCGGTCGCCGTGCTGGTCGGCGCCTTGGCCGTCACCTACGAATTCTACGACACCCGCACGCTGAAGCGCACAGTGCGTCGCGGCGAAGTGCTGTGTGGCGTCAACAAGGGCCTGCCGGGCTTCTCGATCCCCGACGACAAGGGCAACTGGACCGGCTTCGACGTCGACTTCTGCCGCGCGGTGGCGTCGGCGATCTTCGACGATCCGAGCAAGGCCAAGTTCGTGCCGCTCGATGCCAGCGAGCGCTTCAAGGAATTGCAGAGCCGCAAGGTCGACATCCTCTCGCGCAACTCCACCTGGAGCATGTCGCGCGAGCTTGAATACGATCTCTATTTCCCGGCGGTGGCCTATTACGACGGCGAAGGCTTCATGGTGCCGCGCTCCCGCAACAAGGAGACCTCGCTCGATCTCGCCGACAGCAAGGTTTGCGTGCAATCAGGCACCACCACGCTGCTCAACCTCGCCGACTACTTCAAAGCCAACAACATGAAGTATGAGCTGGTGAAGTTCGACAAGCTGGAAGACGTGGTGAAGGCCTACGACACCGGCAAGTGCGACACGCTCACCGCCGACGTCTCGCAGCTCTATGCGCTGCGGCTCAATCTCGGCAAGCCTGCCGACCACATGATCCTGCCGGACATGATCTCCAAGGAACCGCTCGCGCCCGTCGTTCGCCAGCGCGACGACGACTGGATGATGATCGTGAAGTGGACGCTCTACGCAATGATCAACGCCGAAGAGCTCGGCGTCACCTCGCAGAATATCGACGAAGCCCTGAAGTCGAAGAAGCCTGAAGTGATGCGGCTGGTCGGCACCGAAGGCAATTACGGCGAGCAGCTCGGCCTCACCAAGGACTGGGCCGTGCGCGTCATCCGTCACGTCGGCAATTACGGCGAAATGTACGAGCGCAATATCGGCGAGAAGTCACAGCTCAAGATCCCGCGGGGGATGAACCAGCTGTGGAACGCCGGTGGCGTGCAGTATGCGCCGCCGATGAGGTAGCAAGGTCTAACCGTCGTCATTGCGCGGACGGTGTCGCCAAAGCGTAAGCTGCGTTCCCTCCCCCCTTGCGAGGGAGGGAGCGCAGTGTGCCTCATCGCACGAGTAGCGCCTCAATACCCTCGCGCGCGCGCCAGCTGCTCGGTGTGATAGTTCGCATCGCCGAACAACTCCTCGCAGACCCGTGCGCGCTTCATGAAGAAGCCGATGTCGAACTGGTCGGTCATGCCCATGCCGCCATGCATCTGCACGCCTTCCTGCACCGCGCGGGTCGCGGTGGTGCCGGCACGGGCCTTGGCCACGGCGACTGATGACGCGGCCTTGGTGACGTCGGCATCCAGCGCCTGCAGCGCCTTCATGGTGGCAGCGCGGGTGATCTCGATGTCGACATAGAGCTCGGCAGCGCGATGCTGCAGCGCCTGGAATTCGCCGATCAGCTTGCCGAACTGTTTTCTGTTCTTGAGATACTCGACCGTGCGGTTGAACACTTCCTCGCTCAAGCCCACCATTTCCGCGGCGACGGCGCCGCGGCCGATATCGAGCACGCCGTCGAGCAGGGCCGCGCCCTGATCGACCTCGCCGAGCACGCTGTCGGCGTCGACCTCGACATTGGCAAGCTCGATCCGCGCGGCATTGTGCGCGTCAACCATGATGGTGCGTTCGATTGACACGCCCTTGGCCTTGGGATTGACCAGGAACAGCGTCAGGCCATCGCGCTCGCCGGCAGAACCAGCAGTGCGCGCGGCGACGATGAAGAGATCGGCGACATGGCCGTCAACAACCAGCGCCTTGGCGCCTGACAGTTTGAAGCCGTTACCGGCGCGCACTGCCTGAAGGTTGGTCTGGAGCGGGCGATGTTTCGCGCCCTCGTCGATCGCGAGCGTCGCGAGCAGCGAGCCGTTGGAAATCTTCGGCAGGTACTCGGATTTTTGCGCGGCATTGCCGCCGCGGTTCAGCGTCGAGGCCGCAACCACGGAGGTGGCGAGAAAAGGCGACGGCATCAAGGTGCGGCCGATCTCCTCCATCACGACACCGGCTTCCATGAAGCCGAGACCGCTGCCGCCGAACTCTTCCGGCACCAAAAGGCCGGCAAAGCCCATCTCGGCGAAGGAATGCCACAGCTCCTTGGAGAAGCCGGTGGGGTCCTTGCTATCGCGCAAGCCGCGCAGGTGCGACACCGGCGCCTTGTCGCTGATCAGACCGCGCGCGCTGTCGCGGAGCATTGATTGTTCTTCGGTGAGGACGAGGGCCATGTGCGTGTTTCCGATTCGCAAATCTATTTTGGTTCGTCATTCCGGGATGGCCCGAAGGGCCAGGCCCGGAATCCATAACCACGATCGGGAGTATGGATTCCGGGCTCGCGCGTTGCGCGCCCCGGAATGACGGATGGTGAGTGCGTGGCTTACGCCCCCGGCAGATCCAGGATGCGCTTGGCGACGATGCCGAGCATCACTTCGCTGGTGCCGCCCTCGATCGAGTTGGCCTTGGTGCGCAGCCAGGCGCGGGGGCGGGCGCCCTGCCGCGAACGCTCGCTCTCCCATTCCAGCGCATCGACACCGCCGGCCGACATCAGGATCTCGTAGCGACGCTTGTTGAGCTCGGTGCCGTAATATTTCATCGCCGACGAGAACGCCGGATGCGACTGACCGGCTTTGGCGAGATCGACCGCACGTTCGGCGCAGGCCGCGAGCGCGGCTTCGTCGACGTCGAAGGTCGCGATCTGGCCGCGCAGCATGGAATCATCGAGCCGCCCCAGCGCATCCGAACCGACCGAGTCGGCCGCGATCTGGCCGAGCGGACGGCCGACGCCGCGCTCGCCCATGCCCGAGATCATCGCCCGCTCGTGCTGCAGCAGATATTTTGCAACGTCCCAGCCGCGATTCACGGTGCCGACGACATGCGATTTCGGCACGCGGACACCGTCGAAGAAGGTTTCGCAGAACGGCGAATAGCCCGATATCAGCAGGATCGGCTTGGTCGTCACGCCCTTCGAGGTCATGTCGAACAGGATGAAGCTGATGCCGTCATGCTTCTTCGCGCTCGCATCGGTGCGGACGAGGCAGAAAATCCAGTCGGCATAGTTGGCGTAGGAGGTCCAGATCTTCGATCCCGTGATGACGAAATCATCGCCGTCGCTTTCGGCGCGGGTCTGAAGCGACGCGAGGTCGGAGCCGGCGTTCGGCTCGGAATAACCCTGGCACCAGCGGATCAGGCCTTCGGCGATCTTCGGCAGATGCTCTTTCTTCTGCGCCTCGTTGCCGTATTTCAGCAGCGCCGGTCCGAGCATCCAGATGCCGAAGCTCGACAGCGGCGGACGCGCGCCGATTCTTCCTATCTCGGAACGGAGCACCTTGTGCTCGGCCGCGCTGAGACCACCGCCGCCATACTCCTTCGGCCAGTCCGGCACGGTCCAGCCCTTGTCGCGCATGCGCTCGAACCAGATGCGCTGCGGCTCGGACGAGAATTTCGCGTTACGTCCGCCCCAGAACACGTCGCCATCCGACGCTGCGGGCTTGCGCATCTCCGCCGGGCAATTCGCTTCCAGCCAGGCACGCGTCTTGCTGCGGAATTGTTCGAGATCGGCGGTCTCAGATTCGCTGGTTTTGGAGTCAGTCATTGGTCGTTTCCATCAATCAAAATTGTTGGACGCGACTCTGCGGCATTGCACTGCGGAATTCAACCACTTCCGTTGAGCACATCAGCTATAGTCGTGACCGCAATGGTACTTGAAAACAAAGAGGAAACGCGAATGCGCTTGAAACTTCTTTCGCCTGGCGAAATGAACGAGAGCCAGCGGCAGACCTATGACGAGTCCATTGCCGGCAAACGCGGCAAGCCACCGGCGCCGATGATGGCCTGGCTCAACAGCCCCGACATGGCTCGCCACGCGACACGCCTCGGCGAAGTCCTGCGCTACGACACGATCTTTCCCGCAAAACTCTCGGAGATCGCAATCCTGGTGACGGCGCGGCACTGGACCGCGCATTATGAATGGTATGCGCATAAGCGCTTGGCACTCGCCGGCGGCATGAAGCCCGAGATCATCGACGCCATCCGCGATCGCCGCTCGCCCGAGTTCGACGATCCCAAGGGCAAGATGATCTACGATCTCGCGAAGTCGCTGCATGAGGGACACGGCGTCGAGAAGGGCCTCTATGATGAGGCCGTGAAGCTGCTCAGCGAGCGCGGTGTCGTCGAGGTGATCGGTCTCTGCGGCTATTACACGATGGTGTCGATGACGTTGAACACGTTTGCGTTCGAGTTGCCCGAGGGCGAGACGCCGGAGCTGTCATAGTTTCGTATCCCAATGCGCAATTGCGCATTAGGAAACGCTGGGTTTCGGGATAGGCCAGTAGAACTGTCCAGGAGCCGGCCCTATGTGAAGTTGATCAACGGAGCAGCCACATGTCGCAATCATCACCCGTCGCCGCCGGCACGCGGATCGGCCACGTCCACCTCAAGGTCGCCGATCTCGATCGTGCGCTCGGCTTCTATTGCGGCGTGCTCGGCTTCGAGCTGATGCAGCGCATGGGCTCAGGCGCAGCCTTCATCTCTGCCGGCGGCTATCATCACCACATCGGGCTCAACACCTGGGAAAGCAAGGGCGGCTCACCGCCGCCGCCCGGCACGACCGGACTGTTTCATACCGCGATTCTCTATCCGACACGGCCCGCACTGGCGGATGCGCTGCATCGCGTGCTCTCGGCCGGCATTGGGCTGGACGGCGCCAGCGACCACGGCGTGTCTGAGGCGCTGTATTTGCGCGATCCCGATGAGAATGGCGTGGAGTTGTATTGGGACAAGCCGCGGGAGCAATGGCCGTTCGGGGCGGATGGGAAGCTCTCGATGTTTACGAAGCGGTTGGATGTTGAGGGGCTCTTGCGACAACGCGAGGCATAGTCTCGTAGGGTGGGCAAAGCGAAGCGTGCCCACCAACTCTCGCGACGGAGATAGGTGGTGGGCTCGGCGCTACGCGCCTTTGCCTACCCTACGAGAGCTTCGCTTTTGGCTTTCCCCGCACCATGATCAGTGCCGCCGCCACCACCTCCAGCGCAATGCACAGATAGAACGGCGTCGCGTAGCCGCCAGACCAATCGCGCAAGAAGCCGACGACGCCGGGGCCGAACGCGTAGGTCACCTGGTTGATCGCGGTGTTCAGGCTGATCAGCACGCCGAACGAGGCGGAATCGAATTCCTGCTGCACGATCAGCGACGGCAGCGTGATGAGATTGCCGACGGAGAAGCCGAACACCGCGCAGGCTGTGATCAGCACATAATCATTGTGCACGACGATGACGACGCACAGCGCTGCCGCCTGGCTCAGGAACGATAGCGCCGAGGCCAGCCGCTGGTTGAGGCGATCGATCACCATCGAGAACAGGACGCGGCCGATCACCGCCATCGCCGTGAGCACCGCGACTGCGATGGCGGCACGCTCGCGCCCGATCACGGGATCGAGGAACGAGATCAAGTGCACGATGAAGCCGACTTGTGCGAACAGCACCAGCGCGAAGGCAATGGTGACGGTGAGGAAGCCGACATCGCGCAGCGCGCCTCTTCGGATTTCAATCGAGGATTGCGGCTTTGCTTTCGCCGCGCCGTTCCAACCGTGAAGGTCGGGCGGGCGGCCGACGACGATCAAAATCACCGGCAGGAGCAGCACCAGCATGGCGCCTGATGTGGCGAACATCGCGCCGGCAAAACCGATATGGCTGATCATCATCACCAGCAGCGGCACGCCGACGATGCCGCCAAAGCTCGCGCCGTTGAGCGCAAGGCTGATCGCCATGCCGCGCTTCTGGTCGAACCAGAGACTGATCGTGTTGGTGATCATGGCGAGACTGGTGCCGGCCCAGCCAAAGGCGAGCACGGCATCCGCGAGATAAAGCTGCCAGGGCTCGCGCACCGCGCCGATCGCAACCGAAGCGGCCGCCATCGCCAGTGTTCCCACGATCAGGCAGATGCGCGGGCCATATTTTCGGACGGCCTCGCCGACGAAAACGACCAGCAGCGCGCCGAACAGATAGAAGAACGTGGTGCCCGAGGAGATCAGCGACGCCGGCCAGCCGCGCGCGCGCTGGAGCTCGGCGACATAGACGCTCTGGCCGTAGAAGCCGAGGCCCCAGCCGAAAGTCGCGAGCAGGAAGCAGACGGCGACGATGCGCCAGCCTTCGTAGCGGAGGGAGGATTCGTCTGGTGGCGTGGTAGTGCGGGGATTGTCCAGCATTTGCGCTTGTCCTTTGTTTCCCCCGTGAGCGCTTGCCTCACGCTCGCCTGTTCATGACGAGCATCATGTAACAATCCAACTCCCGAAATTCACTTCGACCGGGATCGAAGTATCAACGTTGCTGACAGCCTCCTGCCAGTCAAATCGCGTCCGGGAACTCGCCCATGGCAGCCTCGAGTCGCGCCTTGCGGCGGCGAGCCCACGACGCCATCGAGAGCGCGACGAGGCCGATGGCGACAGGCGGGAACACCACCATGTTCACCGCGGACCAGCCGTAATTGGCGAGCAGCTGGCCCGATGAGAACGAGCCGATCGCCATCATGCCGAACACCAGGAAATCGTTGAAGGCCTGCACCTTGTTGCGCTCCTGGGCGCGGTGTGTCTCCAGCACCAGCGCGGAGGCGCCGATGAAGGAGAAATTCCAGCCGATGCCGAGCACGATCAGCGTGGCCCAGAAGTGCATCGCGGTGATGCCGGAGAGGCCGATGGTGGCGGCACCGGCTTCCAGCAACAGGCCGGCGGCAACGATCTTCGGTGCGCCGAACCGGGCTATCAGCGCGCCGGTGAAGAAGCTCGGGCCGTACATGGCAACGATGTGCCATTGAATGCCGAAATTGGAATCAGACAGACTGAGGCCACACATCTTCATGGCGAGCGGCGCCGAGGTCATCACCAGGTTCATCATGGGATAGGAGATGACACCGCACAGTGCCGCCGCGATGAAGCGTGGCTGGGTCACGATTGTCAGCAGCGGCCGACCGCCATGGAGATCAGCCGGCGCGGGCTTCGGCATATCGACGCCGGCGACAATGCCCATAGCAATCAACGCGACTGCCGCCTGCACCAGGAAGCTGAAGGCGAACAGATAAGGCGACCAGATATCCATGGTCCATTGCACGAGCTGCGGACCGAGCACGCCGGCGAACACACCGCCCGCCATCACCCACGACACGGCTTTGGGCCGGTAAGCCGTGCTGGCGCCGTCGGCGGCTGCGAAGCGATAGGATTGTGCGACGGAGCCATAGAGACCGCCGAGGAAGGTCGCGACGCAAAACAGCGCGAACGACGCATGCAGGATCGCGAACGAGCCGAGCAGGCCGGTGAGCGCGCCGAGGCCGGTGCCAATGACGAAAGCCCAGCGGCGGCCGAAGCGGCGCGAGATCGCGCCCGTGGGCAGCGTGCCGGCCGCGAGCCCGACGACGTACATCGACAGCGGCACGGTCGCGAGCGACATATCGGGTGCAAGCGTGGCGCCGACGATCGAGCCGGTGGCAAAGATCACCGCCGAATTGGCGCCCGTCAGCGCCTGCGCAGCGGCAAGACGCACCACATTGGCACGCACGCGGGCGTCGTCGGCGATCTCACTGGCTGCAGTCACGTCAATCATCGGTATTTCCGCCCAAAACGGCTTGGTGATTCCAGGCACTATGGAGGCGCGCGGGATGGCGGGCAACCGGCGCAAACGGGCGCAGGCCATGCCTCTGACGCAATCGGACCGATGATAGCGCCCCGCGCGCTTGACGGCTTGCGCGCGATCAAATCCTATCCCGCAGCAGCTTCAGGGAGTTTCGTTCATGTCCGTCGACGACAGGCCCACGCTCAGCGCCCCTGATGATGATCCCTGGCTCTGGCTGGAGGAGGTCGAAGGCGCCCGCGCGCTCGAATTCGTCGAGCGGCAGAACCTGATGACGCTGGACAAATTTGGCGGCGCGGCGTTCGAGCGCGACCGCGATCTGCTCGCGGCGATCTATGACCGATCCGACAACATCCCCTATGTCAGCCGCAGCGACGGCCTGCTCTACAACATCTGGAAAGATGCGGAACATCCGCGGGGCCTGTGGCGGCGCACAACACTCGAGGAGTTTCGGAAGGCCGCGCCAAACTGGGAGACCATCCTCGACGTCGACCAGCTAGCCGCCAGCGAGGGCGAGGACTGGCTGCTGCACTGGACCGCGTCGCGATCAGGCTACACGCGCGTCATGCTGAGCCTGTCGCGCGGCGGCAGCGACGCTGTGGTGCTGCGCGAATACGACGGAGAGGCGAAGAGCTTCGTGAGCGACGGCTTTGTCCTGCCGGAAGCCAAGGGCAGTGTCGACTGGCTCGATCCGGACACGCTCGTGCTCTCCAGCGCCTATGGCGAGGACATGGCGACGACATCAGGCTACGCCAATGCGATCCGCCTGTGGCGGCGCGGGCAGCCAATCGAGCAGGCGGACGTGATCTTCGAGGTCAGCGACGACTGCATGCGGGTTTATGCTGGAGTCGAAGACACCGGCGCGGAGACGCGTACCTGGATCATCGCTCAGGTCGACTTCTTCAATACTGCTATCTGGCTACGTGACGCGGCCGGCAAGCTCACCAGGCTCGATCTCCCTAGCGGCGTATGGATGCAGTCGCATCGCGACTGGTTCGCGATCAAGCTGCGCGAGGATTGGACCGTTGCGGGACGAACCTACGCCGCAGACAGCGTGCTCGGCATCTCGCTCTCGGCATTTCTCGCCGGCGATCGCAACTTCGCGATCCTGTTCGAGCCGGGCGCACGCCGCGCGCTGCAGGGATTTTCCTGGGCTGATGGCAAGCTGCTGCTGTCCATTCTCGACGAATTGCAGCCGGTGTTCGAGATCTGTACACCCTCGGCCTCCGGCTGGAGCCGCGAGATGCTGCGCGGCCTTCCCGGGATCGGCGTCGTCGATGTCTGGCGCTTTGATCATCATGAATCCGAGAGCAATGGCGACCTGCTCGCCAATGTGCAGGACCCGCTGACGCCACCGTCGCTGCTGCTGATGGAGCGCGGCGTCGAAAGCCCTGTTGTCCTGAAACAGGCGCCGAAGACGTTCAACGCCGACGGCCTCGTGGTGACACAGCACGAGGCGATCTCCGTCGACGGCGAGCGCATTCCCTATGTTCAGACCGGCCCGGCAGGCGAGACTGGTGACGCACCGGTCTACATGACGGCCTATGGCGGCTTCGGCGTCACGATCCGCCCGCTCTATAATTCGTCGCTGGGAAAGCTCTGGATGGAGCGCGGCGGCACCACCGTGCATGCAAACCTGCGTGGCGGCGGCGAGTTCGGCACGCGCTGGCACGATGCGGGACGATACGCCGGCAAAAAGCTCTCGCATGACGACTTCGCGGCCGTTGCCGCCGATCTCGTCCGTCGCGGCGTCACGACGCCGAAACGCATCGCAGCGCAAGGCGGATCGAACGGCGGCATCCTCATCACCAACATGCTGGTGCGCTACCCCGAGCGTTTCGGCGCATTGTTCTGCACCATCCCGCTGATCGACATGCGCCGCTACACGAAGCTGCTCGCGGGGGCGAGCTGGATCGCGGAATATGGCGACCCCGACAAATCAGACGAATGGGAGTGGCTGAAGACCTATTCGGCCTATCACAACGCAAGGCCCGGCCAGCCTTATCCGCCGATCCTGATCGCGACGACGCGACGCGACGACCGCGTTCATCCCGGCCACGCGCGCAAGATGGCGGCCAAGCTTCAGGCGATGGGCTATGAGGCCTGGTTCTACGAGCCTGAAGCCGGCGGTCATGGCTACGGCAAGGACAACAAGGAGCGCGCCGGCTTCCAGGTGCTCGGCTTCCAGTTCCTGAAGGAGAAGATCGGGTGGCGAGACGGCGAGGCCTGACGGCCTCGCTCACCCGCGTGCAAACACCAGCGTCAGATTGTTCGCGGGCATGTCGATGGTGTCGATCAGGCGCAGGCCTGCACCACGCGCGAGTGCCTCGACGTCGGCGAGATCGCGCACGCCCCAATCGGGATTGCCTTCGCGCAGGGAGGTGTCGAACACGGCATTGCTCAGCGCGGTGTGCTTGCCGCCGCGCTTGAACGGGCCGTAGAGGAACAGCTCGCCGTCGCTCCGCAAATAGCGGCCGGCGCCGGCGAACAGACCTTCGGCCACGGCCCAGGGCGCGATGTGAATGACATTGGCGCAGAACACGGCCGCGAGATTGCTCGGTCCCTGCCCGCTCATCATCTCCGGGCACCAGTCGGGATCGGAGAGATCGATCCGCAACGGCGAGCGGACGTTGTTCAGGCCCGAATGCACGCGCCAGGCCTCGATGCTCTTCACATGGCGCTGGTTCAGGTCGCTCGGCCACCAGACGAGATCGGGCGTATGCCGGGCAAAATGAACCACGTGCTGGCCGGTTCCACTGCCGACCTCGACGACGTCGCCTGACCGCCCCGCGAGATGCTTTTCGAGCGCTGCCCAGAGCGGCTCGTGATTGCGATGGAAGGCCGGCGCATCAAGACGGCCATCGGATTCGACCCTCCCGCCGTCCCTGCCAAATTCAACGACATATTCAGCCAATTCACGTCCCCGGAAAAAGAGAAAGCAGACCAAAACGCAAGCAAGGGCAAAACGCCCCCAGACATTGCCGGTCAAAACCAGCCTGATGAACGATCTATCTCTTCAGTTGCAATGCGGCAGATATTAACGCCATTTTGCGGCCTGCATAGTCTTGATTGTCAGGGCATGCCCTTTGTGCTTTTGAACACTATCTTTTGCAGACATCTTAAGCCTCGGAACGTCGCCTTGACCGCCTTTCCTCGAAAGCCCGCCTTGCTCCTCGCGCTAGCCGTCCTCACGGGCCTCGCTGCGCACCCGGCGTGGGCGCAGTCCGCAATATCAGAGGGCCAGAAGCTCGCCTTCGACCGCGGCAAGGGCAATTGCCTGACCTGCCATGTCATCAAGGGCGGCGATCTGCCTGGCACGATCGGGCCCGAGCTCAGGGATCTCAAGGCAAAATACCCCGACCGTCACGAGCTGGTCGCGATCCTGTTCGACGAGACCAAACGCAACCCGCAGACCATGATGCCGCCGTTCGGCCGCAACCGGATCCTGACTGAACAAGAGATCAACGCGATCGTTGATTTCCTGCAGACGCTGTAACCAAAATTCAGATGAGCTTTTTGATGACCACACAGACCGGCCCTCACCCGACGCGACGCCTGATCCTTCAGGGCGCTGTCTCGGTCGCGCTGATCGGCCTTGGCAATCTGCCATTCGCACCCGCGCGCGCGGCCGCCAACGACAAATATCCGGAAGAGGCGTTCAAGCTGAAGAACGAGGCCGACGCGCTCAGGGCGCTCTATGGCAAGACCGCCGAGCCGTCCGACAAGATCAAGCTCGATGCGCCGGAGATCGCCGAGAATGGCGGCGTGGTGCCGATCTCGGTGACGACGACGCTCGACAAGGTCACCTCGATCTCGTTCTTCGTCGCCGAGAATCCGAACGCGCTGGCGGCGAGCTACAAGTTTCCCGACGGCACCATCCCAGCTGTTGCCAACCGCCTGAAGATGGCCAAGACCAGCAACGTGACCGCGATCGTGGAGGCCGACGGCAAGCTCTACAGCGCGACCAAGGAAGTGAAGGTCACCGTCGGCGGCTGCGGCGGCTGAGGCGCGATAAGGAGATCAAACATGGCATCCAGCATTCGCGTGCGCGCAACATCAAACGGCGACATCACCGAGGTGCAGACGCTGATCCAGCACCCCATGGATACCGGCCTCGTCAAGGACGCCAAGGGCGAGTTGATTCCTGCGCACTACATCCAGGAGCTGAAGTTCGCATGTAACGGCAAGGACGTCTTTGTCGCCAATTGGGGCACGGCGATCTCGAAGGACCCTTACGTCAAGTTCAGCTTCAAGGGCGCCAAGAAGGGCGACGACCTGAAGATCTCCTGGACCGACAACAAGGGCGGATCCGACGAGATCACCGCGAAGATCGCGTGATGAAGGCCCGCACCTCCCTCCTGCTTGGCTCGCTGAGTGCCGCGCTCGTCGCGTTTGCACTCACGTCTCCGCGCGCGGTCGCGGCCGACAAGGTCGATCCCGTCGCTGACGCCAAGGCGTTCCAGAACTTCTTCTTTCAGAAGTTTCCTGATGTAAAGCACGAGGATTTCGTCAACGGTCCTTATTCCCTGAACGAGGACATGAAGCGGCAGTGGCAGGAGAAGGAAGAATTCCCGCCCTACGAATTTGCGCTCGACGCAGGCAAGGAGATGTTTTCGACGCCGTTCAAGAACGGCAAGACCTATGCCGACTGCTTCCCGAACGGCGGCATCGGCATTCGCCAGAACTATCCTTATTTCGACACCAAAGAGGGCAAGGTCGTCACGCTGGAGCTCGCGCTCAACCGCTGCCGTGAGGCCAACGGCGAACAGCCCTACTCCTACGTCAAGGACGAGATGGCTTCGCTCACGGCGTACATGGCGTTCACCTCGCGCGGCAAGCCGATGGACATCGGGATTCCCGACGATCCGCGCGCGCTCGAAGCGTTCGAGAACGGCAAGCGCTATTTCTACACGCGGCGCGGCCAGCTGAATTTCTCCTGCGCGAGTTGCCATGTGCAGAGCCCGGGCGAACGCATCCGCGCCGAGATTCTGGCGCCGGCGCTCGGCATTCTGAATGCGATGCCGATCTATCGCTCCGAATGGAGCGGCATGGGCACGATCAGCCGCCGCTTCATCACCTGCAACAGCCAGACCCGCGCGGTTCCGCTGGAGCCGCAGGCGGATGAATATCGCGACGTCGAATACTTCCTCTCCTACGTCGCCAACGGCCTTCCGATTTCTGGACCCGGAGCGCGGCCATGAAGCGGTCACTTACCCTGGCCATGTTGCTTCTCTCGAGCTACGTGCCATCCGCGCGCGCGTCGAATGAAGCAGACTACAAGGCGGCCTATGCTGCCGCGGAGGCAGCATCCAAGGAGGCAGCCGGCATGCGCAACCAATGGACCACGACCGTCTCGACGCTGGCGGCCGCCAAAAAAGCGGGTGATGGCGGCGATTTCGACGGCGCTGTGGCTGCGGCGAAAGAAGCCGAGGCGCTGGCGAAAGCTTCAGTCTTCCAGGCCACGTCCGAAAAAGAAGCCTGGAAGGCGATGGAAATCCGCTAAACTAATATCCCAGCGAAACTGCCGAGAATCGGCGCGGAGTAATGTGTGATGGCGATCCGCCGCCGCGATTTCCTGAAAAGCTCAGCAATTGGTGCCGCCTCCCTTGTGCTGCCGCGGCTTGCGCGTGGCACTGAGGCCACCAGCATCTACGACATCGAGCGCTTCGGCAACGCGCGGATCCTGCACACCACCGACACGCATGCGCAGCTCAATCCGGTCTATTTCCGCGAGCCCAGCGTCAATATCGGCATCGGCGAGATGGCGGGACGGCCGCCGCATCTGGTCGGGCACGCCTTCCTCGAGCGCTTCGGCATCCGCCCCGACAGCGCGGATGCCTATGCTTTCACCTCTGTCGAGTTCGAGAAGTCCGCAGGACGCTTCGGCAAGCTTGGCGGCTTCGCTCATTTGAAGACATTGATCGACCGCCTGCGCAGTGATGTCGGCGAGAAGCATGCGATGCTGGTCGACGGCGGCGACCTCTGGCAGGGCACGGGCCTCGCCAACATCATGCAGGGTCGCGACATGGTCGAGGTCGCCAATCTGCTTGGCATCGAGGCGATGACCGGGCATTGGGAATTCACCTATGGCGAGCAGGTGCTGCGCGACAATCTCCAGCACTTCAAGGGCGAGTTTCTGGCGCAGAATGTCTTCCTGACCGAGGAAGCCGCATTCAATGACGCAGCCGCCTTCGACAAGGCCACGGGGCGCGTGTTCAAGCCGTCCGTTATCAAGGAGCTTGGCGGCTATCGCGTCGCGATTATCGGCCAGGCCTTTCCTTACGTGCCGATCGCACACCCCAAGCGATTCACGCCGGACTGGACCTTTGGCATCCGCGAGGAAGAGCTGCAGAAGCATGTCGATGACTTGCGCGGCAACGACAAGGTCGATGCGGTGATCCTGCTGTCGCACAACGGCATGGATGTCGACCTCAAGCTTGCAAGCCGCGTCACCGGTATCGACGTCATCCTCGGCGGCCACACCCACGACGCCGTGCCGCAGCCGATTGCGATCAAGAATCCGAGCGGCACCACACTCGTCACCAACGCCGGATCAAACGGCAAATTTCTTGGCGTGCTCGATCTCGCGCTCGACAAGGGGAAGGTCAGCGACGTCAGATATCATCTGCTGCCTGTCTATTCCGAGTTGCTGAAGCCTGATCCCGCCATGGCCGAGCTGATCGGAAAGCTGCGCGCACCACACGTGACCGACTGGTCGGAGAAGATCGCAACGCCGGACCGGCTGCTGTACCGCCGCAACAACTTTGCCGGTCCCGTCGACGAGCTGATCTGCACCGCGCTGCGCACCGAGCTTGACGCCCAGATCGCGCTCTCGCCCGGCTTCCGCTGGGGCGTCACCGCGCTCTCCGGCCAACCCATCACCATGGAGGATGTGCTCGCTGAAACGGCGATCACCTATCCGGAGACTTATGTGCAGGAGATGACGGGCGCAGAGATCAAGGACGTGCTGGAAGACGTCTGCGACAATCTCTTCAACGCCGATCCCTATTATCAGCAGGGCGGCGACATGGTCCGCACCGGCGGGCTCTTCTATACCTGCAGCCCGACCAACGCGATCGGCAGCCGCATCTCCGAGCTGAAGCTCGACAATGGCAAGGCGCTCAGTGCCACCAGGCACTACAAGGTCGCGGGCTGGGCCTCGGTCAACGGCCAGCAGGGCGCGCCGGTGTGGGACGTGCTGGCCAAATATCTGCGCTCCGGCCGGATGTTTCAGGAGCGGCTCGGCGCCGGCGTCACGCTGAAGGGCGTCGAGGGCAATCCGGGCATTGAGGGATAGGGACGGTGGCTCGAGGGGTGTTGCCGTCATTCCGGGGCGGCTCGCAGAGCCGAACCTCAGGTGCGCAATTGCGCAGCGTGGAATCTCGAGATTCCGGGTTCGATGCTTCGCATCGCCCCGGAATGACAGACGGGGGGGGCAATAAGAATTTTCTAAATTTTCTTGTTTTGGCAGTGATTTACTTCTCTTCCCGTCCCCCGGCGTAGTAGAATCCTCGAAATCAGCTCACGCCGGGTCCTGCCATGATCTTCCGCCAGCTCTTCGACAGCGTTTCGGGCACCTACAGCTATGTCCTCGCCAGCCGTGCCGGCGGCGAGGCGCTGATCCTGGATCCCGTGCTGGAGAAGGTCGATCGCTATTGCCAGCTGCTGCGCGAGCTCGACCTCAAGCTGGTCAAGGCGGTCGACACCCATCTGCACGCCGACCACGTCACCGGGCTCGGCGAGTTGCGCGATCGCACCCATTGCATGACCGTGATGGGCGACCAGACCAAGGCCGACGTGGTGGCGATGCGGGTCGCCGACGGTGACAAGGTGACGATCGAAGGCCTGTCGCTCGAGGTGATGTACACGCCGGGCCATACCGACGATTCCTATTCCTACCTGATGGGCGACCGCGTCTTCACCGGCGACACGCTGCTGATCCGCGGCACCGGCCGCACCGATTTCCAGAACGGTTCGTCGCGCGCGCAATATGAGTCGATCTTCAACCGCCTGCTCAAGCTGCCTGATGAGACGATGGTCTTCCCGGCGCATGACTACAAGGGCGACACCGTCTCCACCATCGGCGAGGAGAAGCGCTACAATCCGCGGCTCCAGGTGCGCTCGGTCGACGAATATATCGAGTTGATGTCGAACCTGAAGCTGCCCAATCCAAAGATGATGGATGTGGCGGTGCCGGCCAACATGCGGGTCGGCCTGCATCAGGAAGAGCTGGAGAAAGAAGGCCGAGCGCTCAGCGCCATCGAGGCGATCCGGTCGCTGCACCGGCCCGACATCCTGCTTGTCGATTTGCGCGAGACCAATGAGCGGATGAAGCACGGCATGCTCGAAGGCGCGCTGCACACGCCCTATCCGAGCGTCGAGGAAAGCCTCAAGCCCGGCGGCATGCTGCGTGAGGTCGCTGCCGCGACGGGGCGCCGCGTCGTGTTCTTCTGCGCCTTCGGCGAGCGCTCGGCGATGGCCGTTGCCGCCGCCAAGGAGGCCGGGCTTTCCAACACGGCTCACATCGCCGGCGGCATCGATGCCTGGAAGAAGGCGGGCGGGCCCGTGGTGCACTGACGGCGTTGTCGCGGGCTCTTGAGATAGATCAGGAACCGCTTAGGTTTTGCGGTTAGAAGCGGATGACGCATCACGATCCGGGATCAGCCATGGCCAAGACCGCCAAGCCGAGCGAACCGCCGAAGACGAAGACCGCGGCTGACAAGGCCAAGAAGCCCGAGCCGCCACGCGACACCGACGACGATTACGAAGACGGCGACATCGCAACGCCGAAGCGCGATCGTTACGGGAATGATGACGAGCCGTTGTGAGGGGGCGCCGATCAAGCCCTCCGCCGTCGTCCTGGCGAAAGCCAGGACCCATAGCCACCGAATCCGATTTGGCGAAGACTCTGAGTGAACAGCTGCGCGCCGCAACCGGCCCTTGGGGTAATAGGTCCTGGCTTTCGCTAGGACGACGATGGGGAGGCATTCTCCGCACCCCTTAGCTCAGCTCCTTCACGTCCCCACCCGCACTACCTGCCATGCGCCTGTGTTCATGGACAAATAACCTGACAGCCCGATAGTTTGCGCCTCCCCTCGGACGCAAAACGGAACTGTAATGGTCGACGTTCTCGCCGCACCGCAACAAGCCAAGGCGGACAGTGCGCTGCGCACGCTGACCGGGATTTCGATCGCGCATTGGGTCAGCCATGTCCATCTGCTGGTCCTGCCGATGCTGTTCCCGTTCCTCAAAGGTCAGCTCGGCGTCGGCTATGTCGAGCTCGGCTTCGCGCTCACGGTGTCGGCCGTCGTCTCCGGGCTGACGCAGGCGCCGACCGGCTATCTCGTCGACCATTTCGGTGCGCGCAAGATCTTGCTCGCCGGACTGACGCTGGGCGGGCTCGCGCTGATCATCCTCGGCCTGCATCTGAGCTACGCCTCGCTGATCGCCTGTGCCGTACTGCTGGGCCTCGCCAACAGCGTCTATCATCCCGCCGATTACGCGATCCTCGCCGAGCACATGGACGAGGCGCGGATGGGCCGGGCGTTCTCGATCCACACCTTTGCCGGTTATTTTGGTGGTGCCGTTGCGCCGGCGATCGTCGCTGCGCTGATCACGGTGTCCGGCGGCGGCGGCGCGCTGCTTGCGTCGGGCGCGATCGGCGTGCTGGTGGCGCTGCTGCTGGTGATGATGAACATTCCCGATGCTGGCGCGCACAAGGCCAAGCCGGGCAACGCGGACATGCCGGAGCAGGCCGTCATCACGCCGGCGCTGATCACGCTGACCGCGTTGTTCATGCTGCTCAGCCTGTCGGTGGCTGGCATCAGCAATTTCGGCGTGGTGGCACTGATGAGCGGCTATGGCGCGACCTATTCCGCCGCCAATGTCGCGCTGACGGCATTCCTTGGCTCCAGCGCTGTGGGCGTGCTCGCCGGTGGTTTCCTCGCCGATCACACCGAGCGCCACGGCTATGTGGCCGCCGCCTGCTTTGCTGCGAATGCAGCGATCGTGCTGCTGATCGCGCTGGTAACACTGCCAGGCTGGGCCGTGACTGCCACGATGGCGACCGCGGGCTTCCTCTCAGGTGTAATCGCGCCGTCGCGGGACATGCTGGTGCGCAATGCCGCGCCTGCCGGCGCTGCGGGGCGCGCCTTCGGCATCGTCTCCACCGGCTTCAATCTCGGCGGCATCGTCTCACCGCTGCTGTTCGGCTGGATCATGGACCAGAGCGCGCCGCATTGGGTGTTCGGCGCCTCCGTGATCTTCATGGTCGCCACGGTGCTGCTGTCGCCGTTCACGGAGCGGAAGACGCAAGCCAAGGCTTAGTTACAAATTCAGTGTCGTCCTGGCCTAGCGCGCAATTGCGCACGGGGCCAGGACGACGGTTGTGGTTGGGGCGGCAGCGTCTACCTAACCCCATTCCCCTTATGTATGCGACACCGCGCCCTTCAACCCGGCCTCACGGGACGCCGTACCACGCGTCAGCCTCGCCTTTTCCGTGTTCGGCCAGAGCAGCAGCAGGCCGATGACGCCGGAGCCGACCATGATCACGGCGTTGATGGTGAAGCCGGTCATGTAGCCGTCGAGCATGGAGCCGGCGCGCTGGATCACCTTGCCCATGACGTAAGGCGCGATGATGCCCGAGAGCGTGTAGAGCGCACCGTAGATCGCGATGATGGCGCCGCGCTGCGAGGCCGGGGTGAATTCGCCGAGCATCGGCGGGCAGACGACATAGATCGCGCCGCACAGGCCCGAACCGACGACCAACAGCGCGAGTTGGAGAGTAGCACCCTGGACATGCGGCATGGACGCCAGGATCAGGCCGCCGATGATCAACGGCACGGAGCCGAGCACACCGCGCGCGATCCGCGTGGTGTAGCCACGGGCCACCATCTCCTGCGAGATCCAGCCGGTGAGGATGACGACGGTGGCACCGAACACCCAGGGCAGGATCGAGATGAAGCCGGCCTGCTGCTGCGTGAAACCAAGACCCGTGATGATGAACGCGGTGAACCAGGTGAGACCGAGCGAGAGCGCCCAATAGGCGCCGAACGTCGCCATCACGCAGCCGAGGAAGGTGCGCGAGGTCAGGAGCTGAATGTAGGGGATTTTGGTCTCGGTGGCCGCCAGGACCCGCGTGTTCTCGAGCGGGCCTTCCTTGCCGAGCGCGAGCCAGGCGCAAACCCAGATCAGGCCGACGACACCGAGCGCGCCGAAGGCATAGTGCCAGGAGTGATTGACGATGACCCAGTTCAGCGCCGGCACGGCCAGGATGACGCCGAAGGCCGAGCCTTGCGTCAGGACCGCAGTCGGCAGCGTGCGCTTCTCGTCCGGGAACCATTTGAAGATGGCGTGCATCGCCACCGCGGCGGCCGGACCTTCGCCGGCGCCGAGCACGATGCGGCAGATCAGCAGCGTGGTGAAGGAGACGGTGCCGACCATCGGAAACTGCGCCAGCGCCCAGATCACCGCGAGCGTCAGCAGCACCCAGCGCGTCGCTACCTTGTTGACGATGAAGCCGACCACAATGGCCGAGATCGAGAACAGGAGGAAGAAGGAGGAGCCGAGCATGCCGAACTGCTCAGGCTCGAGCTTCAAATCCTTCATAATCGGCACACCGGCGAGACCGACGACGATCTTGTCGGCGAAGTTCACCACCATGAAGAGAAAGAGGAGAAAAGTGACGGCCCAGGCGCCCTTCGGCGTTGCCTGTGTTGCCCCTTGGGACACCCCTGCCGTCGTGCCCGCCGCATTGGGCGTTCCCTGAATGCTCATCTTTCTCCCCTGACGTCTTTTGTCGGCACTTTTTGATTTGGCCGTTTCGGGAGCTAACAACGGCTTGAACGGCAACGCAACCCCGGCATTTCCACACCAAGTGTGCTACGCAGCATTGAGCTAATTCCGTCTGGCGCACTGACCTTGCTGAGCATCCGAAACCTCTCCAAAACCTTCACCTCGGCCGGCGAGCCGGTCCACGTGCTGCGCGGCGTCGATCTCGACCTCCGCGCTGGCGAGCGCGTCGCGCTGACAGGCGAATCCGGCAGCGGCAAGAGCACGCTGTTGCACCTGATCGCCGGGTTAGACGCCGCCGATGGCGGCACGATCCGGCTGAAAGATACCGAGATCACCGAGCTCGCGGACGCTGGCCGCGCCGAGTTGCGACGTGACCGGATCGGGCTGGTGTTTCAGCAGTTCAACCTGATCCCGAGCCTGTCGGTGGCTGATAACCTCGCCTTCCAGGCGCGGATCGCCGGCCGGCATGATCCGGCCTGGACCAAGGAGCTGGTCGAGCGGCTCGGGCTCGGCACCCTGCTCAAGCGTTATCCCGAGCAATTATCGGGCGGCCAGCAGCAACGGGTCGCGATCGGCCGGGCGCTGGCGACCAAACCGTCGCTGCTGCTCGCGGACGAGCCGACCGGAAATCTGGATGAAGCCACTGCCGACGACGTGCTGGCGCTGACGCGCGATCTCGTCGCCCGCACCGGCTGCGGCTTTCTGATGGTGACGCACAGCCTGCATCTGGCCGGCACGCTCGACCGTCACATCGTCCTCCATGCAGGGCGGATCGCATGAGGCGCGCGCTGTGGGTGCTGGCGGTGCTGCTGAGCCATTGGCGGCGGCACAGGATGCAGTTCGCGACGCTGCTCATCGGTTTGATCGCGGCGACCGCGCTGTGGAGCGGTGTGCAGGCGATCAACCAGCAGGCCCGCAGCGCCTATGACCGCGCGGCGGCGACGTTTGGCGGCGTACGCACCGCGACATTGGTGGCACCGGATGCGGCGACGTTCCCGCAGGACTTGTTCGTCAAGTTGAGGCGCACGGGCTGGCCAGTCTCGCCGGTGCTGGAAGGCCGGGTTCAAATCAATGGACGTTCGATGCGGTTGCTCGGCATCGAACCGGTGACGCTGCCGGCCGACGTCGGCAACGCGCCGCGGCTTGGAGCCGCGGATCTCAGCAGCTTCGTGGCGGCACCCGGCCAGACGCTGGTCGCGCAGGAGACGCTGATCGATTTGCACGAGACCGACGGCGCGACGCCGCCGATCAGCAGCGGCGCAAAGCTGCCGCCACTGCATGTGCTGCCGCAGCTCGTGCCTGACGTGCTGGTGGTCGATATCGGCGTGGCGCAGCTTCTGCTGAACAAGCCGGGTCAGCTCTCGCGCCTGCTGATCGGCAAGACGAAGGGCAAGCCCGCGCCGCTTCGAAGCGTCGTCGGCGATCAGTTGAAGCTGATAGAGCCGACCGCGGAGACTGAGCTGGAGCGGCTGACCGACAGTTTCCATCTCAACCTCACCGCCTTCGGCCTGCTGTCGTTCTTCGTTGGCCTCTTCATCGTCAACTCGGCCGTGGGCCTCGCCTTTGAGCAACGGCTGCCGATGCTACGCACATTGCGGGCCTGCGGCGCCTCCGCGCGGCTGGTCAACACCGTGCTAGTGATCGAGCTGGTGGCGCTGGCGCTGGTCGCGGGGCTGATTGGGCTCGTCTGCGGCTACTTCATCGCCGGAGCATTGCTGCCCGATGTCGCGGCGTCGCTGCGCGGACTCTATGGCGCGCCAATTCCTGGGCAGCTGACGTTGCGACCCGAATGGTGGCTTGCGGGCGTCGGCATCAGCGTTGCCGGTGCGATCGTGGCGGCCGCGACCAGCCTGATCAAGGCAATCAGGATGCCGGTGCTGGCGACCGCGCAGCCACGGGCCTGGCAGCAACGGCAGCGGCGTTGGCTCGTGTTGCAGAGCGCGGCGGCCTGCGCCGTGCTCGCGGCCGCGTTGCTGCTGCTTACCTACGGGCAATCGCTGATCGCAGGGTTCGGCGTGCTGGCGGCGCTGATGCTGGGCGCGGCGCTGATCCTGCCGGCTTTCCTCGATCTCCTCCTGCTCGCGGGCCAGCGTCTTGCGCGCGGACCGCTGGCGCTGTGGTTCTGGGCGGACACAAGGCAACAGCTGTCGGGATTGTCGCTGGCGCTGATGGCACTCTTGCTCGCGCTTGCAGTCAATGTCGGGGTGTCCACCATGGTGGAAACGTTCAGCCGCACCTTCGTCGGCTGGCTCAATGGACGGCTCGCCGCCGACGTCTACATTAGTGCCGCGGACAATTCGCAGGCGATCGCAATCCGCAGCTGGCTGAAGGACCGCAGCGAGGTGCAAGCGATCCTGTCGGGCGGGCGCGCGGAGACACAGGTACAGGGCCAGCCGGTGGAATTGTTCGGCCTGCCCGATCACGCGCTTTATCGCGAGCGCTGGCCGTTGCTGGAGACCGCGCCACGCGCCTGGACGCAGCTCGTGCCCGGCAATGCCGCCTTCATCAGCGAGCAGCTCAGTCGCCGCCTCAACGTTCGCGTCGGCGATGTCATCGAGGTACCGGCGCCTGCGGGCACCTGGGAGCTCGACATCGTCGGCATCTATGCTGATTACGGCAATCCCAAGGGGCAGCTTGCCGTGAATGTCGCGGCGCTGATCCGGCATTTTCCGCAGACACCGCAAACGCGGATCGGGCTTATTGTTCCACGCGACGGGATTCCCGGATTGATTACAGCACTGCAGAAGCAGTTTTCGCTCGACGATCGCAGCGTGGCCGACCAGGCCACCGTGAAGGCGGAATCGATCCGCATCTTCAATCGCACCTTTGCGGTGACGTCGGCGCTGAATGCGTTCACGCTCGGCGTTGCCGGCATTGCGCTGCTGACCAGCCTGCTGACGCTGGCGAATTCGCGCCTGCCGCAGCTGGCGCCGCTCTGGGCGATCGGCATCACGCGACCGCGGCTTGCGGCGATCGAGCTGACCAAGACGCTGTCGGTCGCGTTGTTCACGTCGCTGCTGGCGGTGCCGCTCGGGCTGCTCGTGGCATGGTGCCTGATCGCGATCGTGAATGTGAAGGCGTTCGGCTGGCGTTTGCCGTTTCATGTGTTTCCGTTGCAACTGGTCGAGCTGGTCGCGGTCGCGCTTGTCGCTTCGCTGCTCGCCGCGCTGCTGCCGGTGTTGCGGCTGGCGCGGATGCAGCCGGCGAGCCTCGTCAAGGTGTTTGCCAATGAGCGCTGACAAACTCTCGCGGCGCGCCCTCGTCGGCGGCGTCGCCGCGCTCGCGCTGTCACGGCGCGCCAGCGCGCAAGGTTATGCGGGTCTTGGCGAGACCGCGGACGGCTTTGCGAAAGTGACGCCAGGAAAGACATTCACCTTCCCGGGAGATCACGGACCGCATCCGGATTTTCGCATCGAGTGGTGGTATCTGACGGCCAACCTCGTCGACAGCAGCGGCGCTGCCTGCGGGCTGCAATGGACGCTGTTTCGCCAGGCCGCAAAGCCGGGGCCGCAGGCCGAGGGCTGGGCCAATCAACAGATCTGGATGGCGCATGCCGCGGTGACGCGCGCGGACACGCATCGTTTCAACGAGCTGTTTTCGCGGGGCGGCATCGGTCAGGCCAACGTCGAAGCAAAGCCGTTTGCGGCTTGGATCGACGATTGGGAGATGAAGGGATCTGAGCGCACTGACGATCGCACTTTGTCACCGGTGACGCTGAAAGCCTCGGGCACCGATTTCAGCTATTCACTGACGCTGGAGGCCGATCGCCCGGTCGTCCTGCAGGGCGACGGCGGCTACAGCCGCAAATCCGAGCGTGGACAGGCGTCCTACTATTACAGCCAGCCGTTCTATCGCGCGCGCGGCACGGTCACCATCGATGACATCCAGGCCGATGTCTCCGGCCAGGCCTGGATGGACCGCGAATGGAGCAGCCAGCCGCTCGACACCGACCAGACCGGCTGGGACTGGCTGTCGCTGCATCTCGCCTCCGGCGACAAGCTGATGCTGTACCGGCTGCGCCAGAAGGACGGCAGGGATTATCCGTTCGGCAACTGGATCAGCGCGTCGGGCGAGACGCGGATGATTGCGGGCAACGACATCCAGATGAGTCCGAAGGCGACGGCGGAGGTTGCCGGCCGCAAGCTGCCGGTGGAATGGCAGATCGCGATTCCCTCGCGCTCCTTCTCAATTGCCTGCAAGCCGCTCAATCCCCGGGCGTGGATGGGGACCGGCTTCTCCTATTGGGAAGGGCCGATCAGCTTCACCGGCACGCATGACGGCGTTGGCTATCTCGAGCTGACCGGGTATTGAGCTGCATCTGACCCGCCGGAGGCCTCGATGTATCATCTCACCGCGTTCGTTACGCTGCTTGCAGTCCTGTTCTATTTCTTCACCAGCATCAACGTCTCGCGCGCGCGGTCGAGGACCGGCATCAAGGTGCCGGCGACCTCGGGCGATCCGGATTTCGAGCGCGCCTTCCGCATCCAGATGAATACGCTGGAATGGATGCCGATCGTGCTGCCGTCGCTCTGGCTGTTTGCGGTCTATATCAGCGATGGGATTGCAGCCGGCATCGGTGCGGTCTGGATCATCGGCCGCATCGTCTATTTCATCGGCTATTCGCAGGCGGCCGCCAAGCGCGGACCGGGTTTTGCGATCCAGGCCTTCGCGGCCATCGCGCTGTGGGCCGGCGCGTTGGGCGCGGTGGTGCTAAGGTTGGTGTGAGGATGAATTGTTCCCCGTCATTCCGGGGCGGCGCGTGAGCGCCGAACCCGGAATGACACTACGTGTCACTTCGTCAGCGGGCAGCCGCTGTCCTTGGCGGTCGCGAAGGCCTGGTCACCGGGGACGACGGCGAGCTGCTTGTAATAGTCCCACGGCTTCTTCGATTCCGAGGGCTTCTTGACCTCGAACAGATACATGTCGTGGACCATGCGGCCGTTGGCGAGCACCTTGCCCTTGGCGAAGGCGTCGTCGACCGGGAGCTCCTTCAGCTTGTTGGCGACCGCCTCGGTATCCTTGGTGCCGGCGGCCTTTACCGCCTTCAGATAGCTCAGCGTCGCCGAATAGGTGCCGGCGTGGATCATGCTCGGCATCCGGCCGGTGCGCTTGAAGAAGCGCTCGGAGAAGGCACGCGTGGCGTCGTTCTGGTCCCAATAAAAGCCTTCGGTCAGAACCAGGCCCTGCGCTGCCTGCAGACCCAGACCGTTCACCTCGGCGAGCGTCATCAGCAGGCCTGCGAGCTTCTGGCCACCCTGTACGATGCCGAATTCAGCCGCCTGCTTGATCGAGTTGGTGGTGTCCTGGCCTGCATTGGCGAGGCCGACGATCTTCGCCTTCGAGCTCTGCGCCTGCAGCAGGAAGGAGGAGAAGTCAGACGAGTTGAGGGGCACGCGGACCGAGCCCAGCACCTTGCCGCCGCTGGCGGCGACGATCTCGCTGGTGTCCTTTTCCAGCGCGTAGCCGAAGGCGTAGTCGGCCGTGAGGAAGAACCAGCTGTCGCCGCCCGCCTTGGTCAGGGCACCCCCGGTGCCGACTGCGAGCGCATGGGTGTCGAACGCCCAGTGGAAGCCGTAAGGCACGCATGACGCGCCGGTGATGGCCGACGATGCTGCGCCGACCACGATGTCGATCTTCTTCTTTTCCTTCGACAGCTCCTGCACGGCGAGCGCGACCGACGAGGTCGTCAGCTCCGTGATCATGTCGACGCTCTCGGCGTCATACCAGCGCCGCGCGATGGAGGTGGCGAGGTCTGGCTTGTTCTGGTGATCGGCAGCGACCATCTCGATCTTCTGGCCGAGCACCTCACCACCAAAATCCTCGATCGCCATCTTGGCAGCCTCGACCGAATATTTTCCGCCATAGTCAGCGTAGACACCCGACTGATCGTTGAGGACGCCAATCTTGACGCCTTGCGCGGAGGCCGGCGCGGCCAGCAACAAAGCCGACGTTGCGACAGCGGCCAAAAGTCCTGATTTCATCTATTGTCTCCCAGCATTGTTCTGTTTTGAAATCGCGCGGAGTGTAGTGAAGAACGGTGCGCGTGCCCATCGGTTTTGCGTTGGTCGTTAGTATGGACGAGCCAAGCAAATGCTGTCGTCCCGGCCTAGCCGGGACGACAGCGTGAATGTTGAAGCATCGGTGGCCACCACCAACACTTATCAGCCCACCGCCTCCGGCTTCCCGTCGTTCCGCCCCTCCGCCAGGTTCCGCACGACCACGTAGAAGATCGGTGTGAACAGCAGGCCGAACAGGGTGACGCCCACCATGCCAAAGAACACGGCGACACCGACGGCTTGGCGCATCTCGGAGCCGGAGCCGGACGAGACCACCAACGGCAGCACGCCGAGAATGAAAGCGAAGGACGTCATCAGGATCGGCCGCAAGCGCAATCGGCAGGCCTCGATCACGGCCTCCAGCCTTGGCTTGCCTTCTTTCTCGATGTCGCGCGCGAACTCGACGATCAGGATCGCGTTTTTCGCCGCCAGCCCCACCAGCACGACGAAGCCGATCTGGGTCAGGATGTTGACGTCCTGGCCCATGATGCGCACGCCGATGGTGGCAGCGAGCAGGCACATCGGCACGATCAGGATCACCGCGAACGGCAGCGTCCAGCTGCCATATTGCGCGGCGAGCACGAGATAGACGAACAGCACGCAGATCGGAAATACGTAGAGCCCTGCATTGCCGCCGGTGATCTGCTGGTAGGACAGGTCCGTCCATTCGAAGGAGAAGCCGCTCGGCAAGGTCTCGTCGGCGAGCTTCTTGATGGCGTTGAGCGCGGTGGTCGAGCTCGTGCCCGGCGCCGGCTCACCCTGCAATTCGGACGCCGCGTAGAGATTGTAGCGCGCGACGCGATCAGGGCCCGAGACATCCCTGAAGTCGACCACGCTGCCGAGCATCACCATGTCGCCGGAAGCGTTGCGGGTGCGCAGCCGTGCGAGATCGCTGGGTTCTTTCCGGAACGGGAAATCAGCCTGCGCGGTGACGTGATAGGTGCGGCCGAACAGGTTGAAGTCATTGACATAGGTCGATCCAAAATAGGTCTGGATCGTGTCGTTGATGTTCGAGATCGGCACGCCAAGCTTCTGCGCCTTGGTGCGGTCGATATCGACGAACAGCTGCGGCGTGCTGGCCGAGAACGGCGAGAACACCGTGGGGCCGAGGAGCGCGGGCGATTTGCGCGCGGCGGCGACGAGTTCGTCGGTTGCGGACGCCAGCAACGCGGGCCCGCGACCCTGCCTATCCTGAATGCGGATGGTGAAGCCGCCGCCGGTGCCGATGCCCGGCACGGCCGGCGGCGGAATGACGATGATGAAAGCGCCCTGGATCGCGGCGAGACGCTTGCGCAGCTCGGCCGTGATGGCATTCGCGGTCAACCCTTTCTTGATACGTGCCTCAGGCTCGTCGAACACCGGAAACAGCGCGGCAGCATTGCCCGCCTGCGTGCGCGTCGCGCCGGAGAAGCCGGCGAAGGCGGCGACACGGATGATGCCCGGCGTATCCAGCGCGATCCGCTCGATCTCGCGCACGATTTCAGTCGTCCGTGCCAGCGATGCTGCGCCCGGCAATTGCACGGAAACGATGACATAGCCGCGGTCCTGCGCCGGGATGAAGCCCTGCGACGTCGTCCCGATCAGCCAACCGGCGCTGCCGATCAGCACGACATAGATCAGGATCATCACCACGGAATGCCGGATCACGAAATTGGCGAGGCCGGCATAGCCGTGCGCCAATCGGTCGAACACGCGATTGAAGGCGCCGGTGAAGGCATTCCAGCCGCGGGCGATGAGATTCCATGCCGCGGGCGGTCGCTTCTCTTCATGCGGGGTAAGTATCTGCGACGCCAGCGCGGGCGACAGCGTCAGCGAGCAGAAACAGGAAATCGCGGTCGCGACCGCGATGGTGACGGCGAATTGTTGGAAGAACTGCCCGGAGATGCCGCCCAGGAACGCCGTCGGCACGAACACCGCGCACAGCACAAGCGCAATCGAGACCAGCGCGCCACCGACCTCCTCCATCGTTTTCAACGCGGCATCACGACGACTGAGGCCATGTTCGAGATGCCGTTCGACATTCTCGACCACGACAATGGCGTCGTCGACGACGATGCCGACGGCGAGCACGAGCCCGAACAGCGTGAGGTTGTTGATGGAGAAACCGAGCGCCGCCATCACCGCGAAGGTGCCGACCAGCGAGACTGGAATGGCAATGATCGGGATGATCGCGGGCCGCCATCCTTGCAGGAACACCAGCACGACGACGACCACGAGCAGCATGGCCTCGTAGATCGTCTTGATCAATTCGTGGACGGACTGCGCGATGAACTCGGTCGGGTTGTAGCCGATATTGTAGTCGAGACCTTTCGGAAAGTTCTCCTTCAGCTTCGTCATGGTGTCGGAGATATGCTTCGCCGTCGCGAGCGCGTTCGATCCTGGCCGCTGCGTCACCAGCATGGCGACGGCTGACTTGCGCAGCAGGAAGCTGTTGGTCGAGTATGCGAGAGCACCGAGCTCAATGCGGGCGACGTCGCGCAGTCGGACCGTGCGGCCGTCCGAGCCGGCCTTGATCAGGATGTCCTCGAACTGCTTCTGGTCTTTTAACCGCCCGGTGAACACGAGATTCGGCTGGAACGCCCGGTCGGCGATCGGCGGCTCGGCGATCTGGCCGCCGGCAATCTGCACGTTTTGGGCCCGGATCGCGGCGAGCACTTCAGCCGAGGTCAGGCCGAGATTGGCGATACGATCCGGATCGAGCCAGAGCCGCATCGAATAGTCGCGCGCACCAAAGATCTGGATGTCGCCGACGCCGTCGATGCGCAGCAGCTGGTCGCGGACCTGGAGCAGTGCGTAGTTGGAGATGTAGAGCTGGTCGAACGTGTCGTCCGGCGACAGCATGAACACGACCATCAGGATGTCGGGCGAGTTCTTGCGCGTGACGACGCCGTTTCGCTGCACTTCGTCCGGCAACTGCGGCTGCGCGATAGCGACACGGTTCTGCACCAGCACCTGGGCCTTGTCGAGATCGGTGCCCAGCTTGAAGGTGACGGTGATGGTGAGCTGGCCGTTGGATGTCGCCTGGCTGTAGAGGTACAGCATGTCCTCGACGCCGTTGATCTGCTGCTCGATCGGAGCGGCGACGGTGTCGGACACGGTTTGCGCCGAGGCGCCCGGATATTGGGTGGTGACGACGACGGTCGGCGGCACCACCTGCGGATATTCGGAGATCGGCAGCGTCGAGTAAGCGAGCGTACCGACGATCAGGAGCACGATCGACAGCACCATCGCCAGGATGGGCTGGTTGATGGAGAGACGGCCAAGATTCATGACTTGTTACCGGCCGGCGCTGGAGCAGGAGTCGGGGCGACCTTGGCGCCGACGCGGGCGCGCTGGATGCCGTTGACGATGACGCGATCCTCGGCTTTCAGCCCATCGCGGATGACGCGCAGTCCTTCGTCGAGCGGTCCAAGCACCACGGGCCGCGCTTCCACGGTGTCGTCAGGCTTCACCACGAACACGATCTTGCGCGACTGATCGGTCGCGACAGCGGCATCCGGGATCAAGAGCGCCTCGTAAGGAGCGCTGCCGATCAGGCGGACGCGCCCGAACTGGCCGGGCAAGATCGAGAGGTCGGTGTTCTTGACCACGGCGCGGCTGCGCAGCGTACCGGTGGAGACATCGAGGCGGTTATCGAGGAAGTTGATGGAGCCGTCATGCGACGGCTTGGTTTCGCCTGCGAGCGTCACCTGTACGGGGTTCGCGGTGTCGCGCGAACTCGGACGTTTCCCCTCGAACCACAGCTTGCTGTATTTGATGAAGGTCGTCTCATCCATGTCGAAATAGATGTAGATCGGGTCCATCGTCACGATCGAGGTCAACAAGGTCGAGGAGCCGTTATCGCTGCCCTGCACGAGATTGCCGGGGCTGACGAGATGGCGACCGACGCGACCGGTGATCGGCGCGGTGACGTGCGTGAATTCGATGTTGAGCCGCGCGGCCTTCAGCGCGCCTTCGGCCTGGGTCTCGGCGGCGTGCGCGGCCTGCAGGGCCTGACGGCGCTGGTCGACGGCCTGCTCCGAGACTGCACTGGTCTGCACCAGGTTCAGGCCGCGATCGAGCTCGCGCTTGGCGAGCTCGACCTTGGCGCGGGCGTCGGAGAGCTGACCGTCCGCCTGCTCAGCCACCGCTTCGAACGGGCGCGGGTCGATGACGTAAAGCAGGTCGCCCTGATGCACGATCGCGCCATCCTGGAACTCGACGGAGTTGACGAAGCCGCCGACGCGGGGGCGCACCTGCACCTCCTCGACCGCCTCGAAGCGACCGGTGTACTCGTCCCAATCGGTGACGGTCCGCTTGACCGGCTGGGCGACCGTCACCGGCGGAGGCGGCGGCGCGGCCGCTTGGGAGGTCGGTTGCCCGCAACCGCTGAGGGCAAACGCGGCGACCAGAAGGCCGGCTATGGCATAAGGCCTGAGCTGAACGAAATCGTGCGTTTTGACAAATTGCTCGCTTCCGTCCGGTCCAGTCATCCCAGGTCCTCGCATAAAATCCGCGGAAAATGCAGGGTAGTTCTCCACCCGCGGGCGCCACAAGATGGGTGGCGATGATGAACTCTTCAAGACCACGTCACGCGCAATGCTCCAGAGAATGCCCTGGCCTGATGGCGGGTTGACACCGCCTTCTTCGCCTCTCCCCGCGTGCGGCCGACGCGCAAAGCGCGGCGGGTGAGGGGGAGCCTCCGCGAATCCAACTCTCACTGTGCTCGCGGATAGAGCCCCTCACCCCGCCCTCTCACCGTAAGGACGGGGGAGAGGGAGACGACAGAGCGCCAGCGTCTTCGCACATGACGAGCGATGACTCCTCGGCTAGATTATCTTCACAAAAACAAGACGAATTATCCGGGGAGGACCGGCGTGCATCAGGGGCGTGTCGTGTACGGCGCGATCGAGGAGGTTGTGTTCGGCCATCCGGCGGCCGAGGCCATCGTCGCACAGATGGACCGGCTGGGAACCCGTCGCGCCTTCCTGATGGTCTCGGGCACGCTGAACCGAGAGACCGATGAAATTGCGAAGATTGTGCAGGCGCTCGGCTCACGCTGCGCGGGGCTGTTCGACGCGATGCCGGCGCACACGCCGCGCGAGGCCGTGATCGCGGCCACCAACGCCGCCCGCGAAGCCGGGGCCGATCTGATCGTCACCGTGGGCGGCGGCTCGATCACCGACGGCGCCAAGGCGGTGCAGCTGTGCCTTGCGAATGGCATCGACACTGTCGGGGGCATCGACCGTATCCGCGTGCACAAGGGCGCCGCACCTGAGATGACCGCGCCGACGGTGCGCCAGATCAGCGTGCCGACCACAATCGCCGGCGGCGAGTTCTCGTCGATTGCCGGCGTGACCGACCGCAGCACGCATGTGAAGCAGATGCTGCGACATCCGCTCGCCGTGCCGCGCGCGACCATCCTCGATCCCGCCATCACCGTGCACACGCCGGAATGGCTGTTTCTCTCCACCGGCATCCGCGCCATCGACCATTGCGTGGAGGCGATCTGCTCGCGCGAGACCCATCCATATGCCGATGCGCAATCGGTGAAGGGGCTCGCCATGCTCGCCGACGCATTGCCGCGGGTGAAGGCTGATCCAAGGGATCTGGATGCGCGCATGGATGCGCAGATCGGCACATGGCTGTCGATGGGCGCACTCGCCGCCGGCGTGCCGATGGGCGCGAGCCACGGCATCGGCTACGTGCTGGGCGCGGCCTTCGACGTGCCTCACGGCTACACCTCCTGCATCATGCTGCCGGCGGTGATGCGCTGGAACGCAAGCGCCAACGCCGAACAACAGATGATCGTCGCGGCCGCCATGGGTTTTCCCGGCCACAACGCCGCCGACGTGCTCGACGCCTTCATTCGCTCGCTCGGCATGCCGCGCAGCCTCAAGGAGGTGCACGTCGCACCCGAGCATTTCGATGCCATCGCCGAGCAGGCGATGCGCACCAACTGGATCCCGCGCAATCCGCGCAAGATCGAGAGCCCCGCGCAAGTGCGCGAAATTCTCGATCTCGCCGCATGAGTTAAGCCCGGAGGACTGATGTACCCAGGTCTGCATGCCCGTCTGCGTCCGCTGCAACCCGCCTTCATTATGGCGTCGACAGGCGAAGCCGTCACCTATCGCGAGCTGGACGCGCGCAGCAATCGCCTCGCGCATTTACTTCGAAAGCACGGATTGAAGCGGCTCGATCATTACTCGATCTTCATGGAGAACACCGCTACCTCGAAGCCTGCGGCGCGGGCGAACGCTCCGGCCTCTACTACACCTGCATCAACTCCTTCCTGACGCCGGGCGAGCTCGCTTATCTCCTCGTCAACAGCCAGTCGAAGATCCTGATCACGTCCGTGGCAAAGCTCGCCATCGCGCGCGAAGCGATCCAGGCCTGCCCCGACATCAAGCTCTGCATCGTCGCCGATGGTCCCGGCGAAAGCGATCGCATCGTTGGGCTTGCCGACGCGACCGCAGATTTGCCAAAGACGCCGATTGCGGATGAATGGCTCGGCACCGCAATGCTGTATTCGTCAGGCACGACGGGACGGCCGAAGGGCATCATTCGGCCGCTGCCGGAGGAGCCACCGAGGCACAATTTGCCGCTGTTCGATTTCCTGCACAAGCTCTGGCACTATCGCGAGGGCATGATCTATCTATCGCCGGCGCCACTCTATCATTCCGCGCCGCAAGCCGCCGTGAACCTCAGCATCCGCCAGGGCGGCACCGTCGTGATCATGGAGAATTTCGATCCCGAACGTTACCTCCAACTGGTGCAGCAATGGGGCATCACCCACAGCCAGCTGGTGCCGACGATGTTCTCGCGCATGCTGAAGCTGCCCGAGGAGGTCCGCAAACGCTACGACCTCTCCTCGCTCGAGATCGCTATCCATGCCGCCGCGCCCTGCCCGGCGCTGGTCAAGGACGACATCATCAAATGGTGGGGGCCGATCATCCACGAATATTATGGCGCCACCGAAGGCCTCGGCTTTACCGCGTGCAACAGCGAGGAATGGCTTAGCCACCGCGGCACCGTCGGCAAGGTGCTGCTCGGCGACCTCCATATTCTCGATGAAAACATGCAGGCTTGCCCAACCGGCACGCCCGGCCAGGTCTGGTTCAAGACGGGATCGCCGTTTGAATATTTCAACGACCCCGAGAAAACCAAGGAGGCGCGCTCGGCCGATGGCAGCATGAGCACGGTCGGCGACGTCGGCTACGTCGACGACGACCGCTTTCTCTATCTCACCGACCGCGCCACCTTCATGATCATCTCCGGTGGCGTGAACATCTATCCGCAGGAATGCGAGAATCTGCTGATCACCCATCCCAAGGTCGCCGACGCCGCGGTGTTCGGCGTACCCAATGCCGATCTCGGCGAAGAGGTGAAGGCCGTGGTGCAGCCGATGCCGGGCGTGAGGCCCGATGACGCGCTCGCCGAAGAGCTGATCGCGTTCTGCGCGGCATCGCTGTCGCGGCAGAAGGTGCCGCGCTCGGTGGATTTCGAGAAGGAATTGCCGCGGCTGCCGACGGGGAAACTCTACAAGCGGCTGCTGCGCGACCGGTATTGGGGCAACAAGACGTCGCGGATCGTGTGAGCGACGCCGTCCTGGCGAACGCCAGGACGACGGCTGTGGAACTTCTCTCGCATTGTGAAATTCGTACCCCCTGCGGCGTTACGTCATCCAAATTGCCAAGGCCATAAAGGGCTTTGGCAGGTTGCCTCCCTCGACACGCCTCGGCTATCGTCGGGTCAAGCAGGCCACAAATGGCCCAAGAGACGAATGTCCAGGGAGGACCGAGGATGCGGAGCGTATGGGCGCTCGCCGCGACGGCGGCGCTATCTTTGCTGGCGTTTTCGACCACGACATTGGCCGGCGAGCCCAAACAGGGCGGAATCCTGCGGATGTATCACCGCGACAGTCCCGCCAATGCGTCGATTCTCGAGGGCGCAACCTATTCGGTCAACGTGCCCTTCATGGGGGTGTTCAACAATCTCGTCATCTATGATCAGCACATCGCGCAGAACAGTCCGGATACCCTCAGGCCTGAACTGGCCGAAAGCTGGTCCTGGAGCGGCGACAACAAGAAGCTGACGTTCAAACTCCGCCAGGGCGTCAAATGGCATGACGGCAAGCCGTTCACGTCGGCCGACGTCAAATGCACGTTCGATCTTCTCATGGGCAAGTCACAGCAGAAACTGCGGCAGAATCCGCGCAAGGCCTGGTACAGCGAGGTCAACGACGTCACGCCCAACGGCGATTTCGAGGTCTCCTTCGACTTGAAGCGACCGCAACCCTCAATGCTGGCGATGCTCGCCTCCGGCTATACGCCGATCTACCCCTGTCACGTCTCGCCGGCTGACATGCGGACCCATCCGATCGGGACCGGGCCGTACAAATTCGTCGAGTTCAAGGCCAATGAATCGATCAAGCTGACCAAGAATCCGGACTATTGGAAGAAGGGCCTGCCCTATCTCGACGGCATCGAATACACGATCATCCCGAACCGCTCGACGGCGATACTCGCCTTCGTCGCCGGGAAATTCGACATGACCTTTCCGACGCACATCACCATCCCGCTCCTGAAGGACATCAAGTCGCAGGCGCCGAACGCGGTCTGCGTCGTCGAGCCGACCAACGTTTCGACCAACATCATCGTCAATTCGAGCTCGGCGCCATTCGACAATATCGATGTCCGTCGTGCGATGTCGCTGGCCCTCGATCGCAAGGCCTTCGTCGACATCCTGTTTGAAGGCCAGGCCGATGTCGGCGGCACCATGCTGCCGCCGCCGCAGGGCATCTGGGGCATGCCCAAGGACAAGCTCGAGACCATTCCGGGCTACGGGCCCGACGTGAACGCGAATCGCGAGGAAGCGAAGAAGCTGATGCAGAAGGCGGGCTACGGCCCCGACAAGCATCTCGCCGTGAAGGTTTCGACGCGAAATCTCGCGGAATATCGCGATCCCGCGGTAATCCTGATCGACCAGCTCAAGAGCATCTATATCGACGGCGAACTCGACGTCGTCGAGACCGCAAACTGGTTCCCGAAAGTCGCACGCAAGGACTACATGATCGGCCTCAATCTGACCGGCAATTCCGTCGACGATCCGGACCAATCCTTCTACGAGAACTATTCCTGCGGCTCGGAGCGGAACTACACGAACTACTGCAACAAGGAGATCGAGAAGCTGTTCGACGTGCAGTCGCAGGAGATCGATATCGGCAAGCGCAAGCAAATGGTCTGGGACATCGACAAGAAGCTGCAGGAGGACGTCGCCCGTCCGATCATCTTCCATGCGCGCGCCGGCACCTGCTGGCAGCCCTATGTCAAGGGGATCACGATCATGTCGAACAGTTCCTACAACGGATTTCGCTACGAGGATGTGTGGCTGGACAAATAGTGCGGCAGGCTGAAGAGGTTTTGATTTGAGCATGATCTTGTCGGAAAACCGTCACACACTTTTCCGGATCATGCTCTAGCAGTTCGCGGAGGGCGCAGGATGTTTGCCTATCTGGTACGGCGCCTGTTCCTGATGCTCGTGACCCTGTTCGGGATCTCGATCGTCATCTTCTTCCTGTTGCGCATCGTCCCCGGCAACATCGTCGACATCCTGTTTGCGGCGGCCGGCTATGTCGACCCCGCCGACAAGGCCGACCTGGAGAAAGCGCTCGGCATCGACCAGCCGCTGATCCTGCAATATTGGCACTGGATCAGCGGTTTTCTGCGTGGCGATTTCGGCTACTCCTACGTCTCCGAGAAGCCGGCGCTTCAGGAGATCCTGCCGCGGATTCCGATCACCGCACGGCTCGCCGGACTTGCGCTGCTGTTCTCCGCCTCGATCGGCATTCCGCTCGGCGTCATCAGCGCGGTCAAGCAGGGCTCGCGGATCGACTACGCATTGCGCGTGGTGAGCCTGAGTGGATTGTCGCTGCCCTCGTTCTGGCTCGGCCTTCTGGTGCTGACCGCATCGGTCGCCTTGTTCGGCGAGATGCCAATCTTCAATCCCAATCCGCAGAGCTTTGGCGAGGCATTCGCAACTTACTGCATCCCCGCGATGGTGGTGGGCTTTCGCAGTTCCGCACTGACCATGCGCATCACGCGCTCGTCCATGCTGGAAGTGTTGCGGCAGGACTATATCCGCACCGCCCGCGCCAAGGGCGCATCGGATGCCGCGGTAAACTATCGCCACGCGTTGAAGAACGCGATCCTGCCCGTCATCACCGTGATCGGCATCGAGGCGGCGTTCCTGATCGGCGGCCTGATTGTCACCGAGACCGTGTTCAATATCCCCGGCGTCGCCCGCTTCCTGGTCGAGGCGATCCGCTGGCGCGATTATCCGATCGTGCAGAACCTCGTGATGCTGATCGCCATCGTGGTGGTCAGCGCGAATTTCATCGTCGACATGCTCTACGCGGTGTTCGATCCACGCATCCGCTACACGGACTAATCGTATGATCTTTGCTCGCACAGCGAATGCGCTCTCCTTCACCTCGCCCCGCTTGCGGGGAGAGGTCGGATTGCGCAGCAATCCGGGTGAGGGGGACTCTCCACACGTTCAACTCTCACTTTTCTCGTGGAGAGCCCCCCTCACCCCAACCCTCTCCCCGCAGGCGGGGAGAGGGGGAAGATAGAGCTCAGATGGCCGCGATCGACTACGAGGTTGAACTGAGGCGCGCCGGCGCACACGCCACCGGCGGCTGGCGCCGCGTGCTGTTCCTGGCGCAGCGGCATGTGCTGGGCGCGGCCGGGCTCCTCATCATGACGCTGTTCGTGTTCACGGCGATCTTCGCGGACTTTATCGCGCGCCACGACCCCCTCTCCGTCGATGCCGCGCATGCGCTGGCACGCCCGAGCCTGGCGCACTGGATGGGCACGGATTCCTTCGGCCGCGACGTGTTCAGCCGCATCATCCACGGCGCGCGGATTTCGCTTGCGGTCGGCATCGGCTCGACCGCGCTCGGCGGCACGATCGGCGTGATCGTTGGGCTCACCTCCGGCTATCTCTCAGGCTGGGTTGACCTCGTGTTCCAGCGCGTCTCCGACATCTTGCAGGCGCTGCCGCTGCTGGTGCTGGCCCTGATCATGACAGCGGCACTCGGCCCGTCGCTGCCAAACGTCATCCTTGCTATTGCCATTCCCTTGATCCCGACCGTGTCGCGCGTCACGCGCGCCAACACGCTGGCGCTGCGCGAGCAGCCTTTCGTCGAGGCGGCCAAATCGATCGGCATGAGCGAGGTGCGAATCGCGCTACGCCATGTGCTGCCGAATACACTGGCGCCGCTGATCGTGCTCGCAACGGCCCAACTCGGCTCGACCATCCTGACCGAAGCTTCGCTCTCCTTCCTCGGCCTCGGCATTCCCGAGCCTTATCCCTCATGGGGCCGTATGCTCTCCGAATCCGCCGCCGAATATGTGCGCACCGCACCGTGGCTCGTGATCTTCCCGGGCATCGCGATCAGTCTCGCCGTGTTCGGTGCCAATCTGTTCGGTGACGCCCTGCGCGACATCCTCGATCCTCGGCAGCGCGGCTGATGAGTGATACTTCCAACATCGTGCTCGACGTGAAGCACCTGAAGACGGTGTTCTTCACCAATTCCGGCCTGTTCAAAGCGGTCGACGACGTCTCCTTTACCGTCAGCCGTGGCGAGACGCTGGCGATCGTCGGCGAATCCGGCTGCGGCAAGAGCGTTACCGCGCTGTCGCTGATGCGGCTGGTGCCCGATCCTCCGGGGCGTATCGTCGGCGGCTCCGTCTCGCTCGAAGGCACCGATCTGCTGGCGCTGAATGAGACGGAGATGCGCAGGATCCGGGGAAACCGCGTCTCCATGATCTTCCAGGAGCCGATGACATCGCTCAACCCGGTGATGCGGATCGGCGACCAGATCGTCGAGGCCGTGCGGCTGCACCGGAACTTGTCCGCCAAGGAAGCTCACAACGTCGCCGTCGAAATGCTCCGACTGGTTCGCATCCCCGAACCCGCCCGGCGCGCGCGCGAATATCCGCACCAGCTCTCCGGCGGCATGCGCCAGCGGGCGATGATCGCGATGGCGCTGGCGTGCCGGCCTGCTCTGCTGATCGCGGACGAGCCGACCACGGCACTCGACGTCACCATCCAGGCGCAGATTTTGGCGCTGATCCTCGATCTGCAGAAGGAGCTCGGCACCGGCCTTGTACTCATCACCCACGATCTCGGCGTTGTCGCGCAGACAGCGCAACGTGTGATCGTGATGTATGCGGGGCGGAAGGTCGAGGAGGCCAGCGTCGAGGCGCTGTTTGCCTCGCCCAAACATCCTTATACGCGCGGGTTGATGGCCTCGATCCCTGCGGTGCCGGCGTCCGGCGTCGCCGTGCAGGAGCGGTTGAACGAAATCCCGGGCACCGTGCCATCATTGGTGCGCTTGCCAAAGGGCTGTGCCTTTGCGCCGCGCTGCGCTCTCGCGATCGAGCGCTGCGAGGCCGAATATCCACCGCTGACCGATTGGGGCGGCGGTCACCTCGCCGCGTGCTGGCGCGCGAACGAAGTAGTGGCGGAGGTGGCATGACCAAGGCGTTGCTCGAGGTCACCGACCTCAAGAAGCATTACCCGGTGCGCGCCGGTGTGCTGCGCCGGCAGGTCGGCACCGTGCATTCGGTCGACGGCGTCTCCTTCTCGCTTGGCGCTGGCGAGACGCTCGGCCTCGTCGGCGAATCCGGCTGCGGCAAGTCGACGGTGGCGCGCAGCGTGCTGCGGCTGGTCGAACCGACCGCGGGCCAGATCCGCCTCGACGGCGTGGATATCACGCATCTGTCCAAGACAGCGTTGCGTCCGCATCGCCGCTCAATGCAGATCGTGTTCCAGGACCCCTTTGCTTCGCTCAATCCGCGCATGACCGCGGGCGACATCGTTGGTGAACCGATCGCGGTCCATGGTCTTGCCACCGGCAAGGCACTCGACGCACGTGTTGCAAAGCTTTTCGAGCAGGTCGGATTGCGCCCCGACCAGATGGGCAACTTCCCGCATCAGTTCTCAGGCGGCCAACGCCAGCGCATCTGCATCGCGCGTGCGCTGGCGCTGGAGCCACGCCTGATCGTTTGCGACGAGCCGGTGTCAGCGCTCGACGTCTCGATCCAGGCGCAGGTGATCAATCTGTTGATCGACCTGCAGAAGCAGCACGGCTTCTCTTACCTCTTCATCGCGCACGACCTTGCTGTGGTCGCCCATATCAGCCACCGCGTGGCCGTGATGTATCTCGGTCGCATCGTCGAAATATCAGACAAGGACGAACTGTTCCGGAATCCGCGCCATCCCTACACGCAGGCCCTGCTCGCCTCCGTGCCGATCGCCAATCCGCTTGCGAAGAAACTTGCGCCACTCGTTGATGGCGACGTGCCGAGCCCGGTCAACCCGCCGCCCGGCTGCGCGTTTCACACGCGCTGCCGGTTTGCGATGGACCGATGCAAGACCGAGCGACCGGTGCTGATGGATGCCGGTGACGGGCACCAGGTGGCGTGCTTGTTGAATGAGGGTACGGGACGGAGTCTCTGATGTCGTCCCGGCGGAGGCCAGGCCTGCGCCGGGACCCATAGCCACCGAATCAAGTTTGACGATGACTCGGAGTTGCCACGTCGCACCATAACCTCTCCCCGTAATTATGGGTCCCGGCCTTCGACGGGACGACGAGTTGAGTTTGAGGCGCCCTATTCCGCCCCGATCTCCGCGACGATCCGCCCCGTCGTGACCTGCTCGCCCTCGGCCACATTGATCGCGGCGACCACGCCGTCGATGCCGGCCTTGTGGACATGCTCCATCTTCATCGCTTCCAGCGTCATCACCGGCTGACCGGCTGTGACGCGATCGCCAGGCTTGACCAGGACGGCGACGACGCGGCCGTTCATGGCGGCGCGGACTTTGCCATCGCCGCCATTGGCTGCCGCAGCCCTTGGCGCAGCGAGGGTGAGATCGGTGACCGCGAGCGGAACGCCGCGGTGCTGGAGATAGAGCCGATCGCCGTCGCGCTGGAATTTCGCGCTGTCCATCACGCCGTCGTGGCGGAAGCGGATTGCATCGGCATCGAGCTGATCGATCTCGAACTTGTCCTGCCGTCCGTCGGTGGCAATGGTGAAGCTGCCGTCGCGTTCACGGGTAACTTCGAGCTCATGCGCGTGGCCTGCGATTTCGATCTTCATAGGTAGCGGGAACGTTGCCGACAGGCTCCGGCCACTCCGCCACGAAGGCGCACGTGGATTGGTGACATAGAGCAACAGGCCGGCCAGCGCCGTGTCGAATGCGGCATCTGCACGCGGTGCCAGCAACTCGTCGCGATGCGCGCCGATGAAGGCCGTCGTTGCCTCACCTCTGGCAAAGCCGGGGTGACGCAGACACGAGATCAGGAACGCCTGATTGGTGGTGACACCGAGCGCCGTGAGCTGCTCGAGGCCGACGATCAGCTTTCCCCTCGCCTCCTCGCGCGTCGCACCATGGCTGATCACCTTGGCAATCATGGAATCGTAGAACGGCGGGATCTCCGAGCCCGATTGCAGCGCGTGCTCGACGCGGATGCCTTCAGGTACCTGCCAGCGCGCCATGCGGCCGGACTGCGGCATGAAATCCTGCGTGGCGTCTTCCGAGCACAACCGCACCTCAATGGCGTGACCCGAGAAGCGGATGTCCTGCTGCTTCACCGGCAGCGGCTCGCCGCGCGCGACGCGCAGCTGCAGCTCGACGAGATCGAGCCCGGTGATGGCTTCGGTCACGGGATGCTCGACCTGGAGACGGGTGTTCATCTCCATGAAGTAGAATTCGCCGCTAGCATCGAGCAAGAATTCCAGCGTGCCGGCGCCCTCGTAGCGCAGCGCCTTCACGGCTGCGACAGCGACCTCGCCCATCCTTGCACGCAGCTCCGGCGTCACCGCCGGCGACGGCGCTTCCTCGATCAGCTTCTGGTGCCGCCGCTGCACGGAGCAGTCGCGCTCGCCAAGATGGATGGCGTTGCCGTTGATATCGCCGAATACCTGGATTTCGATGTGACGCGGATTCTGGATCGCCCGCTCGAGAATGACCGTGGGATCGCCAAACGCCGCCTTTGCCTCGGACCGCGCACTGCGCAGCGCCTCACCGAAAGATGCAGCGTCGGTCACGAGCCGCATGCCGCGACCACCGCCGCCAGCGACCGCCTTGATCATCACGGGAAAGCCGATCTTTTTGGCTTCCGCGAGCATGACCTCGTCGCCCTGGTCCGCACCCTGATAGCCGGGCACGCAGGGAACGCCGGCCTTCTTCATGATCTCCTTGGCACCAGCCTTGTTGCCCATCGCCTCGATCGCCTGCGGCGACGGACCGATGAAGACGAGGCCGGCATCCTTGCACGCTTGAGCGAAGTCTTCGTTCTCGGCAAGGAAGCCGTAGCCGGGATGAACCGCATCGGCGCCGCTCGCCTTGGCGGCCGCAATGATCGCGGGGATGTTGAGATAGGATTGCGCCGGCAAGGCTTCACCGATGCGCACGGCCTGATCCGCTTGCGTGACGTGGAGCGCATCGCGATCTGCATCCGAATAGACCGCGACGACGCCAAGACCGAGTTGCCGCGCGCTGCGCATCACGCGCAGCGCGATCTCGCCGCGATTGGCGACCAGAACTTTGTAGAACGGCCGGTGCTGCGCTGATCCGTTCCTCATGGGCGGGCCACCGAAAACTGCATGCGCTGGGGTGTGCGGGCATCGCCCTCGCGAGAGATCGCGAGCACTTCGGACAGCACCGCGCGGGTGTCGCGCGGATCGATCACACCGTCGTCGAGCACGCGGGCGCTGGTCGAGAACACGTCCATCTGGCCGTCGAACACGCCGACGATCTGCGCTTTCATGGCATCGAGCTTTTCTTTTTCGACCGGCTTGCCGCGGCGCGCGGCAGCGGCTTCGGTCACGATCGCCATGGTCTCGGCGGCCTGCTCGCCACCCATCACCGCGGTCTTGGCGTTCGGCCAGGAGAAGCAGAAGCGCGGATGGAAACCGCGCCCGCACATGCCGTAATTGCCTGCCCCGAACGACGCCCCGCAATAGATCGTGATCTGCGGCACCGTCGCTGAGGTCACCGCCTGGATCATCTTCGAGCCGTGCTTGATCATGCCGGCTTCTTCATAGGCTTTGCCGACCATGTATCCGGTGGTGTTGTTGAGATAGAGGAGCGGCGTGCGGGTCTGGCAGCAGGCCTGGATGAAATGCGTCGCCTTGTTGGCACCGGCGGGATCGAGCGGCCCATTGTTGGTGATGATGCCGATGGCCTGCCCCTCGATGCGGGCGTGACCGCAGACGGTGGCCGGACCGTAATTCGGCGCCATCTCGGTGAAATCGGAATCGTCGACGATGCGCGCGATCACCTGCTTCATGTCGACCGGGCGCTTGTGGTCCATCGGCATGATGCCGAGCAGCTCGTCCTGGTCGTAGCGCGGTGGCTTGAATTCCTGAACGGCGCGGCCCGGCCGCTCCCATTGCAACGCCGCCATGATCTCGCGTGCGATGCGCAGCGCGTCACGATCGTCCTCCGCGAGATAATCGCCGAGACCGGAGATTTGCGTGTGCATCTCGGCGCCGCCGAGCTCTTCTTCCGTGGCGATCTCACCGGTCGCGGCCTTCAGCAGCGGCGGTCCCGCGAGGAAGGCGCGGGTGCGGCCGCGCACCATGACGATGTAGTCGGACAGGCCGGTCTGGTAGGCGCCGCCCGCCGTCGACGAGCCGTGCGTGACGGTGACGACCGGGAGGCCAGCGGCCGAAAGTCGCGCGAGATTGCGAAAGATGTTGCCGCCGCGGACAAAATCCTCAACGCGGTAGCGCAAGAGGTTGGCGCCGGCGCTTTCGACGAGCTGCACGTAAGGCAGCTTGTTCTCCAGCGCGAGCTCCTGCACGCGAATTGTCTTGTCGAGACCATACGGCTGCAGCGCGCCGGCATCGATGCCGGCATCATTTGCGCTGACCATGCAGCGGATGCCCGAGACGAAGCCGATGCCGGCGATGACGCCGCCGCCCGGCACGCTCTTGTTGGCGTCCGGCACGTCGAACATGTAGCCGGCGAGCGTCGACAGCTCTATGAAAGGCGCGCCCGGATCGAGCACCAGCGCAACGCGCTCGCGCGGCAGCAATTGCCCGCGCTTGTGGAAGCGGTCTTTTGCCGCGGCCGACGCCGCTCGCGTGCGCTCTTCCAGCGCACGCATGCGATCGATCAGGCCAAGCATACCATCGCGATTGGCGTGGTAGGCGGCGCTGCCGGGGGAGATGGTGTTTTCGAGAATGGACACGGGTTACTCCGTCATTCCGGGGCGCGCGAAGCGTGAACCCGGAATCTCGAGGTTTCGCGCCTCGCGCGCCCGGAACGACAATCAGCGATTCGTCCCAAAGATCTTCCGCGCCTCGGCGGGGCTGGCGATCTCGCGGCCTGCACGACGGGCACAGGCGGCGATCGCCTCGATCAGCTGCCCGTTCGAGGTCACCTTCTTGCCGTCGGCGAGATAGAAGGCGTCCTCGAGACCCGTGCGGAGATGACCGCCAAGCTCGGCACAGCGCTGGTGCAGCGGCCAGATTTCTTCGCGGCCGATGGCCGTGACCTGAAAATGCGCCTCGGGGCGCTTCAGCTTGATCAGGATCGGGAGCAGCTCCGGGTCCGAAGGCATGCCGGAGGCGACGCCCATGACGAAGTTATATTCGAGCGGGCCCTTGTACATGCCGACTTGGGTGTACATGCCGACGCAACGAACGATGCCGACGTCAAAACATTCGAACTCGGGGATGGTGCCGACAGCGTTCATGACATCGAGATAGTCCTTCACCTTCTCGACGGCGTTGTCGAACATCATGGGCGGCCACGCCCAAGTGTTGTCGGCCTTCACCTTGAGATAATTCAACGAGCCCGCGTTGCATGCGGCGATCTCCGGCTTGGTCTCGCGGATGCAGTCGAGCGCCCCGGAGTAGTTCGGCCCTGAGACGCCCGAGGTGTGGTTGATGATCACGCCGGGGCAGGCTTCGCGGATCGCCTGCTGGATCTCCTTGCTGACAGCGACCTCCCAGGACGGCAGGTGCCCCTTGTTCGGCGCCTGCTGGCGCAGATGGATGTGCATGACGGACGCGCCCGCATCGAACGCCGCCTTGGCCTCGCGCGCCATCTGCTCGGGCGTCACAGGCACGTTGTGCTGCTTCGGGTCGGTGAGCACGCCGTTCAGCGCGCAGGTGATGACGGCCTTGTCGCTCATGCCAATGATATCTCGCACGTTGAGAATTCAACGAGGCGATCATGTGATGCAGGGCATGCGGCTTCTTGCGCGGAGAAGCTGAAAAAACACGCGAAATGGTAGGGTGGGCAAAGCGAAGCATGCCCACCATCTTTGCCAGATACCGAGAGGTGGTGGGCACGGCGCAAGAGCGCCTTTGCCCACCCTACGGGACGGGTGCTAGCTCGCCTCCGCCAGCCTCACCGTCTCGCTGCTGCGATAGATCGCAAGATCGCGCGAGCCGACGAAGATTGCGCGCGGCTTCAATCCGTAGAAGCGGCGGATCGAATGGCTGAAATGGGTCGAATCGGGATAGCCGATGTCCTGCGCGAGATGGGCGAGGTTGAGATCCTGGTTGGCGAAGTGCAGCAAATGCCGCGCACGCTTCCAGGCGCGGAAGGAGCGGAACGAGATGCCGGTCTCTTCCTTGAACAGATGCAGGAAGCGCGAGGCGGAGAGGCCCGCTTCGGCTGCGCAGGTGTCCGCTGTTACCGGCTCACCCGTGAAGCGCTCGATGCGGGCGACGGCGCGGGTCACGCGCGGGTCGAGCACGCGGCGCGGCAACGCCTCGCCAAAACACATCTCGTCGAATTCGGCGGTGGCAATGTCGCCATACCGACGGTGGCGCAACAGCGTGTAGGCGGCGAGTATTTTGCGGGCATAGACTGCACGGTCGGGTCCCATCAGCCGCTTGGCCAGATCTTCCAGCACGCCATCCGGCATGCTTTCCGGCTCGAGCGTGACGCTGATTGCAGTGCGATAGTCGCTGGCGATGGAATGCCGCTGGTTCGGCATGGTGATGAACAGTTCGCCGCTGGCGAGGACGTCATCAATGGTCAAGTGAAGGCTGCCTTTCACCGCGACATAGACGTGGGAGCAACCTGGGGTCCGCTTGCGGGGTCTGCCGAGCAAACCGGCATAGAAGACCCGCTCCGGCGTGATCAGCATCAGATGGTCGGATTCGCGACCCTTGTCTTCCATTGGGTATCCTCCTCGCGCGGCTCTTTGGCCGCTGCGGACGGGGGTCACCTTAGCGGAAATTTGGGCGCTGTCACGGCGCGATAGCGCTGTCATGGAAACATGCTTTGCCGTTCCGGGGCGGTCCGTAAAGACCGAACCCGGAACCTCGAGATTCTCAGGTGCGCAATTGCGCACCATAGTTCGATGCTGCGCATCGCCCCGGAATGACAGCCTCCCTTACGCCCTCACGCGTGGCGCAACATTCTGCTCGGTGCCGGCCTTCTGCTCCGCGGCTACCGCGCGCTTGAATCCGTCGCGCTGCTGCAAGCGCGCCCAATAGGCTGCGACATTCGGCCCGAAATCCTTGGCGAGCCCGATATTTTCCGCGAGGCGGAGTGCGTAACCAATGACAATGTCAGCGGCGGTGAAACGGCCGGCGCACAAGGTTTCGGAACTCGCAGTCGCCGCTTCAACGGCGCGCAACCGCCCCAGGAACCACTTCGCGTAGTCGGTGGCGACCTGCGGGTTGCGGCGCTCCTCCGGTTCGAGCTGGGTGTAGCGGAGCACCAGTGTTTGCGGGAAGGTTAACGTGGCGTCGCTGAAATACATCCAGTTCAGGAACGCGCCATAGGCGGGATCTTCGGGGCCGACCATCAGCGGCGTCGGGCCGTGCTTGACGCCAAGATAGTGGCAGATGCCTGATGACTCCGTCATCCTGGTCTCGCCATCGACCATGAAGGGAATCGTGCCGAGCGGATTGAGCGCGAGATACTCCTTGGCGAACACGCGCGGCGGGAACGGCAGCATCTTCAGTTCATACGGCAGCCCCATCTCTTCCAGCATCCAGAGCGGACGGAACGAGCGCGCGGCGTCGCAATGATAGAGCGTGATCATCAGGCTTTTCCTTTGCTGCCGGGCAGCGTGCCCATCATCTTGCACAGGACCATCAGCATGACCTCGTCGGCGCCGCCGCCGATCGATGTCAGGCGGCTGTCGCGATAGGCGCGGCTGACCGGCGTCTCGTTGGTAAAGCCCATTCCGCCCCAAAATTGCAAGCAGGCGTCGGTCAGCTCGCGGCCGAGCCGGCCGGCCTTCAGCTTGGCCATGGTCGCAAGTTTGGTGACGTCCTCGCCGGCGACCAGCTGCTCGGCCGCGCGATAGATCAGCGCCCGCAGCAGTTCGACCTCGGTCTGCATCTCTGCGAGCTTGAAGTGCACGATTTGGTTGTCGAGGATGCTCTGGCCGAAGGCTTTTCGGTTGCGGGTATATTCGATGGTCTGATCGATGATGTATTCGTGCGCCCTGAGACACGCCGCCGCGCCCCAGAGTCGCTCCTCCTGGAACTGGATCATCTGGTAGGTGAAGCCCTTGCCCTCCTCGCCGATCCGGTTGCGCTTGGGCACGCGGACATTGTCGAAGAAGATCTGCGCGGTATCCGATGAGCGCATGCCCATCTTGTCGAGCTTGCGGGCAACGGTGACGCCCTTGCTTTTCATGGGCACGCAGATCAGCGACTTGTTACGGTGAACGGGACCATCGCCGGTATTGGCGAGCAGGCAGATCCAGTCGGCCTGGGTGCCGTTGGTGATCCACATTTTGCCGCCGGTAATGAGGTAATCGTCGCCGTCAGCTTTCGCGCTGGTTTTGATCGAGGCAACATCTGAGCCCGCGCCCGGCTCGGAGACGCCGATGCAGGCGACGTAATCGCCAGATATCGAGGGCGCCAGAAACTCGCGCCGCACCTCGTCCGAGCCGAACCGCGCCAGCGCGGGCGTCGCCATATCGGTCTGCACCCCGATGGCCATCGGCACGCCGCCGCAGGTGATGGCGCCGAGTTCCTCCGCCATCATCAACGCATAGGAATAGTCGAGGCCCGAGCCGCCAAATTCGACTGGCTTGTTCAAGCCGAGGAAGCCGAGGCTGCCCATCTTCTTGAACAGCTCATGCGCCGGGAAGATCTCGGCCTTCTCCCAGTCATCGACATGGGGATTGATCTCGTTGGCGATGAATTTCTGGAGAGAACGGCGGATGTCGTCGTGGTCGGCGGTGAATAGCATTTCTCTCAACCTCGTCATTCCGGGCACCCGCAAAGCGGGTGAGCCCGGAATCTCGATATGTTTGGACTCATCTCTAGGTCCCGGGTTCGCGCTACGCGCGCCCCGGGACGACGGTTATCACAGCCCCATCTGCCGCGACGCCAGATCCTTCATGATCTCCTCGGTGCCGCCGCCGATGGCGTTGACCTTGACTTCGCGGTAAATGCGCTCGGCCTTGATGCCGCGCATGAAGCCGGCGCCGCCAAAGATCTGCACGGCTTCCGAGGCGCAGAACGCCATTGTCTGCGTCGCCTGGTTCTTCATCATGCAGATTTCGGCAATTGGGCTTTCGCCCTGCTCGAGCCGCCAAGCCAGCATCTCCAGCATCGCTTGCGACGCCGCGACCTTCTGCGCCATGTCGACGATCTTGTGCCTGATCACCTGGTGCTGGGCGAGCGGCTTGCCAAAGGTCTTGCGCTCCTTGGCATAGGCTGTGGCTTCGTCGAGACAGACGCGCGCGAAGGCGGTGCAGCCGGCGGCCATGCCCATCCGCTCGCTGTTGAAATTCTGCATGATGATTTTGAAGCCCTGGCCTTCCTCGCCGATCAGGTTTTCGGCAGGCACGCGGCACTCGTCGAAATGCAAGGTCGCGGTGTCCGAGGCCCACCAGCCCATCTTCTTCAGCTTGGTGCGCGACAGGCCGGGCGTGTCGCCCTCGATCAGCAGCAGGCTGACGCCGCTGGCGCCCTCGCCGCCTGTACGCACCGCAACGGTCAGATAGTCGGCGCGCACGCCCGAGGTGATGAAGGTCTTTTCACCGCTCACGACGTAGTGATTGCCGTTGCGGCGCGCGCCGGTGCGCAGGTTCGCAACGTCTGACCCACCGCCGGGCTCGGTGATCGCGAGCGCGGAGATTTTCTCGCCCGAGAGCACTTGCGGCAGCACGCGTGCCTTCACCTCTGGCCGCGCTGCGCGGGCGATCGGCGGCGAGCCGATGGTGTGGCTCATCAGGCTGGCGCTGATACCCCCGGCTCCTGCCCGCGCCAGCTCCTGGCTTGCGACGATCTTCATGAACTGGTCGGCGGCGATCCCGCCATATTCCTCGGGGAATCCGAGCCCCAGAAGCCCGATCTCGGCCGCCTTGCGATAGAGAACGCGGGGAAATTCGCCCGCCTCGTCCCATTCATGGGCGAAGGGCGCGATCTCCTTGTCGACGAAGCGGCGCATGACGTCGCGAAAGGCGTCGTGCTCGGCGGTATAGAACGGGCTCTTCATAGCGCTTTCGCCTCGACGACTCTGTTCTAGTTCCACCATGGCCGTAACATCGGCGGCTCACTTGCGCCGAGTGGCTGGCCCGAAAGGCCTCCTCAAGCAAGCCCTTACCTAGCAACTCAACGCAAGACGGTTTTCACCCCTCGCAGGCCAACTCCAAATCAAAAAAGACTGCTGCACAAAACTCCGGCTGGCCCCCCAGGGCCACGCCGGGCATGGTGCACAGCAATAAATTCAGGCGGCAAAGAACCGCCGAGGGAGGGATTGTTGGCCGTTCGTTACTACGACTGGATCGCTCATCATGCGCGTCGCGCACCTCAGAAGGTCGCGGCGATCGATCTCGCGAGCGAGCGCCGCTTCACCTATGCGCAGCTCGACGCACGCGTCTCGCGCCTCGCCTCGTTGCTCAGCCACACGCTGAATGTCTCGCGCGGCGATCGCGTCGCGGTGCTGGCGCTGAACACCACCGATACGCTGGAGGTGCAGTTCGCCTGCGGACGGTTAGGCGCGGTCTTCGTGCCGCTGAACACCCGCCTCACCGTTCCCGAGCTTCAGTTCATCACCGGCGATTGCGCGCCAAAAGTGATGATCCACGACGCTGATCTGGCTGAGACCGCGCTCGCTGTTGCAAAACTCTGCAACGTCGCGACGAGCCTGCTGCTTGGCCCTGATGGCACCTATGAGGCCGGCATTGCATCGGCCAAGCCGCTCGACCGCACGGAAGACGTCACGCTCGATGATGTCTCGACAATCATGTATACGTCGGGCACGACGGGCCATCCGAAGGGCGCGACCATCACCCATGGCATGACCTTCTGGAATTGCGTCAATCTCGGCGGCCCCGCCTGCATCGGCCCGGCCTCGGTGCTGCTCACGGTGCTGCCGCTGTTCCACACCGGCGGGCTGAATTGCTACACCAATCCCGTGCTGCATGCTGGCGGCACCGTGATGATCATGCGCGCGTTCGATCCCGGCACGGCGCTCGCCCTGATCGGCGATCTCACCCAGGGCATCAATGTGTTCTTCGGCGTGCCCGCGATCTACCAGTTCATGGCGCAGCATCCGGCCTTCGCGGCGACTGACCTGTCCCGATTGATCGTCGGCGGTGTCGGCGGCGCGCCGATGCCGCTATCGCTGCTGAAAGCCTGGGAAGCGCGCGGCGTCGCGCTTCAGCAGGGCTACGGCATGACCGAGACCTCGCCGGCCGTGCTGGTGCTGGACCGCGAGGACGCCGCGCGCAAGGCCGGCTCCGCCGGCAAGCCGGTGCTGCACACCGAGGTCCGCATCGTCCGCCCTGACGGCAGCGATGCCGACATCGGCGAGCTCGGTGAGCTCTGGGTCAGGGGTCCGAACATTACGCCGGGCTACTGGAACAGGCCGGAGGCGAACAAATCCTCCTTCACCGACGGCTGGCTGCACACGGGTGACGCGACGCGCATGGATGACGAGGGCTTCTACTACATCGTCGACCGCTGGAAGGACATGTACATCTCCGGCGGCGAGAACGTCTATCCGGCCGAGGTCGAGAACGTCCTGCATCAGCTCACAGCGATTGCGGAAGCCGCGGTGATCGGCATCCCCGATCCGCAGTGGGGCGAGGTGGGCTTGGCGATCGTTGCGGTCAAACAAGGTCAGCGGCTGAGTGAGACCGATGTCCTTGCGCATTGCGCGGCCAATCTTGCGCGCTTCAAATGCCCGCGCCAGATCCGCTTCGTCGATGCGCTGCCGCGCAATGCCACCGGCAAAATTCACAAACCGACCCTGCGCAAGGAATTCTCGGTCACCTCCGAGGTCGACAAGAAAGTCGCCAGCGCCTGATCAAAGCGCCCCTCCCGCGGGCGCTTTCGTTATTCGACGTGCCTGCTCCAACCCAGAAGAAACCCCAAGGAATTTTCATGAACAAGAAACTCTCTCTGCTTGCCGCAGCGACCGCGTTGACGTTGCTCACGACCCAGGGCGCTTTCGCCCAGAAGGCGTACGACACCGGCGTCACCGACACCGAGATCAAGATCGGCAATGTCGAGGCCTATTCCGGCCCGGCGTCCGCCTACGGCGTCATCGGCAAAACCGAGGAAGCCTATTTCAAGATGATCAACGATCAGGGCGGCATCAACGGCCGCAAGATCAACTTCATCTCCTACGATGACGGCTATTCGCCGCCGAAGACAGTGGAGCAGATCCGCAAGCTGATCGAAAGCGACGAGGTCTTCCTCGTGTTCAACGCGCTGGGCACGCCGACCCAGACCGCTGTGCAGAAATATCAAAACTCAAAGAAAGTCCCGCAGCTGTTCCTCGCCACCGGCGCCAGCAAGTGGAACGACCCGCACAACTTCCCCTGGACCATGGGCTTCCAGCCGAGCTACCGGGTCGAGGCGCGGATCTTCGCCAAATACATCCTGAAGGAGAAGCCGGACGCGAAGGTCGCGATCTTCTATGCCAACGACGATTTCGGCAAAGACTACCTTGCCGGCATCAAGGACGTGTTCGGCGACAAGGCATCCAAGCTGATCGTGGCTGAAGAGAGCTACGAGACCTCGGAGCCCTCGATCGACGCCCATATCGTCAAGCTCAAGGACACCGGCGCCGACGTGTTCGTGAACATCTCGACCCCGAAATTCGCTGCACAGGCCATCAAGAAGATCGCCGAACTCAACTGGAAGCCAATGCATCTGATGACCGACGTCTCGGTCTCGATCGGCTCAGTAATGAAGCCGGCGGGTCTCGAGGCTTCCGAAGGCGTGCTGTCGGCCGGCTATCTGATGGATGCATCCGATCCGCAGTGGAAGGACAATGAGGGCATGAAGAAGTTCATGGCCTTCATCGACAAGTACATGCCCGGCGCCAACATCTCGGACACCAACCTGGTTTACGGTTACGCAGCGGCCCAGACGATGGTGCAGGTGCTGAAGCAGGCCGGTGACAATCTCACCCGCGAGAACGTGATGAAGCAGGCGGCGAGCCTGAAGGACTTCGTGCCGGATACACTGATCCCGGGGATCAAGATCAACACGTCGACCAATGATTTTGCGCCGATCGAACAGCTGAAGATGTGGCGGTTCAAGAGCGGCCAGTGGGAGCTGTTCGGCGACATCATCAGCGCCGAGGTCGGCGGCTAGCTCCGGTCGGAAGCCGGCGATACGCGTTAGATAGCGGCCGAAAGGCCGCTATCTTCGCTATTGTCCGATCCTCGATTCACATCGATGGCCACCATGGCCAGGCCAAGACGGCGTACCTCAGCAGCTCCCGTGAGCACGGGGCAAGCCCATGCCAGGATCGCGATAGCCGATGACGGCAGATCGAGGCTCAGAGTGTAGCTGTCACGAGCGATTTCGATAGCCGCGGGATCGACATGCGCGCCATCGAGATAGAATTGCGTCCCTATTTTATCGAGCGGCCCACGAAATGAAGGACTTTGGATGCAGATCTTGTTGCGTCCAGGCCGGCCCTTGATGCGGACGGCCGCCTGCGGCTCGCTCCAGCGAAATGTGTAGCCTGCCGAGGTCTCGATCGCGTGAAATCCGAGCTGCGCGATCACATGATCGCCGAGCAATTTCGAGGCAGGCTTGGCTGGCCCACGAATGCGACGGATACATTCGATCCGCTGCAGCCGGATCAGCGATGCAATGTAGCGTTTCAGCCATCGTGCGACGGCGTCGCTCGACCCGATGATCGTCAGCGCAGTCAGCACCGCGCGCGCATATGCGACAGCGAAACGCGCGGCGACGCGGGCAGGGAGATCGCCGAGCAACGCCGCCGCGCCCCAGCGCCACAAGGCTCGCAAATTCTCGTCGGGCCGCGTCCATCCACGGCCCGCGAGGCTGTAGCGCATCAGCGCATTCAACGCATGGAGGGCAAGCGCCCCATCGGTCTCATCCGGATCGCTCCATTCACGGGGAATTTCGATCAACTCGCTGCCGGGATCGCGCCTGACCTCGCTGAGATAGCGGATCTCGCCCTGGACGAAATCGAGCGTGAATGTCTTCAGCTCGCCGATATGGCCGACGTAATAATGATGGAAGCGCGCCTGCTCCAGATACCCGATGATGTAGCCCCGCGCAAAATATCCGGCGGCGAGCACCCATTCGGCAAAATGACCGAGCTCTTCACGCAGCCCGCCGCATTCCCAGTAGGCGTCGCGTCGCGTCACGAAGCACTGGTCGAGCACCTTGCGCCAGGGATGCTGCTTCATGCCGAACTCGATGTCGGCCTGGTACATCGCGGCTTCCGCCTCCGACAGGCGATTGTGGCAAATCGGAACCGAGCGGCAGGAAAACCCCGCCCAATCAGGATGATCGTTGATCGCGCGGATGCAGAGCTCGATCACATCCGGCTCAGGCCGGCAATGTGATTCCGTGAAGAACAAATATTTTCCGCGAGCCTTGCTCGCACCGAATGCGCAAAGCCCGATATCGTGATTGAGCGCGGCATGTTCGATCCGCGCAGCGTCAGCGGCCAGCGCCTCCAGCTCCGCATGAGCGGTGAAGCCCGGCGGCACGGCCAGGATGATCTCGAAGAGAGACCGATCCGCCGTTTGCGACGTCCAGCCGAGCCAGGATTGCTCCCACTGCCCGCGGTGAAATTCGAGCGGGATGATGACGGAGAACAGCGGGCATGGGCCGTCGGATGTGGGAGCCACGTCCTATACCGACAGGAAAAGCGCGAATGACTCATCCACCGTGCGACGCAGGTGGCTTAGATACAACGCATGATTGGCATTATCGGATGAAATCCGTCCGAGCGTCGGCTCCTTGACGATACCGACCGGCACATAGGCGATCGGTGCCGCGACCGGCATCAACTGTGAACCGGCGCCGGCACGCAGCGTCGAAATGATACCGTACATCGCGCCGCTCACGGTCGGCCGCGAGACCGTGATCACGCGATGCTGGCCGTGCTTGTTGATGACGAGATAGATGAAGCCGGACTGATGCGGTACGGCAACCTCGCCGGTATGCTCATAGGCCGCATCCGTTCGCTCGCCCTCGCGAAAGACCAGCGAGGAGACGTTCGGCTCCCAGACGATTTCGGTGCGATAGGCGAAAATCGCATCCTTGTCGCCAAAGGACGGCCGCAGGGTGATGTAGACACCTTCGATCCAGGTCACCGCGCGATGCGAATAGGAGCCGAGGCTGTCGGGCGCGACATCGTTGCCGGCAGCCGGTGGCGGCGCGACAATGCTCTTGCGCAAGGATACGCCGAGCGCCTGCTCCAATCGGACCGTGGTCGCCAGCGTGAAAGGGCGGCGGCCACCGAGCGCCTTTTCCAGCGTCGACAGGCTGAGCTTGGCCTGCTCGGCCAGCGCTTGCCGCGAGATCCGGCGCCTGGCGATTTCCTCGCGGATCGTTTCCGCCACTTCGCGGCTTTGCTCGTCCGAAAGCTGCTTGTCAGAGAGCTTGTCTTGCGTCTGCATCGTTATCCCTGCTCCACAGCCGCCAGTCTAGCAGGGCGGACAAGTCAGCACAAAACCGGACATGGCCGCCAAGACGGCGGCTGGCCCGGGCCGGCCGCGGCGGAACATTGCCGATCATTCTGCTCGCGAAATCAGGCCCTCCCGACCGATGCTCAGGTCGTCAAACAGCTTTTCGGGAGCAGGCCAAATGGACAATTACGACACGGTCGACAGCCACGAACACCCTGATGAACATCCTTGGCTCGGCGGGATGATCAAGGTCGGACTGTTTCTCCTGGCGCAAAGCATTGCCGTGCTCCTGGTCAGCTTCGTGGCCCTGCTGGTGAGCTTCGAGACATCCTGGTCGGCCACGTCAGAGCAGGCCAGCCTGCTCCAGCCCGGCGATGCCAGGTCCGGCACCCTCCTGCTGAAGGACGACGGAGCCACGACCGAAGCCGTCCGCCTTGGGATTGACGTCGACGTCACGGTTTCAGGTCCGACGCTGCGCACGCGCGTCACGCAAATCTTCCGCAACCCGACCAAGGATTGGGTCGAGGCTACCTATGTCTATCCGCTGGCCAGTGACGGCGCCGTCGACACGCTGAAGATGGTGGTCGGCGATCGCGTCATTGTCGGCGACATCAGGGAGCGTCAGCAGGCACGCGTGATCTACGAGCAGGCACGTCGCAACGGTCAGAAGGCCGCGCTCACCGAGCAGGAGCGGCCCAACATCTTCACCAACTCGGTCGCCAATATTGGTCCCGGCGAAACCGTGCTGGTGCAGATCGAATATCAGGAGCCGGTGCATCAGTCCGGCAACGAATACTCGCTGCGCGTTCCGCTCGTGGTCGGGCCGCGCTACAATCCGGCGCCGATCGTGCAGAGCGTCGACTTCCGCAACGATGGCTCCGGCTGGGGTGCGACGCATTCGGATCCGGTGCCCGACCGTGACCGCATCTCGTCGCCCGTGCTTGATCCCGCCAAGAATCCTGCAGCGAGCGTGCCGGTGAACCCGACCACCATCACCGTGCATTTGAAGGCCGGCTTTGCGCTCGGCGAGGTGAAGAGCCATTACCACAACGTGAAGATCGAGAGCCCCGACAGCACGACGCGCGTCGTGACCCTTGCCGACGGCACCGTGCCCGCGGATCGCGACTTCGAGCTGACCTGGAAGCCGGTCGCCGAGAAAGCGCCGTCCGTCGGGCTATTCCGCGAACATGTCGGCGATGCCGACTATCTGCTCGCTTTCGTCACACCGCCAGCCGCCGAGGAGACAACCCAAAAGCCGCTGCCGCGCGAAGTCGTGTTCGTGATCGACAATTCCGGTTCGATGGGCGGCACCTCGATCGAACAGGCCAAGGCGAGTCTTCTTTATGCACTTGGCCGCCTGCAGCCGACCGATCGCTTCAACGTGATCCGCTTCGACGACACCATGGACGTGCTGTTTTCCGCCTCAGTGCCGGCCGATGCGGCACATGTCGGCGAGGCCACCGCCTTCGTCAGCGCATTGCAAGCGCGCGGCGGCACGGAAATGGTGCCTGCGATGCGCGCGGCGCTGACCGACAAGCTCGCCGACACCAACATGGTTCGCCAGATCGTCTTTCTCACCGACGGCGCGATCGGCACCGAGCAGCAATTGTTCGAGACCATCACGGCCATGCGTGGCCGCTCGCGCATCTTCATGATCGGCATCGGCTCCGCGCCCAACACCTACCTCATGACGCGCGCCGCCGAACTCGGCCGCGGCACCTTCACCCATATCGGTTCGGTCGAGCAGGTCGAGGAACGCATGCGCGGCCTGTTTGCCAAGCTCGAGAATCCGGCCGTGACCGGCCTCACCGCAAAATTCTCTCAAGCCAAGGCCGACATCACGCCCGCCATCATTCCCGACGTCTATCGCGACGAGCCGCTGATGCTGGCGGCCAAGCTCGACAAGCTCGCGGGCTCGCTCGAGATCAAGGGCCGTGTCGGCGATCGTCCGTGGTCCGTGACGGTGCCGCTGCAGAACGCTGCCGAAGGCAAGGGCCTGTCGAAACTTTGGGCGAGGCGCAAGATCGGCGATGCCGAAGTGGCCCGCACGCTGCGTGAGATGACGCCTGAAGACACCGACAAGGCCATCCTTGCGCTGGCGCTCGATCACCAGATCGTCACGCGGCTAACCAGTCTCATTGCCGTCGACAAGACGCCGAGCCGTCCCCAAGGCCAACCGCTCAAGCTCAGCGAGCTTCCAATCAACCTGCCAGCCGGCTGGGACTTCGCGAAGGTGTTCGGCGAGCAGCCGCAGAAGACGCCTGCACAGTTGCGCGAACGCCGCGCCGACGCAAGCCAGCCTGCGACAAGGCGACCGGCTCCCGTCACGTCAGACACGATCCGCCTGCCCAAAACCGCGACCACGGCCGAGCTGAAGATGATCGCAGGCCTGATCATGATCGTGCTCGCCCTGATCCTGTTCGTGTTCAACCGGCGTCAGACCTTGCTCGCTGACGCCGCTTGAGAGAGGAGCACCCCGAACTCCTCTTCCTTGGCGCGCGCGGCTGCCCGTCCCGAACCAACGGCCGCGCGCGCATTTTTCTTCTCGTCATTGCTGGAACCAATGCCCCGCCTCATCTCGCCACTGGCTCTTGCGTTGATCGGCGCCATCCTGTTCGGCGACGGCGCTTACATCCACGCCAAGGCGTGGCTCGCACAGCTGCTACTGGAGCGTGCGTTCGACAGGAGCATTGCGATCGGCAAGCCGATCAAGCCGTGGTCGTGGGCCGACACCTGGCCGGTGGCGCGAATCGAGGTGAAGCGGATCGGCGCCAGCGCTATCGTGCTCGCCGGTACGAGCGGCCAGGCGCTTGCCTTCGGGCCCGGTCATCTCGATCAAACGGTCGAGGTCGGCGAGCGCGGCGTCGCCGTTTATGCTGCACACCGCGATACCCATTTCCGTTTCTTGCGCAACGTTGTCATCGGCGACGTGATCGACATCACGCGCGCCGACGGTAAGCACTTCCGCTATCGCGCCGACGCCTCACGCGTGGCACGTTTCGACGCATCCGGCATTGATCCCGCATCGCCGGATTTTGAACTGGTGTTCACAACCTGCTGGCCATTTGATGCCATCACGTCCGGACCCGAGCGCTACATCCTTCACGCCACGCTTGTTGGACCCGGCAGCTAGGCTGTCGCGTCGCGCTCTCTCCACCATCCGCGCCGAAGCGGCGACCAATCGCCTCAAGACGAGGCCGCTGAACTGGCGTTGCCGGCCGTAGACCTATAAGAAGGCCTGCAGATTACTGCAGCGACGCCGGGCGGGGAAGAAGGGGTAGATGGACGAAGACTATAGGCAACGTCTCGAAGAGCGATTGGAGCAACTGGAAAACCGCGTCGCGCTACTGGAGCGGAATCTGGATCTCGTCGCGTCCGGTCAGAGACGCGCCTCCCTTCGCAGCCTCTGGCGGCGTCCGCCGATGTGGACCTTCGAGCAACATGCTCCGCGTCTACTCAACCTGAAGACGTTCAAGCCAGCGCCCACGATCCCAGCGAATGCACCGCGGGTCGCGATGGTTACGCCGAGCTACAACCACGCGCAGTATCTCGGCGCCACGATCGACAGCATCGTCGGCCAGACTTATCCGAACCTCTATTATCACGTGCAGGACGGCGCCTCGATCGACGGCACGATCGACCTGTTGAAGAGCCGCGGCAACAGCATCAGCTGGACAAGCGAGCCGGACAAGGGTCAGTCCAACGCCATCAATCTCGGCTTTGCCGGCATCGACTGCGAGATCATGGCCTACCTCAACAGCGACGACGTACTGCTGCCGGGGACACTCGCCTACGTCGTCAGCTATTTCATGGCGCATCCCGACGTCGACATCGTCTACGGCAATCGAATCTTCATCGATCGTGAAGGGCTGGAGGTTGGGCGCGCGGTCCTGCCTCGCCACGACGGCGCAGCGCTGCAATACGTCGACTACATCCCGCAGGAGACGATGTTCTGGCGCAAACGCGTGTGGGACAAGATCGGTCCGATCGACGAAAACTTCCATTTCGCGATGGATTGGGACTTCATCCTGCGCGCTCAGGCTGCCGGATTCAACTTCGTGCGCCTCCCGCGATTTCTCTCCTGCTTCCGCATCCACGACGCACAGAAGACGGCAGCAACATACGCGGTCGGGGTCAAGGAAATGGGTATCTTGCGGCGTCGTGTCCTTGGATTCGATCCGACGCAGATGCAGATCCGGCGCGCCATCGCGTCATATCTCCTCAGGCAAGTGGCCTATCACTACAGCTACAAATTAGGCTTCTTGCGCTACTGAGGACGAGACACGAGCCACCGATGAAACGACTGGTTTCGATCGGCTGCTCATTCCGTCATGCGGCATGCAGCCCCACCGGTTGCCACTCCACGCAACTCACCATACGATACCGTGACGCACCGCCAAGAAGAACAATAGTTGAGGTCACGCCATGGAAGCTCAGGTCTCTGCCGCGTCGGTTCCTGCCCGCCCATGGTCTCCGTCTCCCGATGCCAGCGACATCGTCAAGGGCATCCACGCCATGCTGCATCCGCACAACATCGTGCTGGTGGGCGCGACCGACAAGCCGGGCAACTACGCCGAACGCATCTGGAACAATCTGGTCAAATACGGCTTCGAGGGCGGGCTCTATCCTGTCAACGCCAAGCGCGAGACGATCTGGGGCGTGCCCTGTCATAAGGATTTTGCCAGCCTCCCTGAAAAGCCTGATCACGTTCTGGTGCTAGTGCCCGCGCGCTTTGCGGTGCAGGTGATCCGCGACGCCGCCGCGGCCGGCGCGCGGTCGGCCACCATCGTCACCTCGGGCTTCAGCGAACTGCAGGACGCGGAGAGCCAGAAGCTCGCCGCCGAACTGCAGCAGGCCGTGCGCGAAACGGGCCTCGCCGTCACCGGCCCGAACTGCCTTGGTAATTTGAGCGCCGGTGAAAGGCTCTTCACCAATATCGACGACCGCATCGTGACCATGGAACAGGGTACAGTCGCGATCGCCGGCCAATCCGGCGCCATCGTCATGGCAATCCGCCAGGCGCTGGAGGATCGCGGCGTCGGTGTCGGCTACATGGTGACGACGGGAAACGAAACCGGGCTCGAGACACCGGACCTGATGCGCTATTTCGCCGAAGATCCGAGCGTCAAGGTGATCGTGGTCTATCTCGAAGGCGTTCGCAACACCAAGGCGTTTCGCGACGCCTGCAAGGCCGCGCGTGCCGCCAGCAAGCCGGTGATCGCACTCAAGCTCGGCTCATCGGAAGGTGGCCGCGCTGCTGCGATGGCACACACCGGTGCACTCGCAGGCTCAATCGAGACATTCGACGCGATTGCAACGCGTGAAGGCGTCATCCGCGTAGCCGGGCTCGACGAGTTGATCGAGACCACCGAATGCTTCGTCCACGCTGCCGTTCCCAAGGGCGACCGGCTGGCGGCAGTGACGCTGTCCGGCGGCAAGCGCGGCATGCTGATCGATGCCTTCTACGCACAAGGCTTGAATTTCGCGCCGCTCAGTCCGCATGTCAGCCGCGAACTCGGGACGATGCTCGGACCGGGATCGATCGTCGGCAATCCGCTCGATGCCGGCTTTGCCGCAGTGGTCGATCCCTCCGTCTACATGAAGTCGATCAAGCTGATGATCGATGATCCTGACATCGACATCGTCATCATCGACGCCGAGTTTCCAAAGGCGCCCCATGAGCTGCGCGAGCGCAATTTGCGCATCGTCGACGAGATGGCGAGCCGCGCTTCAAAGCCCGTGATCTATATCAGCGCGATGTCGATCGGCTTCACCGAATTCACCAAGGGCTTGCGCAAGTCGTTGCCGCATCTCGCGGTGATGCAGGGCATGGACCGCGCGGTGACCGCGATCAAGTCGCTGCTCGCCTACGCTAAGCTGCGCAAGGAGGTGCCCGACATCGTCTCAAGCTCGAAGCCCGCCGCGCGCGCCGTGCTGGAGAAGGCGTTGAAATCAGCGAGTGGCGCCGCACTCGACGAGGTCGCCTCGAAGAAACTGCTGAAGGCCTATGGCATCCCGATCTCGAAAGAGGGGATCGCCCAGACGGCCGCGGAGGCCGTGAAGATCGCCAAGCAGATCGGATTTCCGGTGGTCGCAAAAGTTGTCAGCGCCGAGATCCTGCACAAATCCGATATCGGCGGCGTCGTGCTGAACCTCAACAGCGCAGCCGAGGTCAAGAAAGCATTTTCCGACATCACGACGCGCGTGAAGAAGCTCAAGGGCAAGCCTGATCTCGACGGCATCCTGATCGCCCAGCAGGTCAAGGCGGACCTCGAGCTCGTGGTCGGCGCCTCGCTCGACGCCGAGATGGGACCCGTCGTGCTGTTCGGGACCGGTGGCATCGATATCGAGCTGATGAAGGACGTGGCGCTTGCCGGCGCACCACTGGATGAGGCCGAGGCGCGCCTCCTGATCGGACGCACCAAGGCCGGCATCAAGATGCACGGCTATCGCGGCAAACCGGCGTTGCACGAGACCTCCGCCGTCAAGGCGCTGGTCGGCCTGTCCAATCTGATCGCGGATGCCGGCGACCGCATCGCCTCGATCGACGTCAATCCGTTCCTGATCAACTCCAAAGCCGGCGTCGCGGTCGATGCGCTGATCGTGCTGAACAATGCCGCGGCCAAGCGGGCTGCCAAGCATTGATGTCGCGCAGGGCGGGCAAGTCGTTAACCCGCCCCAGCTAACATTGCGTCCATCCGGGCTCCTTCCAACTTCCCCGCTTTGGTCGTAAAATCGCTCCCCCATGGCACGCGCGAGCAATCTGGTGATCGGAACGGCGACGCTGACGGTAATCGCCGTCGCGTTCGGCGGCCTCCTCGGCGTGCAGAAATGGCGTGCCAGCCAGAGCCGCAGCCAGCTGCGCGTCGTGTTCGAAGGCGGTTCCGCGAGCGGCCTTCGCCGTGGCGGCCCGGTCAATTTCGACGGCGTGCCCGCCGGCCAGATCATCTCGATCAAATTGGATAGTCCGCGCAAGGTCGTGGCGCTGGTGTTGCTCGACAACGCCGCGCCACTTCGCAAGGACACGGTGGCCGGGATCGAGTTCCAGGGCCTCACCGGTGTTGCGGCGGTCTCGCTGATCGGCGGGGCCCCTTCCGCGCCGCCGGTGCCGCTCGATGTCGACGGCATCCCCGTACTGACCGCCGATCTCAGCGATGCCGAGTCCATCGTCGACACCCTGCACAGCGTCGATCGCACGATCATCAGCAACGCGCCTGCGATCAAGGAGGGCCTGCGTACGTTCGAAGACTATACCGCCGGTCTCAGGAGCAAGGGCGACGAGATCGATGCCGTGATGGCCAAGGTCGACAGTGCGTTTGCAGGCTTCGACAAGGCGGTCACCAAGATCGAGGGCGCGGTGCCGGGCTTCGTCGACGGCAAGGCCGACGAGCTGTTCGAAAAGGTGAAGGGACTGCACGAGCTCGCCGACACCATGAAGAAGAAATCGGCAAGCTTCCTCGAGGATACTCGCCGCTCGCTGCTCGACGTCAGCGACGCCGCCAACAAGATGAGCGGAGCGACCGCTCCCGCCGCCGCCCCGCGTCCGCCGCGCAAACCGGCGCAGCAGAAGCGGTAGAACCTACCAAGTGTAGCGCACGACGCCCTTGCCGGCGTAGGAGCGCGGCGATTGCTACCATGCGTTACGAAGGCAACCTCACCCATACACAAACGCCTTGTCATCCAGATCGGTCTTCGGGATCTCGTCCTTCTCGGTCCAGTAATCCTGGCTATGTTGCCATTCCGGCTTATCGCCGCGCTTGGGCAACAGGTTCATGTTGCGCATGATGTAGCCGGGGTTGAAGTTTTCCGGATCGATCCAGGGCAGGATCGGCATGTTGTGGTCCTCGGCACGCAGGGCCACCTCGACCTTCTTCTTGCCCTTCGCCTTCATGTGGCCGAGCAGACGGCAGACGAAATCAGCGACGAGATCGACACGTAGCGTCCAGCTTGCGCGGAAATAGCCGAACACCCAGACCATGTTCGGCACGCCCGTGAACATCATGCCGCGATAGGTGACAGTGTCGCCGAAAGCGAGTGGCTTGCCGTCGATCTCGAAAGCGATATCGCCGAGCGCCGAGAGGTCAAAGCCGGTCGCGGTGACGATCACATCGGCTTCGAGCAGCTTGCCGGATTTGAGCTGGATACCGTTCTCGACGAAGCTTTCGATCTCGTCGGTGACAACCGAGGCCTTGCCGCTGGCGATGCCCTTGAACAGATCGGCATCCGGCACGAAGGCGATTCGCTGCCGCCACGGCCGATAGCTCGGCGTGAAGTGGGTCTCGACATCGTAGTCCGGACCGAGCACGGAGCTGATCTGGCCGATCAGCTCTTTCTTCACCTGCTCCGGATTGGCGAGGCAAAGCTTTGTGAATGCATCCTGCTCGAACAGGATCTTGCGGCGAACGATCTCGTGGATCCAGGCTTCATCAACCTGGAGCCGGCGCAGCTCCTCCGCGATCTCGATGGCATTGCGCCCCAGACGGAAATAGGTCGGCGAGCGCTGCAGCATGGTGACATGTGCGCATTCGTCGGCAATGTTTGGCACCAACGTCGCCGCAGTCGCGCCCGAGCCGATCACGACGACCTTCTTGTTCTTGAGATCGATATCGTCAGGCCAGGTCTGCGGATGGACGATGCGGCCCTTGAAGCGATCCATGCCCTTCCATTCCGGCGTGTAGCCTTCGGAATGGCGGTAGTAGCCCTGGCACATCCAGAGGAAGTTTGCGGTGAAGGTCTTGGCCTCGCCGGTGTCGGTCGTCGCCGTCTCGATGGTCCAGAGATTCTGCTCGCTCGACCAGCTCGCCGAGACGATTCGGTGCTTGTAGCGGATGTGGCGGCCGATATCGTTGTCGTCGATCACCTCGTTCATGTAAGCGAGGATTTCCTCGGCGGTCGCGATCGGTGGTCCGACCCAAGGCTTGAAGCTGTAGCCGAAGGTATGGAGATCGCTGTCCGAGCGAATGCCGGGATAGCGATGCGTGCTCCAGGTCCCGCCGAACGTCGCCTGCGTCTCCAGGATCACGTAGCTGGTGCCCGGAAGCTGCTTCTCGATGTGATAGGCGCTGCCGATGCCGGAGATGCCGGCGCCGACGATCAGCACGTCAAAATGTTCCGAAGCCTGCTTGGTGGCGGCGTGACCGCGAACAGCGACATTCATTGTTGCTTCTATGCCTTGTCTTGTTCAGGCCGCCATTGCTTGGCGACGCGTTTCCTCCGCGACGGGCATGGTCGCCCATCGCGCTTCCCTCGCAAAATGACACAGATCAAGTCGCGATCAAACTACAACGCCGCGCCCCAGCCCCGCGCTGTCTGCAAGATCCAGTCGCGATAGAGCGTCAGCGGAGTGACCCCGGTCAATCCGCCGCAACCGGCAGCGCCGTTCGGCCCCGTGGACCAGCTGATGACGCCGACGAGCACGGCGCCACCAGGCTTGTCCTCGAACACGGGACCGCCGGAATCACCGGTGCAGGCGCCGATTCCATCGCGAACACCGCTGGTTACGGGATCGACCAGACGGATCTGCAACGTCCCGGGCTGGCCAGTGACAACGAGACCGGCAACGCGAATCGTCCCGCCGCTTCTTCCATCGCCGCGCACGGTGACGCCGATACCGGCAATGGTGAAGCGGCTGCCGACCTGGATCGGAATGTTGGGCGCGCCGACCGGCACCGTCAATTTTCCCTTGGGTGGAATTTCAAGTTGCAGCAATGCCACGTCGGCCGTGGCGCGATGCGCCAGCATGGCCTGCATGTTGAAGCCGGGATGAATCGCGACGGTGCGCACGTTCAGCAATTGCGGCTGACCATCAGCACCGCGGTCGACGATTTTGTAGTCGGCGCCAGGCTGCACGCAGTGCGCGACCGTCAGCACGAGCTTCGGCGCGATCAGGCTGCCGGTACAGAAATTGCCACGCGAGCCGACGATGGTGACGACCGCACGCGCGACGCCTTCGGTCTGCGGCGTGCCGCCGCCGACGATGGCATGAGCTGGCGTGGCGAGCAGCAGCGCGGCTGCGATGAGAGTTGCAAGCTTCTTCATGGGAACACGCTCTCGCGTCGGCAGGACTGGCCCTTGCCGATAGCGCATGCTAGCCCTGTTGGAAAGGAATTGACGAGGGCGGATAGTGACGATTGAGGCTGTGATCTTTGATTTTGGCGGCGTGTTGACGAGTTCGCCGTTCGAGGCGTTCGCGCGCTATGAGACCGCGCACGGCCTGCCCATCGACATCATCCGACGCACCAACGCTGCCAACCACCTCGAAAATGCCTGGGCCAAGTTCGAGCGCGCAGAGGTCGATATCGAGACATTCGACAAGCTGTTCGCGGCGGAATCACTCGCGCTCGGCGCCGAAGTGCGCGGGCGTGACGTGCTGCCGCTGCTGCAGGGCGATCTGCGTCCCGAGATGGTCGAGGCCTTGAAGCGCATCAAGGCGCAATTCAAGACCGGCTGCATCACCAACAATCTGCCGGCCAACGCCATCGGCAGCATGACCGGACGCTCGCTCTACATTGCCGAGGTGATGGTGCTGTTCGATCACGTCATCGAATCCGCCAAGATCGGCCTGCGCAAGCCTGACCCGCGCATCTATCAGCTGATGGTCGAGACGCTGAAGGTCGATCCGAAGAAATGCGTTTATCTCGACGACCTCGGCGTGAACTTGAAGCCCGCGCGCGAGATGGGCATGACGACGATCAAGGTCGCCAGCGGCACGCAGGCGATCGCGGAGCTCGAGGCGGCGACGGGGTTGAAGCTGGGATAGTTCGCATATGCCGTAGGGTGGGCAAAGCGGAGCGTGCCCACCACAAGCATATGGTGGGCACGGCGCTTGCGCGCCTTTGCCCACCCTACGAGAGCTACTTCGCGGCAGCGATTCGCTCGGGGAACGCAACCGCCAGCGAAGCGCGATCCGGCTTCAGCACGCCGCGCTCGGTGATGAGCCCAGTCACGAGGCGCGCCGGGGTCACGTCGAACGCGTAATTCGCCACCGGCGAGCCCTCGGGCACGATGCGTACCGTCTCAAGCCGGCCATCCGCGGTACGGCCTGTCATATCGGTAACCTCAACCCCACTACGTTGTTCGATCGGAATATCGCGGATACCGTCATTGACGGCGAAATCGATCGTCGGCGACGGCAGCGCGACGTAGAACGGCACGTTGTTGTCGTGCGCTGCGAGCGCCTTCAGATAAGTCCCGATCTTGTTGCAGACGTCGCCATTTGCGGCGACGCGGTCTGTGCCGACGATGGCGAGGTCGACCATGCCGTGCTGCATCAGATGTCCGCCGGTGTTGTCGGGGATCACCGTGTGCGGCACGCCATGATGGCCGAGCTCCCAGGCGGTGAGCGACGCACCCTGATTGCGCGGACGGGTCTCATCGACCCAGACATGGATCTTGATACCGCGCTCATGCGCGAGATAAATCGGCGCGGTCGCGGTACCCCAGTCGACGGTGGCGAGCCAGCCGGCGTTGCAATGGGTCAGCACGTTGACCGTCTCGCCCGGCTTCTTCTTCGCCACGATCGCTTCGATCAGCGCAAGACCGTTGGCGGCGATGCCGCGATTGATCTCGACATCCTGCTCGACGATCTCGTCGGCACGAGCGTAGGCCGCTTCGGCCCGTTCAACCGGATCGATCGGCGCGAGCGCCGCGCGCATCTCGTCCAGTGCCCATTTCAGATTGATCGCGGTCGGCCGCGCCACGACCAGCGTGTCGTAAGCGCGCTTCAGGCCGGCATCGGACGCGTCCTCGCGCATCGCAAGCGCCATGCCGTAAGCTGCCGTCGCGCCGATCAGCGGCGCGCCGCGCACCAGCATGTCGCGGATCGCAAATGCCGCATCCTCGCAGGAGATCAGCTTCGCAATGATGAACTCATGCGGTAGCCGGCGCTGGTCGATCGCACCGACCGACCAGCCGTCGCGCTCGCGCCAGATGCTGCGAAAATGCTTGCCGTCGACCTTCATGGCGTCATGCCTTTTTGTTCGTCTTGCGTCTCAACCGCGCAGGATGCGCCCGGCCACCGCATCGAGCTTCTTCAGAAGCTCGGGATCGCGTGCCTCGGGTGCCGTGATCAGCGCAGTGTCGAGCGCGCGATCCGAGCCGATCGGACACGGCTCGTGCTCGCGCGGAAAATCCCTGGCAAGCCGCGCCACCAGCGCTTTTGCCTTGTCGGCGTTCGACGTCAGCACACGAATGATGTCCTGCACAGTGACGGCGTCGTGATCAGGATGCCAGCAATCGAAATCCGTCACCATCGCAACGGTCGCGTAGCAAATCTCGGCCTCGCGAGCGAGTTTTGCCTCGGGCATGTTGGTCATGCCGATCACGGAATAGCCCAGCGTCTTGTAGGTCATGCTCTCCGCATAGGTGGAGAATTGCGGTCCCTCCATGCAGATATAGGTCCCGCCACGTGCAATCGCGATGGCTTCCGCCTCGGCCGCCGCAGCCAGATGGATGCGTAGCCGCGGCGAGACCGGATGCGCCATCGAGACATGCGCAACGCAGCCCTTGCCGAAGAACGAGCTCTCACGCTTGTGGGTGCGGTCGACGAACTGGTCGACGAGGACGAAGGTGCCGGGCGGCATCTCTTCCTTGAAGGAACCGCAGGCCGAGAGCGAGATCAGGTCGGTGACGCCAGCGCGCTTCAGCGCGTCGATATTGGCGCGATAGTTGATATCAGAGGGCGAGAGACGGTGGCCCTTGTCATGACGCGGCAGAAACACGATCGGCAGGCCCGCAATGGTCCCGCGTCGCACCGGTGCCGACGGCTCACCCCAGGGGCTCTTGATCACCTCTTCGCGCGCACCCTCGAGACCCGGCAAATCGTAGATGCCGGAGCCGCCAATGATGCCCAATACCGCCTGCGTCATGCCCGCTCACCCCTGTCCGCCACGTGCGACATGGTTAAGCTATGCCAGTTTTGCGGCGATTTTGAAACGGGGTGGTGAGGCCCCCAAAAAGGCGGCAGTGGCCTGATTAAGCCGCCTTTGCTAACCTCAGCTGGGTCGCGACCATGCGTTCCAGCGTCTCGATCGACTGGAAATTCTCGGGCGTGATCTCGGCTTGCGGAATCGTGAAGTCGAACTCGGCCTCGACGCCCAGCATCAGATTGACCATGTCCATCGAGGTCAGGCCGGCATCGACAAGTTTGGTCGATGGCGTGACGTCAGCGGTGAGCGAGTTCTGCTCGAGAATGCCCTTCACCAGCTTGATGATGCGATCGCGCACGTGAGTGTCGAAGGCCTGCATGGTTAAATTCCCATTTGTCTACAAAAGGTCGGACCCGCCCTTCGGTACGATGGGCGCGACGGGCCGATCCCACAATGGGCGCCACCATTACTTCGCGTTTCTTAGTAAACGATGACTCAGATTGTCTGGAATTTTGGCTTTCTCCAAAACCCTAACGTGATGGTCGAAATTCGCGCCATGCAAACAACCGGACCTTAACTGTTCGTTCGGAATTGGAGTTTGTTTACCCTCTATTTCATCGACGAATTTGAATTAAATCCGTAGCCTCGTCTCACAAGCAAGATGGTCGGGGGATCGCCTACACGGCTTCGCAAATGAAGCCGGCGATCCTGAACGACGAAGCGGAGGCGGACGAGCATGAACGTGCGTGAAGCAGTCATCACTGTCGACGAAACACAAACGAGCCTCCTCGAGCAGGGCCCCTCTCTGGTCGAGCGCGCAGCGCGCACCGCAAGCGTGGCTGCGGCCGACGCTGACGACGTCGATCGCGACGCCCGCTTTCCCCACAAGGCTTTCGATACGGCGCGCGAGCAAAAGCTGCTCGGCGTCATGATCCCGGTCGAGTTCGGCGGCTTCGGCGCCTCGATCTACGACGTCACCGACATCTGCTACACGCTCGGGCGCGCCTGCGCTTCGACCGCAATGATCTACGCGATGCACCAGACCAAGGTCGCCTGCATCGTCAGGCACGGCCATGGCATTCCCTGGATGGAAACCATGATGCGCCGGGTCGCCCGCGACCAGTGGCTGCTCGCCTCCTCCACCACCGAGGGCCAGAACGGCGGCAACATCCGCGCCAGTGCGGCCGCCGTCGACCACGCCGGCGATACCGTCTCGCTGGTGCGTGACGCCACCGTGATCTCCTACGGCGCCCAGGCTGATGGTCTCGTCACCATCGCTCGCCGCGCCACCGAGGCCGCCGCCTCGGATCAGGTGCTGCTGGCTCTCGCCAAGGACGATTATTCGCTGAAGCAGACGCAGGGCTGGGAAACGCTCGGCATGCGCGGCACGTGCTCGACCGGGTTCGAGCTGAAGGTCGATTGCTCCGCCGACCGCGTCTTCCCTGAAGCCTATGACAAGATCCACGCCCAGACGATGACCCCGTTCGCACATCTGTGCTGGTCGTCGACCTGGGCCGGCATTGCCGCTGCCTCCGTGACCCGTGCGCAGGCCTTCGTCCGCAAGGCCGCCCGCTCTTCCGGCGGGCAGATGCCGCCGGCCGCCGCGCACTTTACCGCCGCGAAAATGTCGCTGGCAAAACTGCGCGCGCTGATCGCTGCCAATCTCGACGCTTTCGCCCGCGCCGAGCACGACGAGCGCGCGCTCGGCTCGCTCGACTTTCAGTCTTCGATCACGCTCCTGAAGGTGCAGGCCTCCGAGCTCGCGGTCGAGACCGTGATGCATGCGATGCGCACCGCGGGCCTCTCCGGCTATCGCAACGACGGTGAATTCACCATGGGCCGCCACCTGCGCGACGTGCTGTCGTCGCCGATCATGATCAACAACGACCGCATCCTGGCCAATGCCGCCACCGCGACGCTGATGAGCAGCATCCCGACGAGCCTTCGTGACTGAATCAACAAGAACAATCTTGAAATAGCAGGACATCGGACCATGAACATTGCCGTCATCCCGGATTCGCCCGAGACCGCGCCGCAGATCGCAGATCCGCTCGATCATCTCGCCGACAAGCTGTTCCATCGCATGGGCGCCGACGGCGTCTATGCACGGACCGCCCTCTATGAGGGTGTCGTCGAGAAGCTTGCCGCGCTGATCACGAGCCATCGCGAGCCTGGCACCGAAGCCATGCGCTTCCCGCCGGTGATGAGCCGCTCCCAGCTGGAAAAGTCCGGCTACCTCAAGAGCTTTCCGAACCTGCTCGGCTGCGTCTGCGGCCTGCACGGCACCGAACGCGAGATCAACGCGGCGGTGAGCCGCTTCGAGGCCGGTGGCGACTGGACCACCTCGCTCTCGCCGGCCGACCTCGTGCTGTCGCCCGCTGCCTGCTATCCGGTCTATCCGATCGCCGCGAGCCGCGGACCTTTGCCGAAGGGCGGCCTGCGCTTCGACGTTGCGGCCGATTGCTTCCGCCGCGAGCCGTCGAAGCACCTCGACCGGCTGCAATCGTTCCGGATGCGCGAGTATGTCTGCATCGGCACGCCGGACGACGTCAGCGATTTTCGCGATCGCTGGATGGTGCGCGCGCAGGCGATCGCAACAGATCTCGGCCTGACGTTCCGCGTCGACTACGCCAGCGATCCCTTCTTCGGCCGCGTCGGCCAGATGAAGGCGGTGAGCCAGAAGCAGCAACAGCTCAAGTTCGAGCTTTTGATCCCGCTGCGCTCGGAAGAGCAGCCGACCGCCTGCATGAGCTTCAACTATCACCGCGAACATTTCGGCACGACCTGGGGCATCCAGGATGCCAATGGCGAACCCGCGCACACCGGCTGCGTCGCCTTCGGCATGGACCGCCTGGCCGTCGCCATGTTCCACACTCACGGCACCGACCTCGCCGCATGGCCCGCCAAGGTGCGGGACATCATGGGCCTGCAGCCGCAAGTCGCGGTTGACGCTCACGGCGAAGGTTGGCGGTAAGGTAAGAGGCCGATCATTTCTACGGGCAAGACGAGCGTGATTCACACCAAGGTCCGATGTCGCGAGATCACCGAGTCCGATGTTGAAGCCATCGCGGACTTGCTGACGCGCGGCTTCGTCGGCCGCTCGCGCAACTACTGGATCCAGGGCCTGCGCCGGCAAGCCTTCAGGCCGGTGCCGGACGGCTATCCGCGCTTCGGCTACATGCTCGACAATGACGGCGAGCCCGTCGGGGTGCTCTTGTTGATCCACACCACGCGCAAGGATGGCGAGGAGACCGCCATCCAGTGCAATCTGTCGAGCTGGTATGTCGAGCCGGCTTACCGCAATTACGCGCCGCTGCTGACCAGGATCGCGCAGCGCCACAAGCACGTGACCTATCTCAACATCAGCCCGGCGATATGGACCTGGCCGATCATCGAGACGCAGGGCTTCCGTGCCTATTGTCGGGGCCTGTTCTTCTCGGTCCCGGCGCTGTCGCGCGCCCCGCGCTGGAGCAAGATCGAGGTCATCTCCCAGCACACCAAGCAGATCGAGGGCCTGTCCGAGGCCGAGACCGAGTTGCTGACGCGGCACGCCCGCTACAACTGCCTCAGCCTGGTCTGCCGCACGCCGAAGGGCGTGTTCCCCTTCATCCTGCAGCCGGTACGCATCCGCCGCGGTTTCATCGCACCGCCGGCGATGCAGCTGATCTACTGCCGCAGCGCCGCTGAATATGCCGCCTGCGCCGGCCGCATCGGCCGGTTGCTGCTGCGCCTCGGCAAGATCTCGGTGATCGTCGATGCCAATGAGCCCATTCCCGGCCTCGTCGGTATTTATACCGAACGGCGCGGCCGCAAATATTTCAAGGGCCCGCATCGGCCGCGGCTGGGCGATCTCACGGATACCGAGCTCGTGCTGTACGGGCCCTAGGCGTTCGGCCTCGTTATCGCCTTGGCGACTGGCCGTTTGCGCGCATGCTCTTCATCGCCAGTCACCCTCCGTAAACTACGGCGCTTAAGGGAATTTTCCCGCCTCTTCGCTACCCTCAGTGGCTGAATTACCTTGCGTTAAGTCTATCGCCACCGAGATCCCGCTGATCCCATGACGTCGACCCGCGACAACGAGCTCGGTGCATGCCGCGAGCAAGGCCAGCAGGCCCTGCTGTCGCTGAGCCAGCTTGCGCTCGACGGCATGGAACAGGGCGTCTGCGTCTACGACGCCGACAACCGGATCGTGCTGGTCAACCGCCGATATATCGAGCTGTTTGAAATGTCGGCCGACATCGTCCGGATCGGAACGCGTTACCGCGACGTGCTTGGCCACAGCGTGACGCTCGGCAATATCCCGGCGGATGAAGTTGACGCGCTCTACGCGTCGCGGATCGCATTGATCGCAGCGGGCGAGCCATTCCGGACCCGACAGACACTCGCAAGCGGGCTTGTCATCACGCTCGATCTAAAGCCGCTTCTAGGCGGCGGCTGGATGACGATCTGCGACGATGTCAGCCGCCTCGCCCGCCTCGAGACCGAGCTGCAGCTTCAAACCGAACGCAGCCAGCATGCGCTCGCGAACATGTCCCACGGCCTCATCATGTATGACGCCGACGGTCGCATCGTCGTCTGCAACGAACGCTTCCTGCAATTCTACGACCTGGACCCCAACGTCGTAAAACCGGGTGCCACGCACGGCCCAACCATCGACCATTGGCTGTCGCGCGGCAACAAAGCGGACATATCCGACACCGCCTTCCGCGAAGCCCGGATCAACGACGTCCAGATCAGGAGTCCGAAGACGGTTCTGGTGACTTGCTATGACGGCCGCAGGGTGCAGGCTGTATCCCGCTTCATGCCTGATGGCGGCTGGGTCACCGTTCATGAAGACGTGACGGAGCGGCTGCAGCACGAAGAAACCCTGAAACAGCAAAACCTCATGCTGGATGCTGCGCTCGAGAATATGGCGCACGGGCTCGCCTTCTACGACAGCGACATGCGCCTCCGCGTCTGCAACTCCACCTATCAGAAGATCTATCGACTGTCGCCGGAGGAAAGCAAACCGGGCGCGCACCTCTCCGAGCTGATCGAGCGATCCATAACCAACGGCGCCTTCGCGTCCGAATACAGCCCGCAACAGATTCTGGAAGCCGCCCGTGCGCGGATCGACAACAACGATTCCTCACCGATGCGCCGGCGCATGATCAACAACACGACGATCTCGGTGCGCTATTGTGCCCTGCCCGAGGGCGGCTTCGTCGCCACCTATGAGGACATCACCGAACGCGAACGCGCGATCGAGGAGCTGAGCGAACAATATCGGCGCTTCGACGCCGCGCTGAACAACATGAGCCAGGGCCTGTGCATGCTCGATCCGAGCTTGCACGTGATCGTCTGCAACCGCCGCTATATCGAGATGTACGGCCTGTCGCCCGACATCGTGAAGCCCGGTATCTCGATGCGCGAGATCATGGAGCACAGCTGCGATCTCGGCATCCATCCGAACACGACTGCCGCACAGCTCTATGCCGATTATGTCGAACGGCTGCGCGAGGGTGAGCACACGCTGCATCGCCATTTGAGCGACGGCCGCATCATCAAGCTCAACCACAAGCGGATGGAGCATGGCGGCTGGGTCGTCACCTATGAGGACGTCACGGAGCGTCATAAGGCCCAGGCACGCGTCGCGCACATGGCGCAGCACGACTCCCTGACGGATCTACCCAATCGCACGCTGTTTCGCGAGAAGATGAGCGAGGGGCTGAACCAGGTTGCGATCGCCGGCGGCTCGATGGCCGTGCTGTGCTTCGACCTCGATAATTTCAAGACCGTCAACGATCGGCTCGGCCACGCCGCCGGCGACCGGCTGCTGCGCTGGGTCGCCGCGCGACTGAAGGAGAATGTCGGCGAGCACGACACCGTCGCCCGCCTCGGTGGCGACGAGTTCGCCGTGCTCCAGCGCGGACCGCAGCCGCAATCGGCGGAACGGCTCGCACGTCGCCTGGTCGAGATCATCGGCCATCCGCCGCCGCTGGAAAACCAGTCGATCCATGTCGGCGTTTCCGTCGGTATCGCGATCGCGCCCGATCACGGCCTCGACGCCGACGAGCTGATGAAATGCGCCGACCTTGCGCTGTATCAGGCCAAGGCGAAGGGACGCGGCGCCTATCAGCTGTTCGAGCCCGCGATGGAAGAGCAGGCGCGCAGCCGGCATGCGCTCGAGTACGATCTACGCGGCGCGCTGGAAGCGAACCAGTTCCATCTGGTGTTCCAGCCGCAGGTGCGGCTCGACACCACGGAGCTCACCGGCTTCGAGGCGCTGCTGCGCTGGAAACATCCGACACGTGGATACGTCTCGCCGGCCGAGTTCATTCCGATTGCCGAAGAGAACGGGCTGATCGTTCCGATCGGCGAATGGGTGCTGCGCACGGCCTGTGCGACGGCGGCCTCATGGCCTGACGTCACAGTCGCAGTGAACCTGTCGCCGGTGCAATTCCAAGCGCGCGGGCTGGTGACGATGGTGACGAGCGCGCTTGCCGAAGCCGGCCTGCCGCCGCAGCGGCTCGAGCTCGAGGTGACCGAGACGGCGCTGCTCGATGACAGCGAAGCCACGATCGGGATCCTGCATCAGCTCCGCGCGCTTGGCGTGCGCGTCAGCCTCGACGATTTCGGCGTCGGCTATTCTTCGCTGAGCTATCTGCGCAAGTTCCCGTTCGACCGCATCAAGATCGACCGCTCCTTCGTCGGCACGCTCGGCGAAAGCCCCGAGAGTGTCGCCATCGTCCGCACCATTGCGAGTCTCGGCTCGGTGCTCGGCGTCGAGACGACGGCGGAAGGCGTGGAGACCATCGAGCAGCTCGACTTCGTCCGCGAATGCGGCTGCACGGCCGTGCAGGGCTATTACTTCGGCAAGCCCTGCCCGGCAGCCGAGGTCGGTCGCACCATCGAAACGCTAAACGCGGTCCGCCGCGTAGCGTGAGCCTCGCCCCCTCGCGAACTCCCGCGAAAACAACCCCATGCACAGTAGAAGAGGGATTGATTTCAAAGGGGAATTTCGTGGAGCCGGTGAAGCTCGGCTGGCCCGGCCCCGGAGGATGGCGACGCCCTACACCGCCGCAGGCAACACGCTGTCCGGCGGCGCGGCCCACGGGCGCTCGGCCGAGGCGAGCCCAATCAACCGCCCCTGGATGTAATCGCAACCCCATCGCGCAGCATGGTGGCGGCCTCATCATCCTGCACCCATTCGGCAACGGTCTTGATGTCGAGGCGGCGCGCGAGATCGATCAGGGTCTGCACGAAGGCGCGGTCGTCGGCGGAGTGGGTGATGTTCTGCACGAAGGCGCCGTCGATCTTGACGATATCGACGCCAAGCTTGCGCAAATTGCGGAACGAGGTGTAGCCGGCGCCAAAATCGTCGATGGCGATGCGGCTGCCAAAATTCTTGAGACGGCTGACGAAGGCGCGGACATCGTCGATATCCTGGATCGCGACCGTCTCAGTGATCTCCACGATCAGCCGCTCGGCCACGCCGGGATGAGCACGCATCAGCGATTCGATGCCCGCCCACCAGTCCGGATCCATCGTCGTGTCAGGCGAGATATTGAGGCTGAGGCTGACGTCGGGTGCGGCTGCGAGTTCGGCGACCACGAGCTCGAGCACGCGGTGATCAACCAGGCGGATGAGGCCAAGCCGCTCGGCCACCGGCACGATGTCGGGTGCGAGCAGCACCTGGCCGTCGCCTTGATCCATCCGCACCAGGCATTCGTGGAATGCACGTTCGCGCGAGGCAGCCGATACCACCGGCTCGTAGGCGAGCTTGATGCGGCGTTCGTTCAGCGCCGTGACGATCTCGTCGGTGACACGAATATTGACGCGGCGCTGTGCGTCGCGCGCAGGGTCGGGACGCCATGCGGCGAACGAGCCGACGCGGCGGCGCTTGGCGGCATCCAGCGTCTCCTGGGCGCGGTTGATCGCCTCGTCGGCATTGCGGGCATAGCGCGGCAGGCTGACCGCGCCGATCGAGACGGTCACCGAGACCGGACCGGATTTGGTCGGCACCACCTCGTCACGGGTGCCGGCGAGGAAGCGCTCGGCAGCGACATTCATGTCGTCGACGGTGCAGTTCTTCAGGATCAGGCCGAACTTGTTGCCGGAGAAACGACCGAGCACATCACCGCCGCGCAGGCGCGCGCGAATGCGCCTGGCGACGTCGAGGATCACGGCATCGGCAACGTCGAAGCCGAAGGCGTCGTTGACGCGGGCGAGATGATCGATGCCGACCAGCATGAAGGCTGCGGTCGAACGGAAGCGGGTCGTCTCCTCGATCGCTTCGGCCAGCGCCGCGATCAGATGCGAGCGGTTGAGCTCGCCGGTGAGCGGATCGAGCCGCGCAAGCTTGGTCAGCTCCTCGTCGCGTGCATGCCGCTCATTGTTGATGCGGACAGAGCCGATCGCGCGCATTGGGCGGCCGTCGGCGCCGGCGAACCAGCGGCCGGTCTCCTCGATCCAGACCACGGGATCGGACGCACTCATGCGCACGCCATACTCGACCCGGTAGGGCGTGCCATCGGCGCCGTGCACGGCAGACGTCTGCGCCAGCGCAGCGGTCCGCAGCGTTGGCGCGGGCTCGATCAGCTTGGCGAACTCGGCACCGGTCGCGAGCCGCTCGGCGGGAATACCGGGGAAGACGACGCCGGCCTGCTCGCCCCAGACGATGGCGTCGCTGGCGATATCCCAAACGAAGACGGCTTGGCCGAGGGCGGCCAGGATCTCGGAGGCTTGCGGCAATGCTGGGGTCAAAAGCGCCTCGTTTCGGGACAGCGGGGAGTCCTGAGCCGGCACAGAATACGGCCAGATTCGCCCTCGACCCTAGGTAAAGTTCATAAACAATTTGGAAACCACGTTTTCGAGCCCCTCGGAACGGAATAGACTCGGCCGGCATAGGCCTTGCGAGACCATCGAATGCACCGGCGCCAGCGTCCCAAAACGCGCCAGTTCAATCGGATCAGCGGTGTTGCGATGGTGAATGTAGATCAGATCGAAGAGCCAACGCGGGAAGCAAGTACCGCGCTGGTACCTCTGACGCCTGTTTTACAGTTGGTCCACAAGGTGCCCGTGACGCGCCCCGATCCGAGCTTCGTCACCCAGTTGATCGCCAATGCCGAGCATCTGCCGCAGGCGAGCCGGCTGCGCCGCGGCTCGTCCGAGGACGCACGCACGGCCTATGGCAGCAAGCGCCCGCTTCCCAGCGTCACCTCGCGCACGCGTCAGGTGGCGTAAGGCCGCTCTCGGGAAATTGTCGCCTCGCTCTCGATGCATCGAGAGATTCGCCATGCCCGGGCTTGTCCCGGGCATCCACGATCTTCTTTCCGCGTGGCTAGGCGTGGATGGCCGGGCATAGGCGAGCGGAAGCGACGCCGTCCTTTGGACGGCTACGCCCGGCCATGACGCTGTGGAGGCTTAGGCGCTAAATCAGCGCGGCTCTTCGGGCGAGGACGGCGTGCCGTTGCCCGGCTGCAGATGCGGCGAGGGAATTTCCGGCGACGGCGCGATGCCCGGCTTCGGCGCGGGGTGATCCATCAGCACGGATTCGGCCACCGACTGCGCTGAGGGCGCGGGCGGGACAGGTGCAGGCTGTGGTGTGGGCACCGGTTCGAACTTGGGTTCGGATGCCATTTCATCCGCCGCCGGCTCGGGCCGTCGCTTGGCCTTGCGCGGCACAGCGACAGTTTCGGCGGCAACATAGGCGATGCGCCGGCGCGTACGCTGGGCGATGCCGCCGAGGAAATCGGCCATCGCGAGCAGCACGAGCAGGAAATAGGTGGAGTTGCCGAATTTGGGCCACATCACGAATTCGGCGGCGGCTGCGCCGAACAGGATCAGCGACAACAGATGATCCATCAGGAATTTCGCGCCGGGCCGTGCGCCCTTGACCACTTCGAGCAGCAACAGCAGCACGCCGAGCGCCAGCAGCAGATCGGCAAGCGTGACGGGCCAGGCCTGGCCCGTGATCATCGGCACCTTGAACAGCACGTCCGAGAAGGACACGCTGGGCATAAGGAAGGCGATGATGTTGTAGACCGCGAGCGGAATCAGGAGCAGCGGGAAACCAACCATCGGCGAAATGCCTTTTCGATCAAGATATCCAGACAGAACAATGCAGCGGCGAAGCATTCGCTCCGCCGCCGTCACTGTCATATCTCATGGATTGGCCGAAATCAGGCAGGTCACGTCATCCTGATTGAGGATAACTCTGCCCAAGAAGAGTCTTTAGGACTCTTTCTTCTTCAGGACCTGACGGCCCTTGTACATGCCGGTCTTGAGGTCGAGATGATGCGGACGACGGAGCTCGCCAGAGTCCTTGTCTTCCACATAGGTCGGCTTCTTGATGGCGTCTGCCGAGCGGCGCATGCCACGGCGCGACGGCGAGGTTTTTCTTCTCGGAACGGCCATTTCAATATCCTCTAGGGATTGGTGTTTCGGGCATCGTCCGCGAGGACGGCTCAGCACCCGCAAAACGAGGCGAGCTGAATGCCGATCAAGGCCGGGCTTATAGAGGAAGGCTGGCCGTAAATCTAGGCTCTTGGGCCGGAAAATACGCCCGCAAATGGCCCGAAATCAGCGATTTTCTCGCCAGCAGGTCAAAAGCGTCGAGGCCTGCCCCCTCGCCACATAGGTCCCGGCCAGCCGCCGGACACCAGGCCCCGGGGCCCTGGCGCTGCGTTTGACCGGATTCGGCAGGATCGAGGCCAAAAGCGCCGCCTCCCGGGGCGAGAGGCTTGAGGCCGATTTGCCGAAGGCGTAGGCGCTGCCGGTCTCCGCCCCAAACTGGCCCTGCGGGCCGAGCTCGGCGATGTTGAGGTAAATTTCCAGGATCCGGTGCTTGGGCAGGACCAAATCGATCCAGAGCGCCAACGGAAACTCCAGCGCCTTGCGGACGAAATCCCGTCCCTGCCAGAGGAACAGGTTTTTCGCGACCTGCTGGGTGATGGTGGAGGCGCCGCGGAAGGCGGTGCCGTCCTCCTGCGCGTCGTTGATGGCCTCACGCAGCGCGCCCCAGTCGATGCCGTGATGCTTGCAGAAATGGGCGTCCTCGGCCGCCACCACCGAGCGCGGCAAATACGGCGACATCTCCGCCAGATCGGCCCACTCCCGATGCATCGGCGCGCCCGTCAGCGAGCGCCAGGCCATCAGCGTCGAAACCGGGTGACCGGTGCGGTAGAACGGCGCGATCACGTAGGGCGCGAGAACGACGACCGCGAGCGCTATCAGCAGGATTTTGACGATGCGCAAATCGACCTTTCCGGCGCGAAACGAAACGTAGCCACGGATCCCGTCATTAAGTCTGTGATAATTCCGGCCTTTTCCAGCACTTTTTAGGCCTTCCAAACGATTGACTGGGGCGGGCGCATAAAGGATTGTCCCGCCGAATTTTGGTTCTGGAGCCTTTCTTGATGACCGGCACGTCCCCGTCCGATTTCGCCAAGCGTCTGGACAAGACCGCTGATGATACCGAGGCCCTGCTCGGGCGCCTGCTGTCGGACGACATCCTGCACGATGAGATCGCGCGTCCCAAGCGACTGATGGACGCAATGCGCTTTTCGAGCCTCAATGGCGGCAAGCGCCTGCGCCCGTTCCTGGTGGTCGAGAGCGCGGCCGTGTTCGGTGTTCCCCGCGAGGCCGCCCTGCTCGTCGGCGCCGCGCTCGAATGCATTCATTGCTATTCGCTGATCCATGACGATCTGCCAGCGATGGACAATTCGGACCTGCGCCGCGGCCGCCCGACCCTGCACAAACACACCGATGACGCCACCGCGATTCTCGCCGGCGACGGCCTGCTGACGATCGCCTTCGACATCATCACCCGTGACGAGGTCCATCGCGACGCCAATGTGCGACTGCTGTTGACGCGCGCGCTGGCGCGTTGCGCCGGCATCGGCGGCATGGTCGGCGGCCAGATCCTCGATCTCGCCGGCGAAGGCCGCTTTGGCGGCAACGAACCGATCGACGTCGCCCGCATTCAGCAGATGAAGACCGGCGCGCTGCTGCGTTATGGCTGTATCGCAGGCGCGCTTCTCGGCCAGGCCTCGAAGGCGGAATACCAGGCGCTCGACGATTACGGCCGCGCGCTCGGCGAAGCCTTCCAGATCGCCGACGATCTGCTCGACGTCGAAGGCGATGCGGCTGCGCTCGGCAAGCCGGCCGGCGCCGATGCCGCGCTCGGCAAGACCACCTTCGTCACCCAACTCGGCATTGAAGGCGCCAAGCAACGGGTCCGCGATCTGCTCGCGCGCGCCGACGGCTCCATCTCGATCTTCGGCGACCGCGCCGCCGTGCTGAAGGCCGCTGCGCACTTCGTCGCCGAACGCAAGAACTGACGTCTTCACCTCGCCCCGCTTGCGGGGAGAGGTCGGATTGCATCGAAGATGCAATCCGGGTGAGGGGGAGCCTCCGCGAATCCAACTCCCACCGTCCTCGCGGAGACTCCCCCTCACCCCAACCCTCTCCCCGCAAGCGGGGCGAGGGAGCAGAGAGCCATCGCCATCATGGCCACTGACAAAGAAGACCCCGTCCTCGCCCGCTTCCGCCAGATGTCGCGGCCGATGCGACTGATCTACGCGCGGCCGCGGACCTTCATCTCGCTCGCCGTCGGCATTCTCGTCTGCCTGCTCATCCCCGGATCGTACCGGCTGGTGACACGGCTGCTGTTCGGCTGGGACGCGCTGATCGCGGTCTATCTCGTGCTGGTCTACACGATGATGCTGTGCAACGACCACCAGCACATTCGCCGCAGCGCCGCGATGCAGGACGACGGCCGCTTCGTGATCCTGCTGGTGATCGCGATCGGCGCATTCGCGAGCATCGCTGCGATCGTCGCCGAGCTCGGCGCCCATCGCGGTGCCGCGGAGCTGACGATCGCAATCGCCACCATCGCGCTGTCCTGGGCCGCCGTGCACACGACTTTCGCGCTGCATTACGCCCATGATTATTACCGTCATCCGCCGGGCGGATTGCAGTTCCCGAGCGGGGACAAGGAAGATCACGCCGATTATTGGGACTTCGTCTATTTCTCGTTCGTGATCGGCATGACCGCGCAAGTCTCGGACGTCGGCATCACCGACAAGACCATCCGCCGCACCGCCACCGCGCACGGCATCGTGTCGTTCATCTACAACACGGCCCTGCTGGCGCTGACGGTGAATATCGCGGCAAGTGCGATCGCGACGTAGCGATCGCACGCTTCGTTCGGCAGATCAGTTGCAGACCTCGGCGTTGGCGTCGACATGAGGGCCTCCGCCGCCGCGATATTCGAGGTGGCAACCGCGCCTGACCGGACGGCAGAGCAGATCGTTGCAGAAGATCTGACCGCTACCGCCCGAGGCGCGACCGGCGCCGGCAGCGACAGCAGCGCCACCCATGCCGGCAGCACCGCCCGCGCTTCCCGCGGCCGCGCCGCCGGACTGACGACGCTGCCTTGCGGGGCGATCATCGCTGTCGTCGCGTGTGGCGGTTGCGGGCTTGTCGGTTGCAGGCTTGGCCGGCTTGGCGGCACGCTGCTTCTCGCATTCATTGTCGTCGTTCAGAGCATAGCCGTCGCCGCAGACGATCTTGGTGCATTTGTCGCCATCCGCCTTGAAGCCGTGATCGCAGATCAACGGGCAGACGCGTGACTGCCTCGACTTGACCGTGTCGAGCGCATCCGTGCTTGCCACCTTCACGTCGAGCTTGGTGCCGGCATAGCGGTTGAACTGCGATAGCGATCGCTGCGAGGACGTATTCCAGTTGCCGTCTGCCTGTCCGGAGAAACAGCCGACGCGGCCGAGCTCGGTCTGCATCGAGCGGCTGAGATCGGCAGGCGTGCCTGACGGCGTCAGCGCGGCGACATTGGTGCCTGCGGGGCTCGCGGCGCTGGCGGGCTTGGCGGTCGGCGCTGCGGCGGCAAGGCTGGTGCGCTGTTGCTCGGCGGCCGCAGCCTGCTGTTGCGCCTGCTCCTTGGCTTTTTGTGCGGCAAGCTGAGCCTGTTCGGCAGCCTGCGCGTCGGCAGCGGCCTTGGCTTGCGCATCCTTCTGCGCGCCCGTCGCGGCGAGACGATCCCGCTCGGCCTCCGCCTGCTTCGCCTTCTCGATTGCGGCGATATGAACCTGCTCGGCCTGGATCTTGTCGAGCTGGAGCTTGGCAAGGTTCGCATAGAAGCCATCAGGATGCTGGGCCAGGAAGGCTTCCCACGCCGGTTTGTTGCCGACCTGGAGCGCGAGCTCGTAGTCGCGGCGCATATCGATCTGCGCATTCGTCGTAGCCGCGGGAGCTGCCGCGGCGGCGGCCACGGCCTTCACAGGCACCAGCGGGACATCTTCGCCACCAAGCGAACCGTAGACGAACGGCTCCTGCTTGTTGCCGGTCGACTTGAGCACTTCGTCGCGCACGAAGCCGAAGGCGCGGCGAACATCGAGGCCCGGCGTCGTCAGATGCTTCGACAGCGCGATCGTGAACGGGCTGTTGGCGCCGTCACCGTCCTGCGCCGTGAAGCCGGCCTTGGCGGAATAGGCGATCAGCGTGTTGGTGCTGGCCGGCTCGACCTGGGCCAGACTGCGGCCGATGCCGCGCGAGGCCAAGGTGCGCTTCATGGTCCTGCCAAACGGATTGTCGCGGCAGGCGTCGAGGATCACCAGGCGAAGCTGCTTCGCCGGCTCGACCGCGACCAGAACACGATCGAGCGAGAGCGCCTCGTCATAGACGTCGGTGTCGCGCTCGAGCTTGGCGTCGACGGGAATCAGATAGTTGGAGCCGTCGACCTCGATGCCGTGGCCGGCATAGTAGACCACGGCGATGTCGGCATCGCGGGTCGAATCGGCGAAATCGCGCAGCACGCGTCGCGTATCAAGCGCGGTGAGATCGTGACGGGAATCGACGATATCGAAGCCGGCATCCTTCAACGTCTTCGCGATCACCGCGCCGTCGTTGACGGGATTGGTGAGCGATGGCGCGTTTTGATAGGCCGAGTTGGCCAGCACCAGCGCAACGCGTTTTCCGGCGAAGGCGGGGTCAGCGCCTGATATCAGCGCGACGGCGAGGAGCAACAGACAAAGCCTGAAAAAATTGCGCATGACACGCTTCCCAATAATTCGGGGCACTTCATACCCTCGGGACGACCTTAGCAAGCTCTGCGACCCGCCCCCTGTGATGGAGGTCACGAAAGCCCTGCCGGCGACAGACCGAGGAACCCTTTTTGTTAGTCTCGCCAGTGCGTTGGCGGTTCGCTGGCGGGATGTTTTTCGCTAGCCGTCCCCGATGTGCCCCCGATGCTGCGGCAGATTGTCCGTAATCTCGTGCCATGGCCCCTTCGAGCCGGCGAAAGATGGGCGGTTGCGCGGATCGAGGGGGCGTCGACCAGGGTTCCAGATAGCGCAATTGGATCTGTACGACTAAGTTCCGGCCAAGCCATCATTCATAGGAATGCCCCATGAGCCAGAATCGGTCGAGCGTCGAAGCCGTCGTGCAATCCTATTTTGACGGACTTTACGAGGGCGACGCCGACAAGCTCGGCGGCGTCTTCCATCCCTCCGCCGATCTGCGCTGGGTGGAAAAGGGCGAGCTGAAAATCCTGACGGTGCCGGACTGGCTCGCCTGGGTACGCAAGCGTCCCTCCGCCAAGGCCGAAGGCAAGCCGCGCGAGGACTTCATCGTCACCATCGACCGCTCGGACGAGAAGACCGCCTTCATCAAGGTCAAATGCCAACTGCCGCCGCGGTTCTTCACGGATTATCTGGTGGCGATGAAGCTCGCCGACGGCTGGCAGATCGTATCGAAGTCGTATCGGTATGACCTGAAGGAATGAGGGGCTTTTTGCCAGCCGCCGCATATCGCGATTCTCGACGCTCGGATCGAATCCGCCATCATTGCGAGCCCAACTCTCGCCACACGTCATTGCGAGCGTAGCGAAGCAATCCAGAATCCCTCCGCGGAGACAGACTGGATTGCTTCGCTACGCTCGCAATGACGGTGCGGATAACGAGTCTGTTACATCTCCACATTCTCCGAAAGTCCCCCCATGTATCTCGATCGCCGTTCCCTGCTCGCCTCGCTGTGCTGGATGGCCGCTTCTCCGGCGTTCGCCGCGGAGGCGCCGCCTGAGCTCGACTCCTATGAGCGCGAGAGCGGCGGGCGGATCGGGGTCTATGCGGAGAACCTCGCGACTGGCGCGAAGCTCGCCTGGCGCGCGGACGAGCGCTTCGTGATGTGTTCGACGTTCAAGGCCTCGCTGGCGGCCTGCGTGCTGGCACGGGTCGATCGCGGCGAGGAGAAGCTGGCCGAGATGATCCCTTACAACAAGGCCGACCTGCTGGAGTATGCCCCGGTCGCGAAACAGAATCTCGCAGCCGGCGCGATGTCGGTCTCCGACATGTGCAAGGCGAGCGTCGAGCTCAGCGACAACACCTGCGCCAATCTGCTGCTCGCGCGGATTGGCGGACCTGCCGCACTCACGGCGTTCTGGCGATCAATCGGTGACAGCACCTCGCGGCTCGACCACAACGAGCCCGAACTCAACCGCTCGCCGCCCGGCGATCCCCACGACACCACCACGCCAGCAGCGATGGTCGGCAATTTCAAGCGGCTGGTAACAGGCGAAGCGCTGTCGCCGGCCTCAAAGGCCCAGCTCACCGAATGGATGGTGGGCTGCAAGACCGGCGCGAACCGGCTGCGCGGCGGCCTGCCGGCAGCCTGGAAGATCGGCGACAAAACCGGCAACAACGGCAAGGACGCATCGGGCGATATCGCCGTCGCCTGGTCGAAGCCCGATACGCCGATCCTGATCGCGGCCTACACCCAGGGCGGCACGCCGAATCCAGCTCAGCTCGAGGCCGTGTTCGCGCGCATCGGGCGCATGGTCGCCGAAAAACTGGTGTAAGCCGCCTGCATTGACCTCTTGGCCGCTTCCAGGCCAAGACAGGTCATGATCGCAGCGAAATTCCAGACCTTTCTGATCCTGCTTGCGGTGCTGGCCGGCACCGCGCTGGTCGCCCGGCGCTTCAACGTGGCGCCTGCGATTCTGCTGATGCTCTCCGGTGTCGGCCTCGCTTTCGTGCCGGGCATGCCGCCGGTGGAACTGCCGCCCGAGCTGGTGCTGCTGATGGTGCTGCCGCCGCTGATCTACTCGGCGAGCGTCGCCATGAGCTGGCGCGAGTTCAGGAACAATTTACGTCCCATCGTGCTGCTCGCGGTCGGTGCCGTGATCTTCACGGCGGCGATGGTGGCGGCGGCCACGCATTACGCGATTGGCCTGCCCTGGAGCATCGGCTTCCTGCTGGGCGCCATCGTCGCGCCGCCCGACGTGGTGGCGCCGCTCGCGATCGCGCGCCGGCTGAACATGCCGCGCCGGCTTCTCGTGATCCTCGAGGGCGAAGGGCTCGCCAACGACGCCACCGCGCTGATCCTCTATCGCTTCGCACTGGCTGCGATCGTGGTCGGGCATTTCTCGCTGCCGCTGGCGACAGGCGAATTTGCCCTGATCGTCGCCGGCGAGATCGCGTTCGGCATCGGCGTCGGCTGGCTCTCACTGCGCTTCCGCAAATGGTCCTGCGATCCGCAGGTCGAGCTGACGCTGTCGCTGATCACGCCTTACGTCTCGTACTGGCTGCCCGAGCACGTCGGCGGCTCCGGCGTGATCGCCACCGTCGCCTGCGGCCTCTATGTGAGCTGGAACGGACCGCTCTGGATCTCGGCAGCAACGCGCCTGCAGGGCATCTTCTTCTGGGACCTCATCATCTATTTGATCGAGGGCCTGCTGTTCCTGCTCACCGGCTTCCAGATGCGCGCGCTCTATGAAAAGTCGAAGGCGTTTCCGCTCGACGACATCGTGATCGCGACGGCCGTGGTCATGGTCATCATCGTTCTCGCGCGGTTCGCCTGGCTTTATCCCGCAACCTATCTGCCGCGGATGCTGAGCAAATCGCTGCGTGCGCGCGATCCGTCGCCGCCCTGGCAATGGCCGTTCGCGCTCGCCTTCACCGGCGTGCGCGGCGCGGTGTCGCTGGCTGCCGCGCTGGCGCTGCCGTTCACGCTGCCTGATGGCGATGCCTTCCCATATCGCGATCTGATCCTGTTCGTCGCCTTCGGCGTCATCTTCATCACGCTGATCGGTGTCGGCCTGACGCTGCCGCCGGTGGTGCGCTGGCTCGGCATCACGCAAGCCGGCCGCAACGAGCACGTAGCCGAACATGAATCCGAGATCGCGGCACGACGCCAGGCGCTCGACGCCGCGCTGAAATCGCTGGATGCGTTGAGCGGGGAGAAAGAGGTGTCGGACGAGGTGATGCGACTGTTGCGCGCGCGTCATGAGATCCGCGTCAACCAGCTTCCAGACTCGCTCGATCCGGCCCACCACGACGTCTCTGCCGCCGGCACCGCGCTGACCCGTAAGCTGATCGCCGCCGAGCGCAAATTCATCCACGATCTCCTGCGCGACGGCCAGATCACCGACGAGACGCGGCGGCGGATCGAACGCGATCTGGATCTGGAAGAGGCGAGCCTGGCGAACAGGGAGTATCAGGGGACGCCGCTGTAGCCTTCTTCGTCATTGGGCACGCTTCTCGCAATACGCCCGCATCGCCGTCACCACGGCCGTCGCAATCAGCTCCTGCCGCTCCGGCGAATTCATCACCATCTCCTCGTCTCGGTTGATGATGGAGCCGGCCTCCAGCAGCACCGCTGCGCTTCGGGTTTGCGAGAGCACGACGAGCCCGTCATAGCGGTAGACGCCGACATCCTTGTCGAGCAAGTCGTGCCGGTACCGTCCCATCACCGGCAGGCTGTATTGGGTGGCGTATTGCAGGCCCTTCTCCTTCAACTCCCGGCCCAGCAATTTGGCGAAGGCGAGACTGGCGGCGAAGCGCGGATTGCGCTCGGACACGAACAGCGAATGGCCGCTGAAGCGATCGCTGAAATAGCTCTTGGCGCCCTCGAACTCCCACGCCTCGAGCATCTTGTCCGGCACGGAATCATGGTGGATCGACAGGAAGAAATCAGCATGCGCGGCGTTGGCGGTGCCGACGCGCTTGAGCAGGCTTGCCCGCGCCTTGCCGTCGGTCACGAGCACGCGGGTCGCGGCAAAGCCGGCCGACTTCAACCGCTCTCCGATCAGCCGCGTCAGATGCAGGTTGAAGCCGAATTCCACGTCGTTGCGCGCGCTGGTCGCACCTTGTGATTCCGAGGTGTGGCCGACATCGAGGACGATCCTGAACTTGCGCGGGTCGCATGTCTCGGGGGCGGGTGAAGGCTTGGACTTGGCTCGCGCGACCTTTCGGGCTGGCGCGGTACGCGCAGCGTCGACCGACGCGAGCGGGAGCGCGAGAAGCGTCACCATAATCGCCGCGACGATGCCCCGCGCCTGTGACAATCCCAACCCCGCCAGGATCCTCGGTGGTTTTTTGCAAGATTGGCGCGGGCCGGGGAGGACGTCAACGCGGGACAACCTCGCGCTTTTCTCGGGTAGGTGCGCAACCCGCCCCTGCGACCGGCCGGAACCCGCGATCGATTGTCAGACAGTGTTGCTGACGGGTGACGGATAATGTCTGCAACCGGAGCTATATTGAGCGCGGTATCGATTGCCTCCGCCGACAATTTTACATGGTGTTGCAGATGAACAGACTCGCCCTGCTCGGAATCGCCGTCTCCTTTCTCGGTGCAAGCTCCGCCTCCGCTGCTGACCTGGCGGCCCGGCCCTATACCAAGGCTCCGCCTCCGCCTGCCGTCTATGACTGGACCGGCTTCTATATCGGCGGTCATTTGGGCGGCTCAACGACCAACGAACAGTGGGTCAACACCGCCAACACCACGGCGTTCGGTGACCTCGGCCCAGGTCAAGGCTTCGCCCAGCGCGGCTCTGGTGTGATCGGCGGCGGCCAGATCGGCTATAACTGGCAGATTCAGAATTTCGTGCTCGGCCTGGAGGGCACTCTCTCCGGCATGAGCAACAAGGGCAGTGTCCTCAACACCGTATTCGGCGCCGGGCTCGATGACGTTTTCAGCTGGCGGACGGATTGGATGGCGACGGTGGTCGGCCGCGCCGGTGTCGCCTGGAACAACAATTTGTTCTACGTGAAGGGCGGCTATGCCGGCGTGAACAACAAGCTGTCGATCTCGGACACGGTCCCGCCCAATGTCGGCTCCGGCTCGCAGACCAATTGGCACAACGGCTGGACCGTCGGCGCCGGTTGGGAATACGGCATCACGCGCAACTGGATCGTCGGCGTGGAATACGACTACGCCGCCTTCCAGACCAAGAGCTACGAGCTCGCCGGCGCGGCCGCTCCCGCGAACTACACGTTCGACGCCAAGCCAAAGGACATCCAGTCTCTGGTCTTCCGGGCGAGCTACAAGTTTGGCGGCCCGGTCGTCGCGAAATACTGATTGGACGCTTCTTGTTCGATGAGATGAAGGCCTCGGCATTGCCGGGGCCTTTTCTTTTTTGGCTTAGACCGGCCTCTCCCCCTTCACCGTCACGCGGGAGGGCGTCAATGTTGAGTTATTGACCGTGGACCATCCGAAGAACTTTACCGTCACGGCGCGCGACTTCAACTTCAACTACTCCGCCAGCGGCGCCGTCTGGCAACGTGCCTGTCACAATCCAATTGTTACGTTGGTTGAGCTCGGCGGTTAGAGGCTCCTCGCTTCGAATAACGACCTCACCGTAGCGGGTGACGGCCGCCGCACGTGCGATCTCGACGGCCGCACCGGCAGTCGACACTATGCCTTCAGCAGCGGCCGCCACCTTGCCCCCGGCAATCGCGCAGCTCGTGACAAGCACGAGGGCGACCAAAAAAATGCCTCTCATACCGGCCGCTCTCCCTTCACCGTCACGCGCGTGCCTGAGCGCGTATGCGGCCAGTAGTCCCACATCGCGCGATGCTGGGTGCAGCGGTTGTCCCAGAACGCGATGGCATTCTCGGTCCAGCGGAAACGGCACTGGAACAGCGGGCTTTCGGCGTGCTGGTAGAGATAGGCGAGCATCGCATCGCTCTCGTCGCGTGGAATGCCGTTGATGTGCCTGACGAAGCCTCTGTTGACGTAGAGCGCCTTCTTGCCCGTGACCGGATGCGTGCGCACCACCGGATGCTCCGCGCTCGGATAGGAGGGGCGGTCAGCGACGCCGTAGTTGGCATAGAGCCCGCGGTAGATCGGCTCACCGTCATGCAGCGCGGTGAGGCCATCGAGATAGGCCTTCATGCGCTCGGACAGCGCCTCATAGGCCGCATACATGTTGGCGAACAGCGTGTCGCCGCCGCGCGGCGGGCACTGCTTGATGTAGAGGATGGAGCCCATCGGCGGCTCGAGGTCGCAGGACACGTCGGAGTGCCAACCCTCGCCGTTGGCGCGGGGCGAATTCTTGTCGGCGTAGATCTTCATCAGCGCCGGGTCTTCGTCCTCATGGGGAGCTGCAGGATGAAAATGCAGCTCGCCGAACTTGCGGCCGAAGGCGAGATGCTGCTTCGGCGTGACGGTCTGGTCGCGGAAGAAGATGACGAGATTTTCGGCGAGCGCGCGGTGGATCTCGTCCATCTGCCTGATAGAGCGGGTATCGCCCTCGACCAGCTTGCCGATGTCGACGCCTGTGATTTCCGCGCCGATGATCGGCGTGAGCTTCTCGACCGCGATGGTCTCGTAAGGAGCGCCGTCCTCAGCCGTGTGGCGATAACGCGGACCCTGCTTGCCGGCGAGTGAGCTCATGGGCGATATCTCCCGATCGTTCTTGATTGGGAGCTATCGTAGCCCCGATGAAGCGAAGCGCAATCCGGGAACGGTCGCGGAAAAGAAGAGGGCGGGTCGCTCTTCGCGAACCCGCCCTACGATTCCAACGTATGGAAGACGCTTATTCCGCCGCGGGCGCGGGCACCTTGGCGCCCTGTCCGTATCGCTGGTCGATGTAGTCGATCACCAGCGCCTTGAAGTCGGCGGAGATGGTGGGCCCGCGCAGCGTACGGAACTTCTTGCCGTCGACGAACACGGGCGCGGCCGGGGCTTCGCCGGTGCCCGGCAGCGAGATGCCGATATTGGCGTGCTTGGATTCGCCGGGGCCGTTGACGATGCAGCCCATCACCGCGACGTTGAGCTCTTCGACACCAGGATATTTCGTCTTCCAGTTCGGCATCTCATCGCGGATGAAACCCTGGATCGAGCTTGCCAGCTCCTGGAACGTGGTCGAGGTGGTGCGGCCGCAACCAGGGCACGCCGCAACCAGCGGCACGAAGGTGCGGAAGCCCATGGTCTGCAAGAGCTCCTGGCCGACCTGCACCTCTCGGGTGCGATCGCCACCGGGCTCCGGCGTCAGCGAGATACGGATGGTGTCGCCGATGCCCTGCTGCAGCAGGATGCCGAGCGCAGCCGAGGACGCCACGATGCCCTTGGTGCCCATGCCGGCCTCGGTCAGGCCGAGATGGATGGCGTAGTCGGAACGGCGGGCGAGATCCTGATAAACCGCGATCAAGTCCTGCACCGCCGAGACCTTGGCGGAGAGGATGATGCGATTCTTGGGCATGCCGAGCTCTTCGGCGCGCGCGGCCGAAAGCAGCGCCGACTGCACCATCGCCTCACGCGTCACCGCGCGCACGTCGCGCGGATTGGCGGATGCGGCGTTCTCGTCCATCAGCTTGGTGAGCAGCTCCTGGTCGAGCGAACCCCAATTGGCGCCGATGCGGACCGGCTTGTTGTTCTTGTTCGCGATCTCGATGATGTCGGCGAACTGGGTGTCGCGCTTGTCCTTGAAGCCGACATTGCCGGGATTGATGCGGTATTTCGCCAGCGCCTCGGCGCAGGCCGGATAGGCCGCGAGCAGCTTGTGGCCGATATAGTGGAAGTCACCGATCAGCGGCGTGGTGATGCCGCGCTTGGCCAGGCCATCGCGGATATGCGGGACAGCGGCGGCAGCCTCCTCGCGGTCCACGGTGATGCGGACCATTTCGGAGCCGGCGCGCGCGAGCGCTGCGACCTGGGCGATGGTGCCGTCGATATCGGCGGTGTCGGTGTTGGTCATCGACTGCACGACGATCGGCGCACCGCCGCCGACGGCGACGTCGCCGACCTTGACCTGGGTGGTGTGATGGCGCGGCCTGGGCCCCGCGATGTCGGAATCGATGGTGTTTTCGGGCTTGTTCATGGGGGTCCAAATATCAGGTTTTGGTGACGTTCAGCAATGCATCAGCTGGTGCCGCAGCCGTTTGACTGGGACGGTTAACCAGAAAAAGCCCAGCAATTACAAGGACGGCTGCCGCCCCGAAGGCCAGGCTCAGGTGATCGTGCATGATGAAATAGCTACCCACCACGCCAAACAAAGGGGTGATGAAGGTAAAAGCCGACAATTTGCTGGCCGAATAGGCCTTCACCAACGCGAACCAAAGCGTGAACGTGGTTCCGACCACCCAGATCGCCTGGAAGGCCATGAGGGCGAACGACAGCGGCGACGGGGTGTGGGAGATGGATTCCCCTGATAACCACGCGGCCGCGCCCAGGATCGGGATCGAGATCGCGACCTGATAGCCGAGCGCCTTCTCGGGCGCGGCGAAGCGCAGCCTTGTCCCCTTGGCCACCAGCGTCGTTGCCGCCCACAGCGACGCACCGAGCACGATCATGAGATCGCCGAGCAGCACATGCGAATCGACATTGGCCTGCGGCACGCCGATCGCGAGCGCGACGCCGGCAAAGCTTACGGCAAGTCCCAGCCATTGCGTGCTGCCAAGGCGTTCGCCAAGCACCTGGTACGAGCCGAGCGCGACGAAGAACGGTGCCGTGTAGAGGAACACCACCGCACGAGAGGCGGAGGTCAGCCGCAGGCCCTGGAAGATCAGCACGAACTCGATGCCGAACATCAGCCCGGCAATCAGACCCGGCTTCCAGGTGTTGTCATTCTCGAAGAATTTGACGCCGCGAAAGGTGCCGATGATGAACAACACCGGCAGTGCTCCCATTGAACGAAACATCGCCTGCAGCATCGGCGGGATGTCCGGCAGCACCAGCTTCACCGCGATCTGGTTGAAGGCCCAGGTCAGGCACAGCATGAGCATCAGGGCGATGGCGCCGGCACTGAGGGGGCGCCCGGCGGACGATATGGCTTGAGGTGAGGACATGTCTTCCCGAGATCCGGCTTTGCGCCGTTGTTGCTTCAAGACTTTTTCTGACAATGGGTGCAGACGCCCGTGATCTCCACCACGGACAATTTCGGCGCGAAGCCTGAGGCGCGCGCCGCGGCGTTGAGTTCCCCGGCAAAGGATCCAGACGGGATCTCGCCGACGAGACCGCAGCGTTCGCAGATCAGGAACGCCACCGCCGAGGTCGCATCGTGGTCGTGGGCGGCGCAGGCGAGATAGGCGTTGCGGCTTTCGATGCGATGCACGAGGCCGTTCGCCATCAAAAAATCGAGCGCGCGGTAGACCGTGATCGGCGCCGGCCGCGGCATCGATTTGGCGAGTTCGTCGATCACCTCGTAGGCGCCGAGCGGCCGGTGGCTGGAAAGCAAGGCCCCCAGCACCTGGCGGCGGATCGGCGTGAATTTCTGCGCGCGTTGCTCGCAAACCGCTTCCGCATGCGCCAGCGCGTCCGCGGTGCAGCGGCCGTGATCATGGTCGGGCGTCGGAAATGCCGGCTTTGCGAGGGTCATTCGGCCGCCTTCTAGCATTTCGGCCGGGGAACCCAAAGCACGACCGGCGCGGCGGCGGTCAGCCATGCTTTTGCCGGGGGACAGCGTCCCGTTAACCCGCCATGAAATAATCATAAGCTTGCTTATTATATTCAAGCTTATTGGAGACCAAGCTTATGACCCGCGGGTCTGTCGACCAGAACTTCCTGTTCACGCTCGGCGAGCTCTACCGGCTGTTGCGTGTCTATGCCGACAAGGAGGCCTCGCGCTTCGGCATTACCCGCGCCCAATGGGCTGTGCTGGCCAAGGTCGAGCGCAGCGAGGGCATGAAGCAATCGGAACTCGCCGAACTGCTGGAGATGCAGCCGATCACGCTGACGCGCCTGATCGACAAGCTCTGCGACAGCGACTGGATCGAGCGCCGCAGCGACGCTTCGGACCGCCGCGTCAAGCGCCTCTATCTCAAGAAGGCCGGCCGGGCGCTGCTCGGCAAGATGAGCGGCCTGAAATCGGAACTCACGGCGAACGCGCTCGACGGCATCAGCCCGACGGACGCCCACCGCCTCCTCACTCAACTCGAAACCATCAAGGAAAACGTGCGAACCGCGATCCAGACAGCTGGCGCGGAACAAGCGCGTAAGGAGCAGCGCTATGGCTGAACAAGTCCTCAAATTCCAGCCCGAGCAGAAAATCGATAGCGGCAAGCCGACCAAGAAGGCCGGCACCAATCCACGCCGCCGTTTCATCGCCGGCCTGCGCCGCTATCGCCGCTTCCTGCTGATGGTGGTGCTGCCGATCGTGGCCGTCATCACCGGCTTCACCTTCTATCTCAACGGCGGCCGCTATGTCGGCACCGACGATGCCTATGTCGGCGCGCAGAAGGTGCTGGTGACGCCCGACATCTCCGGCAAGATTCAGAAGGTCGTCGTGAAGGAAGGCCAACTGGTCAAGCAGGGCGACGAACTGTTCGAGATCGATCCCGTGCCGTTCCGCCTCACGGTGGACGAGGCGAAGGCGCAGCTGATGCAGGCGCAGACGACCTATGACAATCTCGTCGCCAACATCAAGATCTACGGCCAGATGCTCGACCTGGCGCAGCAGGGCATGGACCTGAAGCAGCGCGACGTCGAGCGCAAGCAGGCGCTGGTCAACAACAAATTCGGCTCGCAGCTCGACCTCGACAACGCGTCCACGGCCTATGTCACGGCCGGCGCGCAGGCGCAATTCGTCCGGCAGCAACTCTCCAACGCCAAGACGCAGCTGCTCGGCAATCCCGAACTGCCGATGGAGCAGTTTCCCCCTTATGCGCAGGCCAAGGCCAAGCTCGACGACGCCGAGCGCAATCTCGCGCACACCGTGCTGCGCGCGCCGATGGCCGGCGTCGCCACCCAGGTCGACCAGATCCAGCTCGGCCGCTTCGTTGCCGCCGGCACGCCGGTGTTCGCCATCATGGACATCGACCATCCGTGGGTCGATGCCAATCCGAAGGAGAGCGACCTTACCTACGTCACCGAGGGCCAGCCTGTGACCCTCGAGGTCGACGCATTTCCAAACCATAGCTTCAAGGGCAAGATCGGCTCGCTCTCGCCCGGTACCGGCGCGCAATTCGCGATCCTGCCGCCGCAAAACGCCACCGGCAACTTCGTCAAGGTGGTGCAGCGCGTGCCGATCCGCATCTATTTCGACGAGAGCGACAAATACGTGAAGAAGCTGAAGGCAGGGATGAGCGTCTACGCCACCATCGACACCGGCCATCAGCGCACGCTGGCCGGCCTGGTCGGCCTGTCGGCGACGGCAAGTCAGGACAAGGACTAAGCTTATGTCCGGCCCCAATGCCAGCCTGATGGTCCCCGGCCTGCGCCGGAACATGGTGACGATCTGCGCCATGACGGCGACCATCATGCAGGCGCTGGACACCACGATTGCCAACGTCGCGCTGCCCTACATGCAGGGCACGCTGTCGGCGTCGCAGGACCAGATCAACTGGGTGCTGACCTCCTATATCGTCGCCGCCGCGATCATGACTGCGCCGGTCGGCTGGATTTCGAACCGTTTCGGCCGCAAGCGCATCTTCATCATCTGCGCGGCCGGGTTCACGTTCTCGTCCGTGCTGTGCGGGCTCGCGCAGGACATCAACCAGATGGTGCTGTTCCGCCTGCTGCAAGGTGTATTCGGCGCCGCGCTGGTACCATTGTCACAATCCGTCATGCTCGACTATTACACACTCCAGGAACGCGCCAAGGCGATGTCGATCTGGGGCATGGGCGTGATGATGGGCCCGATCATGGGCCCCTCGCTCGGCGCCTGGCTGACCGAGACCTATTCCTGGCACTGGGTGTTCTTCGTCAATCTGCCGTTCGGTGCGATCACCGTGTTCGGGCTGATGGTCTTCATGGATGAGACCAAGAAGGACCTCAGCCTCAAATTCGACTGGTTCGGCTTCGGCGCGCTGGCGATCGCGATCGGCGCACTTCAGCTCGCCCTCGACCGCGGCGAGCAGCTCGACTGGTTCGAATCGGCCGAGATCGTGACCGAGTTCGTCATTTCAGGCGTCGCCTTTTATTACTTCTTCGCCCACTCGTTCACGACCTCACGGCCCTTCATCCAGTTCGCGCTGTTCAAAGACCGCAACTTCCTCACCGGCTGCATCTTCATGACGGTGATGGGCCTCGTGCTCTACTCGACCATGGCACTGGCCTCACCTTACCTTCAGAACGTCATCGGCTATCCCATCATGACCGCTGGCGGCCTGCTCGCCAGCCGCGGTTTCGGCACCTTCTTCGCCATGATGATGGTGGGCCGCATCATGAAGTACATCGAGGCGCGCACGCTGATCATCTGCGGCCTGTCGCTGACCGCGGCCTCGTTGTTCCAGATGACCGGCTGGACCGACCAGACCCAGGTGCCGGAGATCGTCGTCGTCAGCGTCATCCAGGGCTTCGGCTTCGGTCTCGTCTTCGTGCCGCTCTCGACGGTGGCGTTCCTGACGCTGCCGAATAACTTACGCACCGACGGCACCTCGATGCTGACCCTGATGCGGAACGTCGCGAGCTCCGTCGGCATCTCCATCGTCATCGCCGAGCTGACACAGGGTTCGCGCAAGACCTACGCGATCCTGTCGGAGCACATCAACCCGTTCAACCACGCCCTTCAGATGCCTGACGTGCGCGGTCTGCTCAATCTCTCCACCGACGCCGGCCGCGCCATGGCCGACCGCATGGTCAGCGTGCAGTCGCAGATCATCGCCTTCGCGCACGACTACCAGTTGGTGATGTTCTTCATCCTCTGCACCATCCCGCTGGCGCTGATGATCGGATCGACCAAGGCGACGTTGCGCAAGCAGGCGACTGGGCCGGACCATGCGGTGATGGAGTAGGTACAGGTGTCATGTCCCGGCTTGACCGGGGCATCCAGTACGCTGCGGCTTCTCGGTATCTCACGAACCCCGCTGGAATACTGGGTCGGTCAAGCCGGGCGACGACGGTGAGTGCGTAGCGCGAGCCCCCTACAACAACTCCTCGCACCCCAAATCCTCGACCGCCATCATCACCCGCTCCAGATTGTTCCACCAGATTCCCGGCGGGATGTTGATCGCCCATTGCCAGACCGGCTTGGTGATGTGCCAGAGCACCGACCAGCGATAATCCTGGTCGAGCGCGCCGCGTGTGTAGCCGGTCACGCCATGTGCGAGCAGCGTCTCGTGGTAGCGATTGAGCAATGCCCGTTCGAGCGCCTGCCTGCGCTCCGGATACCATTGGATCGCCATCATGTAGGCGAGGTCGTTGGTCGGGACATTGATGCCCCACAGATCGAAATCGAAGATGCGCACGGTGTCGGCGACGCCGGCGCGCGGCAGCAGGAAATTCCAGGTGTGCGCGTCGCCATGGACGATGCTGACGTGGCGCCGCGAATGATAGCGCTGCGACAGCCGGGCCGACTGTTCGATGAGACGGCGGTAGAGAATGCGTCGCTCCTCACTCAGGCGATCACCGAGATCATCGGCGAAGCGATCGTAATGACCGGCGAAGGTCTCCATGTGCGCCGCGCTATCCTCGGCGTTCGCCCAGGCGCCGACCGTCTCGCCAAGGCCAGGATGATTCCACCACGTCGCATGCATGCTCGCCAACGTCGAGACGATGGCCGTTGATTGATCTCGCGACGGCGGCAGCGTCGGGACGGTCGCAAGTTCATGGCTATCGGTGAGGTCTTCGACCAGAAGATGCCAGTTGAGCGTCTCCTCGTCGAAACGTCCGTCGAAGCAGCGCGGCACCAACCCTCGCGGCATGTTCGGCGCGAGCTTCGTATAGAAGTCCAGCTCGTGCCGGCCACCATTGGCCAGCGTCCTGGCAAAATCGACGTGCGGCGTCTTGAGGATCAACGTCTGCGGCGACCCCGTGGATTCCCCGACATAGCGCAGACCGAGCCGGGTGATATGCGAGACGACGGTGTCGCGCTCGTGCAGCACCTTCACCTCGCGCACGGCGCCGGCATCCAATGCGCCGGCCTTGCGCAAGGCAGCCGTGAGGTAAGCGGGTTCAGCGATCGCCGGCAGTTGTGGAGGTGTCATAGCCATGATGCCCCTGCCCCGTGCCATACTGCACGATCACGCCTCCACGCGCCAGCGGACGATCAGTTGCCGGGCGTTACGCCGCTGCGGTCGAGTCGCGCACGGTGCGAACCACGACCGATCGCAGTGATTCCAGATTGGCCGCCATGCCTGCGATGGCCTGCCTGACTTCCACGGCGCGCTCGTTCACGGACGCGGCGTCGCGGCTGACATTGGCGATCTTGGCCGAGACCTCCTTCGCGGCGGAGGCCGATTCGGAGATCGACCGGGCGATCTCCCGCGTCGCGGCATCCTGCTCTTCCATCGCGGCCGCAACCGAGGTCGCCACGCCGTCGATCTCGACGATATGGCCGCCCATGGTCTCGACGGCGTCGACAGCGGCCTGCGTGGACGTCTGGATTTCCGCGATCAGGCGCCCGATCTCCTCGGTGGATTTGGCGGTCTGGTCGGACAGGGATTTCACTTCGGCGGCGACGACCGCAAAGCCGCGGCCAGCCTCTCCGGCGCGCGCCGCCTCGATCGTGGCGTTAAGCGCGAGCAGGTTGGTCTGGCCGGCGATGCCGCCGATGAGGTCGGAGACCTCCGCGATCTTCTTCACCGCGCCCGCCAGCGCCTGGATTGTCGAACGTGCCTGCTCGCGGCCAGCGACCGCCGATTTTGTCACGGTCGAGGTACGCCCCACCTGATTTGCGATCTCCCTGATCGAAGCACTCAGCTCTTCGGCGGCAGCGGAGACGGTCTGCGAGCTTCCGAGCGCCTGGGTAGAGGCCGCAGCAACTGCCTGCGATTCCGAAGACAGGGATCGCGCGATCTCGGACAGGCTTGAAGCGGCGCGCTCCACGCCTTGCGTCGCCGCGCTTGCGGTGTCGACCGAGCGGCCGGTCTCGCGCTCAACGGTCTCGGCCATCTGATGCAGGGCACCGCGCTTGGCAATTGCAGCCTCCTGCTCGTTCCGCAATTGCTCCTCGCGCAGGCTCGAATTCTCGATAGCGCCCTGCTTGAACACCTGCAGCGCGCCGGCCATCGAGCCGACCTCGTCCTGACGGTGCGCGAAGGGGATGTCCGCGGCGAGATCGCCGGTCGCGAGCTTCTGCATCGTGTCCGTCATGCGCACGATCGGACGGACGATGCCAAAGGCAACGCCGAGCAGACCAGCGGCAATGAAGGCAAGCACGGCCGCGGTGACGCCCAAGAGGATATAAAGGATCGAGCTGTCGCGGTCGGCGGCCAGCTTCTCCATGTCGGCATTCTGCTTGTTGGCGCTTTCGACGATACTGTCGATGACGGCACGGTGCGCGGTATAGGCGGCCTTGAGCTGCGCATAGGCGCGTTCGGCGCCAGCGGTATCCTTGTTCTTCAAGGCCGGCAGGAGCTGGTCCGAAAGGATCTTCCAGAACTTCTGCACTTCGGCGTCGGACTTCGACACCAGCGCGGTCTTCAGGTCAGTGGAGAGGCTCGAGCCGACCCAGAACGCCTTTCGCTCGTCGTAGTCCTTACGGAGCTGGACCAGGCGCTCGCCATGGGCAGCCAGCTGGTCGGGTTCGCGCATGGCAAGGGTGGCCTCGAGATAGGCCTCGATGACATATTCCGGCGGCGGCAGGATGTCCGCGATGAGGTCGTTGCCGAGCTTGATGTCGGAATAAAGCGGCCCGCCAACCTTGAGCTCTCGAACCGCATAGAGGCTGGTCGAAACGACAGCCGTGAAGCCGATGGCCAGAGCAACGCCGAATGCAATGATCGCCGATGACAGCGAAAGACGAATTTTCATGAAAGCAGTCCCAACCCCGAATCGAATTGAAAGCTAGGGGACTGCGGTAAACACGGACTTTCTTCGCGCACAAATTGCATCGCCGGTTTCCCGGAAAAATACGGGAAATCCAACGCGCCCTCATTCGTTGATGCGCTCGATGAGAAAAGTGCCGGCGACAAATTGTCGCCGGCGTGTCCGTCACACGTCGAAGAACACCGTCTCGTTGTCGCCCTGCAGGCGCAGGTCGAGCTTGTAGACGGCCTTGCCGGCCTCGCGCACTGCGGTCAGCGTGGCGCGGCGGTCGGCGGGGACCAGCGCCAGCACGGGGTCGGCGGCGTTGCCGGCCTCGTCGCTGAAATAGATGCGGGTATAGAGATGCCGCAGCATGCCGCGCGCGAACACCGCGAGAACGATGTGCGGCGCCTGCGGCTTGCCATCCGGATCGGGCACCGCGCCCGGCTTGATGGTGTCGAAGGAATAATTGCCGTCCTTGTCGGTGCCGCAGCGGGCGAAACCGCGGAAGCTCGCGTTCGGCAGCGCGCGCTTGTCCTGCGGATCAGCGTAACGGCCCTGTGCGTCGGCCTGCCAGATCTCGAGCATGGCGTCGGGCACGGTGGCGCCGTCGCCATCGAGCACCCGCCCCTCGATACGAACGCGGTCGCCGGAGACGTCGGGCGTCAGCGTCGAGCTGGTGAACGCGTCGTTCCAGGCATATTCGCCGGTCGGCGTCATGCCGTATTTGAAGAACGGGCCGACGGTCTGCGACGGCGTGATCCCATCGGGCTTCACAGAATCCTGCACGTTAGTGGTTCTCCATGGGAGTGGCGTTCTGGCCGCGCAGCACGATGTCGAAGCGGTAGCACAGCGCCCATTCGGGTTTGGTATTCTCCAGGTCGAACGACGAAACCATGCGCATCCGCGCGTTTTCGTCCGGCACCGAGTTGAAGATCGGATCGAACGGGAACAGCGGATCGCCCGGGAAATACATCTGCGTCACCAGGCGCGTGACGAAGGAATGGCCGAACACCGACAGATGGATATGGGCGGGGCGCCAGGCATTGTGGTGATTGCCCCAGGGATAGGCGCCGGGCTTGATGGTGACGAAACGATAGTAACCGGCGGCATCGCTCACGGTGCGACCGGCGCCGGTGAAGTTGGGATCGAGCGGCGCCGGATGCTGGTCGCGGACATGGACGTAGCGGCCGCAGGCATTGGCCTGCCAGATCTCGACCAGGGAGTCGGGCACGCCGCGGCCATCCTCGTCACGGACATGGCCGTGCACGATGATGCGCTCGCCGAGCGGCTCGCCCTTGTGCTGGGTGGTGAGGTCGCTGTCGCCCTCGCGTACGGTCTCGTGGCCGTACACCGGGCCGGTCAGCTCCGACAGCGTGTGGCGCATCGGGATCAAGGGCTTGTTCGGCGCGCGCTTGATCGAGCTTTTGTACTCGGGCGACAGCGGCAGCGGGTGCGCCTTGTTGCTGCCGGTGGGATAGATGAATGTCATTGGCGAGCTCCTCCCCGGCCATTTTGGGCTGGCCGGACAACATTTGCGCCAATCATTATAGAATATAACTAATTTAGGGAAGCGGGTTTAGCGCCCTTCCCGCACCCCTCATTTGGGCCGGCAGTCCTATTTGATCGGCGGCCGCGGCAGCACGGCGTCCCCGGCTTCCAGCCGGTAGGTGTGGTCGAGCGAATACCAGGGCATGGAGACGTCATTTGCGGTCGGATGCGGCGTCTCATGGTGCACGAACTTGCCGATCAGCGCTTGCGTCACGCCGAACTGCACGTCGCTGTCGATATGGGGGTCGTTGGGATCGTAGACCTGCGAGATCAGCACCTTGAAGCCGGGCTTGAAGATCAGGGCGTGCAGATGCGCGGGCCGATAGGGGTGGCGGCTTTGCACTTCCAGCAGGCGGCCGACGACGCCATTGGTTGGAATGGGATAGCCGACCATCATCACCGAGCGGAAGGCGAAGCGCCCGTCGGCATCGGTCGTGAACTTACCGCGCAAATTCATGCCGGCCTGCTCGGGGTCCTGGTTCTCGTAGAGACCGACCGGCGAGGCGTGCCAGACATCGACCTCCGCGCCGGCGACAGGGCGACCGTCCTTGTCGACGACGCGGCCGCTGACGAATAGCGGCGCGCCCGGCGTCTCGGAACGGACGATCGACCCGCCGTTTTCCACCCGCGGCGAGTTCAGCCGCCAGAAGGGTCCGAGCAGCGACTGATCGGTTTCGGTGTTGCCCTGATCGCCGTTGTTGAGCAGGCACACCAGCGGCGAGACACCAAGCGAGCCCGCCATCAGCACGACTTCGTTATGCGTATCGGTGGTGAGCTTGCCGAGTTCGGCAATCACAGCCGTGGCGTCGCGGAATTCCTTCTCGGTCAAGCGCACGTCGCGGACGAAGCCGTGCAGATGCTTGACCAGCGAGACCATGATCTGCCGCATCCGCGGATCGGAGGTCCGCTCCATCACCGCAAGGGCCGCGGCCGTGACGTCCTGCTCGCGCTCGATGATCATGGTGCTCTTCTCTCCCTGTCATTCCGGGGTGCGGCGGAACGAGCGAACCCGGACTCTTCACCTCTCCCCGCAAGAACGGGGAGAGGGGGAGGACAGAGTCTTAATTCAGCTTCTCGATCGCAACAGCCACGCCCTGGCCGACGCCGACGCACATGGTGGCGAGCGCGAGCTTGCCGCCGCGCTTCTCCATGCCGTGGACGGCGGTGAGCACAAGGCGGGCACCGCTCATGCCGAGGGGGTGGCCCAGCGCGATGGCGCCGCCATGCGGATTGACGAAATCGGCTTCATCCGCGACGCCGAGCTGGCGCATGCAGGCGATGCCCTGCGAAGCGAAGGCTTCATTGAGCTCGATCAGGTCGAAATCACCGATCTTCTTGCCGAGCCGCTCCATCAGCTTGCGGGTCGCGGGCACGGGACCGATGCCCATGATGCGCGGCGGCACGCCGGCCGAGGCGAGGCCGAGGATGCGCGCGCGCGGCGTCAGGCCATGCTTCTTCACGGCGGCTTCCGACGCCAGGATCATCGCGGCAGCGCCGTCATTGACGCCCGAGGCGTTGCCGGCGGTCACAGTACCGGGATTGCGCACGATCGGCTTCAGCTTGGCGAGAGCTTCCAGCGTGGTTTCGGGACGCGGATGCTCGTCCTTGTCGATCGTGATGGGACCGGCCTTGCCGCCCGGAATCGTGATCGGGGTGATCTCTTCCGCAAAATAGCCGGCGGCGATCGCCTTGCCGGCGCGCTGCTGCGAGCGGATGGCGAAGGCGTCCTGGTCGGCGCGCGAGACCTGGAATTCCTCAGCGACGTTCTCGCCGGTCTCTGGCATCGCGTCGACGCCGTACTGCGCCTTCAGCAGCGGATTGATGAAGCGCCAACCGATCGTGGTGTCGAAGATGTCGGCCGAACGCGAGAAAGCCTCCTGCGCCTTGCCCATGACGAACGGCGCGCGGGTCATGGATTCGACGCCGCCGGCGATCGCGAGTTCGATCTCGCCGGAGCGGATGGCGCGCCCCGCAGCACCGACCGCATCGAGGCCGGAGGCGCACAGCCGGTTCAGGGTCTGGCCGGGAACCGAATCCGGGAGGCCCGCGAGCAGCAGCGCCATGCGCGCAACGTTGCGGTTGTCCTCGCCGGCCTGGTTGGCGCAGCCGAAGAAGACTTCATCCACCTGCGCCCAATCGAGATTCGGGTGCTTGGCCATCAGCGCCTTGATCGGAGCCGCGGCGAGGTCGTCGGCGCGCACTTTTGCGAGCGAGCCGCCGAAACGGCCGATCGGGGTCCGCACGGCATCGCAGATAAAGACGTCACGCATCGTTGTTCTCCCTGAATGCCGCGGTTCGGCGAAAATTCTTCCAGAATTCTTGAATGTCGGCGGAGTTTTAGGAGGGCGCCCGCGGCAGGTCAATTGACGGTTTCTTGCTTGTTCCGAGGGCGCGCACGCCGCCAGCGCATGCCGCGGTGCGGACAACGTGGAAAACCTCGCCTGTCGGGCCAAAGCGATAGGAGCCGGAGGCGAAATTTTGTAGGTTGCGCCGCTCATGACCATGCAACAACCCATCCCTGTACCGCCCCCCGACGACACGCTCGCGCAGCCAGTGGAAGCCGCCGCGCGCGTCACGCCGATGATGGAACAGTATCTGGAGATCAAGGCGGCGCATCAGGGCCTGCTGCTGTTCTACCGGATGGGCGATTTCTACGAGCTGTTCTTCGAGGACGCCGAGATCGCCTCGAAGACGCTCGGCATCGTGCTGACCAAGCGCGGAAAGCATCAGGGCAACGACATCCCGATGTGCGGCGTGCCAGTCGAGCGCTCCGAAGATTATCTGCATCGGCTGATCAGCGCCGGCCACCGGGTCGCGGTGTGCGAGCAGACCGAGGATCCAGCTGCTGCGAAAGCCCGCGGCAACAAGAGCGTCGTGCGCCGTGGCGTGGTGCGGCTGGTCACGCCGGGCACGCTGACCGAAGACACGCTGCTCGATGCGCGCGCCAACAACTATCTGCTGGCAATCGCCCGAGCGCGTTCGTCGACCGGTGGCGACCGCTTCGGCCTTGCCTGGATCGACATCTCGACCGCCGAATTCACGGTGACTGAAGTTTCGGGCGGCGAGCTCGCCGCGACGCTGGCGCGCATCAATCCGAATGAGGCCATCGTCACCGACGCGCTCTTTGGCGATAACGAGCTCGGACAGACCTTGCGCGAGCTGCCGGCCGTGAGCCCGGTGACGCGCGACGTCTTCGACGGCGCCACCGCGGAAAAGCGGCTCTGCGATTATTTCGCCGTCGCGACCATGGACGGCCTCGCACAGCTCTCGCGGCTTGAAGCGACCGCTGCGGCCGCCGCCGTCACCTATGTCGACCGCACCCAGGTCGGCAAGCACCCGCCGCTGTCGCCGCCCGCGCGCGAGGCCTCCGGCGCAACCATGGCGATCGATCCCGCCACCCGCGCCAATCTCGAACTGACGCGGACGCTCGCCGGCGAACGCCGCGGCTCGCTGCTCGATGCGATCGACTGCACGGTGACCTCGGCCGGATCGCGCCTGCTGGCGCAGCGGCTCGCAGCACCCTTGACCGATGCGCCCGCGATCGCGCGGCGGCTCGATGCCGTCAGCGCCTTCGTCGCAGATTCAGCGACGCGCGAAGACATCCGCAGCATCCTGCGCGGTGCGCCCGACATGTCGCGCGCGCTGGCCCGTCTCTCGGTCGGCCGTGGCGGCCCGCGCGATCTCGCTGGCTTGCGCGATGGTATCCTCGCCGCCGACCAGGTGCTGGCCCGGCTCTCCGAACTCGACCAGCCGCCGCAGGAAATCGCCGCGGTGATGGCGGCGCTCACACGTCCCTCGCGTGAGCTGGCAGCCGAATTCGCCAGCGCGCTCGACGAGCAATTGCCGCTGATCAAACGCGACGGCGGCTTCGTTCGCGCCGGCTACGAGCCGGCGCTCGATGAAGCGCGAAACCTGCGTGATGCCTCGCGGCTGGTCGTGGCCTCAATGCAGGCGCGCTACGCCGACGTGACCTCCGTCAAGGGCCTCAAGATCCGGCACAACAACGTGCTCGGCTATTTCGTCGAAGTCACCGCGCAGCACGGCGACAAGCTGATGTCGGCACCGCTGAACGCGACCTTCATCCATCGCCAGACGCTGGCGGGACAGGTGCGCTTCACCACGTCGGAACTCGGCGAGATCGAAGCCAAGATTGCGAACGCCGGTGATCGCGCGCTCGGCCTCGAGCTCGAGATTTTCGAGCGGCTCTGCGCCAAGGCACTCGAGATCAGCGACGATCTGCGCGCGGCGGCGCAGGGTTTCGCATTGCTCGATGTCGCGACATCGCTCGCCAAGCTCGCGGTCGATGACAATTATGTGCGGCCTGATGTGGACGACTCGCTCGGCTTCGCGATCGAGGCCGGCCGCCATCCCGTGGTCGAGCAGGCCTTGAAGCGTAATGGCGAGCCGTTCATCGCCAATGCCTGCGACCTCTCGCCGGGCCCTGCGCAAAAATCCGGCCAGCTCTGGCTGCTCACCGGCCCGAACATGGCCGGCAAATCGACCTTCCTGCGCCAGAACGCGCTGATTGCGCTGCTGGCGCAGATCGGAAGTTTCGTGCCGGCCACGCGGGCGCGGATCGGCATCGTCGATCGCCTGTTCTCGCGCGTCGGCGCCGCCGACGATCTCGCCCGCGGCCGATCCACCTTCATGGTGGAAATGGTCGAGACCGCAGCGATCCTCAACCAGGCGGGCGAGCGCGCACTGGTGATCCTCGACGAGATCGGCCGCGGCACCGCGACCTTCGACGGCCTCTCGATCGCCTGGGCCGCGATCGAGCATCTGCACGAGAGCAACCGCTGCCGCACGCTGTTCGCCACGCATTATCACGAGCTGACCGCGCTCTCGGCCAAGCTGCCGCGCATGTTCAACGCGACGGTGCGCGTGAAAGAGTGGCAGGGCAATGTCGTGTTCCTGCACGAGGTGCTGCCGGGCTCAGCCGACCGCTCCTACGGCATCCAGGTGGCAAAACTCGCAGGTCTTCCGCCGGCCGTGATCAATCGCGCCAAATCGGTGCTGGCGAAACTCGAAGCGCAGGACCGCGGCCAGACCGCCCGCGCGCTCGCCGACGATCTCCCTCTCTTCGCCGTCCCCTCACGCGCCGCCGCCGAAGCCGCGCCGCCGAGCGAGGCCGAGATCTTGATGGACGCGGTGAAGGCGCTGCACCCCGACGAGATGTCGCCGCGCGAAGCGCTGGATGCACTGTATGCGCTGAAGGCCAAGCTGCCGAAGCAGTGACTGCGCGGGCGGTCAGCGGCCCGCCCCGGCGAACGGCTCGATCAGTTTCAATGTGGCCGCGAAGCGGATGCTGCGCTTGCCGACGAGCGCCGTCGCTTCGATTTCGGCGCCGTTGCCATCGCAACGGCCGGAGAAACCGATGCCCACCTCATAGCCGCCAAACAAGGGATGCTCGCTCTTCGCCGGCGTGTGTTCCTGATTGACGAATTCGCCCTTCCAGCGACCGTTCGCCGTAGAATAGGCACCGAGATAATAGAAGAAGGCATCGCCGCCGAGGATACGGCCGTCGCGCAGCAGCATCACGCCGGTCTGGCCGCCGGCGATTCCATCCAGCATCCGGATGTCGATCGAATAGAGTCCGCTGACGATGCCGCCCTCGCCGACAGCACCAGGCGGTGGAACGTCCTCGTCACTGAGCGGCGTCATCACGGCACGAAACTCCGAGGCGTCCTCGACCACAGCGCCCTCAAAGAGGTAGAGCATCCCCTGCGATCGCCCGCGAATGCTGAGTGTGACGGCGTCGGCGCTGACCAGCGACCGGCGCTGCGGCGACCGACTGTGGCGCTTCGTCCTAAGCCTGGCGACGATTTCGCCATCCACATCCTCGTAGGTGCCGAAGTGAGCGAAGGCCGTGTTGCCGCCAAGCATTTTCCCGGCATGCGCATACAACACGCTGCGGCCGGAGCCGGAGTTGATGTCGTATTCGACCTTGTACAATCCCTCCACCGCACGCCTCGATCTTGCTCTGCTGCCAGTTTAGCGGAGCTGCGGGCCCCGGTAACTATCTATCCTGCCGCAGGGTTGAGGTCGCACGCTGCGCGGACCTCACCCGGCGCGGCTAATGCGCTGCCTTGTTCCGCCGTCCGTTCCACCACAGCGTCAGGTTCCACACGACACAGGTCGTCAGCGCGAGGCTGAGACCGGCCACCGAGCCAAAATTGGCGGCGCCGACATGCAGCACCGCGATCGCCATGCCGAATCCGAGCAGCCCCCAGGCGGAATTGGCGAGCACAGCCGCCGTTGGCGGACCGCCGATGCGTGGATGCAGGATCACCATCATGCTGGTGAACACGATCGGATAGAGCGCGATGACGCCGGAAACGCGTGGGCCGACCCAGCCCGAGGTGGAGACGACGATCGCAACGAGTGTCGCGACCAGCGCGGCGCGGAACGGAATGTCGTACCAGCGGCGCGTCACCAGCGGCATCTTCACATGGCGGTACTTTGCGAGCAGCGGAATGCAGATGCCGAAGGCCACCAAATTGACCGCGAGCCCAGCCGTCAGGGTCCAGTCGAACAGACGGATGATGGACGCCAGCACAATCCACACCCCGACCGCGCTTCCGACGCTCACGGCAAAGCTGTGCCGCTGCGCCAGCACGACATAGGTCAGACCGAGAAAGATCGTCGCGGCGTTGACCGGAAGGCTCGATAGCGCACCCTGCGCAATGAAAGCAGCGTCATGGTCAATTGCGAGGAAGACGTAGGAAGGCCCCGCCGAAATCGGCAGCGTCGCTACCAGTGCGCCGATCACCGGGCCGGAGCGCTCGGTGATCACAGACGCTGACACCACGAACGCGGCCGCAACCGCCATGCGCAGGAGGAGGAAGAGGATGTAGGAGAGTTCCGGGGGCATACAATCTGTCGTCCCGGCGCAAGTCTACATCCGCTGCATCGACACCGAAACTTTCGGGCCGTTCTTGATGGTCTGATAGACCACGCAATAGCGCTCGGTGAGCTTGAGCAGGAGATCGAGCTTGTCCTGCGGCGCTGACGTGTCGACCTCAAAGCGCAGGCGGATCTCGGCGAAGCCGACCGGGGTCTCCTTGTCGACGCCGAGCGTGCCGCGGAAATCGAGATCGCCTTCGGCATAGACGTTGCCGGTCTTGAGCGGCACCTCGATCGCGGTCGCAACCGATTTCAGCGTGACACCAGCACAGGCGACCAGTGCTTCGAGCAGCATGTCGCCGGAGCAGAGTTCGAGGCCGGAGCCGCCAGTGGCCGGATGCAGGCCAGCCATCGCGATGGCGCGGCCGGTCTCGACCTTGCAGGCGATGCCTTCGCTGTCAGTCGAGCCCTTGGCCTTCAGCGTGATCATCGCGGTCTTGGGATCGGTCTTGTAGCGTTCCTTGATCGGGGCCTGCATCTGGCGCAGTTCTGCGGCGTCCATCTTGTTCTCTCCCGGGAAAATTGCCCCTCGATGTACCGGCTCAGAGCGACGATGTCACCACCACATGGCCTGACCGGGACCCTGGGTTGCGTCACGGTCAGGCACGCTGCGGTCGAGCGAACGATCGAGTGACGTCAGCACACTTCGCTTGAAATTCTCGAACAGCGGCGAATTGCGGTCGCGCGGACGGGTCAGATTGATCTCGATCTGGTCGAACAGCCGGCCCGGCCGTGGCCGCATCACCAGCACGCGGTCGGCCAGAACCACGGCCTCGTCGACATCATGAGTGACGAGGATCAACGTGGGCCGCGTATCGGCCCAGAGGTCGAGCAGATGATCCTGCAGATCCCGGCGGGTGAACGCATCAAGCGCCGAGAACGGCTCGTCGAGCAGGAGCACCTCGGGCTGCGGCACAAGTGCGCGCGCGATGGCGACGCGCTGCGCCTGTCCGCCGGAAAGCTCGCGCGGCCAGGCCTGCGCCTTGTCGGCGAGGCCAACGCGAGCGAGCGCGCGCGCCACTTTCTCGCGCCGCTCGGCCGCGGGCAGATCGGCAAGGCCGAAACCGATATTGTCGGCGACGCTGAGCCAGGGCAGCAGCCGCGGCTCCTGGAAGATGATGCCGATCTTGGCGTGCGGCGAAGAGATCGCCTCGCTGTCGAGCGTCACGGTCCCGGAGCTGGCGCGGTCGAGGCCGGCAATGGCGCGCAAGAGCGTGGACTTGCCGCAGCCGGAGCCGCCAATGATGGCGAGGATCTCGCCCTGCTTGATGTCGGCAGAGAAGCGCGCCAGCGCATGCACGCCGTTGGGATAGGTCTTGCTGATCCGGTCGAGCGCCAGCATCGTCAAGCTCCCTTCGCGCGCCCGAAGGCGTCCTGCCAGCGCAGGAACGGCGCGGCCGCAACCTCGATCAGCCAATCGGTGAGCTTGCCGAGGATGGCGAAGATCACGATCGCAGCCATGATCTGCGCGGGCTTGCCGAGCTGCTGGCCATCCAGCAGGAGATAGCCGAGACCTTCGGAGGCGCCGATCAGCTCGGCCGCGACCACGAACATCCATCCAAGACCGAGACCGACGCGCAGCGATACGACATAGGCCGGCAGCACCGCGGGCAGCAGGATGCGGCGGATCATCGCCGGGCCGGAGAGCCGGAACACGCGGCCGACTTCAAAGATCTTGCGATCGACCGAGAGGATCGCACCCATCACGCCGAGATAGACAGGGAAGAACACGCCAACCGCGATCAGCACGATCTTCGACGTCTCGAAGATGCCGAGCCAGAGAATGAATAGCGGCACCCAGGCCAGCGACGGAATCGCGCGCAGCGCCTGCACCGTCGGATCGAGCAGCCGCCGTGCCAGCGACCAATAGCCGGAGATGGCGCCCAGCAGCGTGCCGGCAATGACACCGAACGCAAAGCCGAGCCCGACCCGCCACAGCGTCGCGGCGATGTGGCGAACCAGCTCACCGGAGCGGGCGAGGTCGGCGATGGTGGCAAAGACCCGCGACGGCGGCGGCACCAGCCGTCCGTTGGACCAGCCGAGCCAGACCACGAACTCCCAACCGAGCGCCAGGATCAGCGGCAGCAGCAGCCCCAGCATCGGCCGCGCATAGCGCGACAGCCTGGAGGGCGCGGCGGCGCTCTCGGCTGTATCAGAGGATTGCTGCAGGACTGGCGCGTCGGAGATCATGGCCGGTAGGAAGCGCGTCTCACGCCGGAATGCAACAGTGTTGCTACATGCCCGACTGTCGTCCCGGGTTCGCTTCGCGCCCCGGGACGACGGCGGAGTTTGTTGCGCTCACCTGCCTTTTCCGCACGAACCTAATTCGCCGGCAGCGGGACCTGGTCGTCGATCAGCGCATCCAGCGTCGCCTTCACGTCGACCTTGGCGTCGACGACGCCCGCCTGTTGCAGGGCGAGGCCGGCGGCTAGGATCGACTCGCGCTGGGGCGCGCCGATGCGGCTGTGGGTGAGCTCGGTGCGCTCCTTGAGCTGCTTGTCGACGACGGCGTCGGGCAGTTTCGTGACCGCGATGAAGGTCTTCTTCAGCTCGTCGTAGTTTGCCAGCGAATATTTGCGCGCCTCTTCATACACCGCGAGCACGCGGCGGGCGGCGTCCGGATAGTCCTTCAGGAACTGCTCGCGCACATTGAGGATGCCCCAGGTGTTGGCGTCCGCCTTGCGGTAGAACAGCTTCGCGCCTTCCTCGACCTCGGCCTGCGCCATCATCGGATCGAGACCGGCCCAGGCATCGACGTCGCCGCGGATCAGCGCGGTCTTGCCGTCGGCGTGCTGCAGCAGCACCGGCGTGATGTCCTTTTCAGTGAGGCCGGCGCCCAGTAGCGCGCGCACCAGGAAGATGTGCGGGTCGGTTCCGCGCGTCACCGCGACGCGCTTGCCCTTGAGATCGGCGACATCAGCAATCTTGGAATCCTTGCCCGTCACCAGCGCGGTCCATTCGGGGCGCGAATAGACATAGATCGACTTGATCGGGTTGCCGTTGATGCGCGCAACCAGCGCCGCCGAGCCCGCGGTCGAGCCGAAGTCGATCGAGCCGGCGTTGAGGAATTCGAGCGCCTTGTTGGAGCCGGCCGACTGCACCCAGGTGATGGTGATGCCGTCCTTGGCGAACTCCTTCTCGAGCAGACCCTTCTGCTTCAGAACCATCGACACCGGGTTGTAGGTCGCCCAGTCGATGCGGATTTCCTTGAGCGGATCCGCGGCCTTTGCCGCAGGGATCACGGCGAACGCAACGGCTCCCGCCAGCAGAATACGTCGTGTCATCTCAGTCATGCCCAGCCTCCTCAGAAATTTCATTGTTTTTCAATGAGTTATATCTAGAGGTCAACGAGAAAATCCCACCCTTGAAAGCGCTCGGCCTGAGAACAATTTTGCTTCAAGCCCGTCTTTTCCAGCATGGAACGACTATTGCCATGGAATGGCTGATGACAGCGCCTGTCACCTCTTATATCCGGTGAGACATGGACAGCGTTGCGACCGAGCACAAGCCACAGGTGGATGATCGCTTCGACACCGCGCGGATCACCGCCGCGATCGATGCGCTTGCCGAAAAACATCAGGGGCGCGAGGACGCGTTCCGCACCGCAACCGCGCAACTGCTCAAGGCCGAGTTGCTTGCGGTACGCGCCGCGGCGCAGGCGATCCTGCTGAAGGATCGCCACGGCCGCCGCTGCGCCGAGCGGCTGTGCCACGTGCAGGATGAGATCATCCGCATCCTCTATTCGGCCGCAACCCGTCACCTTTATCGCTCGCCGATCCCAAGCGGCGCGGAGCGCATGGCGGTGGTGGCGACGGGCGGCTATGGCCGCGGCCTGATGGCCCCCGAGTCCGACATCGATCTGCTTTTCATCCTACCCTACAAGCAGACCGCCTGGGGCGAGCAGGTGGCTGAAGCCATCCTCTATTGCCTCTGGGACATGGGGCTGAAGGTCGGCCACGCCACGCGCTCGGTCGATGAATCGATCCGGCAGGCGCGCGGCGACATGACCATCCGCACCGCGATCCTGGAGACGAGGTTCCTCACCGGCGACCAGCCGCTCTATGACGAACTGGTTGCCCGCTTCGACAAGGAAGTGGTGCAGGGCACCGCATCCGAATTCGTCACCGCGAAGCTCGCCGAGCGCGAGGAACGCCATCGCCGCGGCGGCCAGTCGCGCTATCTGGTCGAGCCCAACGTCAAGGACGGCAAGGGCGCGCTACGCGACCTGCACACGCTGTTCTGGATCGCGAAATATGTCTATCGCGTCCGCGACACCGACGAGTTGGTCGAGCGCGGCGTGTTCGACGCGCAGGAATATCGCAGCTTCCGCCGCTGCGCCGATTTCCTCTGGTCGGTGCGCTGCAATCTGCATTTCTACTGCAATCGCCCCGAAGAGCGCCTGTCCTTCGACCTCCAGCGCGAGATCGCGGTGAGGCTCGGCTACACCTCGCATCCCGGCATGCAGGACGTCGAGCGTTTCATGAAGCACTACTTCCTGGTCGCCAAGGAAGTCGGCAACCTCACGGCCATCCTCTGCGCCAAGCTCGAAGACCAGCAGGCCAAGCCCGCACCAGTCCTGAGCCGGATGATGGCGCGGTTGCGCCCGACGCCTGTGAAGCGGCGTGTGCCTGACAGCGACGACTTCATCGTCGACAACAACCGCATCAACGTCGCGGCGCCTGATATATTCAAGCACGATCCGGTCAATTTGATCCGCATCTTCCGCCTGGCGCAGAAGAACAACCTCGCCTTCCATCCGGATGCGATGCGCGACGTGACGCGTTCGCTGGGACTGATCAACGCGCAGATGCGCGAGAATCCCGAAGCCAACCGTCTCTTCATGGAGATCCTGACCTCGGACAATGCCGAGATCGTGCTGCGGCGGATGAACGAGACCGGCGTGCTCGGTCACTTCATCCGCGCCTTCGGCAAGATCGTCTCGATGATGCAGTTCAACATGTATCATCACTACACCGTCGACGAGCACCTGATCCGCTGCGTCGGCTTTCTCCAGGACATCGAGCGCGGCGGCCTCGATGAGTTCACGCTCGCCAGCGACCTGATGCGCAAGATTCGCCCCGAGCACCGCGCGGTGATCTACATCACGACGCTGCTGCACGACATCGCCAAGGGGCGGCCGGAGGATCATTCGATCGCCGGTGCCAAGGTCGCGCGACGCCTGTGCCCGCGGCTCGGCTTCAGCGCCGCCGACACCGAGCTCGTGGCCTGGCTGATCGAGGAACATCTGACGATGTCCACGGTCGCGCAGTCGCGCGATCTCTCCGACCGCAAGACGATCGAGAATTTTGCAGCCGTGGTGCAGTCGGTCGAGCAGATGAAGCTGCTGACGATCCTGACCACCGCGGATATTCGCGGCGTCGGCCCGGGCGTATGGAACGGCTGGAAGGCGCAGCTATTGCGTTCGCTCTACTATGAGACAGAACCGGTGCTGACCGGCGGCTTCTCGGAGGTCGACCGCGGCAAGCGCCTCACGGCCGCCTACGCCGAATTCCGACACGCCTTCGCCGAATGGCCGGCGGACGAGCTCGACGCCTATGTCAGCAGGCACTATCCGGCTTATTGGCTCAAGGTGGAGCTGCCACGCAAGATTCGTCACGCGCGTTTCGTTCGATCGAGCGAACAGGCCGGCCACAAGCTCGCGATCAATGTCGGCTTCGACGAGGTGCGCGGCGTCACCGAGCTCACGATCTTCGCCGCCGACCATCCCTGGCTGCTCTCGATCATCGCCGGCGCCTGCGCCTCGGCCGGTGCCAACATCGTCGACGCCCAAATCTACACCACGACCGATGGCCGCGCACTCGACACCATCTCGATCTCGCGCGAATACGACCGCGACGAGGACGAGGGCCGGCGCGCCACCCGCATCGGCGAGATGATCGAGGATGTGCTGGAAGGCAAGCTGCGCCTGCCCGAAGTGGTGGCGCGGCGCACCGTGCGCAGCAAGGTGCGGCCCTTCGTGATCGAGCCTGAGGTGACCATCAACAATCAATGGTCCGATCGCTACACCGTGATCGAGGTCTCCGGCCTCGACCGTCCCGGCCTGCTCTACGAGCTGACCACCGCGATCTCGAAGCTCAACCTCAACATCGCCTCGGCCCATGTCGCGACCTTCGGCGAGCGTGCCCGCGACGTGTTCTACGTCACCGATCTCCTGGGCGCGCAGATCAACGCCCCGACCCGCCAGGCCGCGATCAAGAGCGCACTGACCCACGTGATGGCCGGCGACAAGGCGGTTCAGCCGGCGGCGTGAGCCTCTCATCATTCCGCTGCGCGGCGCACCGGAATGACAGAGGGACTAAACCTCAACGCCCTCGTGCCGCAGCAGCCAGCGCTTGCGCTCCAGCCCGCCGCCATATTTCACCAGCGAGCCGTCGGCGCCTATCAGCCGATGGCACGGCAGCACCACGCTGATCGGATTGGAGCCGTTGGCATGGCCGACGGCGCGGATGGCCTTCGGCATATCGATTTTCGCGGCGAGCGCCCCGTAGCTCATCGTGGTGCCAACCGGGATTTTCGCCAGCGCAGTCCAGACCTTCTGCTGGAACGCCGTGCCGGCGATGCGCCATTCGATCCGTGAGAGCTGACCGACATCGCCTTCAAAATAGGCCGACAGCGCGGTCTTCATCGCGGCTGGCGCCGCTTTATCGCTGAGATCGACCGCGCCATGATGCAGGCGCAGCAACTCGCGCATGCGGTGCTCGTAGTCATCCCAATCGAGCGCGCGCAACGCTCCGTCGGCGTCAGTGACGAGCAACGCGATCCCGATCGGCGTCGAGAGGCGATCGAGACCGAAGCGTTCAGGAGTCCTGGTTGATCGGGCTGCCATTGCGACACCATTGCATCGAAATACGGCTTCGCACTTGCCATGCAAGCCGTGCTACCGTCCACCCGAAAGCTGACGCTTTTGGGGGAGCTCAACTTGAACTTGGTCGCAAATATCCTGGTGGCGCTCGTCGCCGCACTGCACGCCTATTTCCTGATCCTGGAGATGTTCCTCTGGGACAAGCCGCTTGGCCTGAAGACATTCCGCAACACACCGGAAAAGGCCGAGATCACGAAGGTATTGGCCGCCAATCAGGGCCTCTATAACGGCTTCCTCGCCGCCGGCCTGATCTGGGGTCTCGTCCACAGCAATCCGGCCTTCGCGTTCCAGATCAAGGTGTTCTTCCTGCTCTGCGTGATCGTGGCCGGCGCTTATGGCGCGGCGACGGTCAGCACGCGCATCCTGATCGTGCAGGCGCTGCCGGCCGCGGTCGCGCTGGTTGCATTGTTCCTGACCTAAGACTGCTCACCTAAGACTCTTGGCCTAGCCCGAGGCGTTACAGCGCGGCGCCGCGATGCTTGCGCGCGGCCTGCCCTTCCTCCACACTCCTCAACAGCGATGGCGACCGTTGCAACCAACGGGAAAGAGACCGTCGACCGGAAAATTCCGTCAGGAGGAACAACCCAACATGAGCAATCGCAGAGTCTTCATTGCTGCCACGGCGGCCCTCGCCTTCTCCGCCAGCCAAGCCTTCTTGAGTCCAGCCTTCGCCCAGAAAAAATACGACACCGGCGCGAGCGACACCGAGATCAAGATCGGCCAGACCGTGCCGTTCTCCGGCGCCTACTCCGTCTACGCCAATATCGGCAAGACGCAGGCCGCCTACTTCAAGATGATCAACGACCAGGGCGGCATCAACGGCCGCAAGATCAACCTGATCCAGTATGACGATGCCTATTCGCCGCCGAAGACCGTCGAACAGGTGCGCAAGCTCGTTGAAGGCGACGAAGTCCTCTTTACGTTCCAGCTGATCGGCACCGCGGCGAACGCCGCCGTGCAGAAATATCTCAACGGCAAGAAGGTGCCGCAACTGCTGGCATCCACTGGCGCGGCGCGCTTCAACGATCCCCAAAACTATCCCTGGACCATGGCGTACAATCCCAATTACGTGTCCGAGGGACGGATCTACGCAAAGTACATTCTCAAGGAGCATCCGAACGCCAAGATCGGCGTGCTCTACCAGAACGATGACATGGGCCGCGACTATCTTGCCGGCCTCAAAAGCGGTCTCGGCGACAAAGCCGCCAGCATGATCGTCGGCGAGGTCTCTTACGAGGTCACCGATCCCACCGTCGATTCGCAGGTGGTGAAGCTGAAGTCGATGGGCGTCGACCTGTTCTATGATGCCTCGACGCCGAAATTCGCGGCGCAGGCGATCAAGAAGCTCGCCGACCTCGGCTGGACGCCGGTGCACATCCTCGACATCAATGCGAGCCCCGTGTCGGCAACCCTGAAGCCCGCCGGCCTCGACATCTCCAAGGGCATCATATCGACCAATTACGGCAAGGATCCCGGCGATCCCCAGTGGAAGGACGATGCTGGCGTGAAAGCCTTCTTCGCCTTCATGGACAAATATTTCCCTGAAGGCGACAAGCTCAACACCGTGAACACCTACGCCTATTCGGTAGCCGAGCTGCTCACCCAGGTGCTGAGGCAATGCGGCGACGACCTCACGCGTGAGAACGTCATGAAGCAGGCCGCCAGCATCAAGGGCTACACGCCGAGCCTGGCATTGCCCGGCATGTCAATCACGACCGGGGCGAACGACTTCCGCGTCAACAAGCAGATGCAGATGATGAAGTTCAACGGCGAGCGCTGGGAGCTGTTCGGACCGATCATCGAGGACTCTGGCCCGGCGGGTTAGTCGAAGAGCCCTGAAATGCGATCGGCGGCCCGCGGGCCGCCGATTTTTTTGGAACACCTACGCCGGTATCTCTCCAAAATTCTTCCCCACCGGCAGCACCGCGTGCCGGATCAGGCGGGAATCCTCCACCGCGGCCTGGCGGTGCTTCACCGCTTCGCGATAGACGGGGTCACGGATCATCTCGACGAAGGCGGCGACTTCAGGATACTCGGCGATGAAGCAGTGATCCCAGCGCTCCTCGTGCGGGCCGATCAGCATCAGCTCGAACCGGCCCTGCCAGACGATGCGGCCGCCGAGACGCGTGAACACCGGGCCACTCTCGCGACCATAGGCCGCATAGGCTTCCGCGCCGCTGGCCTTGCGGCCATCGGGATAGGCCGCCTCTTTGCGCAGCCGGACCAGGTTGAGCATGTGGATCGGTCCCGGGCGGTCGTTCTCCCGGAATTGCGCGAAGACGTCCTTGGTCGGATCGATGTGGCCCATGGGTGCTCCCTCTTTTTATGCCGCCGATCCTAACGCCGGCGCCCAGCAAGCGGAACTGCGGCGGGCGAATGCCGCACCTCCTAATCGCGCGTTAACTTCGGGGTAACCGGGCCTTAAACAGCGACCGCTAGCGTGCGGCGGGGCGGGGTGACCGGGCGTTTGCGTATGGGGTCGGGAAAGAAAAAGGGTGGGCGGAAGGAGCCGTTGTTCGGCTTGCCCGCGGCGCTCGCCGATCTGCGCCTGACGGCAGCCGATCGCATTCCCGGCGGCGGCAGCGACAAGCCGAAAAAATCCTCGGCCAAACGTAAAAGCGAGCCTGACGACGACGAGCCGCCGCGCGAGCGCAAGGCGCAGGCCAAGAGCACCGTCGCCAAGCGCCGGCCGAAATCATCCATCAGCGCCGGCCTCGGCCGCCTCGTCTATTGGGGCGCCGTGCTGAGCCTGTGGGGCGTGATCGCCGTGATCGGCGTCGTGATCTGGGTCGGCGCCCATCTGCCGCCGATCGATTCGCTGGAGATTCCCAAGCGCCCGCCGACGATCCAGATCGTCGGCATCGATGGCAGCCTGCTGGCGCAGCGCGGCGAGATGGCCGGCGCCAATGTCGCGTTGAAGGACCTGCCGCCCTATCTGCCCAAGGCTTTCATCGCCATTGAAGACCGCCGCTTCTATTCGCATTTCGGCATCGACCCGGTCGGCATCCTGCGTGCGCTCGTCACCAACGTGCTCCATCGCGGCGTGTCGCAAGGCGGCTCGACGCTGACACAGCAGCTCGCCAAAAACCTGTTCCTGACCCAGGAGCGCACCATGCAGCGCAAGCTGCAGGAGGCGGAGCTCGCGATCTGGCTCGAGCGCAAACATTCCAAGAACGAGATTCTGGAGCTCTATCTCAACCGCGTCTATTTCGGCTCGGGCGCCTACGGCGTCGAAGCCGCCGCGCAGAGATATTTCGGCAAGCCAGCGAAGAACGTGACGATCGCGGAAGCCGCGATGCTGGCGGGCCTCGTCAAATCGCCCTCGCGCCTGGCGCCGAACCGCAATCCGGAAGGCGCTGAGGCACGCGCGAAAATCGTGCTCGCAGCAATGGCGGACGCCAGCTTCATCACCGAGGCGCAGGCCCAGGCCTCGATCGGCCATCCCTCCTACAACGTGAAACCGGTCGGCGCCGGCACCGTGAACTACGTGGCCGACTGGATCGGCGAGGTGCTGGACGACCTCGTCGGCCAGATCGACGACAGCATCAAGGTCGAGACCACGATCGATCCGAAGCTGCAGGCCGTGGCGGAAGCCGCCGTCATCGACGAGCTCGCGGCCAAGAGCGTGAAGTTCGATGTCAGCCAGGGCGCGCTGGTGGCGATGACGCCCGACGGCGCGGTGCGTGCGATGGTGGGTGGGCGGAACTATTCCGAGAGCCAGTACAACCGCGCGGTGACCGCGAAGCGCCAGCCGGGCTCGTCGTTCAAGCCGTTCGTCTATCTGACGGCGATGGAGCAGGGGCTGACGCCCGACACCATCCGCCAGGACGCGCCGATCGAGGTCAAGGGCTGGAAGCCCGAGAACTACACGCATCAATATTTCGGCCCGGTGACGCTGACGCAGGCGCTGGCGATGTCACTCAACACCGTCGCGATCCGCCTCGGCCTCGAGGTCGGGCCGAAGAACGTGGTGCGCACCGCGCACCGGCTCGGCATCTCCTCCAAGCTCGAGCCGAACGCCTCGATCGCGCTCGGTACCTCGGAAGTTTCCGTGGTCGAGATGGTCGGCGCCTATGCGCCGTTCGCCAATGGCGGCTTGGCAGTGACGCCGCATGTGGTGACGCGGATCAAGACGCTCGACGGCAAGCTGCTCTACATGCGGCCTGCCGATGAGCACAATCAGGTCATCGACCCGCGCTACGTCGGCATGATGAATACGATGATGCGGGAGACGCTGATCTCGGGCACGGCGAAGAAGGCCGAGATCCCGGGCTGGCAGGCGGCCGGCAAGACCGGCACCAGCCAGGATTATCGCGACGCCTGGTTCATCGGCTACACCTCGAACCTCGTCACCGGCGTCTGGCTCGGCAACGACGACAACTCGCCGACCAAGAAGGCAACCGGCGGCGGCTTGCCGGTGGAAGTCTGGACCCGCTTCATGCGCGCCGCGCACGAGGGTGTGCAGGTCGCAGCCTTGCCGAGCCTGCAAACCAATTGGGGGCCGGCGAACCTTGCGCAGATCTCGTCGCAGGTGTCGCCGCCGACACAGGCGGCAGCACCCGGTTATTCACCGGCGCCGGTCAGCAACGGCGGCTATCGCGCGCCACCGCCGCCGACGCGCGCCAACGTCAATGCACGGCCGGAAGCGGCTGCAGGGCTTGATGGCTGGCTGATGGACCGGCTGTTCGGCGGGAACAGGTAAACCCCAAAAACAAAACCGCGAAAACAACCCCATGCACAGTAGGCGGTGGGTTGCGGCGTGACCTGCGGTGGATTGGTCGAAGGCGTTGATGCGATGGAGCAAAACGCAAATCGCCCGCTCCAGTGCGCAAGACGCGCACAAGGCGGGCGACGACAGCGAGTACTGGCTAACAGCGAGCCCTAATCGTCGACCCCATAGCGGTGCAGATCATTCCCGCACGTGTCGAGCCACTTCTTGGCGCGCTCCATGGAGGGACAGATCTTGCCGCAAACGCGCCAGAAGCGGGCCGAATGGTTCATCTCGACGAGATGGGCAACCTCGTGCGCGGCGAGATAGTCGAGCACATAGGGCGGCGCGAGGATCAGGCGCCAGGAGAACGACAGCGAGCCGGCCGAGGTGCAGGAGCCCCAGCGGCTGGACTGATCGCGGATCGAGAGCCGCTTCACCTTGACACCGAGCTCGGCGGCGTGGGCCTCAGCCGAACGCTGCAGATCCTTACGTGCCTCGCGCTTGAGAAAGTCGCTGACGCGGCGATCGACATGCTCGAGCCCGCCGGCAACGCAGAGAATGCGTTCACCGCTATCGCGCACCTCATTCCACACCGTGCCGCGCGCGCCGGAGCGATGCACGATCCGATGGGGAACGCCGCGGAGCGGTATCACTGTGCCAGGCTGGAACGGTGCAGCCTTCGGCAAACGACCAAGACGTGCCGCGATCCACGCACCGTGACGCTGTGCAAAGTCCTTGGCTTCAGCGAGCGTGCCGCGCGGCGGCATCGTCAGGATGGCTTCGCGATCACTCGGATGAATTCGAAGCGTGTAACGGCGTGCGCGGCGGTGCCTACGCAGCCGAATCGCAAAGAATTGCGACCCGTGGGTGATGACAAGGGTCTTCGGTTCGTGGGGCCGCCGATAGAGAAGTGCGCGTGTGGCCATGTCTGTCAGTCCGGGGAGCAGGAGGTCGCCCGGATTCTGCCATAACCGCCGCCACGGAAAGCGCTCGGCGCAAAAACAAATCATTTGCCCAATATACAGGGGTTATGCAGTCCGGAGACCCTACAGACTGGGGTTGGAACCGGCTTTTTTCGCCCCCGTGGGACGCATGCGACACCCCCAAGAGGTGAGGTACGACTCACTCCTAGAAAGCTACCTAAATACCTCGAATCTGCCGGGAACCGGGCCCTCCTGGAGCCTCCGGCAGGGCCTGAGATTTCGACGGGAAAGCCGAAATATTTGGGTTACTCGGCCGCAAGCGCCTGCAACGAGCTCGGAGTCGCAGCCGAGACCATGAAGTCGTGGATGCGCGGCACGATTTCCGACTTGAAGCGCGAGCCGTTGAACACACCGTAATGTCCAACGCCCTTCTGGACGTAATGAACGCGACGATGATCCGGAATCGCGCTGCAGAGTCCGTGCGTTGCTTCGGTCTGACCGAGACCTGAGATGTCGTCGTTCTCGCCTTCGACCGTCATCAACGCAACGCGCGTCACCCTGGAGGGATCGACGAGCGTTCCGCGATGCATCATCTCGCCCTTCGGCAGCGAATGCTTCACGAACACGGTGTCGACCGTCTGCAGATAATATTCGGCCGAGAGGTCCATCACCGCGAGATATTCGTCATAGAACTCGCGATGCTTGTCGACGAGATCGCCGTCGCCCTTCACCAGATTGGCGAAGAGCTGCTTGTGGGCGTCCATGTGCCGGTCGAGGTTCATGCTGATGAACCCGTTGAGCTGCAGGAAACCCGGATAGACGTCGCGCATCATGCCCGGATGCGGGAACGGCACCTTGGTGATGACGTGATTGCGGAACCAGTCGATGCCGCGCTCCTGGGCGAGGTTGTTCACCCCGGTCGGATTGCGGCGCGTATCGATCGGGCCCCCCATCAGCGTCATCGAGGTCGGGACGAAGGGATCGCGCCGCGCTTCCATGATCGAGACCGCGGCGACGACGGGCACTGACGGCTGGCACACCGCCATCACATGGGTGTTGCCGCCCAGCACATGCAGCATCTCGATGACATAGTCGATGTAATCGTCGAGATCAAAACGACCTTCGCTCAAGGGCACCATGCGGGCATCGGCCCAATCGGTGATGTAGACCTCATGCGCCGGCAGGAAGGCCTCGACCGTGCCGCGGAGCAGCGTCGCATAATGGCCGGACATCGGCGCCACGATCAGCACGCGCGGCTGTGGGCTGCGCAGCGGACGGGCGAATTTGCGATCGAAGTAGAGCAGATTGCAGAACGGCTTTTCCCAGACCGAACGAACCTCGACGGGAACGCGGATGCCGTTGACCTCGGTGTCGTTGAGGCCCCATTCCGGCTTGCCGTAACGGCGCGTGGTGCGCTCGAACAACTCGCAGGCCGCGGCGACAGACTTGCCAACCTCAGTGCGCGACCATGGGTTCATGGGATTCTGAAACAGCAGCTTGGTCGCGTCGGTGACGGCACGTGCCGGATTGAGAGAGGCCTGTGCCATCTCGTACATCCAGTACATCGGCGTGGTCAGGACCGGGCTGCCTTCTGCCGCCAGGGGCGGCGCGCCGCCAAACTCACCAATAGGCATGATCAAATTCCTCTTCGCATCGCAGCATACTGCCGAATGCGTAATATTGCGTCAATGCATGGTTCCGTACATCTACGTGGCCGCAACACCCAAACCAGCCTAAATCCACGAGAAAGTGACGTTATTCGCCACCCGAGAGCAGCGAGCCGTGGGTCTTGGCGCTGCGCAAAAGGGCAAGGAATGCCCCGAAAGAAGCCACCAGAAGCACTGCGTTGATCGCTAACGCCTCCAGCATCAGATCGGTCCGGAAGGTATTTTCGATGAGGAGCGCGCGCATCCCCTCGAACACGTAGGTCGGCGGCAGCGCCCAGGCAACATATTGCAGCCAGCCCGGCAACACACTGACCGGATAGTAGATGCAGGCGAGCGGCATGATGGCGAACATCAAGGTCCAGACGATGCTCTCGGCGCCAAGGCCGTTTCGCAGCACCAGTCCCGAGACGAAGATGCCGACCGACCAGCTGGTGAAGATCAGATTGCAGAAGAAGGCGATCAGCGGCAGGCCGAGGCTGTAAAAGTTAAAGTGAAACAGAAACAGCGCGAGCAGCGTCATCGGGATGACGCCGATCGCGAGCCGGATCAGGCTCATCACCGTCAGCGAGAGCAGAAACTCGATCGGCTTCAGCGGACTCATCATGAGGTTGCCGAGATTGCGCGCCCACATCTCCTCCAGGAAGGAGATGGAGAAACCTAGCTGGCCGCGGAACAGAATGTCCCAGAGAATGACGGCGCCGATCAGCGTGCCGCCGGCGCGCGCAAAGAAATTGGCGTTCTGCGCGATGTAATACTGGATGAAGCCCCAGGTGATGACCTGGAGCGCCGGCCAGTACAGCAGCTCCAGCAGCCGCGGCCAGGACGACATCAGGAGATACCAGTAGCGCAGGATCATCGCGCCGATGCGGTGGACGGCGATGCCACGGTGGAGGGAGAGTTTGGTCATCGCGGTCTCCCCTTACTGTGATCCCGGGGCGCGACGCAGTCGCGAACCATGATGCGCAATTGCGCATCTGAGGATCCATAACCACAGGATCGAATTTGGCGAAGACTCGGAGTTGCCAATCTCGCCTTACAAGCACTGCCTGTGGTTATGGATTCCGGGCTCGCGCTCCGCGCGCCCCGGAATGACGGGCCTCCCCTCATCTCGCCCCCTCCTTCGCACCATTCGCCCGCCCGCGCGCAACATCCAAAAACACCTCTTCCAGCGTGGTGCGGTTGTAGCGGGCCATGATCGCGTCGGGCGTATCGTCATCCTCGACGCGGCCGCGCTTCATGATGATGACGCGGTCGCAGAGACGTTCGACCTCCAGCATGTTGTGCGAGGCCAGCAGGATGGTGGCGTTGTTGTCCTGGCGGTAGCGCTCAAGATGCGCCCGCACCCAATCGGCCGTATCGGGGTCGAGCGATGCCGTCGGCTCGTCCAGCAGCAACAGCTCGGGCTCATTGATCAGTGCCTTCGCCAGCGCGACGCGGGTTTTCTGGCCGGCTGAGAGTTTTCCGTTGGCGCGGTCGATGAAATCGTTGAGATCGAGTTCGTCGGCCAGTTTGGCGATGCGATCGGCGAGGCCTTTCACCGCATAGAGCTTGCCGAAGATGGTGAGGTTCTGCCGCACCGTCAGCCGCATCGGCATGTCGACATAAGGGCTTTCGAAATTCATTCGCCCCAGCACCTCCGCGCTCTCCTCCGGCATTCGGTGCCCGAGCACGCGGACGCGGCCGGAGGTTGGCAGCACCAGTCCCATGATCATCGCGATGGTAGTGGTCTTGCCGGCGCCGTTGCCGCCAAGCAGCCCGGTGATGCTGCCGCGCGGAAGCGTAAAGGAGATGCCATCCACCGCGCGGGTCTGCTTGTAGACCTTGACCAGGCGATCGACCTCGATGGCCGCGGACAAAGTGCTGCCCGCGACAGTCGGCCGACTTGAAGCATTGTCATTCCCGGTCATGCTAGAGGCGTTCTTCCGCCATTGCGCGGTGGAGCGCAAGACTTGATCTTCTTGGTGAAAATGGCTCGTCACCGGCCGATGGTAGAGAAGTCGCACATGGAAGCGATCCCCCCGTGGCCATCCTTCGAGACGCCCGCCGTTGGCGGGCCCTCAGGATGAGGACCGAATGTGCGGCCCTGGTCTTGACGAGCGCCGATGCTGCTTAGCCTCATCCAGAGGAGACCGCCACCGGGTCCGCGCAAGGCGCGGCCCGATGACAGGCTCCGCGGTCGTCTCGAAGGACGAGGCGCGCGCTCGGGTCGCGCAAAATGCCACGTGCGACTGCCTGCACCGAATGTGAGAACAAGCGTGTTTGTGATCGGACACGCGCACCGCTAGATTGACTGTAATGACCGAGACCACAGCTTCCGACTTTCGCCCTTCGCAGCGACACATCCGCCTGGACACCATCCTGCGGCTGCGCTGGCTCGCGGTGCTGGGCCAGCTCGCCGCGATCTTCATCGTGGCGCAGGGGCTCGAGTTCGACGTCCCGATCGTCCCCTGTGTCAGCATCATCGGCCTGTCGGCCATGCTCAATCTGGGACTCCAGACCGCGGTCAATCCGATGCAGCGGCTGGAGCCGATCCACGCCGCGGCGCTATTGGCGCTGAACATCCTGGAACTGGCCGGGCTGCTGTTCTTCACCGGCGGATTGCAGAACCCGTTCTCGTTCCTGTTCCTGGCGCCCGTCCTGATTTCGGCAACCGCGCTGCCGGCCCGGCTGACTTTCGGTCTCGGCATTCTGGCGGTCGCCTGCGCCTCGATCCTGTTCTTCGTTCATTTCCCGCTGCCATGGGACGCGGAAGATCCCGTGGTGCTGCCGCCGATCTATCTCGTCGGCGTCTGGCTCTCGATCGTGCTCGCGATCGGCGTCACCAGCCTCTACTCGTTCCAGGTGACCGAGGAGGCGCGCAAGCTGACCGACGCGCTTGCCGCCACTGAGCTGGTGCTGACGCGCGAGCAGCACCTGACCCAGATCGACGGCCTCGCCGCCGCCGCCGCGCACGAGCTCGGCACGCCGCTCGCGACCATCTTCCTGATCTCGCGCGAGCTGGAGAAGACGGTAAAGGACCCGGCCTTCGCCGCTGATCTGAAAACCTTGCGCGAGCAGACCCAGCGCTGCCGCGACATCCTGAGCAAGATCACGCAGCTCTCTTCCGAGGGCGCACCGTTCGACCGCATGAAACTGTCCGAACTGATCGAGGAGGTGGTGGCGCCGCACCGCGATTTCGGCGTCGACATCAAGGTGCGGATTGCCGTGGCCGCGACATCAGAGCCGGTCGGATCGCGCAATCCTGCGGTGCTCTACGGCGTCGGCAACATCATCGAGAACGCCGTCGATTTCGCGCGTGCCACCGTGGAAGTGAATGCGTGGTGGAACAACGAAACGATCGAGATCGTGATCTCCGACGATGGTCCGGGCATTCCGCCCGACCTCATGAAGCGGATCGGCGAGCCCTATTTGTCGCGTCGGCGCACCCAGGATGCCGGCGGTGGCGGCCTCGGGCTCGGCGTGTTCATCGCCCGCACGCTGCTCGAACGCACCGGCGCCAAGGTCTCCTTTACCAACAGGACCTTTCCGGACCACGGCGCGGTGGTACAAATCGCGTGGCCGCGCGAGCGTTTTGAGGCTATCGAGAGCCTAGAGGAAACAATAGGATAGGCCGCGACCTTGCGTCGCACACCTTGTCTCGCCCATGGGGCCCGATCGACTATTGGCGGCCTTGGCACCGCCAGATTGCGACGCCATATGTAGATGTGCAGGAGAGAGGACAAAACCTTGAACGCCATCACTGAGCTGAACGAACAGACCGACCGCTCGCTTCTCATCGTGGAAGACGACAAGCCGTTCCTGGAGCGCCTGTCGCGCGCCATGGAGACGCGCGGCTTCGCGGTGACGTCATGTGACACGGTCTCGGATGGTCTTGCGCAGATCGGCAAGTCCGCGCCTGCCTTTGCCGTGGTCGATCTTCGTCTCGGCGACGGCAACGGTCTCGACGTCGTCTCCGCGCTGAAGAAAAAGCGCCCCGAGGCCCGCGCCATCGTGCTCACCGGCTACGGCAACATCGCCACCGCCGTCACCGCGGTGAAGATGGGCGCGATCGATTATCTCTCGAAGCCCGCAGATGCCGACGACGTCGTCGCCGCGCTGCTCTCGACCAGCTCCGACAAATCAGAGCTGCCGGCGAACCCGATGTCGGCCGACCGCGTGCGTTGGGAACACATCCAGCGCATCTATGAAATGTGCAACCGCAACGTCTCGGAGACGGCGCGGCGGTTGAACATGCACCGGCGTACGTTGCAGCGGATTCTCGCGAAGCGCGCGCCGAGGTAACGGTCCCGTAGGGTGGGCAAAGGCGCGTAGCGCCGTGCCCACGGCCTCTCTCCGAATTTCGCCGATGAGTTTGGTGGGCACGCTTCGCTTTGCCCACTCTACGGCACCTGTGTTTAAGCGCCGCTATTCCCAAAACTCCGCGTGCCCTTGCGGATCGACCAGGCGGTTGACCCGCAGCGCCGCCGCCATGCCGAACCGCACCGTCATCTGCTTGCGTGTCGCGGCCGCGATTCTGTGCTCGGGCGCCTCGCAATGCATGTGCGCGCCATAGGCATCCGCGATGATCAGGCCGGTGCCTTCGGGGAAGATCTCGCACGGCAGATCCTGCGTGAAGGCGAAGAACAGCCGGTCGCAATGCGCACGGTATTCGGGCCATTTCTGATCGGCTCGCAGATCCTCGACCGACGATTTGATCTCGACGATCCAGATCTCGCCGCGCTCGTTCAGCGCCACCAGATCGGCACGTCGGCCCGACGGCAGCGGCAATTCGCTGATGCAGGAAAAGCCGAGCGAGCGTAACAGCCGCGCCGTGCCGCGTGCGATCGCGAGCGCCGTTTCGGATTGACGACGGTCGGGCGGTGGAACGAGGGCGATGTTGCGGGCGGGGTTGTCCATGGACGGAGATTAGCCGATTCCACCCTCGCTGTCGTCCCGGCGACGGCGGAATGCGGAACCTCTGTTCCCCCTCGCACTTATCACGCAGCCGCCGCACCTCGGCGGGAGTATCGAGGCTGCGCACGCATGATCGACGATCTCTGGTACAAGAACGCCATCATCTATTGCCTCTCCGTCGGCACCTATATGGACGCCAACGGCGACGGTGTCGGTGATTTCAAGGGCTTGCTGCGTCGGCTCGACTATCTGCACGGGCTCGGCATCACCACGATCTGGCTGATGCCGTTCCAGACTTCGCCGGGGCGCGACGACGGTTACGACATCGCCGATTACTACAGCGTCGATTCCCGCTACGGCACGCTCGGCGATTTCGTCGAGTTCGCCCATGGCTGCAAGCAGCGCGGCATCCGCATCATCATCGACCTCGTCGTCAACCACACCTCCGACCAGCACCATTGGTTCAAGGAGGCGCGGCGTGACAAGAACTCGCCCTATCGCGACTGGTACGTCTGGTCGGACAAGAAGCCGGCCAATGCCAACAAGGGCATGGTGTTTCCCGGCGTGCAGAAATCGACGTGGACACGCGACAAGGCGGCGGGCGCGTATTACTTCCACCGCTTCTACGACTTCCAGCCCGATCTCAACACGTCGAACCCGCATGTGCAGGCGGAGATCCTGAAGATCATGGGCTTCTGGATCCAGCTCGGGGTCTCAGGCTTTCGCATGGACGCGGTGCCCTTCGTGATCTCCACCAAAGGCGAGAAGGTGAAGAGGCCGGCCGAGCAATACGACATGCTGCGCACTTTCCGCGAGTTCCTGCAATGGCGCGAGGGCGACGCCATCATCCTGGCCGAGGCCAATGTGCTGCCGGATACCGACATGGAGTATTTCGGCCGCGACGCCGACCGCATGCACATGATGTTCAACTTCCACGTCAACCAGCATCTGTTCTATGCGCTGGCGTCGAGCGATTCACGTCCGCTTGCAAAGGCACTGAAAGCAACCAAGCCGCGGCCGGCTTCGGCGCAATGGGGCTTGTTCCTGCGCAATCATGACGAACTTGATCTGGGGCGTCTCACAAAAGCGCAGCGTGACACGGTGTTCAACGCATTCGGCCCCGACAAGGACATGCAGCTTTACAACCGCGGCATCCGCCGTCGGCTCGCGCCGATGCTGGGCGGCGACCGCAGGCGGATCGAGCTTGCCTACAGCCTGATGTGCACGCTGCCGGGAACGCCCGTGATCCGCTACGGCGACGAGATCGCGATGGGCGACGATCTCTCCCTGCCCGACCGCAATTGCGCACGAACGCCGATGCAATGGTCGACCGAGCCGAATGGCGGCTTCACCAGGAGCGATCGGCCGGCCATCCCTGTCATCGACAAGGGTCCCTACGGCTACGAACACGTCAACGTCGCAAAACAGCGGCGCGATCCCAACTCCATGCTGAACTGGACCGAGCGCATCGTCCGCATGCGCAAGGAGGTGCCGGAGATCGGCTGGGGCGATTTCACCGTCATCCCGGCGCGCGATCCCGCTGTGATCATCATCCGTTACGACTGGCGCAACAATTCCGTGCTGTTCGTGCACAATCTCGACGAGAAGCCGCGCGAGATCGCGTTCTCGGTAGGTCTGCCCGATGATGCAGGCGCGCACCTGATCAACCTCCTCGCGGAAGATCACAGCCACGCCGACAAACGCGGCCAGCACCGCGTGGTGCTCGAGCCGTATGGGTATCGATGGTACCGGGTGGGTGGGCTGGATTATCTGCTGAGGCGGAGTGACGTGGATGGGACGAAGGTGAGGAAGGGGCGCGGAAGGTAGCCACAGCCTCCGCTGCGTCCCGGCCTAGTGCGCAATTGCGCACGGGGGGCCGGGACCCATACGCCGCAGCAGTTGTCGTTGCGCGAGAAGGTCATTGCCTGTCTTCGCCACACTATTGCTGCGGCGTATGGGTCCCGGATCGGCGCTATGCTTGTCCGGGACGACGGCAGAGAATGACGCGAGTACTCACCCTTCCTCTCAGCTCGGCGGCACCACGATTACACCCTCGTTCCCACGCAGATCGAGCACGCCCTCTAACCTCTCCCCCTCGCGATCCAGAAACGTCGACATCAGGATCTCGCTGCCAAAGCGAACCGCGCTGGTGGTGACGGCAATCGGTTCGGGGCCGAGATTAAGGACGATGATGAGCGCCCTGCCCTCGGCCTCTCGGCGATAGACCAGCAAATCACCTTGGGCGGCGATCGGGTGATAGTCGCCGGCGACCAGCGCCGGTGAACTCTTCCGCAACGCGATCAGGCGCTTGTAGAGACTGAGGATCGAGCGCGTGTCGGCATCGAGATTGACCACGTTCTCGCGGACATGATCCTGCGGCAGCGGCAGCCACGGCTTCGCCCCCGAGAAGCCTGCGAAATCAGACGAATCCCACTGCATCGGCGTGCGGCAGCCATCGCGACCGACACCGATGCCGGGCACGTTTTTCTCGAAGGGATCCCTGACATCTTCAGGCGCGATGGCGAGTTGATGCATGCCGATCTCGTCGCCGTAATAGAGCGTCGGCGTGCCGCGGAGGGTCAGCAGCAGCATGGCGGCGACGCGGGCCTGCTCCGGTCCGACGCGGCTCGCCACGCGCGGACGATCGTGATTGCCGAGCACCCAGTTCGGCCAGGCGCCTGTGGGCAGCGCCTTCTCGTAGTCGTCGATGATCTTCTCGATCGAGCGCGCGCTCCAGAAGGTCGAGAGCAGCGCGAAGTTGAACGGCATCTGCGCGCCGGTGAGGTCGTTGCCGTAATAGGCCATCAGACGATGCAGCGGCAGATAGACCTCGCCGATCAAGACGCGCGCGGAATAGGCGTCGGTGACGCGCCGCATCTCGGCGATGACGTCGTGCACCTCCGCCTGGTCGGTGGAATATTGCGTCAGGATCTGCTCGTTCGGCGGCCGGCCCTCGACATATCGAGGGTTCGGCGGATTGTCGCGAAACCCGGCATCCTTGATCAGATGCCAGATCACGTCGACGCGAAAGCCGTCGACGCCTTTCTCCAGCCAGAACCGCATCACGTCGTACATCGCGGCGCGGACGTCAGGATTGCGCCAGTTGAGGTCGGGCTGCTGGGCGAGGAAGGCGTGGTAGTAATATTGGTCGGTGGCCTGGTCGAATTGCCATGCACTGCCGCCGAACTCGGACAGCCAATTGTTCGGCACGCCGCCATCGGGGGCGGGATCTCGCCAGATGTACCAATCGCGCTTGGGGTTGTCGCGTGAGGCGCGGCTCTCGGCGAACCAGGGGTGCTGGTCGGAGGTGTGGTTCGGCACGAGGTCGAGGATCAGCTTCAGGCCATTGTCATGCGCAGCCGCGAGCAGCGCATCGAAATCCGTCATGGTGCCGAACAGCGGATCAATGCCGGTATAGTCGGAGATGTCGTAGCCGAAATCGGCCATCGGCGAGGGGAAGATCGGCGACAGCCAGATCGCGTCGATGCCGAGGGATTTCACGTAAGGCAGCCGCCGCAGGATGCCGGCGAGATCACCGACGCCGTCGCCGTTGCTATCCTGAAAGGAGCGTGGATAGATCTGATAGAAGATGCCGTCGCGCCACCAAATCTCGCTGCCCTGTGTCATCGGAAATCCCATCCGCAAATCTGTGCTTCGCGCGAGAGAACGCGGAACGAACGCCCCGGTTCAAACAGCCACGCGAAATGGGACGGCCATGTGACGGCGAGCGCGGCTGTTCCGCCAGCCAACCACGACTATTTTGCTTGGCGGAGCGACAAAAATCGGCATTGTGGCGCCATGACCGAGCAAAACGACACCCAACAAGCCAACTCCGAAGCGGCGAAGGCCGGCGCGATCATCGTCCCCGTGACGCTGTTCGAGCAGAACTGCACTATCATCTGGGACGAACCCGGCAAGAAAGCCGTGGTGATCGATCCCGGCGGCGACGTGCCGAAGATCCTCGATGCGATCAAGCAGACCGGCGTCACCGTGGAGAAGATCTGGCTGACCCACGGCCATATCGACCATGTCGGCGGCGCGGCCGAATTGCGCGATGCGCTGAAGGTGCCGATCGAAGGTCCGCATGTCGACGACAAATTTCTGCTCGATAATGTCGTGGAGAGTGGTGCGCGCTTCGGCATGACCGGCGTGCGCAATTTCGCGCCGGACCGCTGGCTCAGCGAAGGCGACAGCGTCTCGATCGGCGCGTTGACGTTCGATATTTATCACTGCCCCGGCCACTCGCCCGGCAGCGTTGTGTTCTTCAACAAGGATTTGCGGTTCGCGCATGTCGGCGACGTCCTGTTCGCCGGCTCGGTCGGCCGCACCGATCTGCCCGGCGGCAGTCACGCCACGCTGATCAACTCGATCATGACCAAGCTGCTGCCGCTCGGCGACGATGTCGGCTTCATCTGCGGCCATGGCGCGGGCTCGAGCATCGGCCAGGAACGGATGACCAATCCGTTCATCACCGGCGAGATGTGAGTCTATTCCGCGGCGTCTGCCAACGCCGCCGTTTCGCCGAGATTACGTTCGCCCCATTCCCGGATCGCTGCGACCACGGGCACGAAGCTCTTGCCCTTGCGGGTGAGGCGATACTCGACCTTGGGCGGCACCTCGCCGAAATCCTTGCGATCGATGAGACCGCTCGCGGTCAGCGCCTTCAACTCACGGCTCAGCACGCGCGGCGTGATCTCGGCGCTCCCTGAAGCGCCACGCAGCAGGCCGCTGCGGATCTCGCCATAGCGGCGCGGGCCGTCCTTGAGATCCCAGACGATGCGCAGCTTGTACTTGCCGCTGATCATCTTTTGAAATGCGGCGACCGGACAGGTTCGGGCGGAAGCTTTTGCCATGTCGTCTCCTCCCCTTTTGTTTTGACGCGTTTTCTTGACGCGAACCGGGATCCGCTTCGCTTGAAAACGCTATGGCAGGAAGGATAGGAGCAGCGTCGAAAAAGTCCATACTATCAATTTTGTCCGTACTTGCAGGATGGCGCACAAGCCGCAGATGATGGTGCACATGACGAACAGGGAGCGTCACATGAAGCACTTCATGATCAAATACGAGTTCAAGAACGGCACGACGGAAGTCTGGCATCAGGAGATCAACCGCTTCATCAAGGCGATCGACAGCGATCCGGAGTTGAAGGGAAGGATCGGCTATCGCGTCCTGAAGAACCGCGACGATGGCCATTATTTCCATCTCGCCAGCGTCGCCGACGAGGACGCACAGAAGACGCTGCAATCGCGGGAGTTCTTCAAGACCTATTCTGCGATGACGCGGCAGGTCTCCGGCGGCGAGGTGACGGCAACGCCGATCGAGATGATCGACGCGACGGCGTAAGCCTACTTCATCAAGCCCGCGGCTGTCAGCGCGCGGGTGATGATCTGGCCGACATCGAAGCGGCTAGCCCGCTCGCGCTTCGGCTCGGCCTTCTCTGCGGCGACTTTCACACGGATCGTGCGGGCGAGATGCGGCGCGGGTGCAGGCTCTGCATCCGCCTCCGTCGCATCCTGAATCCAACCGGTGAGGCCGAAGAATTTTGCGATGTGATAGGACGAGGAAATGCCGGCCTCGATCAGGAACGCGCCCTCGACGCCGTAGCGCTGGTCGTTGTCGGCAAGGCCAAGCGGTGTGCCGTGGGCCATGCCTGATATGGTGTAGGACTCGACCAGTGTCTCGCCATCCTTGTTCCACCAGGACTGGCGGGGATAGCCGTCGACATTGGTCTCGGCCATCGGCGCCATCGGCAGGTCATGCAGGTCGAGCCACTGCTTGACGATCTCGTTGGCATTGCCGGGATTGACGGTGCGATCGGCGCTGCCGTGCCACACCGACATTTTGGGCCAGGGCCCGCGATGGTTCGAGGCCCGCCGCACGAAATCGCCGAGTTCACGCTCGCGCCGCGCGGGCGAATGAAACATCCCGTCCAGTGCTTCGCGCAGGTTCGACGCGATGCCGAAAGGAAGGCCTGCGATGACTGCGCCGGCCGCGAACACTTCCGGATAGGTGGCGAGCATCACCGACGTCATGCCGCCGCCGGCGGAAAGGCCGGTGATGAAGATGCGCCTGGGATCGATGCGATGCGTGTTCGCCATATGCGCGATCATCTCGCGGATCGAACGCGCCTCGCCGCTGTCGCGCGCGGTGTCCTCGGGATTGAACCAGTTGAAGCAGGTGTTGCCGTTGTTGATGCGCTGCTGCTCGGGCATCACCAATGCAAAGCCGTAGTGACGCGCGAGCGTCGACCAGCCGGCGCCGAGATCGTAAGCCGCTGCCGTCTGGCCGCAGCCATGCAGCACGACGACGAGCGCCCGCGGCTTCTGCAATTGCGCCGGCACGAACGTGAACATGCGCAAACCGCCGGGATTGTCGCCGAAATCAGTGACTTCCGTCAGCGGGCCGGATGTATCAGTGCTTGCACCAAAGTCGGGCAGGCGCAGACCGTCCATCCTTTGATCTAGTCTTGGCAGGCGTCTCAACAGATCGACATTGTGGGCAAGCGACACGGCAAATTCCTGGTGGGCGGCTGTCAACGTTTACCCAGACCAGATAGTTGCTGCAGTGCAAAATGAAAAGCCCGTGTGCTGCCAATCCCTCCGGAATCGCGCAAATTCCCGCAGGAATCCGCAAATATTAACCGCACTGCCTCAACTTCGTGCAGATGCGCGACGCATCCATGACAGGAATGCGGCCGAGATCATGATTAACGCCGCAAACAGCGCGAGCGAGGCGAGAAATCCTGCGCGCGCTGATTGCAGCGATTCGATCGCGAAGAACACCGCGCCGATTGCGGCCACTCCGGCCGCATTTCCGATCTGCGCAATGGTGCCGTACATGCCGGACGCCGCGCCTGCGGCGACAGATTTGACGGTTGAAAGCACAGCACCTGATAGCGGCGCCATCACCATGCCCTGGCCGTAGCCGAAAATGATCATGACGAGCGCGAGCGCAATCGGCGTTGGTGCATCGATCAGGCCGGCCATGAGCGCGAGCGCGGCCAGGCCTGCAATCTGCAGCGCGCAGCCCTCGATCAAGACTTTGGTGCCGCGGTGCTTTGCGCGCGCGCCGCTATGGCGCGAGGCCAGGACAAAAGCGAGTGCGAGCGGGACGAAGGCGAGACCGGCGGCGAGCGGCGGGATCTTCAGCCCGCGCTGCATGAACAGCGTCATCACCAGATAGAACGAGAGATTGGCGACGAAGAAAAAGAACGCAGCACCGAGCCCGCGCAGGAACGCCGCATCCGCCAGCAGTGTCAGATCGATCAGCGGCATGCCGCCGGCGCGCGCGACCGCGTGCTCCAGCTTCAGGAATGCGAACAGGATCGTGCCGCCGATCAGCATCACCGCCCATAGCCATGGCGCCCAGCCGACGTCGTGGCCAAACAGCAGCGGCCCGATCATGAAGAGCAATCCCGCAAACAGCACCACGCTGCCCCGGATGTCGAGCCGTGTGCCCGGTCGCCGCGGCACCGCCGGCATGATTTGCCACGCGGCGACCGCGATCACGAGACCGCAGGGCACGTTGACGAAGAACACCGAGCGCCAGCCGGTATGGGCGAGGTCGATCGTCACCAGCAATCCGCCAAGCAAAAAGCCGGCAGCACCCGCAAGCCCGAGCACGATGCCATAGATGCCGAAGGCGCGGCTGCGCGTCTCGTCGGTGAACAAGAGATGCAACGTCGCCAGCACTTGCGGTACCATCAGCGCCGCGGTGGCGCCCTGCGCCAGCCGGGCGATGATCAGCTCGGCGCCGGATTGTGCCAGTCCGCACCACAGTGATGTGGCCGTGAAGCCGAGCACACCGGCAAGGAAGACGCTCTTGGTGCCGTGGATGTCGCCGAGACGGCCGCCGGTGACGACCAGCGTCGCATAGGCGATCAGATAGATCGCAATGACGGATTCGATCTGTGCCGGCGTTGCGTGCAGGTCCACCGCAATGGTCGGGATCGCGACGTTCACGACGAAGGCGTCGACGCCGAACATGAACTGCGCGGCGACGACGATCGCCAGCACCCACCAGCGGCGGGTCGAATCGACTGGCTTTGTGACGGTTTGATGCATTTTCGCACGGCCCGGGCTGATCGCGGCCCGATGATTTCAGACCATGCGCAATGCCGCGATTACCTCGGAGGTCAGATTCGATCGCTCTTTCAGTTCCGATGTGAAGAAACACGCATGCCTGCATTCCGCCGCGCGGGACATCGCGTGATTGCGTTCGCTTGCCTCAGCACGTAGCTTCACGGCACCAACAAACAAGAAATGACAGCCGGAGAGAACGCCATGGCGCGCCTGAAGTTCGGGGCTTTCCTTGCCCCGCATCACCCGATCGGGGAGCATCCGATGCTTCAGTTCCGGCGCGATCTCGATCTGGTCGAGCAGCTCGACGCGCTCGGCTATGACGAGTTCTGGTGCGGCGAGCATCATTCCTCCGGCTGGGAGACGATCGCCTCGCCCGAGATGTTCCTGGCCGCGGCCGGCGAGCGCACCAAGCGGATCAAACTCGGCACCGGCGTGGTGTCGCTGCCCTACCATCATCCCTTCAACGTCGCCCAGCGCATGGTCCAGCTCGACCACATGACGGGCGGCCGCGCCATCTTCGGCTCCGGCCCCGGCGCGCTCGCATCGGACGCGCACACGCTCGGCATCGACCCGATGACGCAGCGCGACCGCCAGGACGAGGCAATCGACGTGATCCGCCGCCTCTTCAACGGCGAGCGCGTCACCGCCAAGAGCGACTGGTTCACCATGAACGACGCCGCGCTGCAGCTTCTTCCGCTGCAGGAAGAGATGCCGTTCGTCGTGGCCTCGCAGATCTCGCCCTCGGGCATGACGCTCGCCGGCAAATACGGCATCGGCATCATCTCCCTGGGCTCGATGACGACGCAGGGCCTGATGTCGCTGCAGCAGCAGTGGCAGTTCGCCGAGGATGCCGCCAAGAAGCACGGCACCACGGTCAGCCGCGCCGATTGGCGCGTGCTGTTGACCTTTCATATCGCCGAGAGCCGCGAGCAGGCGCGCAAGGAAGCCGGCGCCGGGCTGATGCGCTGGCACAATGAATATAATGTCGGCACGCTGCAGCGGCCCGGCCTCACCGTGTTCTCCTCGCCCGACGAGGCCGTGGACCAGACCGCCTTCGTCGAGGGCGCCGCGTCGACCATCGGCACGCCCGACGATCTCGTCAAAACCATCAAGAACGTGATGGAGGTCTCCGGCGGCGTCGGCGCCATCATCGGCTTCGTGCACGATTGGGCCAATCCCGAAGCCACCCGTCGGAGCTGGGACATGGTGGCGCGCTATGTCGTGCCTGAAATCAACGGCTATATCGACGGCCTGCGCCGGTCGCAAAAATTCGTGATCGAGAACCGTGGGATCTTCGAACGAGCCGGCCAAGCCGTCATGGCCAAGATCATGCAGAACGAGAAGGCCGCCGAAGCGCTGAAGGTGACCGGCCCTGGCCGCGTCGCCATTCCCGCCGTCAACGCGCCAGACCTGCAGAAGGAAGCGGCGAAACGATAGGCCCGATCTCCACCCGTCGTCGTCGGATTTGTGCTATGTAGGTGCGGCTAACCGGAGCGATCGTCATGTCGATGCAGAACGTGGCCTCACCTGCGCTCGAGTACACCGCGCCCAAGCGCAACGAGTTGACGCACATCCCCGGCGACGAAGGCTGGCCGATCATCGGCAAGACCTTTCAGACGCTGGCCGATCCCAAGGGGCATGTCGAGGCAAACGGCGCCAAATACGGCCCTGTTTATCGCACCCATTTGTTCGGCGAGACCAACGTCGTGCTGCTGGGGCCCGAGGCCAACGAGCTCGTGCTGTTCGACCAGCAGAAACTGTTCTCCTCGACGCACGGCTGGAACAAGGTGCTGGGCTTGCTGTTTCCGCGCGGATTGATGTTGCTCGATTTCGACGAGCACCGGCTGCATCGCAAGGCGCTGTCGGTCGCGTTCAAGTCCGGGCCGATGAAGTCTTATCTGAGCGATCTCGATCGCGGCATCGCTGCGCGTGTCGCGCAGTGGAAAGCCAACCCCGGCGAGATGCAGCTTTATCCCGCGATGAAGCAGCTCACGCTCGATCTTGCGGCTGCGTCTTTCCTTGGTGCCGATATCGGCCCCGAGGTGGACGAGATCAACCGCGCCTTCGTCGACATGGTCGCGGCCGCCGTTGCCCCGATCCGCCGCCCCCTGCCCGGCACCCAGATGGCCGCCGGCGTGCGGGGCCGCAAGCGCATCGTCGCCTATTTCCGCGAACAGATTCCGCTCCGCCGCGGCAATCACGGCGGCGATGATCTGTTCTCGCAGCTCTGCCGCGCCACCCATGAGGACGGTGCGTTGCTGTCCGAGCAGGACATCATCGACCATATGAGCTTCCTGATGATGGCCGCGCACGACACGCTGACTTCATCCTTGACCTCCTTCATCGGCGAGCTTGCCGCAAATCCTGACTGGCAAGACAAGCTGCGCGCGGAAGTTCTCGCGCTGGGGTTGGCCCCCGACGCGCCGACCGGCTTCGACGATCTCGAAAAGATGCCGCTGTCGGAGATGGCGTTCAAGGAAGCGCTGCGGATCAAGCCGCCGGTGCCCTCGATGCCCCGCCGCGCGATGCGCGATTTCAGCTTCAAGGGCTTTACGATTCCCGCCGGCACTGCGGTCGGCGTCAATCCGCTCTACACGCATCACATGAAGGACATCTGGCCGGAGCCTGATCGTTTCGACCCCCTGCGCTTCACCGAAGAGGCCCAGCGCAACCGCCACCGCTTCGCCTGGGTGCCGTTCGGCGGCGGCGCCCATATGTGCCTCGGCCTGCACTTCGCCTACATGCAGGCGAAATGCTTTGCGCGGCACTTCCTACAGAACATCGAGGTGTCGCTGGAGCCGGGCTACAAGCCGGACTGGCAGATGTGGCCGATCCCGAAGCCGCGGGATGGACTGAAGGTGCGGGTGAAGGCGGTTTAGTACCGCTCTCGTAGGATGGGCAAAGGCGCAGAGCGCCGTGCCCACGATTCGTTGCGATAAAGAGATGGTGGGCACGGCGCGCGAAGAGCGCGCCTTTGCCCACCCTACGGTATCTCTGCTCGCCAAACACATTGCGCAAAGCAGCGCCTCGCCTTCCGGTATGCGCGGGCCTCCGATCACAATTTTGGCACCTTCGGCAACGAAGACTTCGGCATGGGGAAGCTGATCGACGAATTCCGCAGGGGCTGGCAAGGCATAGCACCACCATCGCTCGGCCTGAGCATCGCCTTCGCGGTGGCCTGCCTGCTGCTCTCGACCCTGGCGCGCTGGGGCCTCGCGCATGTGCGCCCCGACGTCTACTTCACGCCGTACTTCCCCGCCGTGTTCTTTGCAGCCGCCTTCGGAGGGCTTCGGGTCGGCGTCGTGACCGCGCTGGTCGGCGGCGTGCTCGGCGTCATCGTGAATTTCGGCGATGCCTATGCCGATCGCGCGCGGTTCGCCCTGTTGACACTCTATTGGGGCGTCTCAGCGCTGACCATCTGGGGCGTCGAGCATTATCGCACCATGCTGGCCGAGCAGCGCCGGATCTCCAGGCGCCTGATCGAAGAAGAAGACTATCGCAAGCTGTTGGTCGACGAGTTGCAGCACCGCCTCAAGAACAAGCTGTCGACCGTGCACGCCGTGCTGCACCAGGTGCTGCACGACCAGCCACAGGTCTGGGCCCGGATCGACCCGCGGCTGCGCTCACTGGCCGCCACCGACGATCTGATCTCGCGGGTCGACAAGGCCGGCTGCGACATCCGCGATCTCCTGATTTCCGAGCTCGGCCCTTACGGCCATGTCCGCTTCAGTCTCAACGGTGACCGGCTGTTCCTGCCGCCGAAGCTCGCAGTGACGCTGTCACTGATGTTTCACGAGCTCGCCACCAATGCCGGCAAATACGGCGCGTTCTCCTCACCGCGCGGATTGTTGCAAGTGTCATGGACCGTCACCGACGACCGCCTGACCATCACCTGGGACGAGACCGAGGGACCGACCGTCAGCGATATCTCCTCGCCGGGCTTCGGCACCAAACTCTTGAAGTCGGCGCTGTCGGCCTTCGACGGCAAGACCGAGGTCTCCTATTTGAAGACCGGGCTGCATTGCATCATGCAATGTCGCATTCCCAAGAGCGAATAACCTGCGCGCACGCCTCGTCCTTCGAGACGACCGCCCGCGGTCTCCTCAGGATGAGGCTCAACGAGCATCGGCGCCCGCTAAAACAGCTACCAAACACTCAGTCCTCATCCTGAGGGCCCGCCAGAGGCGGGCGTCTCGAAGGATGCGCCGCAGAGAATACTCGTTCAAACGAAAGCGAACCGCGCGCTCCGCTCGCGCTTTCGCAAGCGCTGTTGACCTTCTGTTAATGACGATCGGCGGCGCGCCTCGCAACGCGGCAGGTTTCTCGCAAAACACCCCCGTATTTCTGCGGACCCCTTAACCAAACCTAAGAGGGAACTGCGCATGATCGCGCCCATTGCAACGCGCTGAAACAACAAGATTCATGACTTCTATGAACGACAACAAATATTCCGGCGCGAGCGAAGCCGAACTCGGATTCCTCAAGGAAATCGTTCGAATGCTGCCTGCCGGCCTGACCGTGCAGGACGCGCAAGGCAAGCTTTTACTGGTTAACGACGTCGCCGCCGCCCAACTCGGCATGGACGGCAGCCGTCCATCGCCTGATCTCGCACAGCGCCGTGAAGCCTGCGACCGCGCGTTGAAGGCCGGACAGCCGGTCACATCAGAAGAAGCGCTCCAGGACGGCGCCGCACGCCAAGTGCTGCTGACCACCCATCGGCCGGTCCAGCTCGCCGGACGTGAGCTCCTGATCTCGGCCTCCGCAGATATCACCGAACAGAAGAATTTCGAGGACCAGCTGTTCCGCTCGGCCTATTTCGACGAGCTGACCGGGCTGCCCTCACGGCGCGTGATCGAGCATCGCGCCAACAGCCTGCTGGCGCGCGAGCGCAGCGGTGAGCCATTTGCTCTCGCCTTTCTCGACGTCGACAATTTCAAGCACATCAACGACTATTATGGCCACGCCGTCGGCGATGCGCTGCTGGTCGAGCTGTCGAAGCGGCTCGGGCGCGACTTGCGCGACTCCGACATGCTGTCGCGCATCTCCGGCGACGAATTCCTGCTGCTGCTCTCGCCGATCCAGAGCCAGGAGGAGGTCGCCGAATTCATGCGGTCGACGCTGGAGCGGCTGACCGCGCCGTTCTTCATCGACAATTCGGAGGTCTTCGTCTCCACCTCGGTCGGCGTCAGCCTCTATCCCGACCACGGCCGCAGCTTCGAGACGCTGCGCCAGAACGCCGACATCGCGATGTACCGCATCAAGAACAATGGCAAGGGATCCGCCTCTTTCTTCGATGCCGGCATGGAGCGCGAGGCGCTGGCGCGGATGAAGATCGAGCAATCGCTGCGGATGGCCATCCTCGAAAAGCGCTTCTGCTGTGCTTTCCAGTCCAAGGTCGACATCCGCACGCAGGAGGTGAAGGGCATCGAGGCGCTGGTGCGCCTGCGCGACGACGAGGGCGTCATCCAGGCGCCAGGCTCGTTCATCAATCTGGCGAGCGAGCTTGGGCTGATCGACGAGCTGACCCATCTCGTACTGGCCGAGATCGTCAAATCGATCGACCTGATCAACGAGACCTTTGGCGCGGAAGCGACCATCAGCATCAACGTCGCCGCCAAGCAGGCCGGCAAACCCGAATTCATGCGAAGCTTTGCATTGGCCCTGGAGGAGACAGGCTTTCCGCAGCGCTTCATGATCGAGGTGACGGAAGACGCCTTCGTCGCCAAGGATCATTTCCAGACCGAGATCCTGCCGATGTTCCGCAAGCTCGGCGTTGGCATCTCCATCGACGATTTCGGCACCGGCTATTCGTCGCTATCAGCCCTCGCCGACATCACGGCCGATGAAATCAAGATCGACCGTTCCTTCATTACCGACATCCATAAGCGGCCGCGCAGCCAGGGCATCTTGCGCGCAATCGAATCCCTCAGCGAGGCGCTCGGCATGACCGTGATCGCCGAGGGCATCGAATCCTACGAAGAACTCGCCTATCTCCAGGCCGCGACCAAGATCCGCTACGCGCAGGGCTATTATTTCGCGCGGCCCATCTTCCTGGAGGAGCTGAAGCTCGCCACCCCCGCCTCCAGCGAGTCCCGCGCCAGCGTGTCCGCCCGCCAGATGCAGCAAAACCGCCAGGGCTATTCGCGGGCGAACGGGTATCGGCGGTAGGCCGAGAGCGGCGCAACAATCACCGCTGTCATCCCGGGGCGCGCGACGCGCGAGCCCGGGATCCATAGCCCCAGGGTGCAGTGTGACGACCGCAGGCAACTCCGAGTCTTCGCAAAACTAGCGCTGCGGAGTATGGGTCCCGGATCTGCGCTCACTACGTTCGCTTGTCCGGGACGACGACCGAGAGTGAGGCGAGGACGATGGCATTAACCCCGCCCCACCGATTCCCCTTTGAAATCGCAGCCCTTTTGATAATACACAGGCGGACCTCCCCGAGGCACTGCCATGTCCAACGCCCGCTCAGACGTCAGCGATCCCGCCTATGTCCGCGCGCGGGCGATGGTGACGCTGTTCGAGCGGCTGGAGCATTTGTGCGAGGGCGCGATTGCCATCGACCGCGGCGGGCGCGTCATCTACGTCAACGAGAAATATCTGACCTCGCTCGGCCTCAAGCACACGTCCGAGGCGATCGGACGACCGATCGAGGAGGTCATTCCCAACAGCCTGATGCGAAAGGTCGTCGAAACCGGCGAGCCAATCCTGCTCGACATCATGGAGCTTGGCGGCGAGCAGCTCGTGGTCACGCGGATGCCGATCGAGGACGAGCGGCACAACGTCATCGGCGCGATCGGCTTCGTGCTGTACGACCATCTCGAAAGCCTGAAACCGCTGCTCGCGCGCGTCACCCAGCTCGAGAGCGATTTGCGGCTGGCGCGGCGGCAATTGTCGAACGCCCGCGCGGCGCGCTTCACCTTTGCCGACTTCGTCGGCGCAACACCGGGAATCGCGCAGGCCAAGGAGCTCGCGGGCCGCGCCGCCCGGCAGAACGTCACTGTCCTGCTCACCGGCGAGACCGGAACGGGCAAGGAGATGCTGGCGCAGGCCATTCACAATGCCTCATCCCGCGCGGAGAAGCCGTTTGTCAGCGTCAACGTCGCCGCGATCCCCGATACACTGATCGAATCGGAGTTCTTTGGCACCGCGCCTGGCGCCTATACTGGCGCTGATCGCAAGGGGCGCGAAGGAAAATTCCGGATCGCCGACGGCGGCACGCTGTTTCTCGACGAGATCGGCGAGATGCCGTTGCAATTGCAGAGCAAGCTGCTCCGCGTGTTGCAGGAGCGCGAGATCGAGCCGCTCGGATCGGACAAGATCTCCAAGGTCGATTTGCGCGTGATTGCCGCCACCAACATCGATTTGCGCAAGCGCGTCAGCGAGGGCACATTCCGGCCCGACCTCTATTACCGCCTCAACGTGCTCTCGATCGAGCTGCCGCCCCTGCGCGACTGTCTTGGCGATCTCCCTGACATCAGCGCCCGGCTGCTCGAGGACATCAGCGCCTCCGGCGACTATGTCAGCGCGAAGATCACGCCCAGCGCGCTGTCGGCGCTGGCCCGCTACGACTGGCCGGGCAATGTCCGCGAGCTCCGCAACATCCTCGAGCGTGCGCTGATCCTGAGCGATACCGGACGACTGACCGGCGACGATTTCGCCCGCATCCTCCCCGTCGGCACGGATGCGCGGCGGGCCTCGACGATGCGGCCGGCCGGCATGGTCGTCCCCTATGCCGAGGCGGAAGCGGAGTTCGAAAAGCAAACGCTCGAACAGGCGCTCGCCGCCAGCAACGGCCAGATCTCCGAGGCGGCTAAGCTGCTGCAGATCTCGCGCGCGACCTTCTACAAGAAGCTCGCCAAATTCGGCCTCGCCACGGGGCCGGCTGCCGTCTGAGTTTCGAGACGGAGACTGTCCGGAGTCTCAGACTCCGGACACGCCGCGCCCCGCTTCAATCCTGGCCTGGATGCAGGAATTGCCGGGATTTCAGCCATTTTGCGCAATGTTGTCGCAACTGGCGCGGACCTTGCTCTTCGCTTTGCACAATGACGCATGCTGCACATGCGCATTCGCAACCAGGGAGGACGCAAGATGAGTGAAGCGATCTCAGTCCATCAGCTTCAGGCCAAACAGCCCTCGCACGTCACGGTCGCAACGGCGAGCCTGATCGGCACGGCCATCGAGTGGTACGACTTCTTCCTCTACGGCACCGCAGCCGCGCTGATCTTCAACAAGCTGTTCTTTCCGACCTTCGATCCCATGATGGGCACGCTGCTGGCGTTCGCGACCTATGCGCTCGGCTTCATCGCGCGTCCGCTCGGCGGGGTGGTGTTCGGCCACTACGGCGACAAGATCGGTCGCAAGACGATGCTGTATCTCACGCTGCTGATCATGGGCGCGGCGACAGCCGCGATCGGATTCCTACCGACCTACGACACCGCCGGCGTATGGGCCGCGATCCTGCTCGTCACCTGCCGTCTGGTTCAGGGCTTTGGCCTCGGCGGCGAATGGGGCGGCGCGGTGCTGATGGCGGTCGAGCATGCGCCAGAGGACAAGAAGGGTTTCTACGGCAGCTGGCCACAACTCGGCGCGCCGCTCGGTCTCGTGCTGGGCACGCTGGTCTTCACCGTGGTGTCCTCGACGCTATCAGACGCGCAGCTCTATGCCTGGGGCTGGCGTATTCCGTTCCTGTTCTCGATCGCGCTGGTGCTGGTCGGCCTGTGGATCCGCTTCACCATCGCGGAATCGCCGGAGTTCCAGAAGGTCAAGGACACCAAGCAAGAAGTGAAGATGCCGATCCTCGAGGCCATCAGGATGTACCCCAAGAATATCCTGCTCGCGATGGGCGCGCGCTTTGCGGAGAACGGCTTCTTCTACATCTACGCCACCTTCGTGCTCGCCTATGCGACGCAATCGCTCGGCATGAACCGGCAGGACATGCTCAACGGCGTGCTGATCGCAGCTGCGATCGAGACCTTCACCATACCGGCCTTCGGCGCGCTGTCCGACAAAATCGGGCGCCGGCCGATCTATATTTTCGGCGCGGTATTCTCGGCGCTGCTGTCGTTCCCGCTGTTCATGCTGCTGTCGACCAAGAACCCGCAAGCAGCCTGGGTCGCGATCGTGCTTGGCCTCGCGATCGGGCATGCCGCGATGTACGGCCCGCAGGCGAGCTTCCTGTCGGAGCTGTTCGGCACCAAGGTACGCTATAGCGGCGTCTCGCTCGGCTACAACCTCGCTTCGATCTTCGCCGGCGCGCTGTCGCCGTTGATCGCGACGGGCCTGATGACGGCCTATGCGCCCGCGACCTGGCCGATCTCGCTCTACATGATCGGGCTCGCGATCATCACAGTGATCTCGGTCTATTTCGCCACTGAAACGCGCAAGGTCGGTTAGCTCCTGACCGAGCTGACGTTCATGGCACGGGAGCGGCTGGCCGCTCCCGTGATACAGATCAAACAACACGGGACAAGCGGACCATACGATCCGCAACAAAGATGGGAGGGAATCCGATGAGCCAGCATCCTGCCTTGGCCTACCTGCCCAATTCCGAGAAGGGCAAGATCGTCACGGCGGCCGAGGCCGTGATGCTGATCCGCGACGGCGACACGGTCGCCACCGGCGGCTTCGTCGGCATCGGCTTCGCCGAGGAGATCGCGGTGGCGCTGGAGGAGCTGTATCTCTCCAATGAAGGCGATGCTCCCTACACGCAAGGCAAGCCGCGCAATCTGACACTCGTCTATGCCGCGGGCCAGGGCGACGGCAAGCATCGCGGCCTCAATCATTTCGCACATGAGGGCCTGGTCCGCCGCGTGATCGGCGGGCACTGGGGCCTTGCGCCAAAACTCCAGCAGCTTGCGATCGCGAACCAGATCGAGGCCTATAATCTGCCGCAGGGCGTGATCACGCATCTGTTTCGCGACATCGCGGCCCACCGGCCGGGCCACATCACCCGCGTCGGCATGGGCACTTTCGTCGATCCCCGGCATGGGGGCGGCAAGCTGAACGCACGCACCACCGAGGACATGGTCGAGCTGATCACGCTGCGCGGCGAAGAATGCCTGCTCTATCGAACGTTCCCGATCAATGTCGGGATCATCCGCGCCACCACCGGCGATCCCGACGGCAATCTGACCATGGAGAAGGAGGCGCTGACCTTGGAAGCGCTGGCGATTGCCATGGCCGCGCACAATTCAGGCGGCCTCGTCATCGCCCAGGTCGAGCGCGTCGCCGAAAGCGGCAGCCTCAATCCGCGCCAGGTCAAGATCCCTGGCGTGCTGGTCGACTGCGTCGTCGTCGCCAAGCCCGAGCACCACTGGCAGACCTTCGGCACGCAATATAATCCTGCCTATTCCAGCGAGATCCGGGTGCGCGCGACCTCGCTGCCCGACATGCCGCTCAGCGAGCGCAAGATCATCGCGCGCCGCGCCGCCTTCGAGCTGAAGGCCAACAGTGTCGTCAATCTCGGCATCGGCATGCCCGAAGGGATCGCGTCCGTCGCCAATGAAGAGCGCATCATCGACTTGATCACGCTGACCGCGGAGCCCGGCGTGATCGGCGGCATTCCCGCAAGCGGCATCGATTTCGGCGCGGCGATCAACACGCAAGCCGTGATCGACCAGCCCTATCAGTTCGATTTCTATGACGGCGGCGGGCTGGATGCCGCCTTCCTCGGACTCGCGCAGGTCGATCGCACCGGCAATCTCAATGTCAGCAAGTTCGGACCGAAGCTCGCCGGCGCCGGCGGCTTCATCAACATCAGCCAGAATGCCAAGGAGGTCGTATTCGTCGGCACCTTTGCTGCCGGCAGGCAGCGTATCGCGGTCAACGACGGACGGATCACCATCGTCGAGGAAGCAAAGTCCCGCAAATTCGTCGACAAGGTCGAGCATGTGACCTTCAGCGGCCCCTTCGCCGCCGCGCGCGGGCAGCGCGTGCTCTACGTGACCGAGCGCTGCGTCTTCGCGCTGCGGTCCGACGGGCTCGAGCTTACGGAAGTCGCACCCGGCATCGACATCGAGCGCGACATCCTGAGCCTGATGGATTTCAGGCCGCTGATCCCGCGCGAACCCGCCCCGATGGATGCACGCATCTTCCGCGACGGCCCCATGGACTTGCGCGAGAGGCTACTGACCATCCCGCTCGACCAGCGCTTCAGCCTCGACGAGGAGCAGAACCTGTTCTTCATCAACCTCGAGCGCTACCCGCTGCGCAGCAAGACCGAGATCGACGAGATCGGGCGGATTGTCGCTAGCGCGCTTGGCCCACTCGGCCGCAAGGTTTACGCCATCGTCAATTATGACAATTTCTCGATTCTGCCGGAACTGCTGGATGACTACTCGGCCATGGTGAGGGGCCTGGTCGACCGTTTCTATGTCGGCGTATCGCGCTACACCACATCAGGGTTCCTGCGCATCAAGCTCGGCGAAGCCCTCGAAAGGCGCGGCGTCGCACCGCATATTTTCGAAAGTGCCGATGAGGCGCAGTCGGATTGGCGTCGGATCGAAAGCACGACGTCTGGTGTCGGCGCGCAACACACGACACGGCTGGCTCAAAAATGATGCAGCCGCCGCAAGAAGATCCTCAGCCGGAAGGTTGAATTGCAATGTTCGTCAGGCTGTGCAAATCGCTAATGCCCAGAAAATCCTAAGCAGGAGGGACCATCGTGCGTCGATCACTCATCATAACAACAACCATTCTCGGGATTGCCGCGGTCACGTCCGCGCGCGCCGACGACCTCAAGATCGGATTGATCTACGGCAAGACCGGCCCGCTCGAAGCCTATGCCAAGCAGACCGAGACCGGACTGCAGATGGGATTCGAATACGCCACCAAGGGCACCATGATGATCGACGGGCGCAAGATCGTCATCATCGCCAAGGACGACCAGGGCAAGCCGGATCTTGCCAAGACCGCGCTGGCTGAAGCCTATCAGGACGACAAGGTCGATATCGCTGTTGGCACGACCTCGTCGGCTGCGGCGCTGGCGATGCTGCCCGTCGCCGAGGAGAACAAGAAGATCCTGATCGTCGAGCCCGCGGTCGCGGACCAGATTACCGGCGAAAAATGGAATCGCTACATCTTCCGCACCGCGCGCAATTCGTCGCAGGATGCGATCTCGAACGCGGTCGCGATCGGCAAGCCCGGCGTCACCGTTGCGACGCTGGCTCAGGACTACGCCTTCGGCCGCGATGGCGTCGCCGCCTTCAAGGAGGCGCTCGCCAAGACCGGCGCGACTCTCGCCGCCGAGGAGTATGCCCCGGCCAACACCACCGACTTCACCGCCGTCGGGCAGCGCCTGTTCGACGCGCTGAAGGACAAGCCGGGTCGCAAGATCATCTGGATCATCTGGGCCGGCGCGGGCAACCCGCCCTCCAAGCTCCAGGACATGGATCCGAAGCGCTACGGCATCGAGCTCTCCACCGGTGGCAACATCCTGCCGGCGCTCGCCGCCTACAAAGCAATGCCGGGTATGGAAGGCGCGACCTATTACTACTACGACATCCCGAAGAACCCGGTGAACGACTGGCTCGTCGCCGAACACCAGAAGCGCTTCAACGCGCCGCCTGATTTCTTCACCGCAGGCGGTTTTGCCGCCGCGATGTCCGTCGTCACCGCCGTCACCAAGGCGAAGTCGACCGACAGCGAGAAGCTGATCACGGCGATGGAAGGCATGGAGTTCGACACGCCGAAGGGCAAGATGGTGTTCCGGAAAGAGGACCATCAGGCGCTGCAGAGCATGTATCACTTCAAGGTCAAGGTCGATCCGAACGTCGCCTGGGCCATCCTCGAGCCGGTGCGCGAGCTGAAGATCGAAGACATGAACGTCCCGATCAAGAACAAGCGCTGAGCTTTCTTGCTTCACCTCCCCCGCTTGCGGGGGAGGCCGGGAGAGGGCTCTCACCTCTTGGGGGTTCTCGCCTGCCGAGACACCCCCACCCTCCCCCGCAAGCGGGAGAGGGAGCGCAGCGTGATCGCGGACATATTTCTCTCTCATCGTTTGCCGGACCAATGACGCTCTCTCTCGAAACCCGCGACCTCACCATCCGCTTCGGCGGCCATGTCGCAGTCAACAACGTCACCTGCACGTTCCGCCCGGGCGAGCTCACCGCCATCGTCGGGCCGAATGGCGCCGGCAAGACCACCTATTTCAACCTGATCTCGGGCCAGCTCCGTGCATCGAGCGGCAGCATCCTGTTCGACGGCACCGACATCACGGAGCATTCCGCGCCGCTGCGGACCCGCGCGGGTCTTGGACGCGCGTTTCAGCTCACCAATCTCTTTCCGAACCTGACGGTCGAAGAGAATGTCCGCCTCGCAGTGCAGGCGGCCTCCGGCACCCATTACGACATGCTTCGGCCCTGGATGGTTCGCCGCGATCTGATCGCACGCGCAGATGCCATCCTCGACCAGGTCGCGCTCGGCAACCGTCGCGGTGTCGCGGCGACCGTGCTGTCGCATGGCGATCAGCGCAAGCTCGAAGTTGCGCTGATGATCGCGCTGGAGCCGAAGGTGTTCATGTTCGACGAGCCGACCGCCGGCATGAGCATCGACGAGGTACCTGTCGTGCTGAACCTGATCGCGCAACTCAAGCAGGACAAGAGCAAGATCATCCTGCTCGTCGAGCACAAGATGGACGTGGTGCGCTCGCTCGCCGACCGTATCATCGTCCTGCACAACGGACAGCTTGTCGCCGACGGTCAGCCGGCCGAGGTGATCGCCTCGCCGATCGTGCAGGAAGCCTATCTCGGCGTCGCGCCCAAGACGGTCGCAGAGGGTGCAGCATGAGCGATCTCCTCAAACTCTCCGGCGTACACACCCATATCGGGCGCTACCACATCCTCCAGGGCATCGATCTCGCCGTGCCGCAAGGACAGGTCACGATGCTGCTGGGGCGCAACGGCGCCGGCAAGACCACGACGCTGCGGACCATCATGGGCCTGTGGCAAGCTTCATCAGGCCAGATCACGCTCGGCGGCGAACGCATCGAGAGCCGCGCCACGCCCGATATCGCCCGGCTCGGCGTCGGCTATGTGCCGGAGAGCATGGCCGTGTTCTCCGATCTCACGGTGAAGGAAAATCTCATCCTCGCCGCGCGCGACGCCGCGATGGACGACACGCAGCTGGAATGGATCTTTGGCTTCTTCCCGGCGCTACGCCGGTTCTGGCTGTCGCGGGCGGGAAGCCTTTCGGGTGGGCAAAAACAAATGCTGTCGATCGCGCGCGCGATCATCGAGCCGCGCAAACTGCTGCTGATCGACGAGCCCACCAAAGGATTGGCGCCCGCCATCGTCATGGCGCTGATCGAGTGCCTGAAGGAGATCAAGCGCAAGGGCGCAACCATTCTCCTGGTCGAACAGAATTTCTTTGCTGCCCGCGAGCTCGGCGACATTGTGCTGGTCATGGACAACGGCACCATCGTCCATCGCGGCGAGATGGCGGCCTTGGCCTCCGACGTGCCGCTGCAGGAGCGGCTGCTGGGCCTGAGCCTGGAGGCACATCAGTGACAGAACTCGCCGCATCGGATCCGCTGCCGAAACCGAAGCGCGACCTCGCGCCGATTTTGCTGCCGATCGCACTCGCGCTGGTCATGATCCCGCTGGTCGGCTCGCCCTCGACCTGGCTGACGCTGACGGCGGCGAGCCTCGCCATGGGCATGATGATCTTCATCATGGCCTCGGGGCTGACGCTGGTGTTCGGCTTGATGGACGTGATGAACTTCGGCCACGGCGCCTTCATCGCGGTCGGCGCCTATATCGCAACGCTGGTCTTTGCGCCGTTCGTAGCCTCCGTGCAGGCGGATTCACTGTGGGTGAATCTCGCGGTGCTGGCGCCGGCGGCCTTGCTGTCGATGGCCGTCTCCGGCGCGCTCGGCCTCGTCGTCGAGCGCGTGCTGATCCTCCCTGTCTATGGCCAGCATCTGAAGCAGATCCTGATGACGACGGGCGGGCTGATCGTCGCGGAGCAGACGCTCTATGCGCTGTGGGGACCGCAGATCATTCCGATGCCGCTGCCGACGTCGCTGCGCGGCTCGTTCATCCTCGGCGACGTCGCGATCGCCAAATATCGCGTGCTGGCGACGCTGATCGGGCTTGCGGTCTTCATCGCGATCCAGATCGTGCTCAACCGCACCAAGCTCGGGCTTCTAATCCGCGCCGGCGTCGAGAACCGCGAAATGGTCGAGGCGCTCGGCTATCGTATCCGGCGTCTCTTCCTCGGCGTGTTCATGGCGGGCTCGGCGCTCGCCGGCCTCGGCGGCGTGATGTGGGCGCTCTATCGCGAGCAAGTCCATGCCTCCATGAGCGACGAGCTCACGGTCCTGATTTTCGTCGTCGTCATCATCGGCGGGCTTGGCTCGATCGGCGGCTGCTTCATCGGTGCGATCCTGGTCGCCATGGTCGCCAATTACGGCGGCTTCCTGGTGCCGAAGCTCGCCCTCGTCTCCAACATCCTGCTGATGGTCGCCATTCTGATGTGGCGGCCGCGCGGCCTCTATGCGGTGACCAGCCGATGATGATCCTGTCAGGCGATCGGCCGCGCAGCCGCGCGCTTACATTGCTCCTCGTCGTCATCATCCTGGCGCTGGCGGCGACGCCGTTCCTGTTCCCGGGCGCGAAAGCGTTGAACGTCGCGGCCAAGATCTGCGTCTTTGCAGCGCTGGTCGCATCCTACGATTTGCTGCTCGGCTATACCGGGACGGTGTCGTTCGCGCACACCATGTTCTACGGCATCGGCAGCTACGCGATCGCGATTGCGCTGTATGGGATGGGCCCGAACTGGGCCGCCGTCGCGACCGGCATCATCGTCGGCCTGCCGCTGGCTGCGCTGCTCGCGCTCGCCATCGGCCTGTTCTCGCTGCGCGTCGCCGCGATCTTCTTTGCGATGATTACGCTCGCAGTCGCCTCCGCATTCCAGGTGTTGGCGTCGCAACTCTCGTGGCTGACCGGCGGCGAGGACGGCCGCAGTTTTCAGCTCCCGGAGCTGCTGCGCCCCGGTACGGTGCTGATCTCCAAAAGCCTGTTCGGTTTCGAGATCAACGGCCGCATCCTGACCTACTATCTGGTGCTCGCGACCTCAGCGCTGATGATCCTCGCGCTGCTGCGCGTGGTGAACTCGCCGTTCGGCCGGGTGCTGCAGGCGATTCGTGAGAACCGCTTTCGCGCCGAGGCGCTCGGCTTCCGCACGGTTTTCCATTTGACCTATGCCAACTGCCTCGCGGCCCTCGTCGCGGCCAGCGCCGGCATCCTGAATGCACTGTGGCTGCGCTATGCCGGACCGGACACCTCGCTCAGCTTCTCCATCATGCTGGACATCCTGCTGATGGTGGTGATCGGCGGCATGGGCACGATCTATGGCGCGATCATCGGCGCCACGATCTTCATCCTCGCCCAGAACTATCTGCAATCGCTGATGGGCGTCGCCTCCAAGGCGGCGAGCGAAGCGGGCCTGCCGTTGCTGCCGGGTCTGCTGCATCCCGACCGCTGGCTGCTCTGGCTGGGGCTACTCTTCATTGCCAGCGTCTATTTCTTCCCGACCGGCGTGGTCGGACGGCTGCGCAATGGTCGTGGCGAGAAGAGCACGGGCGCCTCGCATTAAGTCTCCATTAACGATGCAGCGCAGCGCGCGGCACGCGATGCGCGACGGCAATTATTCCGCAACCTGTTTAAGCCGCGGGTAACCGGCTTTCCTAAGCATTGCGCCATCTGTCCGTAGTATTTCTGTTCCTCCAGGGGAGTGGGATGCGCCAGGTTTTCACAGGGATGGCAGCTGCGACGGTCCGGGCCGCGAAGGGCGGCTGGGACGCTGCCATACGGCGCGGCCCCGTGCTGTGGCTGACACTCTCCGGCGCCTTGCTGGTCGCCGGCATCTTCGCCGTCACCGCTGTGGCCATCGGCGAATTTCGCGAGCGCACGCTGACGAATCGCGAGCGCGAGCTCGAAAACACCGTGCAGCTGATCGCGCGGCATTTCGATCAGCAGTTTGAAGATTCCGACGTCGTCGCCGCCGACCTGATCGGGCAGATGCGCCTTCCGGAGATCACCTCGCCGCAGATGTTCCGCGAGCGTATGTCGGGGCCTGAGGCCAACCGGATGCTGCGGGGCAAGATCAGCGCGGTCTCCTATCTCGGCGACATCGCGATCTACGATTCCGACGGCGAGTTGATCGCCTGGTCGCGCGCGCAGCCCCTGCCGAAGATCAACGTATCCTCGCGAGCCTATTTCCAGTCGTTCAAGACCAATGCGATGTCGGAGCCGGTGCTGCTGGAATCCGTACGCAGCTTCCTGATCGGCAAATGGACCACGGTCATCGCGCGGCGACTGAGCCTGCCGGACGGCACCTTCGTCGGCGTGATGGTCCGGCGAATCGATCCCGACAGCTACCAGCGCTATTTCGCTTCGGTCGCACTGGCCGAGGGAGCCGCCATCACGCTGTTCGATCGCGAAGGCGTGATGCTGGCTCGCTACCCGCACGTCGAGTCGATGATCGGGACCAACTACAAGAACGCACCGCTGATGCAGAAGGTGCTGACCCGTGGCGGTCAGCACACGCTTCGCGTCAAGAGTCAGATCGACGGCACCGACAAGCTCGGCTCGGCCATATCGCTGACTCATTTCCCGCTGGTGATCGTCGCTACCAATACCACGTCGGCCGCGCTTGCCGACTGGCGGCAGCAGACCGGCTTCATGGTCACCACCGCGACGCTGTCGGCCACCGTGATCGCACTGATCCTGTTCCTGATCATCCGCCAGATCAAACGGCAGAACAGCGACGCCCGGCAGCGGCTGGAGGCGGAGCGGCTACGGCTCGACACCGCCATCAACAACATGTCGCAGGGGCTGATCCTGTACGACGCCGACGGGTATATCGTCACCTGCAACCGCCGCTATGCCGACATGTTCGGCCTCTCCCACGACGTCATCAAGCCCGGCTGTCACATCCACGAGGCGATGTACCATCGCAAGGAGCGCAACGCGTTCAGCGGCGATGTCGAAGAGTTTTGCGCCGATGTCATGAGGGGCGTCGCCGAAGGCAAGATTGCCACGAAACTGCATCAACTGCCCAACGGCCGCGCATTCCAGGTCATCAATACGCCGCTGGCGCAAGGCGGATGGGTCGCCACGATCGAAGAGATCACCGAGCGGCGTAATCTGGAACAGGAGCGCGACCGCAACTACACGTTCCTCCGCGAGATCATCGACCACATTCCCTCGCAGATCACGGTGAAGGACGCCCACACCCGCCGCTACCTCCTGGTCAACCGGATTGCCGAAGACATCTTCGGGGAAGCCGGCAAAACGATCGTCGGCAAGATGGCTGCCGATATCCTGCCTGGACCGGACGCCGACACCGTCACGCGCGACGACGACGCGGTGCTGCAATCGCCCGACCGGCTGTTGCAGAAGGAGCAAAGCTGGAAGACTCCGACCGATGGCCAGCGGCATACCATTTCCAAACGCATCGGCATCTGCGACAAGGCCGGCGAGCCGCGCTACATCATCAACGTCATCGAGGACGTCACGGAACAGCGCAATGCCGCCGAGAAGATCGCGCACATGGCGCATTACGATGCGTTGACCGATTTGCCGAACCGCGCACTGTTCCGCGAACAGATCGAGCGCGAGCTGGACAAGGCTGCAGGCGGCGAGCAGTTCGCGTTGCTCTATATCGACGTCGACGAATTCAAAGGCATCAACGATTCGCTCGGCCACCATGTCGGCGACGAATTGCTGAAGGCGATCGCGGGCCGCATCCGCGCCTGCCTCAAGCCGGGCGACCTGATCGCGCGGCTCGGCGGCGACGAGTTTGCCGTGATCCAGACCGGGATCGAGTCATCGAGCGATGTGCTGGCCTTCGTGACGCGGATCCATGAAGCGATCCGCCAACCCTATCATTGCCTCGGCCATCAGCTCTCCACCGACGCCAGCATCGGCATCGCGCTGGCGCCGCAGGACGGCGCCGATCTCGACCAGCTCATCAAGAACGCCGACCTCGCGATGTACGGCGCCAAGGCGGAAGGGCGACGCACCTATCGCTTCTTCGTGCCGGAGATGGATGCGAGCGCCAGGGCCCGCCTCAGCCTGGAGCAGGACCTACGGCAGGCGCTGGTCAATGGCGGCTTCGAAATCCACTACCAGCCGCTGGTCAATCTGCGCTCGGGCGAAGTCTCCGGCTGCGAAGCGCTGCTGCGCTGGCGCCATCCGCAACGCGGCATGGTCTCACCGGCCGAATTCATTCCGATTGCCGAGGATACCGGCCTGATCAACGAGCTCGGCGACTGGGTGCTGCGCACGGCCTGCAACGAGGCCGCGACCTGGCCCGCCCATGTGCGCCTCGCCGTCAACGTTTCGCCGGTGCAGCTCAAATGCGACACGCTGGCGCTGCGGATCGCTGGCGCTCTCGCCGCTTCCGGCCTCGAGCCTCACAGGCTCGAGCTCGAGATCACCGAGGCCGTGCTGATCCGCGACGACGAGGCGGCGCTCTCGATCCTGCACCAGCTCCGCTCGATCGGCGTGCGCATCGCGCTCGACGATTTCGGCACAGGCTATTCCTCGCTGAGCTATCTGAAGCGCTTCCCGTTCGACAAGATCAAGATCGACCGCTGCTTCGTCGCCGACATCGCCGAGACCAGCGGCGCACCCGTGATCGTGCAGGCGGTGGTGAACATCGCCTCCGCCAGCAACATGACCACGGTTGCCGAAGGCGTCGAGACTGAAGCCCAGCGCGAAATGCTGCGCACGTTGGGCTGTACGGAGATGCAGGGCTATCTGTTCAGCAAGCCTAGGCCCGCGGCCGAGGTGCGCGGGCTGTTCGGCCCCGGCGATGCCCTTCCTGTCGCAGCGGTGGCCTGACATGGCAAAGCTCATCAAGACTCCCGCAAAAACCGTTGATGTCGCCGATTCCTACGCCGTGCGGCTGATGCAGCATTTGGTAGTGCCGACCTTCGTGATCGATCCGAAGCGGCGCGTCGTGATCTGGAACAGGGCCTGCGAACGGCTGACCGGTGTTGCCGCCGCCGAGGTGATCGGCACCAACAAGCACTGGCAGGCGTTCTACGAAACCAAGCGTCCCTGCCTCGCCGATCTCGTGGCGCAGGACCGGCCCGAACAATTGCCGGAGTTCTATTCGGAATATGCGGCGCGCGGTCATAACGGGCTCGGCTTCAGCGCGGAGAACTGGTGCGTGATGCCGAAGCTCGGCAGCCAGCTTTATCTTGCGATCGACGCCGGTCCCATTCACGACGAGGCCGGCAATCTGATCGCCGTGGTCGAGACGCTGCGCGACCTCACCGACCAGAAGCGCGCCGAGATGGCGCTGAAGGAACTCGCGACCAAGGACGGGCTGACCGGGCTCTCGAACCGTCGCTCGTTCGACCAGGTGCTGATGGCCGAATGGTCGCGCGCGCAACGCACGCAGAAGCCGCTGGCGTTGCTGTTCGTCGACGTCGACCATTTCAAGCTGTTCAACGACGAGCACGGCCATCAAACCGGCGACGAATGCCTGCGCGACGTCGCGCGCGTCGTCAGCCGCCATGCGGTGCGCCCGCTTGACCTCGCCAGCCGCTACGGCGGCGAGGAATTCGCTCTGATCCTGCCTGAGATGAGCCGCGACGAGGCCTGCGCCATCGCCGAGGAGATCCGCAGCGCCGTGATGGCTTTGCGGATTACCCATGGTGCCGCCGGCGCCGGCGAGCACGTCACGCTGAGTGTCGGCGTCGCCAGCCACGTCCCCGGCGATGCCGACGGCGGCCCCGACCGGCTGCTCGGTGCGGCTGACCAGGCGCTGTATGCCGCCAAGCGACTCGGCCGCAACCGCGTCGTCTGCTCCGAGCGGGTGTTGGTCGAATTCGCGGGCCTCGGCCGGGAGAACGCCCCGGTTCCTGGCCTCGCCCCGCGCAAATCGGCCTGAAGCGCGGCCATTGCCGCGGCAAGACCGGTTGCCGACCCCTCGCCATTAGGCTAAATGAGACCTCGCTGCACCCGTAGCTCAGCTGGATAGAGCGTTGCCCTCCGAAGGCAAAGGTCACACGTTCGAATCGTGTCGGGTGCGCCAATTCCTCATCGAACAGGTCGATCTGGTCAGAGGAGAAAGCTCCTGATCCGAGCACAAGAGGGTCTGTGACTCGCCGCAGTACGTCGGCGCGTCGCGACAGGTTCTTGTGATCAGAGCAACCTCAATCTCGGCGAGAAGACTGTCATCGCTAGTTATGTCGACAAGTCTTCTATTGGAGGCAGCCGATACAGATCGGCCTGCTCAGGCGACCATGCCATCGCCCGGCAGGGGAAGTTCCTGGTTTAGATGATGCAGGGGAACGGGTCTTCCGAACAGGTAACCCTGGAAGAGATCGACGTCGGCTTCCAACAGGAACTGCGACTGCTGCTCGGTCTCGACACCCTCAGCCGTCGTTGCGATGCCGAGGCCGCGTGCGAGCGCCTGGATGGATGCGACCGCAGCGGCGCAATCACGACGGGTGGGTGCTCCTTGCGTGAAAGTTCTGTCGATTTTGACCTTATCGAAGGGGAAGCGAATGAGATAGCTAAGCGATGAATAGCCCGTGCCGAAATCGTCGAGGACGATGCGAACGCCGAGATTCTTGATCTGCCGCATGGTCGAGAGGTGCGCGGCGCTCTCTTCCAACAATGCGGTTTCGGTGATTTCCAGTTCGAGCCGATGTGGCGCCAATCCGCTCTCGACGAGGGCACAGAGCACTGTCTCAAACAGATTCCCCTTCCGGAATTGAACGGCGGACACGTTGATGGCCACGGTTAGATTCGGCGGCAGGCACTTGGCATCCGCGCAAGCCTGTTGGAGGATCCATTCCCCAAGGGGCACGATCTGGCCTGTCGATTCCGCCAGCGGGATGAATTGGTCCGGACCAAGCAATCCTCGCTTCGGATGGTGCCACCGCACGAGGGCTTCCACTCCTTTGACGGCCTTCGTCTTTGCGTCCACGACGGGCTGATAGTACAGTTCGAACTCGTTCCGCTCGACTGCATCCCGCAGTTCACTTTCGCCAGCGCGCTGAACATCTTCGGCCGCGCGCATCTCGGCGCTAAAGATGCGAAAGTCGTTACGTCCTCCCGCCTTCGTTGCATAAAGCGCCAGGTCAGCGCATTTCAAGAGATCGCCGGGCTCGATCGCATGCTCGGGAGCGAAAGCGATACCGATGCTTGTTCCGATGTTGACCTGCTGCCCCTGGATTTCGAAGGGCCGGCCGAGCACATCGACGATCCTTCGAGCAACCGTGAGTGCCGCCTGGTGCTGATCGGGTTCGTCATCCTGGATAATCGCGAACTCGTCGCCGCCAAGACGGGCCAGAACGTCGGCTTCTCGCAGACAAGCTTTCAGGCGCTCGGCAACGTCCTTCAGCAATTGATCGCCGGCCGCATGCCCGAGCGTGTCGTTCACGGCCTTGAACTTGTCGAGGTCGAGCATCAATACGGTAAAGCCGGCGCCGTGGCGCTTGTGCCGCTTGCTGATTTCGTCGAGCCTCTCCGCAAAGCGCGCACGGTTGGCAAGACCCGTGAGCACGTCGTGCTGCGCCAAATAGGCGATCTTGCGCGCGCTCTGGGCGCGTTCGGTGATATCCTCATGCGTGGTCAGCCATCCCCCGTCCGACATCATGGCGCGCGAAATCGATATGACCCGACCGTCGGAAACCTCCTGAACTTCCTGCCCGTTCTTGACGTTGACGCTGCGATACACCTCACTGTCGACGGCGAAGTTGGTGCCTCGCTCGCGGCGGTAGTCGAGAATTTGCCGCAGTGTGGTGCCTGGAGCGACTTGCTCGACGTCGAGGCGATACAGTTCGGCATACCGGGCGTTCGCTACCACCACGCATTGCTCCGCATCAAACAGACAAACGCCTTGGGGCATGTTGTTGATGGCAATCTCGAAGCGCTCGCTTGCGCGCTTCACCGCCGCAGCGCTTTCCGCCAGCAATCGCTCGGCCTGTTTCTGCTCGGTGACCTCCTCATGAGCCGCGATCCAGCCGCCACCCGGGATGCGCGCCCGGGAGATCGAAATGGTCCGGCCGCTTTGAGAGATCATCAGCTGACGCGTCCCTTCCGGAGCGAGGTCCGCAAACTCGTCAACCGACATATTATCGGGAAAGAACCCCGTTCGTTCCATCTCGCGCACGAACTCGGATCTGGCGAGGCCGGGCCTGATGGAATTCGGCGGCAGATCGTAGATGTCCAGCAGACGCTGGTTGAACATGACCACCCGAAGCTCAGCGTCGAACAGGCAAATCCCGAGCGGCATGTGGCTGATGGCGATGTTGAAGCACTCATTCATCTCCTTGAGCTGAGCCGCGGTGTCTGCCAGGAGTTGCTCGGCGCACTTCTGCTCTGTGACGTCTTCGTGGGTTGAGACCCAGCCGCCTTCGGCGGTCCGCTGCCGCAGGATGGAAATCGCGCGACCACTAACGTTCGCATCCGAGCGGTGTAGCTGACCCGGAGCGAGGTTCAACAGGTTGTCGAGCGGCAAGTCCGGCACCACGCGGCGACCAGCCAAGTCTTTCGCCATCTCCTCGATCGGCGTACCCGGCCGGAGCAGGTGCTCCGGATAGCCGTAAATATCGCCGAAACGAGGGTTGGACATCACAAGCCGCTGCTGAGCGTCGAACACGCAGAGTCCCTGGGGCATGTTGCCGATGGCAGCGGCGAAGCGCTCGTTGATGAGGCGGAGTTCCGCTGCCGTCGAGGCGAGCTTTCTCTCGTTGAGCCTCTGGTCCGTGATATCCTCGTGCGTCGCAACCCAACCGCCGTCGGATGTTGGCGTCCGGATGATCGAGATGATTCGGCCATCCAGGTTGAACACCGTTTCGCTGCCGCTCGCCGACAGCCCTGCGATATACTCGTCGACAGTCATGTCGCCTTGTTTCGCGCCGCGGGCGGCCAGATCGCTCAGAATGTCCTTCAGCAACATACCTGGCTGCGTCAGATCTTCGGAGTAGCCATAAATTTCGCGGAAACGCGCGTTGCAGATGACGAGGCGACCTTCAGCGTCGAACAGGCAAAATCCCTGCGACATGCTGGCAAGGGCGGCGTTGAATCTCTTGTTTGTCCGCTCAAGGGAGACGGCCGTGCTCGCGAAGGCACTCGTCTTTTCAGCGAGGCGGCGCGTCTGTCGGAGCAGCAGCATCGTGCCGACCCAGATACCAAGGATGATCAGCAACGCAACCGGACCGCTGACATATAGAAAACGGTACCAATCCGCCAGCACTTCGGATCGCGCGCGCGTAACGAAGATGCCGAGCGGCAAACCCGGCACCGACTTCCAGCCGACCACCCGGGGTACGCCGTCGACGGGGCTGACGCTTTCGTAAGAGCCCGACGACAGTTGCATGTGGGCGATAAGCGACGGGGCACTCGCGTACGACTTGGCGATTGCGTCTTTCAGATATGGCTCACGCGCGAAAAGCCGGCCATCCCGATGAATCAACGAAATCGAGCCAAGCTTGCCGAGGTTGACGGACTTATAGAAGCTGTTGAAGTACGATTGGTCGATAGGTGCCGTGACAACCCCTGCAAAGCTACCATCGGGATTGGTCAGCCGCCGGGAAACCGCGCTCAGCCATCGGTCTCCCGCCGTGGAATGGTAGGGCGACGCGACGAACAGGCCCGTGTCATCATGGTCGCGCTGCACGACAAAATGCGTCATGTCCGAGATGTTCGTGCGCGGCGGGGCGTGATCGTAGGAGTGGGCCTGGAGATTGCCTTGCGCGTCGGTCCAGCCGATCGCGACCATGGCGGGCGATGTCTGAACCAGATGATGCAACGCCCAGTGCACGGCATCTTGCGAGGGGTACACGCCGCGCAGCTCGTTCTTCCGGATCATCTCGGCTTCCCGTAAAGCGCCTTCGATGCTGCTGAAGGTCAGTCGGGTATGTTCGGCCAGAATCTCCGCGTAGTTCAGCGTATCCTGCTTCGCAGTCTGAATGGCCTGGTCATAGCGCTGCCGTGCATCGGTCACAAAGATGCCGATGACTACGGCGCTAAGCAGGATGCCTGCGAGGCTGATCGAGAGCCTTGCCGACATGCCATAGGATTGAGACTGTTCTCGCATGCTCGCCAGTGTCACGGAAATGGGTGTGAGTTTCCCTAATCCGACTGCCGAGCGCGCCCGATGAGGGTTAATGAATAGTTGCCAAACGAGCCTGCGCGCGCTGCGGCCGAATGCGCATGGCCGTCGCGCGGGATTCGTCCCTAGGGACGTCGACAATCGACGCCCCCTTTAGGGAATAGATGCGCCGAGGGAGCGATTCAGGTCATACCGAGACCTTGAACCGAACGATCTTCATGCGCCATTGGCGTTGCAACCACTGACGTCGCCTCACCATCTCCCGGCGGCCCGATCAGGCAAGCGAACCGGGCACGCCAGGTCGGTGAACGCCAGAGGTCGCGCCCGAGTGCTCCCCATTCGTGAAACGCAATGACAACAGGATTGTTGGAGCGCAGCGGCTTCACCAGGCCGTAGTTGCATGGCAGGTCGTCGCGCTCGGCGACGAAGGTGCCGAACATCCGGTCGAACACGATGAAGATGCCGCCGTAATTGCGATCGAGATACTCGGCATTGCAGGCGTGGTGCACGCGGTGATGCGAGGGCGTGTTCAGCACATGTTCCAGCCAGCCGAGTTTCGGGATCCACTCCGCGTGCAGCCAGAACTGGTAGAGCAGGTTGATGCCGGCGGCGATGAACACCGGTCCCGGCGCGAAGCCGAGCCAGATCATCGGCACGTAGAAGACAGCCGCGCCGGTCAGCTTCCCGGTCCAGCCGAAGCGATAGGCGGCAGCAAGGTTGAACTCGTTGGAGGAATGGTGGATCGCGTGCGTCGCCCAGAACCAGCGAACGCGATGGCTGGCGCGATGGAACCAGTAATAGCTGAAGTCCTGCAAGATCACGAGGACGACCACTGACAACACACTGTTGAGCGGCACCGTGAACAGCCGATGCTTCCAGGCCAGATCGATCAACGGCTGCGCGATGCTGAGCGGCAGCAGCGTGTAGACCAGATATTGCCTGCCGAGCGCATCGGCCAGCGAGGCTCCATAAGCGCGCCAATTGTAGTCGCGCCGCATCACCAGGGCCAGGACGAGGCCCTCCAGCGTCGCGATCACGATCACCGCCGGAAGGGAAAATTCCAGAATTTGGATCAGAATAGTCATGGCAACCTCGCGTTCGCAGGCTGCTCGCCTGCCGGACAACGGATTGCATGAGGACAGCGCGGCGGGCGCGCCGATTCCTGAAAACGGACTGGCCGATTCCTGAAAAAGGCCAGCGAAAGCAGGAAATGGCTAGGTTTCGGCCTCTGCGACGCCGCCGGTACGGGCCCGCCTGTACTCGGACGGTGTCAGGCCGGTGTGCGCCTTGAAGGCGCGATTGAAGGGGCCGATCGAGCCGAAACCGGCGTCGAGCGCAATGGTGAGGATCGGCACGGCGGCCTGTCCGGGGTCGCTGAGTGCGGCCTCAGCCTCAGCGAGGCGATAGCCGTTGACGAAGGCGCTGAAATTGCGATGGCCGAGCTGCCGGTTGATCAGATGGCGCAGCCGGTACTCGGGAATGTCGAGCTTTTGTGACAATGTTGCGATGCTCAGGTCCGGCTCACGAAAGACCTTGTCGTGATCGAGCATGCGGCGCAGTGCCGTGAGCCCGGCTGCATCGGGCTCTGTTACTGACGGCGCGGACTGTGGTTCAGGCGGGATCGTGGCCGGCTGCCTTGTCAACGACCCTGCCAGCACCGGCGCGGGCACCAGAGATGTTTCAGCCGAGGGCAGCGTGCCCAGCACGGCGAACAGGAAAATCAGTGCCGTCAGGCTGGCCGCGTTGGCAAGGCTGACCGATGCCGCCGAAAGACCGCCGGGCCAAAGCCAATCCGAGCCGATGGTGAACAGCGAATAGAGCGCGGTGATCATTGCATACCAGACGCGGAGCCGTCGCCTGTTCTCCACGAGGTCAGTCGCCCGCCCCGACAGCACGTTCCAGATGCCGAGTAGCAAAAGGGACACCGACAGACAGGTGTGCGCCACATTGACGGACATCGGATGCCTGACCGTGTCGATCAGTGCGAACCCCATCAACGCGAGCCCGGCGAGCCAATGGTACCACCGCAGGCGAAACTCATCGACGAAGATGGCGCTCATCGCAATCCAGAACGCCGCCGGCATCCAGGCATTGGCGATATGAACGGGCATGCGCAGCGGCGGAGCCAGTGCATCGGACCCCGGGGCGGAATCGACGATATAGGCCGCGATGGTCAAGGCCAGAAATGCAGTGTAGCGGCTGACGGGATTGCGCCGCGCATCGCGCGCGGCGACCGCCACGCGGAAGAGAAGAATGACGACCGCTCCTCCTCGCAATGCGGCTTCCAGGGTCGACATACGATTCAGCGGTCCTGATGAGATCGTCTCGGGGAATGGGGACGAGACAGTATCGCATCAAACCGGGCTAATTTGCTTCCAAAATATTTCTTGACCTTCAATGGCAATATCAGGCGACCGACTTGAGACAGCCCAATTATTGGGCCGATTCAGCTCAGGTCCACCAATAGCCGGCGACGCATCGCCTGATCCAGCCACCCTTCGGCATTCCGAAGGGTGGCTGTTCGTTGTGCGCGCGTGTCAGTGCCTCACATGCTCGAACACGACGATCACGCCAGTCGGTTCGGGCTCGTGCGCCATCAGGCGCGTCAGGTCCGCATCGCTCCAGTCAGCGAGACTGACGACTTCTCCGGTCTCGCGCTCCGCGCTGAGCGATGCGGTCGGCTCGAGCACCTTCAATCCCATCTCATCGACGAAGAAAGTGTGCTCGCCGAACATGCTGTTGAGTTGAGACATGGCGGGATGCTCATCGGGCAGCACCTGGGCGCCGAGCTGATTAATGGTCTGCTTCACCTGATCGGATGTGAGCTTCATGAGCGCTCCGTTCTGTCATTCGAGTTTTTTGCGAGTTTCATGGCATGAACCAAGGTCTGGCCGGAGCGTGCGTTCCCTACGCCCGTGTCGCCTGGCTCAAACTCCCGAACGGGTGCTGCGCACAAATGTTCCTGCGAAATGTATTTCGTGATCACGCGCGGCATCCGCCGCACTCACGGCATGGCTTTGCCACATGATGTCCAATATCTACCCCGCGAGGGCGCTATTTTCGAAGAGCTAGTGCTCGCTCCTGACCTCGCCAATCGAGAGCGCGCAGATGCGTGACAGGTAGGCGTAGGGCAGACCGGTCTCTTCGGCCCAGGCATTGAACTGGGCCTGCACCTTGGCGAGATCGCCCTTGGACTTGACCTCTTCGGCGATGTCGAGGCCCGCATCGCGCAGGCAGGCGACGACGTCCTTCGAGGTGACAAAACCGTCCCAGCCGACGAAGCGCAGCAGCATCTGGCCGGTGTTGCCGCCCAATCGGCTACCGCGCTTGGTCAGGAGATCGAGCAGACCGATCTCGTTGGATGGCGGCCATTTCGCCAGAAACTTGCCGAAGCTGCCATGCTCCTTCGCGATCTCCTGCACGAAAGCGGCGTTGTCGCGCACCGACATGATCTTGGCGCCGTTGCGCACAATCCGCGCATCGCGCAGCAGCGCTTCCCAATAGTCTTCGGGCTGGAAGCTGAGCTTGGCCGGCTGGAAGCGCAGGAAGGCGTCTTCGAAACCGTCCCACTTCGCGTCGATCACGCTCCAGGCAAAGCCCGCGCAAAACACCCGCTTCGTCATCTCGGCAAGGATGCGATCGTCACCGAGCTTTGCCAGACCTTTCAGGTCCGGCTTGTCGGGCATCAGTTTGTCGAGCGCCTTTGGCCCGCCCTTGCGTTTCTCGGCGCGGGCACGAATGGTCTTGAAGGAAGTCATGCGATCACCCGTGATTAGGGGTACTCCACGACATCAGAATTCAGTGGTCCGGTCCAGCCCCGCGACATCGGGCGGCTCGTACTGCGTGCATGCTCAGGGTTCGGCAGGTCCGGTTATCGCGCCAAGCGCTTTGCGAGATAGACCGACTGCCAGTCACCAAAGCCGGTATCCGCAAACCCTGCCTTCCTCGCGAGGCCGCGCATTTCGGCATTGGTTCGCGCTGTCTCGGCGGCGATCATCTCATGACCCAGATTGCTCGCCTGCCGCTCCATCGCCGTCATCATTTGCAGGCCGACACCTCGGCGCTGGAAGACATCGGCGACAGATATGGCGAAATCGCCGTGCTGCGTGGCCGAATTGTAGGCATATCGTGTTTCTCCGATGATTGTGCACTGCCCGTCCTGCCTGAATTCGGCGAGCAAGGTGAAATGATCGGGATGACTGAGCTTGGCGACGCACTCGGCTGCGACCAATGCAAAGTCGGATCGCGCGCCCAGGAAGCGCTTGTTGCGCGCAGTCGGGGAAAGACCGGTGAAATAGATCGAGAGGCTTTCCGCGTCGGATGCGTTGGCAGACCTGATGCGAACCGTCGCTTTGGTTTGGTCAGGCTCGACCGCGGCATCCATGAATGGCTGTGACATGCACGACGCTCTCGGCAGGTTGCGTGGATTGCACACCTAGCCGAGACCACACCCGCGCCGCTTGGACGTTTCTGCCAATCACGCGGCTGGAAACGAACAGCGCTTCGTCCTGCGTTGCATGTCACACACGCTCATGCGGCTTCGCGCTTGCCGGCGCGACGCTCCGGCCGTGTCGCGATCATCGACTGCTCCTCGGCGTCCTGCGGCGCGCCCCAGAATTCTCGCACAGTCGGTCCCTTTGCCAGGCGCCGCGCGCGGAAAAATTCGAGGACCTCGTGCGGCCAGACCCTGCGTCCCATCTGGGTGTACCAGCGCATGGCGTGACGCAGGCCGGCATCGCGCTGGAACAGCACGCGCCAGATCGCCTTGGGGCGACATTGCAGCACCATCTCCGTGAACTTGAACCAGAGCAGTACGCGCCATGGCGCCATGTAGCGCGTGGCCAGCACCTGATGCTTGTAGTCCCAGCGCCGGCGATCCGGCTGGATCACGCGCCTGTCAGCGGCGAGGCGAAAGTACGGCGTCCAGCGATGCGGCGTGACGTAGAGCAGCTGGACCTGATCGGGATCGTAGGCGAGCAGCTGCTTCAATCCGCGCCAGTGATCGCGGTCGGTTTCCTCCTCGAACCCGACCACCCAGGTCGCCATCGACAGGATGCCGTGCTGCCGCAGCAGTCTGATAGCCTCGCGGTCGGTTGCAACCGTGGCGCCCTTGCGAATGAGCTCCAGCGTCTTCTCGTCGGTATTCTCGAGCCCAAGCAGGAAGCGTTGCCAGCCGGCCTTCTTGTAGAGATGAAGAATATCGGCATCGCGCACAATATCGTCGGCGCGAGTCGACCCGACCAGGATGAGATCGACATTCTCCGCGATCAGCGCTTCGAGAAAGACGCGCCAGACCTTCTTGGACACAGTCGGATTTTCGTCGGCGAAGTTGATGACCTTCACGCCGTGCTCGCGATGCAGGCGCGCCAGCTCTTTGGCGAAGCGGACGGGATCGCGATGACGCCAGCGCGTCCAGAAACCGCGCTGTCCGCAATAATTGCACAGATGGGGACAACCGCGCGAGAACTGCACGACCACTGCACGTAGGCCGCCCCAATAGCTGTAGCGCGCGTGATCGATCAGCTCCCAGCCAACGCGATACGCATCGAGATCCGCGATGACAGGCGCCGGCGGCGTTGCGCGCGGACCGGTAGCATCGCGAAAGGCTATGCCGGCGATGCCGCCGAGATCGTGGCCATATTCCAGCGCGCGCATCGGGCGCCGCGCGGTCTCCTCGCCTTCACCACGCACGATCGCGCTGACATAGGGTTCATCGTGCAGGACATCGCGCCAGTGATAGGTCGGGAAGACGCCGCCATAGACGACCAGTACGTCAGGCCTGGCTTTCACCAGCGCCTGCGCGATTTCTGAAATCCCCGGATGACCGGAGGTCGAGCCGGAATGGCCGAACAGCACGGCATCCGGCGCAAATCGGTTTGCTTCGCTGATGATCTCTGCGATCGGCATTGGGCCGAATTCGGCATCGATCAGCAGCACGGTGTGACCGTCGTCGATCAGCGGGCCGCCAATCGCAAGCAGGCCGAGCGGCGGCAGATGATCGTCCGGGATCCGGCTTCCGATTGAGGGATGAGGCACGTTGACGAGAAGAACACGCATGGACTTTCGCTCCCGCTTTGGTTGGCGTGATCGTCCGTCCCGCTTCTATAGAGAAGCCCAATCCCCCGACTGAACCTGAAGACATCGTACGAAACTAAAGCGAAGCCCCTTGCTCGGCCCCGCCGCGGCTTTATACCCGCGAGAGCGAAGGCACCTCCTCCGGCATGATCGCCTGGAGGCCACCGAAGCGGCGTTCGCGGCCATGGAAGGAGGCGAGCGCCGCGGCGAGATCGCCCGCGTCGAATTCGGGCCACATCCGCTCGGTGAAGTGCAGCTCGGCATAGGCTCCTTCCCAGAGCAGGAAGTCCGACAGCCGCTTCTCGCCTGACGTGCGGATGATGAGATCGACGTCGCGCAAACCTGCCTCGCCGGTGACGAGCTGCGAGAAGGCTTCGCGTGTGAGGCTGGTCAGCGCGGCAGCCTTGGCTGCGGCGTTGAGGATGGCGTCGCGCGCGGAGTAGTCGACGGCGATGCGCAGATGCAGCGTGTTGCCGTGCGCGGTGGCGTCCTCCGCGCGCGCGATGGCGGTGGCGATACCATCAGGCAGGCGGTCTCGGCGGCCGATGACGTTGAGCCGCACGCCGTTCTTCACCAGGCTCTGCACTTCATTGGCGAGGTAGAAGCGCAGCAGCGTCATCAACGCTGCGACCTCGGCTTTGGGCCGGCGCCAATTGTCGGTCGAGAACGCATAGAGCGTCAGCGTGCCGACGCCCTGCTTGGGCGCGGCCTCGACGATGCGGCGGATCGTCTCGACGCCGGCCTCGTGGCCGCGCACGCGCGACAGGCCGCGCCGCGTTGCCCATCGTCCGTTGCCGTCCATGATGATGCCGACGTGAAGCTTGTCGTTATGGGACGTGACGTCACTTTGCATCGCAAAGTCTCCAGTCAAAAAAGGGGCGATCAGGTCGAGAGAATACCGAGACGGCCGAGCGGCGGCGCCTCGCGGCCAGCGGCCTTGGCAGCGTCGCGCACCAGCCGTTCGAGCACGGCAAGATAATCGAGGAAGCGGCGGCGGCCGCTCTTGGTCAGGCGGCAGGTCGTGTGCGGGCGATTGCCCTCATAGCCCTTGGTGACCTCGACGAGGCCGGCCTCCTGGAGCACGGCGAGGTGCCGGCTGAGATTGCCGTCGGTGAGGCCACAAAGCTGCTTGAGGTCGGCGAATGCAAGTCCCTTCGGGTGCGCCATCAGCGACGTCAGCAACCCGAGCCTCGCCTTCTCGTGGATCACACGATCGAGCCCCTCATAGGAGAACGGCGCGCTGTCAGTCTTCGACATCATTGTCTCCGGACGCGAAATACAGAATGGCCGCCATCACTGACTGGCCGATCACGAAGGGCAGTCCCATGGTCCATGGCGACAGCATGTGGGTCCGGCTCGCGAGCACCACCACAGCAAAGCCCGAGATGAAGTACCAGGCCCCCGCGAAAGCCACGCTGCGCGGCAGTGAGCGGACCGAGGCGAAAATGCCGAGCGACACCAGGATCTGCCAAAACCCCGGTAGCAGCCACAGCGTCTCGGAAGCGAACTTCCACATCACCACCGCCAGCAGAACGCCGGCGACACCCGCTGGCAGGAACTGCTCGACCGCCTGATAGATCATGGCGTCGGCGAGCCCCGAATGATGACGACGCGAACGCGCACGCATCTCGATCCAGATCATCAGGCCTGATAGCGCAGCCGCGACGAACCAGCCGAAGAAGAAGCCGAGCGGCTCAGTCGTGGGATCGCCGAGCAGCCAGAATTGCAGGAGCGCCGTGATGAGCGCGACCGCGCCGGTTGCAGCCATCGTCGCCGGACCGTAGCCGCGGAACGCAGTGCCGGCCGCAATCTGACTGCGGATCGCCACGATATCGGCCAGTGCCTTGTCGAGATCGCGCATCGGCAACGCCAAAGCTCCGCTCCACCCACGCTCATGGACCGGCTCGCCCGGCCACTTTGTATTGCAAAGTATACCGCGTTACAAAGTAAAGGCAAGCCGGGAAGTCGCCCGCCTGGAAGAACTTTTGCGCGGACAACTGCCGGTTGCATCTTGCCCGACAGCCCAGTTAGGATGCGGCCAGACGTGCCCTGGGGGAAAGTCATGTGGTTGAGGTCGTTCGTCGCTGCGGCTCTGCTGCAGGTGTGTCTTGCTGGCTCAGCGTATGCGGCGGGGCCTTTCGGCTCCGTCAACGTCGGTAACTGGATTGGCGGTGCCTTCAGCAACGATCAGACCGGTGCCTTCTCTCATTGCGCCGCGACAACGCCCTACGCCAACGGCGTCATTCTCGTCGTGAGCCAAAATTCCAATGGAACCTGGTCGCTCGCCTTCGCGAATCCGAATTACCACTTCAACAAGGGCGAGAGTTCTGCGATCGACGTGACGTTTGACGGGCAGGAGCAAGCCAGGCTGTACGCCACGGCCTACCAGTCCAACATGCTCACGGCCGTCATGCCGCTCAATGTCGTGCGTACGTTTCAGAAGGCGAGCCTGATGGTGGCCACAGCCGGTCGCGCTGTCCTCAATTTCGATCTGACCTCGACCGGGCCGGTGATCGCCGCATTGGCCAATTGCGTGACCAAGGTGAAAGCTGATGGGCTCGACAAGGCCGGAGACTTTACCAAGGGTGCCGCGAAGCCGGCAACCACGGCAGACAAGCAGCCGCCAGCCTCGCCAGACAAATCCGCTCGGGCCGTGAGCATCAGCGGAACGGGCTTCGTAGTCAGCCCCAGTGGACACGTTGTCACCAATAATCACGTGATCGATGGCTGCGTCGGGGACATCAAAGGCAATCTGGCCGGTGAAGCCACGATGGTGCTGCGCGTCGTTTCCAGTGACGCCACCAATGACCTCGCGCTGCTGCAAGCGCCAACGACCGCCACGTTCAAAGACTTTGCGAAGATCCGCGACCGCTCGATGCGCGCCGGTGATGCCGTCGTTGCGATCGGCTTTCCCCTTCACGGCATGCTCACCTCCGACTTGACCGTGACCACGGGCATCGTGAGTTCGCTCAGCGGTATTCGCAACCATACGGGGCGTCTTCAGATCAGCGCGGCCATTCAGGCCGGCAACAGCGGGGGCCCGTTGTTCGATATGTCCGGCCAGGTCGCGGGCGTCGTCGTCTCGAAACTCAACGCGTTGAGGATGATCAAGGAGACGGGCCAACTGACCGAAAACATCAACTTCGCCATCAAGACCGGCGCGCTCCGCGACTTCCTCGACAATTCGGTGGTGCCGTACCAGACAGCCGAACCGAAGGGCGAACTGAAGACCCCCGAGATCGCCGGCAACGCGCGTGCCTATACAATGCTGATCTCGTGCAAGGGCACAGAAGAGGCTGACGCGAAGAAGTAGCGCGTGGATGGAAGCACGGCTGACGCGTCAACGGACGATGACTCCGATTATTTGGATGCTGCGCGCCTGCGCGGTGCGGCGAGGGGACGCGCCCGACAACCAGGCGCGTCCGAACCTGATGCTGCTGCATGGCATCCTCCTCTAACGAGGATCAAGCGACGAAAATGTCGAGCTTGTCGAAGAACGAGTTCCAGCCGCGCTGGTGATTGTCGCGCGCGGTTTCGTCGAAGAACTGGGCGTGATGAAAGATCATCAGCGTGCCGGCACTGTCGGGCTTCAGCGTGATCGTCACGATCGATTCGCGTTCTGGCGTCGAATGCCAGGCCCAGGTGAAAACCAGCCGCTCGTTCAGCACGACCTCGCGATAGATGCCGCCGGCCTCGAAATATTCACCGTCATCGCGGGTGAACGAGATGCGGTAACGGCCACCGCTGCGAACATCGAGCTCGGCGTTCAGCGTCGCCGGCTTCATGCTCGGCGGCCCGAACCATTGCACTAGCTGTTCGGCTTGCGTCCAGGCGGCGAAGACTTTTTCCGGCCGCGCGCGGAGCCGGCGCGTGAGCGTGAGGCTTGGGCCTTCTGTGGCGCGTTCGGCGGCGCTGGCGGCTGCGTTGACCATGGTTTGTCCTCCACAAAGGCGGCAAGGCGGTCGAAACTCTCGGACCAGAATTGTGCGTAGCGATTGAGCCAGTTCATCGCCTGCTCCATCGGCTGCGCCGTGAGCCGGCAGGACACCGTGCGCCCGGCCTTCTCGCGTACGATCAGGCCCGCATCCGTGAGCACGTCGAGATGCTTCATGATCGCCGGCAGCGACATTGCGAACGGCGCCGCCAGATCACTCACGGACAAACTGTCGTTCTCGACAAGCCGCGCCAGCAACGCGCGCCGCGTCGGATCAGACAGCGCCGCAAAGGTGCGATCAAGCGTCTCGTCATTATACTTAACCATATGGTTTAGTATAAGCGCATGCGAAATGCCGTCAAGCAGGAACCCGCAAAGAAAAAGCCCCGCCTTCCGACGGGGCTCCCTTCCAGCTCAATCAAGCGACCGCTACTCGACCTT